>Ga0137309_100037_pt1 | contig 79862 bp, 67 predicted proteins | sample NAcewiD2O_June_FD_97179 | JGI IMG/M metagenome (GOLD analysis project Ga0137309, IMG submission 97179) | Mouse cecal microbial communities from Vienna, Austria - N-Acetylneuraminic amended D2O_June | ecosystem: Host-associated > Mammals > Digestive system > Large intestine > Cecum | place... | reverse complement strand
CTACGCTGCACTTAAACTTTTTGTTCTGTTCTCTTTCTATATAACACAATTGAACTCATTTTTCGTACACCGGAACCACCCTCTGTTTCTTTTTCTATATTTTAGCACGCAAAATCGCATTTTGTCAACATAAACTTTAAATTTATCTTCTGATTTTTAGTCGTTTTCTCACTTATGCTTCCGCCGCCTTTGGCAAAACGCTCAACTTTCCGCCAGCATCATCCGCATGGTGGCGTATTCCTCATGCACAATCTTTTCAAGGGGCGTGTCTTCCTGCACGGAGCGAAACTGGATGTGGTCCAGGCAGTCGTCCAGAGGCGTGCGGAACTTAACCACGTTGATTTTATCCCGCATTTCCAGATAATTTTGATAGTTGCCCTCGTTCATGTACCAGAATCCTCCCGGAGATTTGGCCATATCACTGCTTTTCCCCAGGTCCATGTGAGTTGGCATGCCTAACAGCCAGCTGTATATCTCTGAGTTCTGCTGAGTTTGCTTGCTCAAGAGCACGTCCAGCAGCAAAAAAGCTGTGTCCGGGTTCTGGGTATTCCGGTTGATGGCCGCAAAGGTGGTCACGCTGGCTGTGACTCCCCCTTGCAGGTTATAGGGCGGTATGGCGGTATATACTGGGGCGCTGTCATCCAAACGAGCATCGTATAATTTGGGGTTGCCATAGCCCCAAACAACCGCTTCAAGGCAGTCCCCATTTCTAAAATTACTTTCTTCCAGTCTGCTCCGCATTAAGGTTTTCTGTTGGGCCCAAGCCAGCAGTTCTTCTTCCGTAAAGTTCAGCTCTTCTGCTTCAAAATCTGCCAGATAACCTAGAATATGAGAATACTGTTGTGAAGAAGCGGCATAGGCCAGTATGGGATCTTGGCTGGTGAGCATTTCTTCCCAAGAACTGGGTAATTCCTGAGAGAGTGTATATTGAGCGGTATCAACCAACATGACGTTTAGTTCATAGGAAAGGGGCAAAACCATCTGGCCCTCTTTCCCCTTCCCAGCCTCCATCACCACGGGCAGCAGTTCGTCCATCTTCATGTACTGCGCCTTGGCAATGTACTCATCCAAGGGGAGAAACACCCGGTTGAGCATGCTTTTCTCTGGGTAGCGGAACAAGGACTCCCCCATACTTTCTTTGGGAGAAATATAGCAGATGAAGACATCGGGGCCCTTTCCCGCCATAATTTCTGTGCGAATTCGAGTTATTTGTGCGCTTCGCTTTGCTTGATCCTCTGACAAAAGCTCCAACTCGACGTCGAATTCTCTTCCGCATCCAGGAAGCCGGTCTAAAAACTCTCTGGCATCCTTGGGGCCGCTTGGGTTAATATCCACGCACAGCACAATTTTAGGGCGCTCCGTAGAAACTAACGCATTATCGAAATCGGATGGCTGTGAAGAGCAGTTGGTTAGAACTAAGCACACAAGGGCAACGCTGCCTAGAATGCTCATCAGCTTTTTCATAAATGGCCTCCTTGCCATTGAATCATGCGAATTTCAAAGAGAGTGGCAAAGCGTTGATATGCCTTGCCACTCTCTTTTTTCGTTTGCATCAATTATGCATAGGGACAAAAGCTGGGGTTGGTTAACGTGATGATGGTTTCTTTTCCGCAATTATTGCAATGAAAGCGCCCCGGAGCGGCGGCGTAATAATGGTAATGAACGCCGGAGTGATTGCCGCAGCTTTCTACTCTAGATCCGCTACCCGTAGACCAGCTCCCAGTCCTAGTAACATACCCTTGAGATGAACCACAGCTACCGCAGGAATAAGCAGCAGCGCTCATTGTAAATACCCCAACCACCAGCATAAGCGCTAGCAATAGAGCGACTAATCTTTTTGTCAGTTTCACAATAACCCTTCCTTTCTCACTCATAAAATCGCCATGCTATACTTTGGATCTTCGTTCCATCCGCATTCTATGTAACGCGGTTTAATTCATCTTTCGTACACTGGAACCAGCCCCTTGCTTCTTTTTTCATATTATAGCACACAAAATCACATTTTGTCAACACAAACTTTAAATTTGTCTTCTGATTTTTAGTCGTTTTCCCTATCCCGCTACGCCCATCCCCGCTCTACAAAGGCTACCAGCTGCCGCAGGTTGTAAATGGTCCACTCCGACTCCGGCTGGACCCCTTCCCGGTCCAGCAGAAAGGAGGCAAAGCCCAGCTGGCGGGCCCCCTCGGCCTCGGGCGGGTAATCGTCCACATAGATGCTCTCCTCCGCCGCCACCCCTTGGGCTTCCAGCGCGGCGTAAAAAATAGCCGGGTCCGGCTTCATGGCCCCCACCAAAGAGCTGGCCGTAAAGCTGGTGAAGTACTGGTGCAGCCCGCAGTTTTCCAGCGTCAGCTCCAACGAGGGCGGGCAGTCGCTGATGACCCCCATTTTGTACCCCTTGGTCCTAAAATATTCCAGAACCTCTACGGTTTCGGCATAAGGATGTTTTTTTAAGTACCACAGCCTGTCCACCAGCAGGTCCGCCCGCTCGGCGGTTTTCTCTGTAATGCCCATGTCTTCAAACACATACAGGTACCACTGCCGGAAAAAGGCCAGCTCGTCCTCCAGGGTCTTGTAGGGCGCAAAGGGGAAGCCTCCCTGGTTCACCTTATCAAAAAACTTCATAAAATAATCGTAAGAGCTGTCAAATTTTTTCCCGCTCCACTCTTCCAGGCTCCGGTCCCGAAACAGATTCCATTCCCGGTCCCCCCGCACCAAAGTGCCGTCCCGGTCGAAAAAGACCGCCTTGTACTTTTTGCGCATGTTCTACCTCTCCTTAGCCAGGGCCTCCAGCCCCGCTTTTACGCCCTCCGCCAGGGCGTCCACATCCTCATCCGTGCTGAATCGGGAAAAACTAGCCCGAAGGGCCGACCCCACCCGTTCTTCCGGCAGGCCCATGGCCGCCAGCACATGGCTGGGCTTGGCCTTGCCGCAGGCCGAGCCCGAGGACACATAGACCCCCCGCTGGGCCAAAAAGTGCAGCAAAGTCTCCGCCCGCACGCCCAGGGCCGAAAAATTCAAAATATAGGGCAGGCCCTCTTCCGGCGAATTGACCGCCGCCTGCGGCACTCCCCCCAAAGCCTGCCGGAGCCGCCGGTTCAGGGCCGCGGCATGCTCCCAGGCCTCCCCCGGCTTGGGAGCGTGTTCCACCGCCTTGGCAAAGGCCCCAATCAGGGGCAGGCTCTCCGTGCCCGAGCGCAGGCCCCGCTCCTGCCCGCCGCCCAGAAGCTGGGGCAGAATGCGCACGCCTTTTCGAATATATAGAGCCCCCACCCCCTTGGGCCCGTGAACCTTGTGGCCGCTGACCGTGCACAGGTCCGCGCCCAGCCGGCGGGGAGTAAAGTCCAGCTTGCAAAAGGCCTGGACGCAGTCTGTATGCAGCAGAGCCGGAGCCTTCTTCCGCCGGATGGCCCGGGCCGCCGCCTCCACAGGCTGAAGCGCGCCGGTCTCGTTGTTGGCCAGCATAACGCTGACCAGAATGGTCTCTCCGTCAATGGCTTGAGCCAAGGCCTCTTCGCTCACCCGTCCATCCGGTCCGGGGCGCAGGTACTCCACCGCCAAGCCCTGGCTTTCCAGTCCGGCCATTACCCGCAGCACAGAGTCATGCTCCACCGCCGTGGTGACGATCTTTTGCCCCAGGCGCTTACGGGCGCTGGCCGCGCCAAACAGCGCCAGATTATTGGCCTCGGTGCCGCCGCTGGTAAACACGATTTCCTCCGGCTGGGCGCCCAGCCGCGCCGCTATCACAGCCCGGGCGGCGTCCAGCTCCTTTTTCGCCAAAAAGCCCCGGGTGTGCAGGGAGGAGGGATTGCCGAAGCAGTCCAGCATCAGCCGGGACGCGGCCTCGGCGGCCTCCCGCAGCACCGGGGTCGTGGCGGAATTGTCTAAATAATGTTCTTCTGTCTGCATGATCCCAATTCCTATCTGTCTGTAATACTTAGAACCTTTTTTGAAAAAAAGGTTCTAAGAACTCCAAAAAACTTTAGACGCCATGCCCGGAGGTGGGAGCGGGCCTGGGAACGGTTTGGAGCTTGGGGCTCCCGTTTTACGCCGCGCACCCTTCCGAGCGCCATGCCCCCTTTTCCTAGCTTCTCCATCGTATAACTTTCTCTGAACTCGATGTAGCCTCCGGTGGCATAGAACCTTTTTTGAAAAAAAGGTTCTATGGACTCCAAAAAACTTTAGACGCCATGCCCGGGGGTGGGAGCGGGCATGGGAACGGTTTGGGGCTTGGGGCTCCCGTTTTACGCCGCGCACCCTTCCGAGCGCCATGCCCCCTTTTCCCACTCTGTGCCAACGCGTGAAATTCTTTGAAGATTCTTACTCTGCTGGAGTCCAGGCTAGAAACAGCGTCCCCAAGGACTTAGTACCCGGCGGCCAGGTCCACCTGATTTTTTAGATCCTCCCCGTTAACAAAACGGCGGAGATTTTCAGCGAAAATACCCGCGATGCGGTTGTGGGTCTCCTGCAAGTGGTAGCCCCCGGACACATGGGGGGTTACCACCGCGGTGGGCAGCTGCCACAGCCTGTGGCCAGCGGGCAGGGGCTCCGGGTCGGTTACGTCCAGGCCCGCGCCGCCTAAATGGCCGCTTTCCAGTCCATCGCACAGGGCTTCCGTGTCGATGATGTACCCCCGTCCCACGTTCAGCACCACCGCGCCGGGCTTCATCCGGCCGATGCGCTCCCGGCTCAAAAGGTTCCGGGTTGCTGGGGTTCCGGGCAGCGTGACCGCTACTACATCCGCTTCGGGCAGCAGCTGGTCCAGGTCTTCCATCAGCCGGACCTGATCCGCATAGTCCGGTTTGGCGGTGTTGGTCCGGCGCACACCGGTAACCCGGGCGCCCATGGCCTTGCACAGCCGCCCAAAGCTTCCGCCGATGTCTCCCATGCCCAGCACCAGCACATGGGCTCCATAAACCGAGCGCACATTGCCCTGGCTGGCCCAAAGCTCCTGCCTCTGCCCGTCCCGGTAGAGCTCCAGCTTTTTATCGATCATCAGCAGCATGCCCAGCATGTGCTCGGAGATGGCCAGGCCATAAGCCCCCGTGGCGTTGGTGAGCGCCGTGCCCTCTGGCAGCACTCCGGGGGCGGTGTAGAACTCCACCCCGGCGGAGCTGGTCTGCATCCACTCCAAATGGGCGGCGTGCTTCAGCAAATCAGGCTGCACATTGCCCAAAACAGCATGGGCCCAGGCAAGGTCCTCTGGCGTTACTGCTTCAGCGGGCAGCAGGTCCGGAAAGGGCAGCGCCCCGCCCCGGCCCGAAGGCAGGCTCTCGCCCAGGCGGAAGCGCAGCTCTTCCTGGGGCGCGGCGGCTTGCAGGGCCTCCCGCTGTGCCTGCGAAACTGGTACCGTCACTAAAATGTGTTTCATAAAAAGGCCTCCTTACAAGTAATTTTCTTCATTATAAACCAAACCATGAAATAGCGCAACCTCCCCATGAGCCTGAGAACCCCAAACGCAGGAAAACAGCCCCAAGGACTGTTTTCCGCAATATTTTCTCCGCTCCTGATTTTTTCACAGCGCCTCAATCTCCGCCAGCCACAGGGCGGCGCTGGCGTCGCTGGGCATGCGCCAGTCCCCCCGGGGGGACAGCCCCACGCTGCCCACCTTGGGTCCGTCCGGCAGGCAGGACCGCTTAAACTGCTGGGTAAAAAACCGCCGGAAGAACACCCTCAGCCAGCCCTTCACCGTCTCGGGCTCATACTCGCCACCAAAGGTCCGGCAGGCCATGCGGTAGATCTTCCCCGGCCCAAAGCCATGGCGCAGCAGGTGGTAGAGGAAGAAGTCGTGAAGCGCGTAAGGGCCCACCAGCTCTTCGGTTTTCTGGGCAATCTCCCCGTCCTTGGGGGGCAGCAGCTCGGGGCTCACCGGGGTGTCCAGCACGTCCAGCAGGGCCTCCCGCAGGGCTCCCTGGCAGAGGCCGGCCTCAAACTCCACCAAATACCGCACCAATGTTTTCGGCACTCCGGCATTGACCGCGTACATGGACATATGGTCTCCGTTGTAGGTGGCCCAGCCCAAAGCCAGCTCCGAAAGATCTCCGGTACCCACCACCAACCCGCCCCGCTGGTTGGCCATGTCCATCAGCACCTGAGTGCGCTCCCGGGCCTGGGCGTTTTCAAAGGCCACGTCAAACCGGTCCTCCGGCTGGCCGATGTCCGCGAAGTGCTGGCGCACCGCTTTCTCAATGGGAATCTCCATAAAATCCACTCCCAGGCCCCCGGCCATGCGCTGGGCGTTGCTTTTGGTGCGGCTGGTGGTGCCGAAACAGGGCATGGTGATGGTCAAAATGCCCTTCCGGCTCAGTCCCAGCCGGTCGAACGCCCGCACAGCCACCAGCAGGGCCAAGGTGGAATCCAGCCCGCCGGAGAGGGCGATGAGGGCGGTTTTGCAGCCAATATGGTCCAGCCGGGTGGCCAGACCCTGAGCCTGCAGGTTCAAAATCAGCTGGCAGCGCTCCGCCCGGGCGGCTGGGTCCTCCGGCACAAAGGGCAGCTTGGGGAAGGCCCGCTGGGGCTGGAACCGGGCCAAAGTCTCCTCCTCATAGCGGAAGGAGAGCTGGTGCGCATCGCCCAAAGCCGCCTCCGCCTGCCACACATTGGAGCGCAGGCGCTCCTGCGCAAGGCTTTCCAGGTCCACCTCGGCCACGGTCAGGCCTGTGGAGAACAGTTGGCTTTCCGCCAAAATCACGGCGTTTTCGGCGATGATGTTGTGCCCCGCGAACACCAGGTCCCCAGTGGACTCCCCCAGGCCCGCGTCCGCGTACGCATAGGCCCCCATAATGTGGCCGGACCAGTGCTCCACCAGGCCCCGCCGGTACCCGGCCTTGCCCGCCGTCTCATTGCTGCAGGAGGCGTTCAGCAGCAGGGTGGCCCCATTCTGGGCCAGCTTGGCGCTGGGCGGCTGCGCGCCCCACAGGTCCTCGCAGATCTCCACCCCTACGGTAAGGCCCTCCACATTTTCGCAGGGGAACAGCAGGTTCTTTCCCATCCAGGTTTTCTGCCCGCAGAAGCGGACCTCCCGGGGCTCCGGCGCCGGGGCGAAGTACCGGGCCTCGTAAAATTCCCCGTAATTGGGGATCATGCTCTTGGCGGGCAGGCCCAGCAGCCTGCCCCGGTGGAACACCGCCGCGCAGTTGTATAGGGCCCCGCCCTGGGCCGCGGGCACGCCCACCGCGCAGAGGACGTCCAGGCCCGCCGTCTCTTCCATCAGCCGGGCCAGGGCCCGCTCCGCCCCGGCCATAAGGGCCCGGTTTTGAAACAGGTCGCCGCAGGTATAGCCGGTCACGGCCAGCTCCGGGAAGCACACAGCCCCGCAGCCCCGCTCTGCCGCCTCCTGAATCAGCGCCTTAATCCGGCGGACGTTTTCCTCCACATCCGCGACCTTCACCTCCGGGGTAGCCGCCGCTACCCGAAAAAACCCATCCTGCATGGGGACGCCTCCTCTTTCTCATCCAGTGATATTACAAATTAAATCCTATAAATGGGCACAGGGGTTTCCCGGACCAAAGGGACGGGCTTACTCCCACAGACTGCTCTCCAAACCGGCGTCTCCCCCCTCATCCGGGTCCTCCGTGGGGTCCGGCACGTCCGGGTCAAAGGGATCGGGGGTGGGCTCTGGGTCCGGTTCCGGCTCCGGCGTGGGGTCGGGATCCGGCTCTGGGTCCGGCTCCGGGGTGGGGTCCGGCACAGGAGGAGCGGACGTCGGCTTAGGCGTGGCGCTGGGCGCGGGGGTTGGCGTGGGCTTGGGGTCGGTGGTGCCGCTGTCCTTGGAGGTGTCCACCTTGCTGGTGTCCGTGCCCTCGCCTACCAGGTAGATTTTCCCCGTGGAGCCATAGTAGGAGTCCGGCAGGGACTCGGTGCGCACCGCCTCGCCGTTTTTATAGTAGGTCCGCCAGGCGCTGGCATAGTAGCCGCTGTTGCCGGAGGACTTGCACACATACTGGCCCTTGGCCAGGTTGCCGTCCACCCGGAATTCCACCGAGTCCCGGGGCGGCTCATAGCCGGTCTGCTCGGAGCCCAGCTCGATGTCGTCCCATTCCTCGGGGAAGCAGCCGTAAAAATTCACCGTCAGGGTCACGCCGTCCATCCAGGCGGCGATGTAAACCGGATTTTTCAGGCTGTTGCGGAACTGGAAGTCAATGTTGCCATAGTCCACCGTGGCGTCCAGGCCGATGGGGCAGTAGCTGGAGGGGCTGCTGTGGCAGTCCCGCTCCACAATCTCCATGCCGGCCATCAAGGCGGCGTTGTACAGGGTGGTGGAGCCCTGGCAGATGCCGCCGCCGTACATCTCCACGCTCAGGCCCCCGGCCAGGCCTCCGGCGGGCAGCCAGCCGTTGGCCGGGTTGGTGCTGTCGCCGGTGGCGGTGTTGTAGGAGAACAGGTCGCCCGGGTTCAAAATGGTCTTGTTCACGTGGGAGAGGGCCAGGCTCATGTTGGAGTTGCCGTTGGCCGTGTTGGTGGATTCCGTGCTGTAGGTGGAGAGCAGCTTGAAGTGCTCCTGCAAATACTTTTTCGTCACCTTGGGCTGGGTCTCCACAAAAGCCGCCTGAATGGCCCCGCCCCGCTTCTGGGCCAGCTGCTGGCGGATGCTCTGCAGGGTCGCGGCCATATCCACCCGGCTGCCCGCCTGTTCGCCGGTGAACTCAAAGGTCTGGGAGTCGGTGTTGAAGCCGCTGACCGTGGCGTCCTTGCCCTGGGCAAAGCAGGCCTTGGCCGCTTCCTGAAGCTTCTGCTTTCCCGCCTCGGAAAGGTCCGCCACAAAGGGCAGCTCGAACTTGTCCGCCTTGCCGCTTTCCAGCATTTCGGGCAGGGCCAGGTCCAAAACGTCCTGGGTGGTGAAGTCATCGCCCCGCAGGGCCACGGTGTCGTCCTTAAACTTTACGCTGATCTCCATGGCGCCCATGGTCTCTTCCAGCGCGGCCCGGGCGATGGGCAGGGCCTCCTCCACGGTTTTGCCGCCAATGTTCTTTCCGCCAATGGCCGCCCCTTCGGGGAACACATTGGGGTCATGGGCCGAGACCGAGGCCAGCCCGGAGCTGTCCTCCGGAGGGGCCCCGTCCTTTTTGCAGGCGGAAAAGCTCACCGCCAGCAGCACGGCCGCCGCCAGCAGCGACGCCCGTTTCCAGTAGGTCTTTCCAAATCCATTCGCCATCTATTTTCGTCCTTCCTCCCGCCCCGCGGGCTAAAATCATACAAGGCTTCCGGGCTGTACGACCCCAGATTACACACTAGTAGTATTATACATTGCCCGCCTCTAAATGTAAAGGCGGCAAAGGTATCAATTTGGTTACAGTTTTCGCGTTTTTTTATTTTGCGGCCTTACAAAAAACTTACGCTTTTCTTAAACGGCTGGAATCTTTCGGAAAACCATGGTACAATATACACAAAGGATACCGCGCCGCGGTTTTACGGGGACCGCCTGTGGCGGCCGCGCTGGAAACCCGGGCCGGCCAAGCCCCTGGCCGATGCCCCGGCTGTTGAAACTAATTTCCCAAAGGAGCTACATTATGAGAATCTTGCTGCTTACGGCCGCCACTGGGGCGGGCCACATAAAAGCCGCCAACGCGGTGGAAGCTTACATCCGGGAGAACACCGGTTGGGACGTACGCAACGTGGACTGCCTGAAGGCCGTGGGCCGCCTGCTGGACAAAACTGTCTGCGACAGCTACCTGTTCATGGCCAAAAAGGCCCCCACCCTCTTTGGCCGGCTGTACAAGCGCACCAACCAGGCCAACGTAATCTCCCATCTGGTGCCCAAACTCAGCGGGCTGTTCAGCAACCTGCTTTACCCCACTGTGGAGGCCTGCGCCCCGGACGCCATCATTACCACCCACCCCTTTGCCACGGAGATGGTGGCCGCTCTAAAGGAGGACGGGCTGGTCAGCGCCCCGCTGGCCTGCATCATCACCGACTACGGCCCCCACCGGGCCTACATTGCCAACGCGGTGGACGCCTATGTGGTGGCCAGCGAGGACATGGTGCCCGAGCTCATTGAGTTCGGCGTGCCCCAGGAGAAGGTCTATCCCTTCGGCATTCCCGTGCATGGGGTCTTTTTTGATAAGCATGACCAGGGCATGCTTCTGCGCCAGCTGGACCTGGACCCCCAGCTGCCTACCCTGCTGTTTATGGCCGGCAGCTTCGGGGTGAACAACATCATCAAGCTCTACCGGGACCTGGCCGACACCCGGGTGGACATGCAGATTATCGTCATCACCGGCCGCAACCAAAAGCTTTTTGAGGCCTTTGAAAAGGAGATCAAGTCCAACTCCACCCTGCCCACCCGCCTGATTTATTTTACGGACGAAGTGGAAAAATATATGCACGCCGCCGACCTGCTGGTCACCAAGCCCGGCGGGCTTACGGTGTCCGAGGCTTTGGCCTGCAACCTGCCCATGGCTGTGTTCGACGCCATCCCCGGGCCGGAGGACGACAACGCCAACTTCCTAAAAACCCACGACATGTGCGTGCACCTGGAAAAGGGCAGCGACTTCGCCCAGGAGATCTCCCAGCTGCTCAAGGAAAAGGAGCACCTAAAGGCCATGCGGGAAAACTGCGCGGGCTTTGACAAGTCCCAGTCCATTCCCAACCTGATCAGCCTCATCCACAAGCTGGCCCGGGCCCAGGAGCCGGTCCGGGCGGAGGTCCGCCCATGAGCTTCGCCCCGGAGGACTATCAGGCGGTCCTGGACCGCTTTGCCGCCCTTGCGGACCCCAAGTACAAGGCCTTTCACGAGCGCCTCATCCCCGGCGTCTCCACCGCCTACGGCGTGCGGGTGCCCGCGATTCGCGCCATCGCCCGGGATATTATTAAGAAGGACCCAGCGGGGTTTTTGGTTGCGTCCGTGCCGGACTCTTATGAGGAAACCATGCTGCGGGGCATTGTCATCGCCGGAATGAAGCTCCCCATAGAGGAGCGCCTGCCCCTGGTGGAGGCTTTTCTTTCTCTGGTGGATAATTGGGCTGTGTGCGATGTGTTCTGCGCAAGCTTTAAACTGAAAAAGCCGGAGGACCGGGAGCCGGTGTGGCGGTTTCTGCTGCCGCTCTTTTCCGATGAGCGGGAGTTTTACGCCCGCTTTGCCGCCGTAATGCTTCTAAGCCATTTTGTGGACCATGACCACATCGGCCAGGACTTGACCTTGCTGGAATCCATGACCCAGGAGGCCTACTATGTGCGCATGGCCGCGGCCTGGGCGGTTTCGGTGTGCTATGTAAAGTTCCCCGCCCAAACCCAGGCGCTGCTGGCCCGCCGGACCCTGCCCCCCTGGACCCAGAACAAGGCCATTCAAAAGATACGGGAATCCTACCGGATTTCCAAAGAGGACAAAGACATGCTGCTGGCCTACAAGGCGCCGGTTCCAAACTAACAAAGCGCGCCGGGAGGGTTTCCGGCGCGCTTTGTCAGTTCAAGTACGTTTCCTATCATGGCCTCCGGCGGGTTAAGGGACTTTCTGTAGAAAGTCCCTTAACCATCTTCAAAGACTTTTCCTTCGCCGCGCTGGGGCGGACAAAAAACCGCCCGGTTTTGGCTTTGCCGTTTTTCATTCTATGGCCAGGGCCTGCGCGCCCAGGGCCGCATAGGCGGCTTCGGTCTGGGCCTTGGGGTAGGGCACGGCTTTGCCCTCCAGGGGATCGTTGAAGTAATAATTTGCTTCGTCCTCCCCCACCAGCAGCAGGCAGTGCTCCGGCGTAATCCAGTCAAAGCGCTCCCCTGTCCCGTCTGCCACAAGCTCCATACCGTTCTGGGCCGGAGACATCCACATGGTGGCCCACACCATCACCGGCACGCCTTTGTCTATGTAGTCCCGGCACAGGTCCTCCAATGTTTTGCCGCTCAGGTCCCGCACCTGCCGGGAGGACTGCCGCTGGGCCAGCAGCTCCCCGGCCGCTTTCTGAATGACCGGCGCGTAGCATCCCCAGCCGTCCTCGGAATAGGGATCGCCCAAAAAGGCCTCCCGGGGGTGGCTGCTGTGGTAGACCCCCGCGCTGTCCGGGGCGGGCTCCGGGCTCCGGACCAGGTAACCGTCGATGAACTCCTCCACCGTAATGTCCACGCCCGCGTGCCGCAGAGCCATCACCGCTGTGACGCTTTCGCACCCAGTGGGGTATTTCTCCCGCTGGTCAATAAATTCCACGTCCAAAGCCGCCTGGCCGCCGCTTGGCAGAGCCCGCAGGCTCTGGGCTTCCCAAAGCCCGCCGCTTTCCGCGCGGCCTGTTTGGCTGAGCGTCCCGCCTACCAGCATTCCTACGGTGAACAGCGCCGCCGCTGCCAGTCCATAGGCCGCAAGCCGCAGCGGCCGGTTTCGTTTTCTTCTTCTGCAATGTCCCTCTCTCACTCGTTCCATGCGTTCCATTCCGCCGCCTCCTTGTGGGTTTGTACTCATTAGACGGACAAGCCCCCGGTAAGGTAACACGGCGCGCAAAAAAACCGGCGCAATTTTTTACGCCGGTTTTCTTCGGTATCCATTCCTTCCGCAGCCAAAGGCGGGGAGTCTTTTTCTATATACCTTGCCCAGAGGCAATGGAGCACAGATTTACAAATAGTTTCTGGGGTTCACCCGGTCTCCGTTCTCCCACACCTCAAAGTGCAGGTGGGGGCCCGTGGAGTCGCCGGTGGAGCCCTCATAGCCGATAACCTGTCCCTGGGTTACGTAATCCCCGGTGGACACGGCCAGCTGGTTCATGTGGGCATACAGGGTGCTGTATGTGCTGTTGTGGTAGATATACACATGATAGCCCCAGCCCATGCCCCAGCTATCCTGGGTCCAGGCGCGAATCACCGTGCCGGACTCCGCCGCCACGATCTCCGTCATAGCCGGTCCGGCAATGTCCATGCCCCGGTGCCCCCGGTCTCCGCCGTATTCATCGGAGATGTAGGTCACGCCCGGCATGGGCCAGCAGGGGCGGAAGCCCTCCACGCCGCCGGTGCCCCCGGGAGCGTAGGTCACGTCCCCCTGGCCGCCCGCGCCCAAGCTGGTGTTGGGCTGGTTGGCGGCGGCCTGTTCCTCCCGGCGCTTGCGCTCCTCTTCCTCTTTGCGCTTCTGTTCCTCAATCAGAGCCTGCAGCTCCGCTGTCAGGTCCTCGGCCCGGGACTCGTTCTCCGCGATGGCGCCCTGGGTAGCGCCCTGGGCCTCCTGCAGTTCGGCAATGGCCTGGGCGTTCTCCGCGTACAGAGCGTCCACTTCCTTCTGTTTGGTTTCCAAGCCCTTTTTCAGCTCGGCCACCATTGCCTTCTGCTTTTCCCGTTCCTCGCGCTCTTCTTTGGTGTCGTCGATATAGGCCTGAATCTTATCCAGCAGCTCCTTATCCCGGCGGCTCATGTTGCCCAGCATCTCCGTGCGCAGGGAAAAGTCGCTGAAGCTGTCGGACTGGAACAGAATCTCCAATGTGCTGACAGACCCGGCCCGGTAGATGGCCTCCACCCGCTCCTTGAATTTCTCAATGGTTTCGGAGGCCTCCTCGGCGGAGGCGTTCAGCTTCATGTCCAGCTCTTGAATGCTGGCGTTCAGCGCCTCAATGTCGCTGCGGGCCGTGTTAATCTGGTTGACCAGCACGTCAATCTGCTTTTGCAGGGTCTCCTGATACTCCTGCTTCTGGTTCTCATCCTCCCGCAGGCTTTCCAGCTTGGCTTGCAGCTCCTGGTGCTCCTGCTCCAGCTGGGCCTGCTCGGCCTCCACTTCCTGGGTGGTCCGGGCCATAACGGACCCTGGGGACAGCAGGGCCATGGTGAGCGCCAGCAGTCCGGCGGCAGTCCGGCGGCGGAGGGTATGGCGGTGTGTGCGGTTCATATGCTTCCTTCCTTTCCGTAAGGGGATGTCCACGCTTATACATAGGTATTATAACGGAAAGAAGGGCAGCTATTTTTCCAATAAAGAAATATAATTGTAAAATTACTTTGAAGAGGCTGGTAGAGGACAGAGTGGAGCATACTATATCTGGGCAAAAAGCCCGCGGCAGGCACCCGCACACAGCGCCAGGGGAATCAGCGCCTGCGCCGGTTGCTCCGGTATGCCCGCCGGTAGGGAGGCGGCGTGTACACCTCCGAATGTATCATCTTCTCCGGCTCCTGCCCCGCCACCTGGGCCCGCACCAAAGGCCGCCGCGGCCGGGGGCGGTTTTTCAAAAATGTGGCCAGCGCCACGCCTAAAAAGCCCGCCGCCACCAGCCCCCACCCCGCGAAGCCCACAGCCCTTTGCAGGGGCCCGGCCAGGGCGGGAGCCTCCGCCAGCCGCGCCCCGGCCAGCATCAGGCACGCGAACGCCCCTGCCAGACCCCCAATCCACAGCCGTGCCAAAACACCCAGCATGTCCCATGTTCCTTTCTAAGAAAAATCCAGCGCCAACCTAGTCGTGGGGAATGCAGGTAAAGTCCCGGATTAGGTCCCAGGCCTCTTCCAGCTCCGTCACGTCCCAGCTCTGCTCCCGGCCAAAGGCCTTGACCGTCAGCCGCGCCCGGCCGTCCCGCTCCACCACCTGGGCCACCGGCGTGTCGTCCCCAAAGCTCAGCTTCCGCCCCTGATAGTCCACCGCCAGCAGCCCGCCTCCCGTTATGAACACGAACAGTCCCAAGCCCAGCCCAAACCCAAACGCCCGCCAGTCCCGCTTCATCCGCCGCCCTCCCTTCCCGAGGGCTCCGCCAAAGCCGCGCGGTTCCGCCTCCCCACAGGGGGACGCCGCGCCCTCCAAAACCATGGACACAGAAGCCCCCGCCCTTAAGGCTTGCCGCACACCGCTTAACAAAAAGCCGGTTTGCGGGCTCTGCCGCCTGGTTCAAAGAAATCCTCTCGGAAAATCTTTCTGAACTGTCTTGCTTATACCTTACCCCAAAAGGGCCTGTCTATGCGCAGTCCTTTAAGGTTTCCGCGAGAATCTCCCCCAGCAGCTGGCCCGTATAGCGGGCCTCGGACACGGTGTTCACCTCGGTTCCCACCTCGATGAGCATGGAGCCGGTAGTGGCGTTCATATTATATTTGCTGTTGGAAAAATTCAAGGGCCGCATCAGCCCGCCGTAAAGCTCCTGGGCCTTTTGCTGCACCTTCAAAATCAGCCTCAGATTCTGCCTCCAGTCGGGGAAGTCCCCCCAGCTGCCATCCGCGTCGCAGCCGGCCAGCAGCATGGCCTGGGCCGCCTTTCGTCCGCCCACCTCTACTGTGGGCTTATATTTCAGTCCCTCCTCCGTGGTCATGGAGTCCCGGTGCACATCAATGGTTACCTGGATGCCCGGATGCTCCGCCAGATTCTTTTGCAGCACCTCCCAGGAGCGGGCATAGGACCCGTTAAAGGCCGTGTCGTTCACCGTGGTGTCGTGTACCACGCCGATGCCCCGGGCCTCCAGGGCCTTGGCCAGGGCCTCCCCCGCCGCCGTCACGCTCATGTCCCGGTTCTGGGTGCGGGTTTCCATGTCCGTGTAATAGAAGCCCGGCGCGGAGGCGGAGTAGGCCTCGGAGGTGTGGGTGTGGTAGATAAGCACCTCCACGCTGCCGTCCGCTTTGATGTGCAGGTCCGTGGGCTGGGCCAGCTCCTCCTCCAGGTCCGTGCCGGATTCCGTGCTGTCCTTCACGAAGAAATTTCCCACCGGGGCTCCGCCCTCGATCTGGATCTCCTCCACCGGCCCTGTGGCCCGGTTGGGGTCCGGGGTGGCGTTCAGCCCAGGCAGCAGGTCGCTGTGGAAGGGCACCACCCCGTCGTCGGGCAGGTTCCCGCTGTCCTCCTGGGCCAGCCGCTGGTCCCGCAGGCCCTCCTGGGTCCACACAGGGGCGCTCTGCGTGTCCGGGCTCTCCGAAGGGGCCGGCGTACCGGCATACTCCATGCCCGCCGCCCAAAGCAGGGCCTCCCCGCCCCGCTCCCGGGCCCAGTTTTGCAGGCTCTCGCCAGCGCACCAAAGGCAGACCGCCAGGCAGGCCAGCATGGCAAGGCTTTTGACGAATTTTGTCATTTTCTTCACCGCGTTGATCATTCCTTTCTGATTGGGGTGGAGGCCGGATGTTTTTTCAGGCGGGCGCGTCAGAAAACCCAAAAAATCCACACATGCCGCGCCGCCCCTTAAAAATGTTTACAAATTCCCCCTTGCGCGCGGGAGGTTTTTTTAGTATAATAAAGTCTAAGTTGTTTTTTGAAAGAGAAATTTAGATAACCTGGAAAGGAGATTTCGCGCATGTCTGTCTATTCCGAGATCCGGCCCGAGATCCGCGTCCTGGCCCAACAGTGTGTGGAGAACAGCCGCATTGACCCGGAGCTCTATACCAAATATGACGTAAAGCGCGGCCTGCGGGACCTAAACGGCAAGGGCGTGCTTACCGGACTTACCAACATCTCTGAGATCGTCTCTACCAAAACGGTGGAGGGAAAAAGCGTGCCCTGCGAGGGCAAGCTCTACTACCGGGGCTACGATGTGGAGGAACTGGTCCGCCGCCAGCCCAAGGACGACAATTTCGGCTTTGAGCGTACCGCCTACCTGCTGCTGCTGGGCGAGCTGCCTGGAGAAGAGCAGCTTAAGGAGTTTTGCGGGCTTTTGTCCTTTTACCGGACGCTGCCCACCAGCTTTGTCCGGGACATCATCATGAAAGCCCCCAGCGGCGACATGATGAACACCCTGGCCCGCAGCGTCCTCACCCTCTATTCTTATGACGAGGACGCGGAAGATATTTCCGTTCCCAATGTTTTGCGCCAGTGCATGCAGCTGGTGGCCCTGTTCCCCCTGCTTTCGGTTTATGGATACCAGGCCTACCGGCACTATCACGACGGCCAGAGCCTGTTCATCCACCAGCCGGACCCCAAGCTCTCCACCGCGGAGAACATCCTGCGCATTCTGCGCCCAGACTGCCAGTACACCCAGCTGGAGGCCAAGGTGCTGGACATTGCCCTCATCCTCCACGCGGACCACGGCGGCGGCAACAACTCCACCTTCACCACCCATGTGGTCACCTCCTCAGGCACGGATACATACTCGGCCATCGCGGCGGCCCTGGGCTCCCTAAAGGGCCCCAAGCATGGCGGCGCCAACATTAAGGTGGTGCGCATGTTCGAGGACATCAAGTCCCACATCAAGGACTGGAGCGACGAGGAGGAGATCAGCGCCTACCTCTACAAGCTGCTGCACAAGGAGGCCTTTGACCGCTCGGGCCTCATTTACGGCATGGGCCACGCGGTCTACTCCGTCTCGGACCCCCGCGCCAAAACCATGGCCAGCTTTGTGGAGGGCCTCTCTCAGGAAAAGGGCCGCACAGCGGAGTACCAGCTGTACCAGCGGGTGGAACGCCTGGCCGTGGAGGCCATCACCAAAGACCGGAAAATTTACAAGGGCGTTTCCGCCAATGTGGACTTTTACAGCGGCTTCATCTACAGCATGCTGGACCTGCCCATGGAGCTGTACACCCCCATCTTCGCCATCTCCCGCATTGCCGGTTGGAGCGCCCACCGCATTGAGGAACTCACCGGCGGCGGAAAAATCATCCGTCCCTCTTACAAAAGCGTGCAGGAGCACCGGACTTTTGAGGAATAAAGGGCAAAACACAGGAGATTCTTCATGATAAACAGAGTTTTAGGCCGTACCGGCCTGCAAGTGGGAGAGATCGGCCTGGGCTGCGAGGCCCTGGTGGAGCTGGACGCTGCCGCCGCCCAAGAGATGCTGAACGCGGCCATTGAGGCCGGGGTCAACTTCTTCGACCTGTTCGCCCCCCAGCCCCAGGTGCGGGACGCCTTTGGCCGGGCCATGAAAGGCCGCCGGGAAAAATTTATCCTCCAGGCCCACCTCTGCTCCGCCTGGGTGGACGGCCAGTACATGCGCACCCGGGACATGGACGTGGTCAAGGCCGCCTTTGCCGACCTGCTGGCCCGGCTGGATACGGACTATGTGGATGTGGGCATGATTCATTTTGTGGACGAGCAGAAGGATTTTGACGAAGTTTTCGGCGGCGCTGTAATGGAATATGCCAAAGAGCTGCTGGCCGCTGGAACCGTGCGGCATTTGGGCCTGAGCACCCACAACCCCCGGGTGGCTATTCAAGCGGTCCAGTCCGGGCTCATCGATGTGATTATGCTCAGCCTGAACCCGGCCTATGACATGCTGCCCCCCAGCGAGGACATTAACATTCTGTTCGACAAGGCCACCTATGAGGCCCCGGACGTGCTCTCCCGCACAGACCCGGAGCGCCAGGAGCTTTACGCCCTGTGCGAAAGCCAGGGCGTTGCCCTGACGGTGATGAAGCCCTACGCGGGCGGGGCCCTGCTGGACGCCCAGGCTTCGCCCTTTGGAGCGGCCATGACCGTGGCCCAGTGCCTGCACTACTGCCTCACCCGTCCGGGGGTGGCCACGGTGCTTACCGGCGCCAAGAACATTCCGGAGATGATGGAGGCCATTGCTTACCGCGATTTGCCGGAAGAGGAAAAGGACTACAGCACGCTGCTCTCCAGCTGCCCAGCCCACGCTTTCCAGGACCAGTGCATGTACTGCGGCCACTGCGCCCCCTGCCCGGCGGGCATTGACATTGCCACGGTGAACAAATACGCGGACCTCTGCCAGGCCCAGGGCAAGGTCCCGGAGACCGTGGCGGACCACTACCGGCTGCTCTCCGCCAAAGCCGGGGACTGCATTGGCTGCGGGCAGTGCGAGGCCCGGTGCCCGTTCCAGGTAAAGATTGTGGAGCATATGGAAAAAGCCAAAGAAATGTTCGGCGCGTAAAAAGCGCCGGCGGAATAAGCCCAAAGGGGCAGTAAGAGCTAAACTCACGCGCTCTTACTGCCCCTTTGGGCTTATTCCGCCGCTGGCTTGGCTTTGTCTGCCTCATACTCCAAAATATCCCCCGGCTGGCAGCCCAGCGTCTCGCAGATGGCCGCCAGCGTCGAAAAACGGATGGCGTTTACCCGGTTGTTCTTAATCTTCGATAAGTTCGCATTGGTGATGCCCACCTGCTCCGCCAGCTGGTTCAGAGAAATCTTCCGCTCCAGCATCACCCGGTCTAACCGCAATATAATGTGTCCCATGCCCTCTCCTTACACCAGTCCGTCTACATCCCGCTGCATTTGCACGCCCTGGGCAAATGCCTGGGAGAGGCACAGCATCAAAATGCCCACCGCAAAGCTGTTCAGCCCCACGCTGCTTTCCACCTGCTCCGGCCCCAGCGCCAGCACAGCGGCCACCTCCGCCACCAGCTCCACCACCGGAACCGCCAGCAGGAAGAAACCCATTTCCCGCAGCATGCGCACATTGTCCTTTTGAAAGGGCGTTTTGCCCTGAGAAAACTTGGTCAGTCCCTGGGTGGTGCGCAAAATCAGGTGGGCGTCCCGGAAAACCCAGGCCATCAGGCCCAGCACCAGCGCGCCGGTCAAAAGGAAGATCACTAGCGCCGGAACCAGCAGCTCCCCGTCCTCACCGGCAATGACCATGGAAAAGCCATGGGTGCTCAGCTCCGCTCCCGGCCCCACGCCCCAGACCAGCTGTCCTGGCACATAGGAGTCGATGGCCACCAGCGCCACCGCCACCACCATGGCAACCGCTCCAATCCAATAGGCCACCTCGATGAGCTTGGTCAGCACAGTGGCGAATTTCGTCAAGTTTTCCATGCGTTTTTCCTGCGTTTGCATATGTGCAGCACCTCCATAATTGGTTTGTGCTCTCATTATAGCGCAGGATTTGTTGTTTGTCAATATATAATTATCGTTTTTCAATAATTTCTTCCAGCTGCAACGGCCCGCCTGCCAAGTACTTGGCCCCGTGCTCCACCAGTTCTTCCCGCTGGCGGAAGCCCCACAGCACCCCGCAGGCGTCCATCCCCGCGTTGCGTCCTGTGTCCATGTCCACGCCGCTGTCGCCAATGTAGAGCACTTCCTCCGGGGCGGCTCCCAGCTCTTCCGCCATGGCCAAAAGCGCCGCTGGGTCCGGCTTAATGGGGACCCCCTCCCGTTGGCCATGAACCGCGTGGAACACCCCTGGATACAGCTCCGCCACAATGGCCCGGGTCATGCTGTCCGGCTTATTGGAGAGCACCCCCAGCTTCCGGCCGGCCTGGCGCTGGCGGGCCAGCACCTCCGGCAGCCCTGGGTAGGCTCCCGCCAAGGCCAGGGGGTCGGCGGCGTAGCGGCGGTCGTACTCCGCACGGAACCGCCGGCGCTCTTCCTCCGGCAGGTCCGCCCCCACACGGGCCAGCATCCGGTCCATTAAAACCGCCGCGCCGTTGCCCACCAAGGTCCGGTAATCCCCAGGCTCAATGGGCGGCAGGCCGAACGCGGCCAGGGTTCCGTTTCCAAAATAGGCGATCGAGTGAAGGGTATCGGCCAAAGTACCGTCCAGATCAAAAATACAGGCGCAATAGGCATTCATGAGGAAAATCCTTTCTTTATAAAGGGTTTGAGAAAAACAAGCTTACCGCCTCAGGTTCCAAAGTACCAGCTGGGGAACCAAGCCAAGCTCTTGGCATAGGCCTCGGAGGTGGGCACGCCGGAGATTACCGGGAAGAATGCCGCGAACAGCGCCACGCAGGCCAAAGCGAAGACCCCCAGGCACAGGGGCGCCGGCCGGACCCGCACCGTCCAGCGGCCCAGCACCGCCTCCTTTTGCCACAGGACCCGCTGGCCCCAGGCCGTGCGGGTGTGCAGCCACTGGACACAGGCCAGCAGGGCCAGCAGCAAGAAGGGCACCGCTGTAAAATAGTGATAGATAAAGGTCAGCCGGGGCACCAGCACCCAGGGCAGGTACACCGAAAGGAAGCCCGTCAGCGCCACGCCGCATTCCAGCCGCTTTTCTTTCACCCACAGCGCCGCCGCCATAAGGGCCGCGGGAATGAAGGACCACCACAGCAAGGGGTTGCCCATGGAGGAAATATTGCTCATTTGCTCCTGGCTGTTGCAGGGCTTGGAGATAAAGTACCAAATGGGCCGCTTGTCAATGGGCCACTCATACCAGGGAGAGGCATAGTCGTGGGTGGCCACCAGCTGAGAGTGGTAGTTGAACATGGTCTGCTGGTAGTTGAAGAAGGTCCCCCACACCCGGTCCGCGTTGTGGGGCAGAGTTGTCATGGGCAAAAAGGCGCAGAAGTAGATGCCAAAGGGAATGGCCACAAAGAACAGGCAGCACCAGGCGCACAGCACCCCGCAGCGCCGCAGCACAGGGGCCGGGTCCCGGCGGCCCTTCACCTCATAGCGGTAGGCCGCGAAAAGCTTGGCAAAGTACAGCACCGCCAGGCCCACGGCCCCGTAGGCGGCGGTCCATTTGGAGGCCACGCCCAGGCCCATGAAGAGGCCGCTCAGGCCCAGGGGGACCAGCAGCTTCTTCACCGGCTCCTTCAAAATGTCCATGCGCCAGAAGGCTACCATGGCGTCGTACATCAGCAGCAGGAAGAACACCGAGTAGGTGTCAATGGTGGCAATGCGGGTCTGGGTAAAGTGCATAAAGTCAAAGGCAAAGGCCAGGGCGCCCAAGGCGCACAGCCATGTGCGGCCAAAGAGCTGCTTGCACAGGTGGTACAGCGCCGGAAGCATCAGCACGCCAAAAAGAGCCCCCATAACCCGCCAGCCAAAGGGATTCAGGCCAAAGATCCGGATGCCCAGGGCGATGATGTGCTTGCCCAGGGGCGGATGGGTATTCTCATAGGGCTCCAGCCCCAAAATGTGCTCATAGGCGGTGCGGGCATGGTAGATCTCGTCAAAATAGCTGGAATTCTCATAGGTCTTGTAAAGGGGAACCGTGTCCGGCTCGTCCACCAAAGCCGCCCCGTCTCCCTGCACCGTCACCGCCGGAACGCTTTGGGCGTCCACAGGCAGCAGGCCCGCCTCGTTTAGGACCACCGAACCGTCCAGGGGGGTCAGGCGCACATAGCGGCCGGGGTAGTCCAGCCACTTGGTCTGCCAAGCGAACACATGGCCGTTTTTGGTCTCCCCGCAGTCGTTCCAGTTGACGCCGTCCTCACTGGTCTCCACCCGCATAGCAGACCCCAGCCTGGCCCGGTAGTGGCTGCTGTCCGGCACCAGGCCGGGCAGGTAGTACAGGTTGTTGCAGGTCACTTCCGATTCCAGAATCACGCTCTCCCCCTGGGCCGGGGTCCAGGAGGTCTGGGGCATCACCGTGCCCCCCAGCCGCCAAAAGCCCACCAGGCCGTAAATCAGGGTGACGCCGCACATCAGCAGCCAGTCCCAGCGGGTCATGGCGCGGCTTACCGGCGGCTCTTCCGGAAGAACCGCTTTCACCGCCTTTTTCTGTGTTTTTTTCTTGGTTTTACCCTTCCCCACAGCTTCCGCCTCCTTTATCCAGCTTTTCATGTCCCCCTTGATGTAGGCCGCCCAGCAGGCCCACAGCAGGTAGCCCAAAGCCGCTGCCTGCAGCAGGGAGATGGCCTTGCTGGCCATGGCGTTGGGGTCATAGTGGGTTTCAAACTCCCGGAACAGCCACAGCACGTACTGCACGTTGAGATAATTAGCCCCGGTTAAAAACCCATAGGCCCGCAGCTGCCGCCGGTCCCCGGTAAAGAGAAAGCTGACCAGCACAAACAGAAAGGCCGGGAACAGGTAGCGCTCGTGCATCTTCACGGCGAACATGTACACCACGCCCATAAGCACCGGCACGGCGGCGAACACCGCGTCTTTGCGCCGGGAGCGGAACATGAGGAAGCAGCAGGCCGCCGTGGCCAGCACCGGCGCCAGGACGGTCAGGAAGGCGGAAGCCCCCCCCCCAGGCAGGCCCTTCCAGTTCCAGCCGATGAGGGCCCAGAAGTTGCAGCAGTTTACCGAGTAGTAGTCGTAGTAGTCCATGGTGGCCCGGTATTTATCAATCAGCCAGAGGTAGTCAAAATTTTTGGTGAACGGCGTGGACACCAGCAGTATCATGCCAATGGCGCAGCCAACGCCCACCAGCATCTGCACCCATTTCTTCTGCTTAATGGCAAAACACAGGTACAGGGGCGCGAAGACCAGCATCTGGGGCTTGCAGATAATGGTCAAGCCGTACAAAAGCCCTGAGGGCGGATAGCACTCCCCATAGAGCAGCAGCACCGAGGCCAGCAGAATGGCGGTGCACAAGGAGTCGATCTGCCCCCACTGGGCGGAGTTGACAAACACCGCCGGACAGAACAGATACGCGCCCGAAAGCAGCAGGGCTGTCCGCTCGCCCAGCTTCTTCTGTCCCAGCCACAGCAGCACGCCGCCGCAGAGAACATCCGCCAAAATGGAGGGCAGCTTAATGACCAGCGTGTAAGTCTGGCCCTCAATGGCCCAGCCAAAGGCCTGCCGCAGCCGCTCCAAGGTGGCCAAAATGTATAAGTACCCTGGCGGATAATCCAAAAACTTATCCGTGTCGTACACGTTTTGCAGGCCGCTCTGCAGGGTCATCTGCCCCCAGGCCTTAAAGGTGCCCAGGTCCACGCTGAAGCCCTCGGAGTACCAGCCCAGCACCAGCCGGAACAGAAGGGAGGCCAACAGGAGCAGCCCGCCCCACAGGGCAAAGCGCTTGGTCTTTCCCTCTTCCAGGCGCGTAACCGAGAGCAGCACCATCGCCCCGGTGAAAGCGCCGCCCAGCAAAATGTATCCAGCCATTTCCGTTCCCCTTCCGTCCGCGTCTCGCGGCCCTCAAAAAATTTTTCCGCAACCGGCCAAAAACCTGTTGACTATTTCCAAAAAACCGTGTAATCTACATATAGAGCCTCCGGCAGGGCCGCCTGTTTTGGGCCGCCGGAAAGGCTTGGCACACAGTCCAACCATAAGTATAGTGCTTTCCTGCCGGAAAGTCAAATCCCAGAGGCCGGAATGGGCGCAAAATCCGCTTTTTTCTCCCAGGCCTTAACCTTTTTCTAGAGAAAGGATGTTTCCCTATGGATCAACTACCCGCACGCTATCATGAGGACCCCCATGCCCTGCATGTGGGCACAGAACCCAACCGCAGCTATTACATCCCCCTGGGTCCCGATGGTCAGCCCAAAGCCCTGGCCCTCAGCGGCCAGTGGTCCTTCCGTTATTTCGAGTCCTTCCTGGACGCGGTGGACGGCGAGGGCAGGCTGTGCCTGGACGAGGCCCTGATGGAGCCCATCCCCGTGCCCTCCTGCTGGCAGAACCACGGCTACGGGCGGCATATGTACACCAACGTCCGCTACCCCATCCCCGTGGACCCGCCCTATGTGCCCGACGAGAACCCCTGCGGCCTGTATCACCGGTACTTCGACCTCTCCAAAGCCGCTGGTTCCCGGTTCTTCCTGAACTTTGAGGGCGTGGACTCCTGCTTCTACCTGTGGGTCAACGGCAGCTTTGTGGGCTACAGCCAGGTCTCCCACAGCACCTCTGAGTTTGAGGTGACCAAGTTCCTGTGCGATGGTCCCAACTCCATTACCGTGCTGGTGCTGCAGTGGTGCGACGGCACCTATCTGGAGGACCAGGATAAGCTGCGCATGAGCGGCATTTTCCGGGATGTGTACATTCTGGAGCGCCCTCAGGCCTTTTTGCGGGACTTCTTCGTGAAAGAGAGCTTTGCCGGAGACTTTTCTCAGGCGGACCTGACTGTGGAGCTCACTTTGGAGGGGGACGCCCAGGCCTCCGCCGCTTTGTACGCGCCGGACGGAAACCTGGTGGGCGAGTGCGCCCCCAGCGGCGAGAGCCTCTCCTTCCACATTGGCGCCCCAGAGCTGTGGAACGCCGAAAGCCCCAAGCAGTACAAGCTGGTACTCAGCTGCGGCGGCGAAACCATTGAGCAAAAGGTGGGCCTGCGGAAAATTGAGGTGAAGGACGGCGTGGTGCTCCTTAACGGCACGGCCATTAAATTCCGGGGCGTAAACCGCCACGACAGCGACCCGGTCACCGGCTATACCATCAACCTGGAGCAGGCCGTGCGGGACCTGCTGCTGATGAAGCAGCACAATGTAAACGCCATCCGCACCAGCCACTACCCCAACGCCCCCTGGTTCCCCCAGCTGTGCAGCGAGTACGGCTTCTATGTCATCGCCGAGGCGGACCTGGAAAGCCACGGCAACGCCAACAAGCTGGGCGCTTACAGCATGGAGAACTACTCCGACGCGGCGGCGGACCCCCAGTTTATGGAGGCCATTGTGGACCGGACCCAGCGCAACGTGATGCGGGACAAAAACTGCGCTTCCGTGGTCAGCTGGTCTTTGGGCAACGAGAGCGGCTGGGGCCCCAACACCGAGGCGGCCGGCCGCTGGGCCAAGGACTACGACCCCAGCCGCTTGCTGCACTATGAAAACTGCTACATCTACCACACGGGCTACGAGCCGGACTTCTCTATGCTGGACCTGTACAGCCGCATGTACACCCCCACCGAAGAGGCCGAGCTGCCCTGGCCCGGCAAAGAGGTGAACATACCCAGCTACTTTAAGGGCGCGGAGCTGGATAAGGCCTGGGAAGGCCGCAGGCCTCCCTTTATGCTGTGCGAGTACATCCACGCCATGGGCAACGGCCCCGGAGACCCGGAGGACTACCAGCAGCTGATTATGCGGCACGATGGCTTTGCGGGCGGCTTTGTGTGGGAGTGGTGCGACCACGCGGTCTATGGCGGCCAGACCCCGGACAACCGGCCCATCTACCGCTATGGCGGCGACCATGAGGAGTTCCCCCACGACGGCAACTTCTGCATGGACGGTCTGGTCTACCCGGACCGCACGCCCCACACCGGCCTAAAGGAGTTTAAAAACGTGGTCCGGCCCATCCGCGCCCGCCAGGCGGAGGGCAAAGAGGGCGTTTTCATCCTCCACAACTACCGGGACTTCACCAACGCCCAGGACTTTGCCTCCCTGCGCTATGAGGCCATGACCAATGGCGAGATCGTGGCGGGCGGAGATTTGGAAATGCCCTCCATCGCCCCCCACGGCGAGGCGGAGATTACCGTGCCCGGCCTGCCCAGCACCGGCCTTTCCGCTGTCACCTTCTTCTATGAGGCCCGGCACGATGGCCCCTTCTTTGCCGCTGGCCACGAGCTGGGCTTCGACCAGATTCTGCTCAGCCAAGAGGCTCCGGCCCTGCCCGCCCTGTCCAAAGAGGCGGTGGAGGTCAGCCAGTGCCGCCGGTTTGTTACTGTCAGCGGACCCAAGTTTAAGTATCAGTTCAGCAAATCCACCGGCCTGTTCCGGGAGATGTGCTTTGAGAACAAGAACATTCTCACCCGGCCCATGGAGTGGAACGTTTACCGCGCCCCCACGGACAACGACCAATATGTGAACCCCAAGTGGACCGAGGCGGGCTATGACCGGCCCACCGTGAAGGTCTACAGCGCCAATGGCGAGGCCTGTCCGGAAGGCGGCGCGGTGATCACCTGCCATCTGGGCATCGCCGCCTTAACCGTGGCCCCCTTTGTGGATGTAACGGCTACCTGGACCATTGACAGCGAAGGCCGCGTTGACTGCCAGCTGGAGGGCCGGCGCGACAGCCGCTTCCCCTACCTGCCCCGGTTCGGCGTGCGCATGTTCCTGCCCAAGGCCTTCCAAAAGGCCGGGTACTTTGGCTATGGGCCCTTTGAGAGCTACGCGGACAAACACCGGGCCTCCCGGCTGGGCGTGTTCCACAGCACGGTGGACCGCATGGTGGAGCACTACCTGAAGCCCCAGGAGAACGGCTCCCATTACGGCTGCCGCTGGGCCAATGTCAGCACCGGCCGCTATACCCTGATTGCCGAGGCCCCTCAAGGCTTCTCCATGAACCTCTCCCCCTACACCCAGGAGGAGCTGGCCAAAAAGACGCACGACCATGAGCTGGAACCCTGCGGCGAGACGGTCTTCTGCCTGGACTACAAGATGAGCGGCGTAGGCTCCGGCAGCTGCGGACCCCAGCTGATGAAGAAGTACCAAATGAACGATGAAAAATTTTCTTTCCATTTCCGCCTGACACCCTCTTGCAAGTAAGAGATTTTTAGGCTATAATGGATAGAAGAAGTGCGGCCGGTATCAGCACCGGCCGCATTTCTCATAAAAGCGGAAAGCCATGGCGTTGGCGGCGGAGGCGCCCTTGGGTTTTCCACCGCGTTTTTTAGAAATTGCTTTTTTAGAAAAGGAGCTTGTGTTTTATGATGAGTAAGAAGGATGAAGCGGTATAGCCGGGAGGTTTGCCGCAAATAAAAAAACAAACAAATGGTGGCAAACATCCTCCCAATGAACCGGCACATCTCAGGAGGATACCACTTGAACCGAGAAAACAAACGGAAAAAGTACGAAAAAGGCTACTACCAGAACCACCCCTGCAACGACAGCTTTACCTGCAAATGCTGCGGCCGCCTTGTCACCCCCGAGGCCGCTGGAAGCCAGCACCGCAACCACTGCCCCAACTGTTTGACAAGCCTGCATGTGGACAACGAGCCCGGCGACCGGGCGGCGGACTGCGGCGGGCTGATGGACCCGGTAGGGGTCTGGGTGCGGAAAAACGGCGAGTGGGCCATCATCCACCGCTGCCGGCGCTGCGGGCATTTAAGCTCCAACCGGGTGGCGGCGGACGACAACCCCATGAAGCTGATGTCCATTGCCATGCGGCCCCTGGCCCAGCCGCCCTTTCCCATTGAGCGCATTGAGGAAATGACCCAGCTTATGGCTGGAGACGGAACGCTGGGGTAAGCCCTCCGCGGCTGGCGGCCTTTGCGCTTTTTTCCCATGGGACCCAAGCGCGGCCCGTTTGACCACGCGCCGCGTTCAACATATAAAACAAGGAGGACTTTTTATGAAACTTGGCATCATTATGCCCCCAAAGCCGGAAAGCTTTGACCGGGCAAAGGAACTGGGGCTGGACTTTGTGGAGTTTGACTGCAACCCCACCGACTTCTTCGGAGTCCCCACCGCGGACCTGCTGGCCGCCAAGGACGAGCTGAAGGCCGCGAGTGAGCGCACCGGCGTGGAAGTGGGCGCGGTAGGCCGCTGGGCCAGCCATATTCTGGACGAGAACGGCAATGTGGCGCAGGAAGAGTGGGAGAACGTGAAAAGCGTCATCGACTTTGGCGCCCACCTGGGAGCCAAGCACTATCTGTGCAGCTGCAACTACGTCCAGGGCATCTCCTATTATAAGAATATTACCGCCGCCATCCAGGTGCTTAACGACATTGTGGCCTATGCCAAGGACCACGGCATGGAGACCGCCATTGTCAACTGCATGATGGGCGACAACTACATCCGCACCCCGGAGCAGTGGAAGCTGGTCCTCAGCGAAGTGCCGGGCCTGGGTATTAAGTACGACCCCTCCCACAGCTTTGTCCATGGCGGCGAGAAGGGCGCGTATCTCAGCGAGGGCATGCAGTGGGGCTCCCACTTCAAGTACTGCCACGTCAAGGGCGTTATTCAGCGGGGCGATTCCCACGAGGCCGACCACTGGGCCCTGCGGGACATGATTGTTAAGCATCCGGAGCTTAAGGACGAGCTGATGCCCGGAGGCGTAGGCAGCGACCCGGACTACGACAACCCCCCGGCGGGCATTGACGTAATCAACTGGCGGGCTTTCTTCGCCATCCTCTATAAGTACGGCTATGACGGTTATTTGGCCATTGAGCCCCACTCCTCCACCTGGACCGGCGAGAAGGGCGAAAAGGGCGTAAAGTACACCATCAAGTACATCCGCGACCTGATGATTTTGGACTAAACCGTTTTCACAATACCCAGCAGGAAGGGACCGCCCCACGCGGCCCCTTTTTGCTTTTCTCCGGGCCTATTGCAGCACCAGCACCAGGGCGGTCACGTCGTCCTCGTGGCCGTCCGCCCGCCGCTTCCGGGCCTCTTCGGTGATCTGCTGGGCCAGCAGGTTGGGGTTCTCGTCCTCCTCCCAGGCCATCACCAGGTCCACCAGCCATTCGCAGCCCGAGGCCACCACCCCGTCCGACACCATGACCACCAGGTCCCCGCTGCTCAGGTCCCGCTGGTAGCTGGCAAACTCCACCCCCGGCATAATGCCCACCGGCACGCTGGAGGCCTCGATCACCTCGCTGCGCCGCCCCCGCCGCACGATGGTGCAGGCCGCCCCGGCCTTGCGGAACTCCGTGCGCCCGGTGAACAGGTCCACGCAGGCCACGTCCATGGTGGCCAGGGACTCGTCCCCCGACTTGGCCAAGAGGGCCGAGTTCACGGTTTGCAGCATGCTGTCAAAGCCGATGCCCGCCTTTAAGAGGCTCTCCGCCATGGCCGAGGTCATGGCTCCGTCCACCGCCGCCCGGCCTCCGGTGCCCATGCCGTCGCTGAGCACCGCGATCAGCCGCCCGCCGCCGTCGTAAAACACATTGGTGCTGTCCCCGCAGAAGGCCCCGCCCCCCGCGCAGTATTGGGAAAAGCCCCGGCCCACCTCCAAAAGGGGGCGCTGGCACATCTGGATGCGGCAGCGGTCTTCGGCGGTGCTGACGCAGGGGGGCGAAAACACCCGCCCGCAGGCGGCGGAAATCTCCCGGGTAAAGGCCGAACGGTTCAGCCGCTTCTGGCGCTCCCGGCCGATCTCCGCCTCAATGGTCATGCGCCCATACTTGTCCACCCGGCAGCAGACCTCCAAGGGGGTTACCCCGTTTTCCCGCAGAATGCCCGCCACCCGCTGGGCGGCCTCCTCATCAAAACGCTCATACAGGGAGAACTCCCCGGCCATCTCCTCCAAAATGCCCGCCGTGGTCCGAAAATGCTCCTCCACCACCTCCCGCACCTGGGCGGTCCGCAGCTCGGCGGACTCCTTCAGCAGGTAACGGGCATAGTTCTTGTTTACCTCGTCCCGCATCTCCCCGGCCCGGCAGCAGCGGTCCGAAAACTCTTTGGTGAAGTCGCAGGTTTCCAGCCGCTCCTTTTCCTTCAGCGCCTGGGAGAGCTGGGCAAAGTTTTCCAAGGTCTGGTCCTTATATTTGCGCCAGCACACCGTGCCCAAGGCGCAGCCCGCGCACACGGTCTCCGTGGCCTTGTTATAGACTCCCTGCAAATTGGGGGCGCACACGGTGCTCAGCTTTTTGCTGATCTCCTCCACCGAGGCGGAGACGCTGTTCAGGGCCTGGGCGGCGCAGCGCAGCCGCAGCACAATGTTTCCCCGCAGGGCCCCGCCAGAGAGGGAATCCGCCCGCAGGCCGAACAGCTCGCCGATGCGGCGGCTTTTAGGCAAAAACATATAGAATACCGTGGCCGCCGCCACCTCCACCGCCCCGGTGAGAATCTGCGTGTTGCCGGACCCCACCTGCAAGGAGGCCACGCCGTGGGAGATGACAAAGGCAATGGCAGCGGCGGTCTTCCCCATGGGCGCGAAGACGCCGGCCATAAGCCCCCCCAGCCCATAGGCACCGGATAAGTAAGAAAGCCCCGCCGTGGACAAGCCCTGCACAGCCCCCGCCGCCACCCCGGCCACCGCGCCCCCAGAGATGCCGCCCGCCCGGGCGCAGGTGAGCACCAGCAGCACCATCATCACCCGGCCGGCGGAGACGCCCATTACGCTGATTTGGGAGAAGCTGAGCACCCCCAGGCCTAGGCTCACGGTCAGGGCGGCTAAATCGCCGCTGTCGTACAGGCCCGGCCGGGGCAGCCCCTCCTGACCGGCCAGAATGCCGGAGGTCCGGCTTAAAAAGTAGGCGCTGCCCGCTCCCAAAAAGGACTCCGCTACATACAGCGCCGCCGTATAGCTGATGGAGCCGTTGAGGAACACCATGGTCATGCCGGTCAGCAGCAGGGGCAGAAAAGCCGCGCCCGGGGCAAAAAGTGGGTGGCTGTTCACGCTTTTCAGCTCGGAGAGGGACCAGCGGATGGCCGTGACCGCCACCAGCGCCGCCGCGTAGCGCACCGGCACATACACCGGCGAGGGCAGCAGATAACCCAGAAACGCCCCCAGCGCACCGGCCCACAGCCCCTCCCGGGGGACGCTGGCCGCCGCCGCCACGCCAAAGGGGGCATACTTGCCGAACATCAGCCCGCGGGAGCACACCAGCCCGGCCAGAAAGCTTCCCGCCATAACCAGCAGCTTCCGGGCTTGTCCGGTATGCAGGGCCTCCGCCAGCCGAAACAGAGATTGTTTGAATTTCGTCATTTCCATCTGAACAACACCGCCTCAAGATAAAATTATGGAAACCCTTACGCGGGCAACGATGGAATTATACATCGTAAAAAGAAAAATATCTGTCGTTTATCCGATAAGAGAAAATGGGAGTTTCACGCTAAAAACCGGGGTTGGCGGAGAAGTCAAGAGGAAGCGGGCAGGGTATTGGCGAACAATTTTGGAAAGTTTTTATGTAAATCACGAGAAGAGATTTGCGAAAAAGTCTTTCTTCTTTCCTCCCCTCTTTGTTTCCTTCTCCAAATCCCTCCTTGACTTTTACCCCCCTTGTGCTATAATTACCCCCAGAAGCTGACAAAAAATCCACCCCCATTCTTGAAAAGGAGCGCCTGCCATGCCTATCTTCTACGACCCCCAAACCAAGCTCTTCCGGCTGGACACCAAAACCTCCTCCTATGCCTTTATGGTCTATGAGGAAAATTACCTGGTGCACCTCTATTACGGCCCCCGCGTCACCGACCAGGATTTGCAGCCCTTGATGTACCGGGGCTGGTACGACTCCCTCTCTCCCCGGAACCCCCAGGTCAGCGACCCCCGCTTTACCCTGGATGTGATCCCCCAGGAGTGCCCCGGAACCTCCACCGGCGACTTCCGCATTTCCGCCGCCGAGGCCCGCAACGCCGCTGGCAACACCGTCACGGACCTGCGCTATGTGGGCCACAGCATCACCCCCGGCAAACCCGCCCTGCCCGGCCTGCCCGCCACCTTTGCCCAGGAGGGCCAGGCCCAGACCCTGGAAATTGAAATGGCCGACCCCCTCACCGGCCTCAAGGCCTTTTTGCTCTACACGGTCTTCGAAAACCACGGGGCCATGGCCCGCAGCGTCCGCTTTGAAAACGCCGGGGACCAGCCCCTGGACCTGGAGCGGGCCTACAGCCTCTGCCTGGAGCTGCCCACCATGGATTACGACATGATCCACATGTACGGCCGCTGGGCCAAGGAAAACACCGTGGTGCGCCATCCCCTGCAGCACGGCCTCCAGGCCATTCAGTCCAAGCGGGGCATGACCAGCCCCAACCACAACCCCTTTGTGGCCCTGGCCCGTCAGGACAGCGGCGAGGAGTACGGCCAGGTCATCGGCGTGAACCTGGTTTACAGCGGCAACTTTGCCATGGAGATTGAGGTCGACACCCCCGGCTGCCCCCGGCTGCTGGCGGGCATCAACCCCAGCACCTTCCGCTGGCGTCTGGCCCCTGGCGAGAGCTTCCAGGCTCCCGAGGCGGTGATGGTCTTCTCGGAAGAGGGCCTGGGCGCTATGAGCCGGGACTTCCACAAGCTCTACCTGGACCACCTTTCCCGCAGCCAATGGACCAAGAAAAAGCGGCCCATCCTCATCAACGACTGGGAGGCCGCGGTGTTCGACTTTGACGACCAGCTGCTGGTGGAGTTCGCCCAGGAAGCCGCCAAGCTGGGCGTGGAAATGCTGGTCATGGACGACGGCTGGTTCGGGGCCCGCAACAACGACCGGGCCGGGCTGGGCGACTGGCAGGTGAACGAGCAGAAGCTCAAGGGCGGCCTTTCGCACCTAATTGAGCGGGTGAACGCGGCGGGGCTCAAGTTCGGCATCTGGTATGAGCCCGAAATGGTGAACCCGGACAGCGACCTGTACCGGGCCCATCCCGATTGGATCATCCAGGCGCCGGGCCGGAACAAATCTCTCAGCCGCAACCAGTGCGTGCTGGACATGACCCGCCAGGAGGTCCGGGACAACATCTTCCAGCAGATGTACGACGTGATCTCCCAGAACAAGATCGACTACATCAAGTGGGACTGCAACCGGAACATCACCGAGGCCGGCAACGCGGTGCTACCCCCGGAGCTCCAGGGGGAGTTCTTCCACCGGTATGTACTGGGCGTGTATGAGCTGATGGACCGCATCACCAGCACCTTCCCCCACATTTTGCTGGAGAACTGCTCCAGCGGCGGGGCCCGCTTTGACCCGGGCATGCTCTATTACTCCCCCCAAATCTGGACCAGCGACTGCACCGACCCCATCGAGCGGCTGACCATTCAGTTTGGCGCGTCCCTGTGCTATCCTCCGGCCAGCATGGGGGCCCATGTTTCCGCCAGCCCCCGCACGGGCTTTGCCACCAAGGGCAACGTGGCCCTGATGGGCAGCCACGGCTTTGAGCTGGACCCCCGGAAGCTCACCGAGGAGGAAAAGGCCATTGCCAAGGCCCAGGTGGCGGACTACCACAAGTATTACGACCTGACCCATTACGGCGACCTGTACCGCCTCACCGACCCGGCGGTAGACCCCTTTGTGTGCGACTGGCAGTTCGTCAGCCCAGACAAAAAGGAAGTTCTGTTTACCCGGGTGGTGATGCGCCGTCCGGAAAATCTGTATCAGGCCCGCCGCCTGCGGGGCCTGGACCCGGAGAAGGTCTATGTGGACGAGGAAACCGGCCGCAAGTACTCCGGCGCCCTGCTGATGCACGCGGGCCTGGACCTCTCCCAGCCCTGGCCCGGCCCAGCCGATGGCAGCAGCGTCCTAAAACACTTTACCGCGGAGTGATTTGGCCTCCGGCGGTCAACTTCTTGAAAGAGCTTTCTTACCAATCTTCAAGAACTTTTGCATGGCCGCTGTTGGGCGGGAACTTTTGCATAGGTGCTCCAAAGGGGGCTTGATGAGAGGCCAGCGTGTCTTCACCAGGCGCTCAAAGGCGCGCTTGGGAAAATTACATAAAGAAAATGGATGGGACACTTTGAGGAGAGTCCCATCCATTTTTGTTCCCCAAAGGGGAACAGACGCGGCGCCGCTTATGCCGTTTCTCGTTAACGCGGTGCAAAAATCAGATCTGCCGGTTTTTCCCTGCGTTTCCTATACGCCCTGCTGGAAGGTGCAGCACTCGGTGCCGCTCTTAGAGGTCACGTCCGAGCAGCAGCATCCCACGCAGACGCAGCCGGCCTCGCACTTGCAGTTGTTGTTGTAGGTGCAGCTGTGGGCCTTGCAGTCAATGGAGGTTTCCAGGCAGGCGCAGCCATGGCCGGAGACCGCGTTCATGCCGGACTGGGTGCGGGGCTCGTAAGACTCGCAGCAGGTCTGGCTGCTCTGGCGGGCGGCGGGGCCCTCCACCTTGATGCTGTCCAGGCAGCACAGGTCGTTTTCATTGTGACGGCAGGAGGTCACTTGGCATTCCAAACGGTTTTTCATAGGAAAATCCCTCGCTTTGCGTTTTTTTAACGTGCGAGGCTAGTATGCCCGAAACGCGCCGGAGTATGTAGCGCGGCAAAAAACAATGCCGTCCTTTTCCCGAAGCCCCTCAGCCCTCGCGCGCCTCATTAAGACCTTGGGCGTGGGCCTCTTTGCCCCGCTCCCGAATGGACCGCGCCGCGTCTTTGGCGGTATGTCCGTCCTCCGCGCCAAAATATCCCTGCCCGCAGCTATCCAGCTCCGGGCAGGCGTAGCAGCCGTCCAGCCCCCGCTCCCGGGCGCAGGACACATTGGGACAGACTCCGTCCTCATACAGCGTGGCATAAGAGCAGTTGTTGTACACACCACGGCATCCACCACAATATTTTGTATAGGGACAGTGGTCACAATGATGCCCGCACACGCCCTGCGGGTCCACCCCCGCCCGGGCGGCGGCTACCAGCTGGGCCTTTTGCTGGCCGCAGCGCTCAATCCTCTGACCCGGCGGATTGTCTCCGTGTTCCGGGTCCTGGGAGAAGTTCTGAAGCAGCTGGCAGGGGAAGTCCGGGCATTCCCCACAAAAGCCTCTTTTTTTGCCAATGGCGCACTGGGCCAGCGAACATTCCCCGTGAAAGGGATGGCCTTTTGTGGCAATGCATCCGCCGCAGCCTGTGGACTCCCGGAACGGGCATTCCCCGCAGGAAAGCCCGCAATAGCTGTCAATGGCGCTTCGGATAGTTTCAAAATCAGTCATATTTATTTTACCCATTTTCATTTCTTTTTATCATTACCGCAGTTCAAAAGAGGTGATACTTCTTTTAAACCTGGCGCCATGGGCCCGCCCGCATCGCCAGGAGCGTCCGTTTCGAAGAGCTTTTCGTGTTTCCCCGCCCGTAAGGCGGGGAAACACAGATGATTATCTCTGTGGTGGGGCAATCCCCCCGCGCCGCCCTCGTATATGAGCCGGGAGAATCCGGCAGCTTTTTTGAGAAAAGCCCAAATCTTTCCAGAATTTTTACCGTACCAGCGGACAAAGCCAACGCTCCTTGCGTTTTACTTTTTCTTGGCGATGATGATAAACCGGTGGCGCAGGGCCTCGCCCTCCCGCTGGTAGCTTTGGTTCCGGTACATCACCCGAAACCCCGCCTGACGGAACAGTGGCAGCTGGTTTTCCAGGTTGAAGTCCGCTGGGCCCGGCTTCTGGCTGTCCCGCCCCCCAATCTGCTGGGTAAGGAAAAAACCGCCCCGGACCAGCACCCGCCAAATCTGGTCCAGCCGGTAGCTCTGGTGGCGGCACAGCACCAGCTGAAAGGAACCATCCGGAAAGGGCAGGGCGGTTCCGCCCTGGTGCGGGGTCACGCCCAGGGCCTCCAGCTGCTGGTCCAGGCTGGCCTCTCCCAAGCCCGCCGCCGGGGCGCGGTTCTCCCACAGCATGCGCAGCAGCATCTCCCCGCCTCCGCCGCCCAGGTCTAAAATCCGGGTTCCGGGCTTTAAAAAGTCCCTTACCTTGTCCAGGTATGTCCAGCGCATGGAATCCATAACCGGCCTCCTCAGCTGTTCTTGTCCACTTGATGGAACTCCTTTAGGTTTCCCGCTTTGCCGCCCCGCTTTTCCAGCTCCGCCTCCACGTCCTCCCAGCGGATGCCCTGCTCCACCATCAGCACGGTCAGGTGGTAGAGCAGGTCGCTCAGCTCCAGCACGGTGTCCGGGTTCTTCCCGTTTTTGGCGGCGATGATCACCTCGCCGCACTCCTCGGCGCATTTCTTCAAAATCTTATCCAGCCCCTGCTGGAACAGGTAGCCGGTGTAGGAGCCCTCCTGGGCGCTCTCCTTCCGGCTCTCGACGGTCTGGTACAATGCGTGCAGTTCGTTCATGGTACGCGCTTCCTTTCCTATGGATTGCCGTTACCCGGCTGTTTACCCGTAAATCTCCTTAAAAAAGCAGCTGGTCTTCCCTGTGTGGCAGGCAGGCCCCTTGGGCTCCACCCGCACCAGCAGGGCGTCGTCGTCGCAGTCCGCCGCCACGCTCACCACCCGCTGGGTGTTGCCAGAGGTCTCCCCCTTGTTCCACAGGGTCTTCCGGCTCCGGCTGTAAAACCAGGTGCTCCCGGTCTCCAGGGTCCGGCGCAGGGCTTCGGCGTTCATATAGGCCAGGGTCAGGACCTGGTTGGTTCTGTGGTCCTGCACAATGGCCGGAACCAGCTCTCCCTTGCGGAAAAATCGGTCCAGCTCGTCCTTAAGGGCCGCCTCGGTCTTGGGCTTTCTGCCGCCGAACTTGTGGCAGGCGGTCACCGCCGCCCGCAGGTCCAAGGTGCCCGCGTACAGCGCCTTGCCCGCAATGGTTCCATACAGCCCCAGCTCATACAGGGCGATCAGGTCCAGCAGGCTGCTTACCCCGCCGCTGGCGATTACATTGCACCCTACCGACCGGTTTAGCCGGTCCAGCATTTCCAGGTTGGGCCCCGCCTGCGTTCCGTCCTTCTGAATGTCCGTGCAGATGATGTACTGAACCCCCAGGTCCTCCATCCTCCGGGCCAAGTCGATGTAGTTTACCTGGCTCTGCTCGGTCCAGCCCTGGGCCGCGGCCATACCGTCCAAAGCGTCCACGCCCACCGCGATGCGCTTGCCGTACTCCTTAACGGCCTGGCGCACAAAGTCCGGGTCCCGCAAAGCCGCCGAGCCCAAGATTACCCGGGCCGCGCCAGCGTCTAAATAACCGGCCACATCCTTCATGGCGCGGATGCCGCCGCCCACCTCCACCTTCATGCCAGAGGCCCGGATCACCTCCAAAATCCGCGGCCGGTTTACAGGCTCCCCGGCCTTGGCTCCGTCCAGGTCCACCATGTGCAGCCAATGGGCTCCCGCCTCCGCGAAGCCCCGGGCCGTTTCCATGGGGTCCCCGGCCACCACCTCCGCCGTGGCGTAGTCCCCCTGAAACAACCGGACGCATTTTCCCTCGTGCAGGTCAATTGCCGGTAATACAATCATGTTTCTCCCTCCAGATATCGGTTTAGCAGGTAGATAATGTAGTCGTCTTTGCCAAAAAGCCGCTGGCTTTCCGGGTCCGCGTAGGCCTGGGCCAGCTGGCACACCGGCACGGCCTTCCGGGCACGCTGGCCGGGGCTCTCGTCCTTTTGGTAGGCTTCCAGCACCCGGGCGGCTCCATCCCGTTTTAAGTTGCCCAGCCGCCAGGCGGGCCCGGGGGTGGTGAAATTGGGATACACGTCCCAGTTGGGGTCCACAAAGAGCACCGGCTCCCGCTGGCTCAGGCGGCGGGTAGACCGGTCCTCCCGCAGCTCCCGCACCAGCTCCGCCTCGGTCCAGCCGAAGACCTCCCGGAGGCTTTTTGCCCCGAAATGCCGCAGGGTCCCCGCCGCCAGCCGGGGCGGAATTTTCTCCAGGTCCCCGGGCGTGACCCATTCTGAGTAAAAGTCCGCGTTTTTTCCATCGCAGCTGCCCTGGTGTACAAAGCAGGAGAATTCCCGGCCGGCTTCCCGGCAGCGCTCCTCCAGCCGGAGCTCCTCCATCAGCGCCTCCACGGCCCCCAGCCCGTCCAGGTTCCGCTTGTTCACAAAAACCTGGATCCGGGGGGCAATCCCTTGGGCCAGCAGGGCCTCGATGGCTTTTAAAATGTCCCCATAGGCCCCCCGCCGCCCGGTAAAGCGGTCCGTGGCCGCCTCGCCGCCAAAGAGGGTAACCTGCACCGCGTTGACCCCCAGGCCCTTCAGCCAGGGGGCGTAGTTTTCGTCCCGGGCCAAGCGCCACAGGCTGGCCAGCTCAAAGTGCTCCCGGCCGCTTCCCGGGGTGGAGAGGCTCTCGCACAGCTCCCACCGCTCCCGGTAGTCCTCGGAATAGTCCGGCTCCCGGTACCAGTCGTACACCGCCAGCTCCCGGGCATAGGGCCGGAAGGCCTCCGCCGCCCACGCCAGGTCCTCCCGGCTGAGCCCTCCGTTGGGCCCCCAGCCCAGCCAGCAGTGGCGGCAGCGGTTGGGGCATCCGGCCAGGTCCAGAGCCAGGGTTATTTTTTTCAGCATCACATGACATCCTTCCTGCTTCTTTATGGCAACGCGCCGGGCAGGCGCCCTCTGAAAACCGCCCGGGCTCAAACGCCCGGCAGCCCTTTCCGCATAATTTCCAGCACGCCGCTTAACGCGTCCAGGGGAGCTTCTCCCCGCAGCTTCACGCTCAAATAGGGGCGGCTTCCAGCGCTGAGAAGCACCCGGCCGTTCATGGCCTTTACCAGGGGCCCAATCTGCTCCATGTCCAGCTGGGATTTGTACAGCAGCAGCGCCTCGCCCTGCTGCTTGATCTCCGTAATGCCCAGCTCGCTGGCGGTGTTGCGCAGCAGGGCAATGTCCACCAGCCCCTTCACCGCCTCCGGCGGTTCGCCAAAGCGGTCGATGAGCTCATCGGTCACGTCCAGCGCGTCCTCCTGGTCTTGAATCTGGGCAATCTTCCGGTACACCTCCAGCCGCAGGTTCACGCTGTCGATGTAGTCCTCGGGAATGTGGGCCTCCACCTGCATATCCACCAAGCAGCCCTCGTCCACCGGCCGCTTGGGGGCCTCGCCCTTCATAATGCTCACCGCCTCGCTGAGCAGCTTCACATACATGTCGTAGCCCACAGACTCCATGTGGCCGTGCTGTTCGCCGCCTAAAATGTTTCCCGCGCCCCGAATCTCCAGGTCCCGCATGGCGATTTTAAAGCCCGAGCCGAACTCCGTGTACTCCCGAATGGCGGAGAGCCGCTTTTGGGCAATCTCCGTCAGGGACTTGTTGGGGGTGTAGGTCAGGTAGGCGTAAGCCCGGCGGGTGCTGCGGCCCACCCGGCCCCGAATCTGGTGGAGCTGTGAGAGGCCCATGCGGTCCGCGTTTTCAATAATCAGCGTGTTGGCCGTGGGCACGTCCACGCCGGTCTCAATGATGGTGGTGCACACCAGAATGTCAATCTCGTGGTCCAAAAGCTGCCGCCACACCTCGGAGAGTTCCTCTTCCTCCATCTTCCCGTGGCCGTAGCCCACCCGGGCCTCGGGGATGTCCGTTTGCAGCTGGGCCGCCACCCGGGAGATGGAGGCCGTGTCGTTGTGCAGGTAGTAGACCTGCCCGCCCCGGCGCAGCTCCCGGCGGATGGCGTCGTACAGCACGCCCTTGTCGTGCTCAATCACATAGGTCTGCACGGGGTGCCGGTCCTGGGGGGCCTCCTCAATCACGGACATGTCCCGAATGCCCGAAAGGGCCATGTTCAAGGTGCGGGGAATGGGGGTGGCGGACAGGGTCAGCACATCCGCCGCGCTGCACAGGGCCTTGAGCTTTTCCTTTTGGGCCACGCCGAAGCGCTGCTCCTCGTCGATGATCACCAGGCCCAGGTCCTTAAAGGCCACATCCTTGCTGACCAGCCGGTGAGTGCCCACAATAACGTCCACGCTTCCCCGCTTCACCTTGCGGAGAATCTGCTCCTGCTGCTTGGGGGTGCGGAACCGGGACAGCAGCTCCACATCCACGGGAAAGCCCTCCATGCGCTTTAAGATGGTCTGAAAGTGCTGCCAGGCCAAAATGGTGGTGGGCACCAAAATGGCGCACTGCTTGCCAGCGGTAACGCACTTAAACGCCGCCCGCAGGGCCACCTCTGTCTTGCCAAAGCCCACGTCCCCGCAGAGCAGCCGGTCCATGGGCACGGCCCGCTCCATGTCGTCTTTAATTTCGTTGACGCAGCGCAGCTGGTCGTCGGTCTCGTCGAACTCAAACCGGGCCTCAAAGTCCCGCTGCCACTCCCCGTCCGCCGGAAACGGGAAGCCCTTCTGCTCCATGCGCTGGGCATAGAGCATGATCAGCTCTTTGGCAATGTCCTTCACAGCGGCCCGGACTTTCGCTTTCTTCTGCTGCCAGTCAGCCCCGCCCAGGCGGCTGAGCTTCACCCCCGCGTCCTCCCGGGGGCCGATGTATTTGGAGACCATGTCCAGCTGGGTAACCGGCACATAGAGGGTGTCGTTTTTGGCGTAGCGGACCTTGATGTAGTCCTTGGTCACCCCGTTCATCTCCAGCTTGTGGATGCCCTCAAAGACGCCCACCCCATGGCTGGCGTGGACCACATAGTCCCCGGGAGAGAGCTCGGAGAGGCTGGAAATCTCCTTGGAGTCCTTATTTTTCTTGGACTTTTTCACCTTCTGGGGGACCAGCCGCCCCCGGGTGATCAGGGCAAAGCCCGCGTCCGGCCAGTCGAACCCGGCGGAGAGGGCTCCGCTGGCCACCGTAACCGTGCCTTTTGCCGCCATGGAGGGGTTCTCCACATAGGAGGCGGGCAGGCCGGCTTCTTTTAAATCAGCGGCCAGCGCCTCTCCGGCCCGCTGGGTGCCGGAAAGCACTACACAGGCCCGGCCCTGGCGCAGCAGGGCGGAGAGATCCTCGGCCAAAAGCTGGGTCCCGCCTCCCCAGGCCGGGAACTGCCGCACCGTAAAGTTCACCAGGGTCTTGGTGGGCACCTCGTACGTGCCCCGGGCGAACACATCCATAAACACAGCGGGCAGCCGCTCCGCCTGACCCAGCACATAGGCCCAGTCCTCGGCATAGCGGTCCAGGCCCTTGCACAGCAGGCCCTCCTCCAGATAGGCGGGCAGGTCCTCCCCCCATTGGGCGGCGGCCGTGCGGGTGCGCTCCTTCAGCTTGTTCCCCTCAGAGAGAAACAGCAGCGAGTCCCCTGGGTCGAAATAGTCGAACAGGGTGGCGGTCTCTTCATAGACCAAAGGCAAAAACTTATCCATAGACCCCAAGTGGAGGCCCTCCCGCAGCTTCCGCGCCTCGGCGTCCAGAATCTCCCGGGCTTTTGGGGCCCGCCTGCCCCGCAGGGCCTTGGCCACAGCCTCAATCTTCTTGACCAGCACCGGGACGCTTCCGGGGACAACCTCCACGCAGGGAGCCAGGGTCACCTGGTCCACCGGGTCGGTGCGGCGCTGGGTGCCCGGGTCAAAAAAGCTCACCGAGTCCACCTGGTCCCCCCAAAACTCCACCCGCACCGGCTCCTGGGCGCTGGGGGAGAAAAAGTCCACAATGCCGCCCCGGCGGCTGAACTGGCCCGGACCCTCAATCTGGTCCTCCCGGGTGTAGCCGCAGGCCAGCAGGGCCTCCAGCAGCCGGCCAATGGGCAGCTCCTCCCCAGCCCGCACGGTAAACAGGCGCTTGGCCAGCTCCCGGGGGCCCATGGTGAACTGCAGGGCCGCGTCCACGCAGGCAATCACGCAGCCGCAGCCGCCGTTTTGGTATTGGGACAAGGCCTCCAGCCGCAGGCGCTCATACTCCCGGGAAGAAACCGCCGCGTCGCGGAAATTCATGTCCCGCATGGGGTATTGCAGGGGCCGCAGGCCCAGGGCGGTCAGGTCCTCTTGAAAGCGCTGGCTTTCCGCCTCGTCGGCGGCTAAAATCAGGGCCCGGCGCTTGGTCTCCCGGCACAGGGCGGCAATGGCGGCGCATTTGTGCACGCCAGAAAGCCCCGCCGCTACAGCGGGGGTCTCCTGGCGGCCCAGGGCCTTGGCCAGGGCGGAGTATTCAGGCGAGCGGGCCAGAGCGGTAAAGATGGAATTCATAAAACACCTCTTGATGGTTGGCTTGTGTGTTTTTGGGGCATGTATCAAGGGCCTTGCCCGTTTGGGGTAGCGGCGGCCAAACCCGGCTTTGACGGGCTGGCGGGGCGTATGGCATTGCTCCCGCCAAGCCGCCGGGCGTTTTCAGCTTCAGCCGCGCGCTAGTTATAGAGATTCATAGCCCGGTCGATGCTGCCGGACAGGATGAGCTCCACCGCCCCGCAGGCTTTTTCCAGGGCCTCTTCCAGAGCCTTGCGCTCGCTTTCGGTAAAGCGGGAGAGCACCCAATCCGCCAGATTATACTCCGGGTTAGGCTTTTGGCCCACGCCGATTTTCACCCGGGGAAACTGGTCTGAGCCGGACAGGTAGATGATGTTCTTCATGCCGTTGTGCCCGCCGTCGCTGCCCTTGCGGCGCACCCGCAGCTTTCCCGGAGCCAGGTTGATGTCGTCAAAAAGAATCAGCGTCCGCTCCGGAGGGATTTTGTAAAAGGCCATGGCCTCCCGCACCGACTGGCCGCTTAGGTTCATAAACGTGCCGGGCTTTAACAGCAGCGCCTGCCGCCCGCCTATCCGGCACAGCCCCGAGCTGCCCTTAAACTTGACCCGGTTCACCGCCGCGCCGTATTTTGCGGCGATATAGTCAATGGCCAAGAACCCGGCGTTGTGGCGGGTGTTCTCATACTCCCGGCCGGGGTTGCCCAGCCCGGCGATGAGAAATTCTACCGGGCCGGGGGAAGCCTGCTTTTTGAAAAACATGAGGGGGTCCTCCCTGTCAATTTATCTTAACAAAAATGCTGTTCGCGATTCTTTTAAAATCATGTCTTTTCGATCCAATAATGAGGGTCGCGCGCGGGGAATGTGGGGCAGGCGCCTTACAGGGGTCTTAAAGGCAGCGCCCCTAAGCCGCCGGAGGCCGCTCCGCAATGCTCCCCTGCGTCCCGCGGCCATTCCATCCTTTTCATAAGCGCGGGTTCGGACGCGCCAACAGGGCGGGAAGCCGCGCCCCCCGCCGGAATAGACCCATTTTATCAGGTTTTTCTCCGCTTTGCAAGGGGAAAGTAGGGGCCCGCCGGATTTTTCTCCCCCGCTGGGAGGCCCCGGGGGAGGCGGGAAAGCCGCTCCGTAAATTTTTTTGAAATAATTGCAATTTCCTATGGAATTTTTCGGATATTCTTGGTATAATTGGAACAGAATCGGAGAAGGAACAAGACATTCCGGTTGAACATTCATTAGGAGGTTGTTACCAATGAGCCACAAGTATGTCTACCTGTTCAGCGAAGGCGACGGCTCTATGCGCGAGCTGCTGGGCGGCAAAGGCGCGAACCTGGCTGAGATGACCAAGCTGGGCCTGCCCGTTCCCCAGGGCTTCACCATCAGCACCGAGGCCTGCACCCAGTATTACGAGGATGGCCGGAAAATCAACGACGAGATCCAGGCCCAGATTATGGAGTACGTGGGCAAGATGGAGGAGATCACCGGCAAGAAGTTCGGCGACAAGGAGAACCCGCTGCTGGTCTCCGTGCGCTCCGGCGCCCGGGCCTCCATGCCCGGCATGATGGACACCATCCTGAACCTGGGCCTCAACGAAGAGGTCGTGGAGTATATGGCCAAGGCCTCCGGGAACCCCCGCTGGGCTTACGACTGCTACCGCCGGTTTATCCAGATGTATTCCGACGTGGTGATGGAAGTGGGCAAGAAGTACTTCGAGGAGCTCATCGACCAGATGAAGGAGAAAAAGGGCGTCACCCAGGACACCGAGCTCACCGCTGAGGACCTGAAGGAGCTGGCGAACCAGTTTAAGGCCGAGTATAAAGAGAAAATCGGCTCAGACTTCCCCACCGACCCCAAGGAGCAGCTGATGGGCGCTGTGAAGGCCGTGTTCCGCTCTTGGGACAACCCCCGCGCCAACTACTACCGCATGCAGAACGAGATCCCCTACAGCTGGGGCACTGCCGTTAACGTGCAGATGATGGCCTTCGGCAACATGGGCGACGACTGCGGCACCGGCGTGGCCTTTACCCGCGACCCCGCCACCGGCGAGAAGAAGCTCATGGGCGAGTTCCTGACCAACGCCCAGGGCGAGGACGTGGTGGCCGGCGTGCGCACCCCCATGCCCATCGCCCAGATGGCCGAGAAGTTCCCCGCCGCTTTCGAGCAGTTCCAGAAGGTGTGCAGCACCCTGGAGAATCATTATCACGACATGCAGGACATGGAGTTCACCGTGGAGCACGAGAAGCTCTTCATGCTCCAGACCCGCAACGGCAAGCGCACCGCCGCCGCCGCCATCAAGATTGCCTGCGACCTGATCGATGAGGGCATGAAGACCGAGGAAGAGGCCCTTTTGATGCTGGAGGCCAAGCAGCTGGACGCCCTGCTGCATCCCCAGTTTGACCCCAAGGCCCTGAAGGCCGCCACTCCCGTGGCCTCCGCTTTGGCCGCCTCCCCCGGAGCCGCCTGCGGCAAGATCGTCTTCACCGCCGAGGACGCGGTGGAGCAGGGCGAGAAGGGCGAGAAGGTGGTCCTGGTGCGCCTGGAGACCTCTCCCGAGGACATCGAGGGCATGCACTACTCCCAGGGCATCCTCACCGTGCGCGGCGGCATGACCAGCCACGCGGCCGTTGTGGCCCGGGGCATGGGTACCTGCTGCGTCTCCGGCTGCGGCGCCATCAAGATGGACGAGGCCAACAAGAAGTTTACCCTGAACGGCCGCGAGTACCATGAGGGCGACTATATCTCCCTGGACGGCACCACCGGCAACATTTACGGCGAGGCCATCCCCACGGTGCCCGCCTCTACCGAGGGCGGCTACTTTGGCCGCATTATGGAGCTCTCGGACAAGTACCGTACCCTGCAGGTCCGCACCAATGCCGACACCCCCAAGGACGCCGCCCAGGCCGTGGCCTTCGGCGCCGAGGGCATCGGCCTGTGCCGCACTGAGCACATGTTCTTTGACCCCGACCGCATCGCGGCCATCCGCGAGATGATCTGCTCTGACACCGTGGAGCAGCGCAAGGCTGCCCTGGCCAAGCTGGAACCCATGCAGCAGGGCGACTTCGAGAAGCTGTATGAGGCTCTTGAGGGCAAGCATGTGAACATCCGCTTCCTGGATCCCCCGCTGCACGAGTTCGTTCCCACCGAGGAGAAGGACATTGAGCAGCTGGCCCAGACCCAGGGCAAGACCGTGGAGGACATTAAGGCCATTATCTCTGGCCTGCACGAGTTCAATCCCATGATGGGCCACCGCGGCTGCCGTCTGGCCGTCACCTATCCGGAGATCGCCGAGATGCAGACCGAGGCCGTCATCAAGGCCGCCATCAACGTGAACAAGGCCCATCCCGACTGGCACATCGTGCCCGAAATTATGATCCCCCTGGTAGGCGAGATCAAAGAGCTGAAGTTTGTGAAGAAGACCGTTGTGGAAACCGCCGACAAGATTATTGCCGAGGCTGGCTCTGATCTGAAGTACAAGGTGGGCACCATGATTGAGATCCCCCGCGCCGCCCTGACCGCGGACAAGATTGCGGAGGAGGCCGAGTTCTTCAGCTTTGGCACCAACGACCTGACCCAGATGACCTTTGGCTTCAGCCGCGACGACGCCGGCAAGTTCCTCTCCAGCTACTATGAGAACAAGATCTACGAGAACGATCCCTTTGCCCGTCTGGACCAGGAGGGCGTGGGCCAGCTGGTGAAGCTTGCCTCCGAAAAGGGCAAGGCTGTGCGCCCCGACATTGTGCTGGGCATCTGCGGCGAGCACGGCGGCGACCCGACCACCATCGAGTTCTGCCACAACGTGGGCCTGACCTACGTGTCCTGCTCTCCCTTCCGGGTGCCGATCGCCCGTCTGGCCGCGGCGCAGGCTGCCATCAAGTCCAAATAATCAGCGCTTGATATTTTGTCGTAGGGCAATGTGATTTATCCTGTTCAGGGCAATAACACTTAGCCTCCGACATAGAAAAATAAGACCTTGCATCTCACGATGCGGGGTCTTATTTTTGTCCTCCGGACTATCCTTTCCCTGCCTGATATAAGGATTTTCGGAACATTCTGCGCTATATCACCATGGAGTAGGGGCATCCGGCCTGGAACCGGTGGAGCAAACGCATTGCCCCTACTGGAAAAAGAATAATGGGAAAGGCCCTCCGGCAGTTGCTTGCGGGCCTTTCTTTATTTTCGCCCTACCAGCAAAACAATGGAGTGGCTCTGGCACAAAAGGAGCTCAGGCTTCCTTCCATGGGGGCCGCTTTTTGTCCTTCCAGCGCCCATTCTGTCTTGCAAAAGCTGGACTTTGTCGGGGGATGCGGTGTTGCAAACAGGCCAGCTTTATGCTATACTATACGCAAAGCACAGCGCCTATAAAAAACTGCCGCCACAAGGCCTATGCCTTTCTGGCCGCGCCTACAGAAGGGATGTTCCATATGGAAGACTGTATCTTTTGCAAAATTGCCGCAGGTGAAATCCCCGCCACCAAAGTGTATGAGGACGAGGCTGTCCTGGCCTTCCGGGACCTGGACCCCCAGGCCCCCACCCATGTGCTCATCATCCCCAAACAGCACATTGCCTCCGCTGCGGAGATTACCCCCGAAAACAGCGGGGTAGTGGCCCACACCTTTGAGGTGGCGGCCCAGCTGGCCCAGGAGCTGGGCCTGGAAAAGGGCTTCCGCATCGTCAACAACTGCGGGGAGGACGGCATGCAGAGCGTCCAGCACCTGCACTTCCATCTGCTGGGCGGGAAACAAATGGGCTGGCCTCCCTTCCCGCCGCAGCCATGACCGGCAAAGCCTCTGGGCCCGGCCGATGGTTTTTCTGGGTCCTGGCTGTGCTGGTCCTGCTGACAGCCCTCCCCGCCTGCGCAGAGAAGGAGCCCGCCGCCGTTATGGAGGGGATTTTGGTCTACCAGCACAAGTCCAACTACTATTTGTACACAAAGGGCGAGGGTGGCCAGATTTACACCCTTCCCGCACAGGCTCCCGTGCCCGAGGGCGAATTGGCGGTGGGACAGAAGGTCAAGGTGAATTACGATGGCAGCGTTATGGAGATAGCGCCTCCCGCTCTTGGAGAAATCGACTCCATTGACATTCTGGGCCAAGCGTCAGAGGAGGAATTACAAGAGGGCCTGACCTACTTTAATACCCAGATCAAGCCCTGGCATCTGGACGGAGAAGGCGAGCGGCCTTGAACCGGCGCCCTTTCCCTACTTTAAAAAACACACGAAAGAAGAATGATCATGAGCGTATACAAAATCAACATCGCGGGCTGTGAGCGGGAGTTGCCCATCTGCCCCATTAACGAGCACATGGACATCGCTGGCTTTGTCATGTTCAGCGATGTGGAGGTGACAGAGGCGGTGGCCAAGGCCCTGCTGGCCAAATGCCCGGAGCACGACGTCATCGTCACCGCCGAGAGCAAGGGCATCCCCCTGGCCTATGAGATGGCCCGCATTGGCTGCCGGAACTATGTGGTGGCCCGCAAGGGGATCAAGGCCTATATGGAGGACCCCATCCATGTGGAGGTGAAGTCCATCACCACGGACCATGTACAGAAGCTCTATCTCTCCAAGGCGGACTGTGAAAACCTGCGTGGCAAGCGCATCCTCATTGTGGATGATGTGATCTCCACCGGCGAGTCCCTGGCTGCCATGGAGGAGCTGCTGCGCGAGATCGGCGGCAACGTGGTGGGCAAGGCCTGCGTGCTGGCCGAGGGCGACGCCAAGGACCGGACGGATATTATCTACCTGGAGCCCCTGCCCCTGTTCTTTAAATAAGCAGGGAAACAGGAGGAAGGCATGGAGAAACAACAAATTGAGGTGATTCCCTACCTGGCCTTTTCGGGGAACTGCCAGGAGGCATTGCGGGCTTACATGGAGGCCTTTGGGGGCGAGATTTTCTATCTCTCCCGCTGGTCCCAGGAGAACACCAGCGCCCCGGAGCTGATGGGAAAGGTGATGCACGTGGAGTTCCGCCTGGGCCGAACCCCGATGGCGGCGGGAGACGCGCCGGAGGGCGCCGCCGCCAGTACGGCCGTGAAGCTGATGATTCACATGGACTCCAAAGAGGAGGCGGAGCGGGCCGTCGAGGCCCTGGCAAAAGGGGGGAGCCCTCCTTTCTCCCCTGAAACCCCATCCCAAGCCCGATGACGGCGGCTGCGGCTCTCTCATCCAAGACCGCTTCGGCTTTACTTGGATCATCACCTGTCCCAATCCCGAGGCGGGTTGAGGGTGGAACGCTTTTCTAAGCATATAAAAAACGCCCCCCTGTGGGTTCAGCCACATATTCCGTGGCTGGCCGCAGGGGGGCGTTTTTTTCTGCTTACTGCTTAAACTGGTTCTGATACAGCTCCGCGTAGTAGCCCCCCAGCTCCATGAGCTCCTGGTGGGTTCCCCGCTCAATGATTTTCCCTTCCCGGACCACCAAAATCAGGTCCGCCTGCCGGATGGTGGACAGCCGGTGGGCAATGAGGAAGGAGGTCCGGTCCTTCAGCAGGGTGGAGATGGCCTCTTGAATCAGAGCCTCTGTTTTGGTGTCAATGGAGGCCGTGGCCTCGTCCAGCACGAAAATGCGGGGATCCGCCAGCACGGCCCGGGCAAAGGACACCAGCTGCTTCTCCCCGGTGGAGAGCTGGCCGCCTCCCTCGCCCACGTCGCTGTCATAGCCCTTTTCCATGCGCATGATAAAGTCATGGGCGTTCACCAGCTTGGCGGCGGCCATGATCTCCTCGTCCGTGGCTTCCAGCCGTCCATAGCGGATGTTCTCCTTCACCGTGCCGGAGAACAGGTGGGGCGTTTGCAGCACATAGCCGATGCTGCTGTGCAGCCACAGCAGGCTGCGCTCCCGGTAGTCCCGGCCGTCGATGAGCACCTGGCCCTCATTGGGCTCGAAAAAGCGGCAGGCCAGGTTCACCAGGGTGGATTTCCCCGCCCCGGTCTCCCCCACAATGGCCACAGCGGAGCCAGCGGGCACCTCCAGGGTAAAGTGCTCCAGCACGTTTTCCGTGCCGTCCGGGTAGCGGAAGGTCACATCCTGAAAGGTGATGCTACCCTTTAGGGGCTCCCAGTTCTCCCGCTTAGGCTCCACCGAGGTGCCATAGCGGGCCTCCACCTCCGGCGAGTCGGCAATCTCGGGCCGCATGTCCAGCAGCTCGGTGACCCGCTCGATGTTGGCCTGGGTGGAGACAAACCGGGTGACGCAGTAGGCAAAGGCCTGCACAGGGTCCGCGATCATCAGGGCAAAGCTGACAAAAATGGTCAGCTCGCCAATGGTGATGCCTCCGGCCAGGGCCATGTTGCCCCCGCCGGTGAGCACAAAGGCCACGGATAAGGCCGTTAAAAAGCTGATGATGGGCACATAGACCGCATCCAAAAACACAGCCCGCACGCTGTTGCGCCGCATGCTTCCGCTGACCTCTTGAAAGGCCGCAGTGTTCTTGTCCTCGATTACCATAGTCTTGGAGGTCTTCGCGCCGGAGATGCCCTCATTGTAGTGGCGGGTCAGCTCGGCGTTAATTTTGCGCACCTTGCGGTTGATTTTTAAAATCCGCTTCTCAAAATACAGGGTGGCCAGCGCCACCACCGGCGACACGGAAAGCACCAGCAGGGCCAGCTTCCAGTTGATGGCCAGCATCACGCCCACGCAGCCGGTAACATACAGGCTGCAATAGAAGCCGTCCACCATGTTCCAGGTAAAGCCGCCAATGCGGCCGGTGTCGCTCATCACCCGGGCCACAATAACCCCCACGGGGGTTTGGTTGAAGTAAGAGAAGCTGAGAGCCTGCAAGTGGGCGAACAGGTCCCGGCGCAGGTCCCGGCTGACGTTTACCTCCATGCGCAGGGCCACCCAGCCCAGCAGCAGCTCGGTGGAGGCCTTTAGAACCACCAGCCCCAGGTAGAGCAGGGCAAACGCCGCAATGCCCTGGTGCACGCCCGGCGTAACAAAGTGGTCCACCGCATAGCCGGAAAGAAGGGTGTAGGCCACGCCGATGCCGGCACTGGTAAGCATAGCCGCAAAGAGGGCGGCGATGCTCTTCCAGTACACCCGGAAGTAAGGGAGGATTTTAAGCCAGACTTTAATGGAATGGCGCTCCTCCGCGGGATTGGTTTGGTTTTTTTCAATATCCATTTGGTACTCCTTTTAACAATGGGGACTGTTGTTGTCTCTGTTTCGGTTTGGGGGCGTTCATAAAGGGGGCGGCCCCGGCCAGACTTAGGATCTCTGCATATTGTAGATCGTCTGGTAAATGCCCTCCTGGGCGGCCAGCTCCTGGTGAGTGCCCAACTGGGCCACCCGGCCCTTGTCCAGCACCAGAATCTGGTCCGCGTTCATCAAAGTGGTAATGCGGTGGGCAATGAGAATGGTGGTGCCGTGGACATTCTCCCGCAGGGAGCGGCGTATTTTCAAGTCTGTCTCCATATCCACCGCGGAGAGGGAGTCGTCGAACACCTTAATGGGGGTATCCTGCATCAGCATGCGGGCAATGGCCACCCGCTGCTTCTGCCCGCCGGAGATGGTCACGCCCCGCTCGCCAATGGGGGTCTCGTAGCCCTGGGCGAAGTTTGCAATGGCGTCGTCAATGGCGGCCATGCGGGCGTATTTGCGCACCGCGTCCAGGTCCGCCCGGCCCGCGCCCTCGGCAATGCTCTCCCGGAAGGACTTGGAGAACAGGAAGGGCTCTTGCAGCACCATGCCAATGTGGCCCCGCAGGTGTTCCAGGCGGATGTCCCGCACGTCCACCCCGCCAATGGTAATCCGTCCGCCGCCCTCAGGCAGCTCATAAAGCCGGTCCAGCAGGTGCATCAGGGTGGACTTTCCGCTGCCCGTAGCCCCCAAAATACCAAAGGTGCTTCCGGCTTTTATGGTGAAGCTTACATCCTCCAGCACCTCTCCCGCCTCGCCGTAAGCAAAGCTTACATGGTCAAAGACAATGTCCCCGGTCATGTCCGGGGTCTGGGCGTTGGGCCGGTCCTGCTCGGCGGCGGCGTCTAGAATGTCAAAAATGCGGGTGGAGCTGATGCCGGTCTTGCTCAGCTCGGTGAGGACCCGGCCCAGGTTGCTTACCGGCCAGGCCAGCATGGAGTTGTAGGCGGTGAAAGCCAAAAATTCTCCCTGGGTCAGTTGGCCCGCCTCCACAAAGAACACGCCCACCACCATGATCACCAAAGCCTGGAAGCCCGCCAAAAAGTCGCAGACGCCCCAGTTCATGCCCAAAAGACGCCCCAAGCGAACCCACAGGCTGGTGAATTTCTGGTTCATTTGGTTAAAGCGGTCAATCTCAAAGCGCTCCCGGCCAAAGGCCCGCACCACCCGCACACCGGTCAGGTTCTCCTGCACCAGGGCGGTCAGCTGGCCCTCGCACTGGTCGGCCTCCTCAAACTTTTTGCCTACCAGCACAAAGAATACAAAGGAGAACAGCATGGTCACCGGGATGAAAGCCAGCACAATAAGGGAGAGCTTCACGTTCATCAAAAACATAAGCCCCATGGAAATGAAGATGGCCAGCAGCGTGCGCAAAATCGTCATCAGCTGATCGTTGATGAAATTCTTAATCAGCTCCACGTCCTGGGTGCAGCGCTGGATGATGTCGCCCGTCTGGTTCTGGTTGTGCCAGGCATAGGGCAGGCGCTGAATGTGGTCGAAGAGCCGGTTGCGCACCCGCTCCACCGAGCCCTCGCAGGCCTTGGCCAAACACACCCGGGAGCCAAAATTGGTAAGCCCCGCCGCCACGGCGAACACCAAAGCCGCCGCCGCGCAGAGAACAATGTGCCCCCGCAGGTAGGCCCGGCCTCCCAGGGCCTCCAGCCAGCCCTGCACAAAGCCGGGCAGGGCAAAGGGCTCGGCGTTAATCACCGAGTCCACTGTAACGCGGATGACCTGGGGCGTCATGTAGTTGGCCAAAGAGGACAGCACCACAAAGACCATTGCCAGCAGAAAATGGACCCGCAGCCCTTTGGTAAAGGGAGAAAAGCGCAGGATGCTGGACTTTTTCTTTTGATTTGCTTTTTTCTTCATACAATACCTCATAAGTGAATGGAAATGGCCTCTCCGTAAAAAAAGCACAACACATGCCCGCCAATGCGGCTCCCTGAGACACAAGGGAAAGCCGCCGGGCGGCGCGCTGTGCTGTGCAAGGCCCCGCGCAACGTACACGGAGCGGCACGGATATCAGAATGTACAGTAAAAGATAGAATATCAGATTACAGGGAAAAAGTCAAGAAAAAACGGAAAAAAGTTCTTGCCGCGTCAGGAGGAACCACCGGCGTGAGGGGAAGCCAGCGCCCCCGGCAATTTGACAAACGCCCGCCCAAGCCCTATAATGGGTGTATCGTTAACGCAGTTCAAAAGAGGTACCACCTCTTTTGAACCCAGCGGCCTGGGGGGCCCGCGCCGCTTTGCTTGAAAATCGGTATTTACCGATTTTCAAGTGCGTTTCCTATAGCATTGCGCTGGAAAGGAGCCCGGACTATGTTGATCAACGCTTCTGTGTCCATTATACTATTATCTCTTTTGGCCTTTCTTCTGCTCCGGTGTCTGGCGGATTGGGGGCTGCCGCTGCGGTCCCTTCCAGCTCCCCAGGCTGGAAGGGACCGCCAGGATGGCGCCATCCTGGAAAACCGGGAGAGCCATGAGCCTCCCAAAAGCCAGAACCTGCGGGTGTTTCTCTTTGCCCTAGCCCTGCGGCTGGCGGTGCTGTTGGCCTTCGCCGCGGCGGTCTTCTTGGCTTCCAGCACCGGCGTCACCTGGGAGGCTTTCCTCTCCAAGTTCCAGCTTTGGGACGCCCGCCACTACCTAAACCTAATCGAACAGGGCTATGCTGGCTATGAGGAGCAGGGGCGGCATATTTTCCTGGTGTTTTTCCCGGCCTATGTGTGGGTCTGCCGCCTGTTCAGCCTGGTGATGCCCCCTCTTGCGGCGGGCCTGCTGGTCTCTGTGTTAAGTTTCTCCTGGGGATGCTGCTATGTCTACCGGCTGGGCCGGGAGCTCTATGGAGAAGCCACCGCCTGGTATGGGGTGCTCCTTCTGTGTGCTTTCCCCTACTCCTTCTTCTATGGCGCGGTGATGACCGAAGGACTGTTTCTGCTTTCCACCGCGGCGGCCTGTTACTATGCCCTCAAGGGCAAGTGGCTGGCCTATGGCCTGTGGGGCGTTTTAGCCGCCGCCACCCGTATGACCGGCGTACTGGTGCTGGTTTTCGCCGGGGTAGAGCTGCTGCGGAGCCTAAAGCCCCTGGAGCCTCCGGCGGGGCAGTCCCTCAAACGTGCCTGGAAGCCTCTGCTTCTGCGCCTGCCGCTGATTCTCCTGCCCCTGTTGGGCACCGCCTCCTACCTGCTGCTGAACTGGCATGTGGATGGAGATCCCTTTGCCTTTGCGGGGCACCAGGAGCACTGGCATCAGGGCAGCATGTGGGTCTCAAAGGTGGTGGAATATCTGATCCATTACGCGAAGAATTATGCTTCCCAGTCCGTTGGCTGGGCCATCTGGCTGCCCTCTCTGGTCCTGTTCGCCGGGTTCCTCAGCGTGCTTTGGCTTTCGGCTTTGCGGCGGGAGAACCGCCCCAGCCTGCTGCTCTTCTCCCTGGGCTACTTTACGGCAAACTATTCCCTCTCCTGGCTCCTAAGCGCGGGGCGCTACCTTTCCGGCGGTTTTCCCCTCTTTCTGCTGCTGGCCGCGCTGGCCCAGCGCCACCCCCGCCTGCGGGACCTGCTGCTCTTGACCGAATGCCTGTTTCTGGGCATTTATCTATACGCTTACGCCAACAACGCCCAAATCATGTAGCCTTGCTGACCTCCGCGCCCTTCCAAGACTTTGACTCGTGCGGTCTTTCGCCGCGCATTATCATTGTGCGCGCGTGGTTCCCGTGTCACGCCAGGGTTCCCATTAATTCTTCGGCGGCTAAGAGGACGCCCAGCTGGCCGCTGGGATAGTTTACGCCGCCCTGCATCCACACGGCATAGGGCTCCCGCAGGGGTCCGTCAGCGGAAAGCTCAATGGATGAGCCCAGAGTAAAGGTCCCCGCCGCCATAATCACCTGGCTGTCATAGCCCGGCATGGGGCTGGGCTCCGGAACCACGAAAGCGTCCACCGGCGAGGCCTTTTGAATCCCCCGGCAAAAGGCAATCAGCGCCTCCCGAGTCCGCAGCTCAATGGCCTGGATGATGTCCGTCCGGACCTCATCCGGCCGGGGCGTAACCGCGAAGCCCAGCCGCTGGAACAGCGCGGAGGCAAACACCGCTGTTTTCAGCGCCTCCCCTGTCACGTAAGGCGCGTGGAAAGCCCCCAGGTACAGCTCCCGGTTGTGGCCCAGGGTGCAGCCCAGCTCCCGGCCTGTGCCCGGGGTGGTCAGGCGGTAGGCGCACAGCTCTACCAGGTCGTGCCGCCCGGCGATGTACCCCCCTGTAGGGGCGATGCCGCCGCCCGGGTTTTTGATCAGCGAACCCGCCATCAGGTCGGCCCCATGGGCGGTGGGCTCCTCCCGCTCCACAAACTCGCCGTAGCAGTTGTCCACCATAACAATGCAGTGGGGCGCTTTCTTCTTGGCAAAGCGGGCCAGCTTCTCAATCTCCGCCACAGAGAGGGAGGGCCGCAGGCTGTAGCCCCGGGAGCGCTGAATGTACACCATTTTGCAGTCCTTGCCGATCTCCCGGTCCAGCTCCTCATAGTTGGGCGTGCCGTCGGGCAGCAGGTCCACCTGCTCGTACACCACGCCAAAATCCTTTAGGGAGCCGGGCTCTTCCCTGCCAGGCAGGCCGAAGACCCCTTGAATGGTGTCGTAAGGGGCGCCGGTGGCGCACAGCACTGTGTCGCCAGGGCGCAGCACGCCAAACAGCGCCACGGTCAGGGCGTGCGTGCCGCTGACGAAATTGTACCGCACCAGGGCGTCCTCGGCCCCAAAGGCGGCGGCGTATACTTCATCCAGGGCGTCCCGGCCCCGGTCGCCGTAGCCATAGCCCGTGCTGGCGGCAAAATAGCTCTCGCTGACCCGGGCCTTTTGGAAGGCATGGAGCATTTTCTGCTGATTCCAGCGCTGGTTGGCCTCAATGCGGGCAAACTGCTCCGCCGCCTGGGCCTGCGCCTCCTGGGCCAGCTGGGCCAGGTTCTCGCTGATGGTAAAACTGGGGTAAATCTCCATGGGTAACATCCTTTCTTTTTTCTAAGATTCATATAGGGTTAAAAAGCGCCAAATTGTGGCTGAAGAAGCAGAGCAAACACAGAGGGGCTTTCTCCTTTCGAAAGTCCCTCTGTTGGTTGGAAGCGGCCTTGCCCATGCCGGTCTGCCGCTATTGTTCCTCCCCCATAAACCGCTGGGGGCCCTGGCCAAAGTTGACCAGCCGTACTGCCTCCAAAATCTCTTCCCGGCGGCTTTCCGGGTCCGGCAGGTCCAAAACCACATCGTTCAAGTCATAGGGGCCGTTGCGGAAATGGCCCGCCACCACCCCGCGAAATTCTCCGTCCACCAGCAAAAATTGCAGAGCCTGGCAGTCATAGGGGCGCCCGGCCGTTAAGGCCTCCGCCCACTTTTTCAGCTCCGGCTCCGCCGCCTTAAACAGGGGGTCGTTTCGGTGGATGGCATAGACGCTTCGGGGCGGCTGGCCCCCAGGCGCTTCCAGGGCCCCCCGGTCCTGGGGGAGAACCCAGCCATCTTCCCAGGGGACCAGCGTTCCCTCCGCCTCCAGCTGGGCCAGGGCGGCTTTTAGGTCCTTGTCCGGCAGGCGGTAAAAAGCCTTTGCCATCCCCTGGCTGAACCAGACGAACCGGTAGGCAAACCGGGGCAGCACGGTCTTTAGGGCCTCCAGGCGGCTAAGGCGTTCCAGGTCCAGGCCGGGGAACATCTCCTCAAAGGGGCACCAGCCCCGGTCCCACTCCCCGTCGTACTGGTCCTCATAGATGAGGAAAGCCTCCTGCAGCCGGTGCAGAACCGGGGTGATTGCCTTAACCAGCATGCCGGTTTCCTCTTTCATCTGCTGGATGCTCAAGGGGCCGCTGCGCTCAATCAGCTCCAAAAGCTGGAACTGCCGCTCATTGGGAGAGGCCAGGGGCTTGCGGTACAGGGCGGCGTAAAGGGCCATATCCTCCGGGACGATCCAGCCCAGATTTCCCCCGGCGAAGCGGCCCTTTACCAGCCCGCGTTCCAGCTGTCGGGCCCGGTTGAACGCCAGGTCGTCAAAATCCGCCCGAAAACTCAAGGTGGGCGGCTGGCCAAAGCCGTTCCAATAAACGTTCACCCCGGGCTGCAGGTCCCGGTAAAGTGACAGATACTCTTCCTCGCTGGCAGGGTTTCCCAGATGCTGGCGCTCCATGCGCAGAGCCGCCAGCCTTGTCCAGTCCATTTAGGACGCCCGGCCCAGGGCCAGGGCTTGACGGTTTAAGTCCAGCATATTGGCCTTGCGGGCGGGCACGCATTTTTCCAGGGCCTGGTCCAGAACGTCCTCCCCGCAGAAGGCGCAGGGATGCTCCCCATTGGCGCAGACCGCCTGGAACAGCTTGCCGGTCAGGATCATATTGGAAAGGCCCGCCAGGCCCTTTTCCTCCGCCAAAGAGGAGGAGGGCACATAGTAGACCGTTAGGTCTTCCCGCTCCACCTTCTTGCCAATCAGGGAGCTGTCCAGAATCACCGTGCCGCCGGGTTCAACCGTATCAATAAACTTATCCAGAGAGGGCAGGTTCATGGCCACCAGCACATTGGGGGCCGTAACCAGCGGGGAGCCAATGGGGCGGTCGGAGACGCACACGCTGCAATTGGCGGTGCCCCCCCGCATTTCCGGTCCGTACGAGGGCAGCCAGGAAATCTCCTTCCCGGCGATGAGCCCCGCATAGGCGGCCACCTTGCCCGCAAAGAGCACGCCCTGGCCGCCGAAGCCCGCGAAGATCATATTCAAATCCTTCACTGTGCCGCGCCCCCCTTCTTAACGCCCTCCGCCAGATCCTTATATACCCCTAAGGGGTAGTAGGGCATCATGTTGTCTTCCAGCCATTGCAGCGACTCCACCGGAGAGAGGCCCCAGTTGGTGGGGCAGGTGGAGAGCACCTCCACAATGGAATAGCCTTTGCCATCCAGTTGGTTTTGGAAGGCTTTTTTAATGGCTTTCCGGGCGGCGTTGACGTTTTTCACGTTGTTCACCGCCACCCGCTGGGCAAAGGCCACGCCATCCAGGGTGGAAAGCATCTCGCAGACCTTTACCGGGTATCCGGCGCTGTCCGTGTCCCGGCCGTAGGGGGTGGTTTGGGTCACCTGGCCGGGCAGGGAGGTAGGGGCCATCTGGCCGCCGGTCATGCCGTAAATGGCGTTGTTGATGAAGATGACGGTGATGTTTTCGCCTCTAGTGGCGGCGTGGACCGTCTCGGCGGTGCCGATTGCCGCCAGATCCCCGTCCCCTTGGTATGTAAAAATAATATTCTCCGGCTTGGCCCGCTTGAGGCCAGTGGCCACGGCCTGGGCCCGGCCGTGAGGGGCCTGGACCATGTCGCAGGCAAAATAGTCGTAGCACATAACAGAGCAGCCCACCGAGGCCACGCCCACCGCGCGGCCCTCCACGCCCAGCTCGTCAATGGCCTGGGCCACCAGCCGGTGGACAATGCCGTGGGTGCAGCCGGGGCAGTAGTGCAGCGGCGCGTCTGTAAGGGCTTGGGGCTTTTGAAATACGATTGGCATATTGGAGCACTTCCTTTCTGATTGAAAGACATGTTTAGGATTCGTCATTGGTCATTTTGGGGGAGCGGTGCCGCGAAACGAGCGCAGTCCCGGCAACGGAACAGGAAAGGTTTCGTTATCTATTATGCAAAGAGTATCAACTACTCCCCCAAAAACTCCATCACCCGCCGGTTAAAATCCGGGGCCTCGTCATAGGCGGCGTGGCCCAGCTGTTCATATAAATGGATGGGGCATTCCAGCCTTTCAGCCATCTCCTCAGAGGCCCTGCCGGTGAGTACCTGGTCCTGACCGCCGCCCAGAACCAGCACCGGACAGGCGATTTGATCCAGTCGGAGCCAGCTGTTACAGGTCAGGCAGGCCTCCGCCAGGGCCAGAAACCGCTCCTTGTCCCTGGGCTTCCCCATTTTGGAGAGCAGGGGGAGCAGCCATCGGTACTTTTTTACATAGGCGGGCGAGTACATTCGCTCCATCATGTCGGCGGTAAAAGCAGCCCACTGGTCCCGCTGGGCCATCTCTATCCAGCCGTGAACCGTGCGCTCCATGGTTTCATTGGGCCGGGAGGCTGTAACGGCCAAGACCAGCCGGCGCACGAAGTCCGGGAAGCCGATAGCCAGCTCCTGGGCGATCATTCCGCCCTGAGAGACACCCAGCACATCCGCCTGAGCAAGGCCCAGCCGCTTTATAGCCAGGGCAGTGTCCTCCGCCAGATCTTTTATCGTGCACCCCTTGGGGACAACGGTCCTTTTGTCCAGAACATAGATCGTGTACTCCTTGGCAAAGGCCCGGTAAGCCCAGGCCAGGGGCAGCGCGGCCTCTCCAACGCCCTGTAGGCTGAGGCCCGGCAGCATTATCAAGGGCTTTTTCCCACCGCCGAAGCGCACGCAGTCCAGGGTAGAAGAGCCTATGTCCAGCCGGAGCTTCTTCACCGGCAGGATCATGCCAGCCGCTCAATTTCTTCCAGCACTCCGGCGGGGGTGGGGATCATGCCGCCGGTGCGGCCGTAGAAGTGCACCGGAACCCGGCAGTCGATGGCCAGCTTTACGTCGTCCACCATCTGGCCCATGCTCATCTCCACCGAAAGGAATGCCTTGGTGGTTTTGGCGGCCTCCCGCAGGCAGTCCGCCGGGAAAGGCCACAGGGTGATGGGCCGGATAAGCCCCACCTTGCGTCCCCGCTCCCGGGCCTGGTTCACCGCGCTTCTGGCTACCCGGGCCGAGGCCCCATAGGCCACCAGAATCAGCTCCGCGTCCTCGCAAAGGTAGGTTTCCGCCCGCTGCTCCTGCCGCTTCACCTGGTCATACCGGAAATACCGGGCCGCCACCAGCTCTTCCAGTTTGTCGGGGGTCAGGTACAGGGAGTTGATCACATTGTGGGGGCGCTTTCCGCCGTGGCCCGCCGCTGCCCAGGGCTTTTCCACCAGCTGGGCACGGCCTTCCTCCGGCAGGGCCACTGGCTCCATCATCTGGCCCAGCATACCGTCGGCCAGAATCATGGCGGGCATCCGCCAGCGGTCCGCAGCATCAAAAGCGTCGGAGACCAGGTCCACCATCTCCTGGACCGTAGAGGGCGCGAACACCAGAATCTGGAAGTCCCCGTGGCCCGTGGCTTTGGTGGCCTGCCAGTAGTCCGCCTGAGAGGGCTGAATGCCGCCCAGTCCGGGCCCGCCCCGCTGCACGTTGATGATTAAGGCGGGCAGGTCGGAACCGGCCATGTAAGAGATGCCCTCGGATTTTAAGCTGATGCCCGGGGATGAGGAGGAGGTCATGGCCCGGACCCCGGCGGAGGCGGCCCCCAGGACCATGTTGATCGCGGAGATTTCCGACTCGGCCTGCAAGTAGGTGCCGCCCACTTTGGGCATGCGTTTGGACATATAAGCGGCCAGCTCGGTTTGGGGCGTGATGGGGTAGCCGAAAAAGTGGCGGCATCCGGCGCGGATGGCCGCCTCGGCCAGGGCTTCGTTGCCCTTCATCAGTACTTTCATGAATCCATATCTTCCTTTCGGGGTTATTTTTCCACGGTAATGGCAGTGTCCGGGCACATGGCGGCGCAGGCGGCGCAGGCGACGCATTGGTCTGGCTGGACCAGGCGGGCGGGATGGTAGCCTTTGGCGTTGAGCCGGCCGGAGTCCAGAGAGAGGATGTGCCGGGGGCAGGCATGGGCGCAGAGCCCGCAGCCCTTGCAGACCGCCTCATCGATGTGAATGGTTGGCATGGTGCAAACCTCCTTGTTATAATATAGTAATATATAAATGTTCTTTTCTGCTTATCTTAACACAGAGCGGCGTCTCACTCCTCTTCCCAGGCAAAGCGCACATACCGCCGGACCCTTCGGAAGCCCTGGGGCAGCGGGCTCTTGGCGGCAAAATCCGGGACCGTGCTGTACAGCAGGGGCAGGCCCAGCCGTTCCGCCGTGCGCCGCCCGAACTCCTCCGCGGCCTCCACATGGGCCCAAGTGGTTTCCACCCCCAAGTGGGAGTTGTTCACCACCCCGGCGGCCCGCAGGCGGCTGGCGGCCTCCACCTCTTTCAGCAGGCTGGCGGCCTCTTCGGGGGTCTGGGTCAAGGCCCGGAAGCGGTTGACCACATAGAGCATCTGGCAGCCGGCCTCTTCCAGCTGGCGGGAAAGCCCGCCTAGGGCGGTGGCTCCCGCGTCATCGCCCCCCGCGTCCACAAAGACCCGGCCGGTCTGGGGAGAAAAAATAGAATAGATCTCCGGCGGCAGCGTGGGCGTGTCCAAAGTGGTGCCCGCAAACACGGGCGCAATCAGCCGCACGCCGTTTTGTTCCAGCAGGCCCTGGTACTCGCAGGAGCGAAAATAGGGATTAACCACGTCCAAGTCCACCAAAGCAACCGGACCCCCGGCCGCGGCGGCTTCCAGGGCCAGGTTTAGGGCAAGATTGGTTTTGCCGCAGCCATAATGGCCGCAGAGAATGGTGACGCGGGGGCTTTCCATGGAACTTCCCTCCTGGAGTTAGTAGATGTATTTTTATATTTTAGCACAATATCCCGGCTAATTCAACAGGAAATGGCAGTCAGGAAAAGTGAGCTCATCGCCATGCTGCTAAAGCTCAAATGGTGGGACTTCCCGCCGGAGGAGCTGCTGCGGTTTTTGCCGGAGCTTTGCAGCGAGGACTTTCCCGCCGTGCGGGAGGCGGTCCGCCGGATGCTGGCAAGCCGGGAAGCCTAAGGCGTCCTGCTTCTGCCGGCCGCTTGTAATTTTTCTTTCTCTTTACCCAAAGCGCCAAAAAGCCGCCTGTGTTTGTTTTTTCGCAAACGCGGGCGGCTTTTTTGATTTTTCAAACGAGCCCTAAATTTGAAAGAAAAAGATGACCAGCCCATACACCACGCTGGCCGTAACGCCGAACACCAGCACAGGCCCGGCCACGGTAAACAGTTTGGCCCCCAGGCCCGTAATAAATCCCTCGCTCTTAAACTCCATGGCCGGGGACACCATGGAGTTGGCAAAGCCCGTGATGGGCACCAGCACTCCGGCTCCCGCGTGCTTGGCGATGTTGTCGTACCAGCCCAGGGCCGTTAGGGAGGCGGAGAGCAGAATTAGGCTGATGGAAACCGCCATGCGGGCCTGGGGCAGGTCCAGCCCCAAATTTTGGTAGCACTGGCACAGCACCTGCCCCAAAGTGCAAACCGCGCCTCCGCATAAAAAGGCCAGGCAGCAGTCTTTGACCACCGGCGAGGGGGGCGAGGCCTCCTTAACCTTCTGGGCGTATTCCTGGGGTGTTACCGTCCTCATAAACATCGTCCTTTCCTTGGTTTTCTCCACCTAGTTTTCCCGTTTTTTCCGGAATATTCCCCTATTTGGCGAACGCTGACCGCTTTCTTAATAAATTTGTAAGAAAATCGTCACGCTCCGCTTAAACCCCATAGAGTATCCTTACAGGCAGGAACCCCGCGCCTCTCTGGCCGGGCGGAAAGGACGGACCGATCTTTATGAAAACTCTCACCTGCGTCAATCTCCTCTTGGGCGCGCTGATGGCCGCCTGCTGCTGCTACCAGCTGGTCTACCTGCTTTTGCGGCTGAAGGGCTCCGGCCGGAGCTTCCAGGCCCGGTCCCTGGGCCGGTACGCGGTGCTCATCGCCGCCCGGAACGAGTCCGCGGTCATCGGCCAGCTCATCGACAGCATACTGGCCCAGGACTACCCCCGGGAGCTGGTGGACGTTTACGTGGCGGCCGACAACTGCACCGACGATACCGCCGCCGTTGCCGCGGCCCACGGGGCCCGGGTCTACCAGCGCCAGAACAAGCTGCAGGTGGGCAAGGGCTACGCCCTCAATTTTTTGCTGGGGAAGATTGCCCAGGATTACGGCGAAGAGCGTTACGACGGCTTTTTCGTGTTCGACGCGGACAATCTGTTGGAGCCCGACTACATCAGCGAGATGAACAAGGTGTTCTCCAACGGGGCCCCGGTGGTCACCGGCTACCGCAACGCCAAAAACTTTGGCGACAACTGGATTACCGCCAGCTATGGGCTGTATTTTCTCCGGGAGTCGGAATATCTGAACCGGCCCCGGGACTACTTGGGCACCAGCTGCGCCATTTCCGGCACGGGCTTCCTGTTTTCGGCCCGGCTTTTGGAAAAGCTGGGCGGCTGGAACTACTTCGCCCTCACCGAGGACCTGGAATTCACCCTGGACCTGATCTGCCGGGGCGAAAAGGTGGCCTATTGCCGCACGGCCATGCTCTACGACGAGCAGCCCACGGGCTTCCAGCAGTCGGTGCAGCAGCGTGCCCGGTGGATGAAGGGCTTTATGCAGATCCTCTCCCGCCGGGGCCACGGCATCCTGCGGGCCATGGTGCCGGGCGGCAGCTTTGCCTGCTACGACATGCTGGTAAACTCCATGGCCGGCATGCTCACGGGCGTCAGCTTCATTCTGAACGCGGTGATGTTCATCGTGGGCGTCACCAGCCCCAAGCTGGAGACCGGACCGGTGCTTCTCAGCGCCCTAAGCGCCATCGCCGGGGCCTATGTGATGCTCTATTTCACCGGCCTGCTGCCCCTTCTCACCGAATGGCGGCGCATCCGCTGCCCCGGCTGGCGGAAGCTGCTGTTCAGCTTTATGTACCCCTTCTTTATGGCCAGCTTTTTGCTTTCCCTTACTTTGGCTATGTCCGGTTCGGTGGAGTGGAAGCCCATCCGGCACACTGTGGCGGTGTCCCTGGGCGAAATGGATGGCCGGCTGAAATAGCGCGGACCAGAACCGGCGCGCGGAAGGTACGGTAGGTTGTCAAAGGCGGTCCAAGCGCCTTTGACGCTGGGCGGCAGCCATACCAGATTAAAAGCGCCGGACCGCTTCTTACCTTCCCAGCGCCGCCTACATACGCAGCCCCCAACCCCAGGAGGGACGTCCTGCCCAGCAGGCCGTCCTTTCCGCTTTTTCCCTGCCTCCGAATATCCTCCCGCAGCGCTGTCATACTATACGGTATGCAGCAATTGTGAAAGGGTGGAGACATTATGTGTACCTGCATCGCCATGAAGACCCGGGACGTTTACTTTGGCCGCACGCTGGATTTGCAATACCGCTTTGGGGAAAAGGTCGCGGTCACCCCCCGCAATTACCCCTTTACCCTCCGGTCCGGCGAGACCTTTGACACCTGGTACGCCATGGTCGGCATGGCCCGGGTGGAGCAGGACTACCCCCTCTATGCCGAGGCCACCAACGAGAAGGGGCTCTCTATGGCCGGGCTCTATTTTCCTGGCAACGCCGTATACGGCCCGCCGGTGCCGGGCAAGCGCAATCTGGCCACCTATGAGCTCATCCCCTGGGCCATGGGCAACTTTGCCTCCCTGGAGGACCTGCGCCGGGAGCTGGAACAGGTGCACCTGACCAACGAGCCCTTCAGCCGGACCGCCGGGGCCTCGCCCCTGCACTGGATGGCCAGCGACGGCACCAACAGCTTGGTGGTGGAGCAAACCGCTTCCGGCCTCCACCTGTATGACAACCCCGCCGGGGTTCTGACCAACAACCCGGAGTTTCCCTATCACACCACCCATCTAAACTCCTACCTGAACCTTACCAGCCGTCCGCCCCAGAATCGTTTTAGCCGGGGGCTGGATTTAAAAGCCTTTGGCAACGGCATGGGGGCCATCGGCCTGCCGGGGGACGACTCGCCTCCCTCCCGTTTTGTGCGGGCCTGCTTCACCAAGTGGAATTCACAATGCGGCAGCGATGACGCCAGTTCGGTCGCCCAGTTTTTTCACATTTTGGATTCCGTGTCCATTGTGCGGGGCGCGGCCCTTATGGAGGACAACCAATGCAATGTGACCAACTATGCCTGCTGTGTCAACGCCACGCGGGGCGTATACTATTATAAAACCTACAGCAACAACCAGCTTACGGCCGTGCGCATGACGGACGCCAACAAAAACGGGAGCGAACTGGCGGTTTATGAGCTGGAAGAACGCCAGCAGGTACGCTTTATGAACTGACAGCCTAAGAAACTTTTTTGAAAAAAGTTTCTTAGGAATCTTCAAAAAACTTTACTGGCCGGGCTTTTGATTTGGGGAAAGGCTGGGATATTGGGGCGGTTTTTTACCTTTTTCTTTCCAGCTGGCTTTTAGGAGGTTTTTTATGATTGTTGATATGCATACCCATACTTTTCCGGACCACATCGCTGCCGGCACGTTGGAAAAACTCAGCGCGGCCAGCCATACCCGGCCCTTTACCAACGGAACCCAGGAAGGTTTGCTCCGGTCCATGGAAGAGGCCGGGGTGGACCTCTCTCTGGTACTGCCTGTGGCTACCGCTCCCCGGCAGGTGGAGCGCATCAACGACCGCAGCGCCCAGCTGAACCAGAGCGGGGGCAAGCTGCTGTCCTTTGGCTGCATGCACCCGGATTTCCCCGGCTGGCGGGAGGAACTGGCCCGCGTGAAAGCCCTGGGGCTCAAGGGAATCAAGCTCCACCCCGTGTACCAGGGGGCGGACTTTGACGACCCGCGCTATCTGCGGATCTTGGACCGGGCGGGGGAGCTGGGCCTGCTGGTCACCACCCACGCCGGGGATGATGTGGGCTTTCCGGGGGCGGTGCGCTGTTCGCCGGAGATGGTCCGCCGGGCCGTGGAGCAGGTAGGGCCTGTTACGCTGATTCTGGCCCATATGGGCGGCTGGCGGAACTGGGACCGGGTGGAAACCACGCTGGCCAGTCTGCCGGTGTTTCTGGATACCAGCTTCTCCACGGGCCGGATGGCTCCTTTGGACGATGGGTATTACCAGCCCCAGGACCTGGAGCTGCTGGACCCGCCCCGGTTTATGAAGCTGCTGCGGGCCTTTGGGGTCCAGCGGGTGCTCTTTGGCAGCGACAGCCCCTGGAGCGGCCAAAAGCAAAGTCTAGAGTGGCTGCGGGCCCTGCCCCTGAGCCAGGGGGAACAGAGAGCGCTGCTAGGAGGAACCGCGGAGAGGCTGCTGGGGCTTGGGTAAGGAGTGTCCGTTTCGGAGAGTTTTTCGTGTTCCCCCGCCCGTAGGGCGGGGGAACACAGATGATTATCTCTGTGGTTTGGACACTCCCGCTTGGGTAGAGAGGGTTGATCTTTTAGGAATTTAGAGTAGAATTGAGGTAAAGGGCAGGAGCGTGGAGAGGCCTCTGTGCTAGGAAGCTTCCCGCCTTTGCTGTTCGCAATGAAAGGGGATGGCGATGAAATACATAGTGTGGGACTGGAACGGCACGTTTTTGGATGATGTACCCGCCAGCGTGTCGGTGATGGATGGGCTGCTGCACCGGCGCGGTTTGCCCGGCCTGGGCGGCATAGAGCGGTACCGGGAAATTTTCACCTTTCCGGTTCGGGAATACTACCAGGCGGCGGGGCTGGACTTTGAGAAAGAGCCCTTTGAGGCCCTGGCGGTAGAGTATATTGAAGAATACAACCAGCGAGCCCTGGACTGCGGCCTGCGCGCCGGAGCCCAGGCCGCGCTGCAAGCCTTTGCGGCGGCGGGCTGCCGGCAGGTGCTGGCTTCGGCCTCGGAAAAAAGCGCTTTGGAGGCCCAGGTGGCACAGTGCGGCGTGGGGAATTACTTCGCGGCGGTGCTGGGCGTGGGCGACTCCCTAGGCGTCAGCAAGGAAGGCCTGGCCCGGGCGTACTTGAACGGCGTGGCGCCGGAGGGCGTGGTATTTCTAGGGGACACGGTCCATGACTGGGAGGTGGCGCGGCGCATGGACCGCCCCTGTGTGCTGGCGGCGGGAGGACACCAGAGCCGGGCCCGGCTGGAACGCACCGGGGCGCTGGTCGCGGACACCCTGGAAGAGGCGGCCCAAATGGTCCTTTGCCTGATGGCCCCCTGAGAAGCGCAGCAAAGAGCGCCCTGCCAATGGCTTGGCAGAGCGCTCTTTTTGCCAGAGGGAAGCCTTACTTCAGGCCCTTCTCGTAGCTCTCGATCATCTTCTTGACCATCTGGCCGCCGACGGAACCAGCCTGACGGGCGGTGATGTCGCCGTTGTAGCCCTGCTTCAAGTTCACGCCCACTTCAGAAGCGGCCTGCATCTTAAACTGCTCCATGGCTTCCTTGGCCTCGGGGACCATAACAGAATTGCTTTTCATGATTCTCGTCTCCTTCAAAAAAGTTTTTTTCGCGTTTGCATTATCTATTTTGAGTCGGAGGCAGGGGATTATGATTGTCAATTTTTGTATGACTGGCGGGAGAACGGCCGCCGCGTTTTAATGGCCAAGCCCTGCGTCATAGGCGCCGTGTTCCCTTTCAAAAAACCTCTTGACATGGAGCGCCCTCCAAATTGTATAATAAATGAAAAAAACATCGAGAGGAGTTTTCCACCCATGAAAAAGCTTGGCTTCGGCCTGATGCGCCTGCCGGCCCGCAATCCCCAAAACGCCGGGGACGTGGACCTGGAACAGGTAAAACAGATGGTGGACCTTTTTATGAAAAAAGGCTTCACCTATTTTGACACGGCCTGGATGTACTGCGGCTTTCAGAGCGAACCCACGGTAAAGGAGGCCCTGGTCAGCCGCTATCCCCGAGACAGCTTCACCCTGGCCACAAAGCTGCACAGCGGCTTTTTCCACTCTCTGGAGGACCGGGATAAGGTCTTTAACGAGCAGCTGGAAAAAACCGGCGCGGGCTATTTTGACTACTACATGCTGCACGGCATCGAGGCCGGCAGCCTGCCCAAGTATGAGCGCTTCGACTGCTTTAACTGGTTGAAGGCGAAAAAGCAGGCGGGCCTGGTAAAGTCCATGGGCATCTCCTTCCACGCCCACGCGGAGCTGCTGGACGAGATTTTGACCAAGTATCCTTTCCTTGAGTTTGTGCAGCTGCAAATCAACTATCTGGACTGGGAAAGCCAGTGGATTCAGTCCCGGGCCTGCTATGAGGTGGCGGTAAAGCACAACAAACCGGTAATCGTCATGGAGCCGGTCAAGGGCGGCACCCTGGCAAAGGTTCCCCCACAGGCCGAGGCGCTGTTCCAGCAGCGCGGCCCTGGGGCTTCTCCGGCCTCCTGGGCCATTCGCTTCGCGGCCAGCCTGCCCGGGGTCATGATGGTCCTCTCCGGCATGAGCAGCCTGGCCCAGATGGAGGACAACCTCAGCTATATGGAGGACTTCCAGCCTTTGACCGAAGAGGAAAAAGCCATGGTTTTCCAGGCCGGGGAGCTGATTAACAGCCAGATCGCCGTGCCCTGCACCGGGTGCTCCTACTGCACCGAGGGCTGCCCCCAAAAGATTGCCATTCCCCAGTATTTTTCCCTCTATAATGAGGATATGCGGGAGCGCTTGGAGGAAAAGGGCTGGACCGTCAACTTCACCAACTACGCCAATTTGGCGGAGCGCTTTGGCAAGGCCGGCGACTGCGTTGGCTGCGGGCAGTGTGAGGAAATGTGCCCCCAGCATCTGCCTGTGATGGAGCATTTGAAAGCGGTGGCAGCGCATTTTGACCGGTAAAGCCCTTGGGCAAGGGCTCTCTTCCTCTTGCGCCTCAGCCTAAAACGCGCTATAATATTCCTGTATGTTCCGCGTATCTATTTTATCAGGAGGCTGATCAGCAAAATGAAAGAACTTCGCATCGGAATCATCGGCACCGGCATGATCTCCAACCGCCACATGACCATCTGGTCCCATATTCCCGGCACAAAAGTGGTGGCCGGGTGCGACATCGACCAGGCCAAAGTGCGGGCCTGGGGCGAGCGCTACGGCATCCCCCAGGAGGACCTGTATGTGGACTTTCGGGAAATGCTGAAGCGCGACGACCTGGATGCCATTGACGTGTGCGTGCACAACAACCTGCACACCCCTGTGTCCGTGGCCGTGATGAAGGCCGGTTTCCCCTGTTACTGCGAGAAGCCCATGGCCGCCAGCTATGCCGACGCGAAAATTATCTACGACGCCGCCAAGGCCACTGGCCAGAAGCTGGCCGTGCAGTTAAGCTCCATCTATAACCTTCAAACCCGCCTGGCCAAAAAAATGATTGAAGAGGGCAAGCTGGGCAAGCTCTACCACGCCCGCAGCGTGGGCCACCGCCGGGAGGGCCGGCCGGGCTTCGACATGCCCAGCTTCTCCCGGGACTTCATCTCCAAAGAGGTGGGCGTTCACGGCCCCCTGTGCGACCTGGGCATTTACCACCTCTCCCAGATGCTCTATGTGATGGGCATGCCCCAGCTGGACACCGTGTTCGGCGTGTCCTCCGCGGATTATTACCAGGATCCCCGGCTTCTGCCTCCTGGCCTGGCCTATGAGGTGGAGGACCTGAGCGTGGGCATCGCCACCTTCCAGAACGGGGTTTCCCTGGACATTTACGAGGACTGGGCCATGCACATGGACGAGGTGGGAACCAGCTTCATTGCCGGTTCCCTGGGCGGCTTAAAGCTCATTGACGTGGACACCACCGGCGGCGACTTGGCCCTCTCTGAGGCAAGACGGCTTGCTGGCGGCGGCGCCCAGCAGCCCACCCTGGAATTCTTTGGCTATGAGGATGGGCTGAAGACCTCAAAGATCATCAACTGCCAGGAAAACGGCCGCAAAGAGGCCCAGGTAGACCCCAGAATGGCCCTTTACAACGACAACCAGGTCCATTGGGCGGCCTACCTGCGGGGCGAGCTGGACGACAGCACCCGCATCGACTCCCCCTACATCGCCATGGAGACGGCCCTGCTCTCCGACGCCATCTTCATTTCCCAGGCCCAGCACCGCAGCGTCACCGGCGAGGAAGTCCGGGCCATGTCCCAGTCTGTGGCCCTCCACCGGCAGGAGACTCCCTGGGGCGTGATTGAGTACGATTTTTAAGCAGGCCGCCAACCAAAAAGAGCCCCTGGGCCATGCCCTGGGGCTTCTTTTTGTGCTTGTTTCCATTGGTCCGGCCAACGAACTAGGAGTCCTCTGGGTTCTTTGGGCCTTCCGGCTCCTGAGCCTGCCTGCGCAGAGCCCCTAGGGCTTCCCGGTTCTGCCTCCGGCGCTCCCGCGCCGCCCGGCGGGGCTTGCGGGTGCACAGAAGGATAATCCCCGCCAGCAGACCCAGCAGGGCCAGCGCCGGCAGATGGGTTACCACAAACAGCGCCAGCTCCTGGAAAAACCGCCCAATGGACCGGGCGTTCTCCTTCATCCCCTCCAGGGCCCGGCTGCCCCAGCTTTCCGGAGTGGGTTCCGTCAGCTCCCGTACCTCCTGCAGGCTCATGTGCACGGTGCTGTAGTCAATCTGGCCGTCGTACACCCGCAAGGCCGACTCATAGTTTTGCAGCTGGTAGCGCACCTGGGTCAGCCGGTCCTCAATGCCCAGCAGGTCTTCCAGCTTGTCCGCCTGGGCCAGCAGCTCCAGCAGGCGCTCCTGCTCCACCAGCAGCGCTTTCTTGTGGCTCTCGGTGTCCACATAGTCCAGGGTCACGTCTTCTTCCCGCACCGAACGTTCTACCACATTGCAGCGCCCCTCCAGCTCCGTCAAAAAGCCCTCCAGCTGGCCTGCGGGAATCCGCAGAGTCAGCTGGCAGCTGCGGCGGGACTGGTTGTGGGCGTACTGCTCCGTGTTCTCCATGCGGCCACCGGCCTGGGAGAGGGCTGTTTTCACCCAGGCCATGGCCCCATCGTAGTCCTCTGTCTCGGCGGAAACATGCGCCGTGACAATTACCTTGCGCCCCATGGCTGCCAGTTCCCGTTCCATGCCGGGCGCGTCCTCTGCGGTTTCCGCCGCGCTGGCAGCGGACTCCTCGGTATAGGAGGCGGAGTCTGTAAATTGGTTGGCCGAGCCGCCTGCTAAATCCTTACCGCTTCCGCCGCATCCGGCCAAAGCCAGCGCCAGCAGCAGGGCCAGCGCCGCTGCCCAGGGCTTCCTGTGTCTCATGGGGGTCTCTCCTTTCCCTGCTCGGACTTTTTTCTTACATTATACCCAGGAATGGGGAGAATTTCAATGAAAATGACACAGTTGTAACCACAAGTTACAAGCTTGTAACTCCAGGCTGGTCAAAACTTTACCTTATGCTTCCGGTTTGCCCCCAATATGCCGCCGATGGCGCCGCTTAAGAGCACCGCCGCAGCCTTGCCGCCGCTGGCTGGTTCCGGCTCCGCGCCGAAGAGCAGCACCGTGGCGGCCGCCGCGCACAGCAAAAACACCGCCCCGCAGCCCAGACCCAGCAGCAGGCCCCGCTCCTTGGCCGAAAGCGCGCCGGCCAGCCCCCCTAAGAACACCGCGCCGCAGGCGGCCAGGGTGGTCACCAGCGTCAGGGAGGACCGGGGCAGAGAGCCCATGCGGGCCGTTACAAAGGCGGTTGCTGCCAGCAGCAGCAAGCTGGCGCATAGGGCGGCCAGCACAGAGATCAACAGGGCGCGAATCCATTTCATCATAGAAAAAGACCTCTCAGCTCATAATATGCTAAACCATATGAGCCGGAGGTCCTTTTTATTCCTGTCTGGATCAGGTATTGTCATCCTCATGCACAGTATCCACGCTGCCAATGGACCAGCGCTTTACCCGCAGCTTGGACTTGTCGCTTCCCGTCTCAATGATGACCGAGTCGGACTCGTCCTTTACAGCCACAATCCGGCCGCAAATGCCGCCAATGGTGGTGATTTCATCGCCCACCTGGGCGTTTTTGCGCATTTCGGCTTCCTTCTTCTTTTTCTTGTTCTGCGGGCGGAAGAAAATAAAATACAGGGCCACAAAGAACAGGCCGTACACCAGCAGCATGAGGATCAAACTCATGCCGCCGCCCGCTCCGGCAGCCGCCGCGTCCAGCACATGGAGATTAAACATGGTTTATGAACACATCCCTTCTAGTCATTGCTCTTTATTATAACAGGAAGTTTACAAAGTTGCAAGCATAATCTTTGGGCGGGAAGTGTCCCAACCACAGAGATAATCTTCTGTGTTCCCCCGCCCTACGGGCGGGGAAACACGAAAAGCTCCTCGAAATGGGCACTTTCCTTTGGAAGGGCGCGGGGCGGGCATGGCGCTCGAAGCCATAAGCTTGACGCCGCCCCTGTTGCTTTCCCTAAATCCGGCGGCCCAGCACCGCCGCCTTCTCCTGGTAAAAGGCCTCAAACCGGTCCTCGTCCAACGCCTTCCGGATGTCCTCCAACAAGTGGTTATAAAAATACAAATTGTGCATTACCGCCAGCCGCATGCCCAGCATCTCACCGGCCTTAAACAGGTGGTGGAGATACGCCCGGGTAAAGCGCTGGCACACCGGGCAGCCGCATTCTTCGTCCAGGGGAGCTTGGTCCAAAGCGTACTTGGCGTTCATCAGGTTCCGGCAGCCCGCATGGGTAAAGGCGTGGCCGTGGCGGGCGTTGCGGGTGGGCATTACACAGTCGAACAGGTCCACGCCCCGGCGCACAGCCTCTAAAATATTCACCGGCGTGCCCACGCCCATCAGGTAGCGGATTTTATTCTGGGGCATATGGGGCTCAATGGCCTCAATCACCGCGTACATTTCCTCCGCGGTCTCCCCCACCGCCAGCCCGCCGATGCCATAGCCGTCCAGGTCCATGGCGGCAATGCGCTTCATGTGCTCCACCCGCAGGTCCTGGTAGGTGCAGCCCTGGTTGATGCCAAAGAGCATCTGCCGGGGGTTCAAGGTATCTTCCCGGGCGTTAAGGCGGGCCATTTCGGCTTGGCAGCGCTCCAGCCAGCGGGCGGTGCGGGCGCAGGAGGCCTTGGCATAGGCGTATTCGGCAGGGTTTTCCACGCATTCATCAAAGGCCATGGCAATGGTGGAGCCCAGGTTGGACTGGATGCGCATGCTCTCTTCTGGGCCCATGAAGATTTTGTGCCCATCAATGTGGGAGGCAAAGGTCACGCCCTCCTCCCGGATGTTCCGCAGCTTGGCCAGGGAGAAGACCTGAAAGCCCCCGCTGTCCGTAAGGACGGGGCCCTGCCAGCCGGTGAATTTCCGCACGCCGCCCAGGGCCTTCACGGTCTCGTCGCCTGGGCGCAGGTGCAGGTGGTAGGTGTTGCACAGCTGAACCTGGCAGCCCAGCTCCTTTAAGTCGTAAGCGGAGACCGCGCCCTTGATGGCCCCGGCCGTGGCCACGTTCATAAAGCCGGGAGTCTGGACCGTCCCGTGGACTGTAGTAAAAGTCCCCCGGCGGGCCGCGCCGGAGCGTTTTAACAGGGAATACATAACAGCATCCTTTCCAAATAAAAACTAACACAAAAAGGCAGAGGGCCGTGGCGAAAGGCTCTCGAGTCCTTCAAACTGTCCCGCGCTTCAAGCCCCTCAAACGGCGCCCGCCCGAAAGTCCTCCATAATCCGCGCCAGCTCCGGCAGATGCACCTCAAACTTGGGCCCAAACCGAATGTCCGCGCTGCGCTCCCGGGTGGTCTCAATCACTTTGTGGGTGAAATCCACCGCCGTGCGGCAGGCTTCGCTTAGGTCCATGCCGTTGAGCAGCCCGCCCAGCAGGGTGGAGGAAAACAGGTCCCCGGTGCCGTGGTAGGAGCCGGGAATCTCCTCCTTGAGCCAAAAGTGAGCCGCGCCGGTGGAGGAATCATAACAGGCCGCGCCCAAAAGGCCCTCTACCCGCACACCGGTAAGCACCGCCCAGCGGGGCCCCAGGGCGCACAGGTCCCGCAGCATAGCCTCCACCGCTGGGCGCTCCAGGGGACCGTCCACATAGGGGGCGTCCAGCAGAAAGGCGGCTTCCGTCAGGTTGGGGGCGATCACGTCCGCGCCCCGGCACAGCTCCTTCATACCCTGGGCCAGGGCCGGGGTGATGGTGGTGTACAGCTTGCCGCCATCCCCCATAACCGGGTCTACAAAGACCAGCACGTCCTCCCCGCCGAACATGCGGAAAATCCCGGCCACGGCTCCAGTCTGCTCCGCAGAGCCTAAAAATCCGCTGTACAGGGCGGAAAACCGGCAGCCAACGCTTTTCCAGTGCTCCGCAATGGGCAGAACATCCTCGGTCAGGTCCCGGTAGGTGAAACCGGAAAAACCTCCCGTGTGGGTGGAGAGCACCGCCGTAGGCATGGCCGAGGTCTCCACCCCGCAGGCGGAGAGCACGGGCAGGGCCACGGTGAGGGAGCATTTTCCCACCCCGGACAGGTCGTGAATGGCCGCGCAGCTCATGGGTTTATAAATCATAGCATGACTCCTTTTCTCTGGGCTTCATATATTTTTTCAGCAGGCACGCCAGCTCCTGCACGTCGATGGGCTTGGCGGAGTGGGCGTTCATGCCGCAGTCCAGGCATTTCTGCACGTCCTCCTGGAAGGCGTCGGCGCTCATGGCGATGATGGGCACCTCCCCCGCGTCCGGCCGGTCCATGGCGCGGATGGCCCGGGCGGCCTCATAGCCGGTCATCTCCGGCATGCGCAGGTCCATAATAATGGCGTCGTAATGCCAGGGCTCCCCGGCGGCGAACATGTCCCGGCAGACGCGGCCGTTTTCCGCCCGGGTCATTTCCAGGCCCAGGTCTGAGAGAAGCTCTTCGGCGATCTCCCAGTTTAGGTCGTTGTCCTCCGCCAGCAGCACCCGGCGGCCCGCAAAGTCCGCCTCGTCCCGGCTGGGCTCGGCCACCTGGGCGGGGGCATGGGTGTACTTTTTCAGCCCATAGTAAAGGGTGGACTTGAACAGGGGTTTGGCAATAAGCCCATTTACCTGCGCGTCCTTGGCGGCGGCGGCAATTTCGTCCCAGTCATAGGCGGAGGTAAGCAGAATGCACACGTCCTGGCCGCAGCACCGGCGCAGCTCTCCGGCGGCGGCCACACCGTCCGAGCCGGGCAGCTGCCAGTCGATGAGGATGATCTCATACCCCTGGCCCTGGTCCCGGCGCTCCTGGGCCAGGCGCAGAGCGGCCTGCGGCTCCATGGCAAACTCGGCCCGGACGCCCAGGGCCCGCAGGGTTGCTACCACGCTTTCGCATAGGTTCTCGTCATCGTCCACCACCAGCATCCGCCAGGGGGGCAGAACCATGTCCACCTCTTGGACCGGAGCTTTCTCCATATCCAGGGTAACATGCACCTCGGTGCCCCGGCCCACCTGGCTTTCAATTTCAATGGTTCCGCCCATGGCGTCCACAATGTGCTTCACAATCGCCATGCCCACGCCGGCTCCGGCGGTTTTTTCCACCCGGCGGTAGTCCTCCCGGGTGAAGGAGTCGAAAATTTTCCGCTTAAACTCCTCGCTCATGCCAATGCCATTGTCCTTGACCCGCAGGTGAGAGCGGATGTAGGCCGTGCCCTTGGGAGAGGGCTCCTCATAAACCGCCACCTGGATGTTGCCCCCTTCCGGGGTAAACTTAATGGCATTGGAGAGCAGGTTGAGGAAAATCTGGTTCAGCCGCACACTGTCGCAGCAGACGTTTTCCACCACAATGTCCCGGACATACACGTTAAAATGCTGGCGCTTGGCCTGAATCTCCTGCTGGACAATGGCCACAATGCCGTTCATCACCTCTTGCAGGGAGACCTGCTCCAGACTGAGCTTCATGGTCCCGTCGTCAATTTTGGACATGTCCAGAATGTCGTTGATCAGCCCCAGCAGGTGGCGGCTGGAAAGGGAAATTTTCTTCAGGCAGCTCTGCACCTGCTGGGCGTCCTCAATGTGGGCGGTGGCCACGGCTGTCATGCCCATAATGCCGTTCATGGGGGTGCGGATGTCGTGGCTCATATTGGAAAGGAACTCGGTTTTGGCCTTGTTGGCCCGCTCGGCGGCCACCCGGGCCTCGTCCAGGGCCCGCATCTGTTTGCGCACCTGGCGCACATAGAGGGCGAACACCAGCAGCAGGGCGCCCACAATAATGAGGCAGCCCGCCAGGGCGTTGCGGATCCAGGCCCCGGCCAGTTGGTCGATGCTGTCGTTTAGGGAGCCATAGGGGGTGGAGAGTAGCAGGAACCACTCGGAGTAGGGCAGGCGGGTGCAGTAGATGTGGCGGCTGACCCCGTCCACCACAGCCTGGGCGGCATAGTCCTGGCCGGACTCCACCGCCTCCTGCAGCTCCTGGGCATAGGTTTCCGGCGTTTTTTCACCTACATAGCCGGTGCGGACGCGGTCGAAATAGTTGTCCACATGCACCTCCAGGTTGCCCTCTTCCACAAAGGTGCCATCCCGCCGGATGATGGAGTAAAAGTCCAGGGTCCCGGTTTCCAGCTCATACCGCAAGGCGTCCCGGACATAGTCCGCGGAGATGCAGGCCACCAGGGCCTCGCCGGGCTGGGAAAGAGGCGCGGCCAGCAGCACTAGGTCGCTGCCGGCCTGGTCCGTGCCCACGGCGATGCGCTGCTCTCCGGCCTCCACCGACCGCTGAAAGGAAGCCGCGTCCGTGGCTTGAAAGCCGCCGCCATACAGGGGCTCCACCGTTCCGTCCGCCCGGCAGCGGGCCAGGTAGGGGAAGTCCCGGGCCTTGGCGGCCTCCACCAGCTGGGCGGCGCCGCTGTGGGGAAGCCCATCGGCCAGAACCTTGACCTGGCTCAGGCGCATCTCCAGCATGGACCCCAGATGAGTGGCAATCTGGCGGCTGACCCCCGACATATAGGTCCCGCCAATCTCTCGGATGGCGTCCGCGCCCTGGGCGTTCATCTGCATGGTGACCAAGGAGAAGACCACCACGCACAGCACCGCCACCCCAAGCAGGCTGAAGACCAGCAGCCGTTGGGCTTTCTCCTTCATTTGGCATCTTCCTTTCCTATGATTGTTCCATCTATTATAGTTTTTTTCCGTCCTTCTGTCAAGCGCTCTTGGGAGGAGGGCGGAGACCGGGCGGAGCGGTTCCCTGGGCGGTGCTTTCCGCCTTTGGGAACATAACAAGGCAGGGCGCCGCGGCGTCCTGCCTTGTGGCTGCCGGAGCTATTCCAACTCGAAAGCGCCGGTGTACAGCTGATAATATTTCCCCTTTTGAGCAATGAGCTCCTCATGGGTGCCCCGCTCAATGATATGCCCCAGCTCCAGCACCAAAATGCTGTCGCTGTTTTGCACGGTGGAGAGCCGGTGGGCAATGACAAACACCGTGCGGCCCTGCATCAGACCGTCCATGCCCTGCTGAACCAGACGCTCGGTGCGGGTGTCAATGGAGGAGGTGGCCTCGTCCAGCACCATAACCGGCGGGTCGGCTACAGCCGCCCGGGCAATGGCCAAAAGCTGCCGCTGGCCTTGGGAGAGGCTGCCCCCGTCCCCGGTCAGCATGGTGTCATAGCCCTCGGGCAGGCGGCGGATGAATCCATCGGCGTTGGCCAGCTTGGCCGCGGCCTCCACCTCTTCGTCGGTGGCGTCCAGCTTGCCGTAGCGGATGTTCTCCCGCACGGTGCCGGTAAACAGGTTGGTGTCTTGCAGTACCACGCCCAGGGACCGGCGCAGGTCCGGCTTTTTGATCTTGTTGATGTTGATGCCGTCATACCGGATCTTTCCGTCCGCAATGTCGTAAAAACGGTTGATCAGGTTGGTGATGGTGGTCTTGCCCGCGCCGGTGGCTCCCACAAAGGCGATCTTCTTGCCTGGCTGGGCGTCGATGTCAATGTTGTGCAGCACCAGCTTTTCCTCGTTGTAGCCAAAGTCCACGTCCAACAGCTCTACCTCTCCGGTAAGCCGCTGGTAGGTGACGGTTCCATCCTCCTTGTGGGGGTGCTTCCAGGCCCACAGGCCCGTGCGCTCGGGGGTCTCCACCAGCTTTCCGTCCACTTCCTTGGCGTTTACCAGGGTAACATAGCCCTCGTCCTGCTCGGGCTCCTCGTCCATCAGGTCAAAGATGCGCTCCGCGCCCGCCAAAGCCATGACGATGGTATTAAACTGCTGGCCGATCTGCCCAATGGGCATGGTAAAGCTGCGGGAGAGCTGCAAAAAGGCCGCGATGCCTCCCAGAGTCAGCCCGCCCACCCCGGCCAGGGCCAGGGCTCCGCCCGCAATGGCGATGAGGGCGTATTGCAGGTGGCCCATGTTGTTCATCACAGGGCCCATAATGTTGGCAAAGCTGTTGGCCTTGGCCGAGTCGTCCCGCAGGGCCTCGTTCAGCTGGTCGAAGCCCTCCTTGGCCTTTTCCTCGTGGCAGAACACCTTGATGACCTTCTGGCCGGTGACCATCTCCTCGATGTAGCCGTTGATGGCCCCCAGTGATTTCTGCTGGCGCACAAAGTACTTGCCGGAGTTCCGGCCGATCTTCCCGGTGAGGAACAGCATGAAGGCCACGACCGCCAGCACCAGAAGGGTCAGGGGGATGCTGGTGGCCACCATGGCGCAGAACACCGCCGCCAAGGTGATTACTGTGTTGAACAGCTGGGGGATGCTCTGGGAGATAAGCATGCGCAGGGTGTCCGTGTCGTTGGTGTAGCGGCTCATCATATCCCCGTGGGTGTGGGTGTCAAAATACTTGATGGGCAGCTTCTGCATGTGGGCGAACAGGTCGTCCCGGATATCCTTTAAAATGCCCTGGGAGATGTTCACCATCAGCCAGTTGTAGGCAAAGGTGGAAAGGGCACCCAGAAGGTAGATGAGCCCCATAGTCCCAATGGCCCGCAGAAGCCCGGTGAACACCGGGTTCTCCACCGCCAGCAGGGGGGTGATGTAATCGTCGATTAGGGTTTCCAGAAACATGGAGCCCGCCACCCCCGCCACGGCGCTGACCAGAATGCAGGCCAGCACAATGGCCATGCGCACCCGGTTGGGGGCGTCCATATAGCTTAAGAGGCGCTTAATTACTTTTCCTTGGTTTTTGGCTTTGGGCCTGTTTTTGGCGTAGGCCGCGCCCATGGGTCCTCTAGGAGGCATCCGCGCTCTCCCCTTTCTGTTGAGATTCGTAAACTTCCCGGTAAATGGCGCAGCGCTCCAGCAGCTCCTGGTGGCTGCCCACATCGGCGATTTTCCCGCCATCCATTACCACAATCTGGTCCGCGTCCTGCACCGAGGCCACCCGCTGGGCGATAATCAGCTTGGTGGTGTCCGGAATCTCCTCCCGGAAGGCCTCCCGGATCAGAGCGTCCGTGTGGGTGTCCACCGCGCTGGTGGAGTCGTCCAGAATGAGGATTTTCGGCTTTTTCAGCAGGGCCCGGGCAATGCACAGCCGCTGCTTCTGCCCGCCGGACACATTGGAGCCTCCCTGCTCAATGTAAGTATCGTACTTTTCAGGAAAGCCTTGAATAAAGCCATCCGCCTGGGCCAGGCGGCAGACCCGCTCAATATCCTGGTCCGTGGCGTTCTCGTCGCCCCAGCGCAGGTTTTCTTTAATGGTGCCGGAGAAGAGCTCGTTTTTTTGCAGCACCATGGCCACCTCTTCCCGCAGGGCCTCCACGTTATAGTCCCGCACGTCCTGGCCGCCTACCAGCACCCGGCCCTCCCGTACGTCGTAAAGGCGGGGGATGAGCTGCACCAGGCTGGACTTGCCGCTGCCCGTGCCGCCCAAAATGCCCACGGTCTGGCCGGGCTGAATGTCCAGGCAGATGTCGGCAAGGCAGGCGCGGCCGGACTTTTTGTAGTCAAAATCCACATGCTCAAAGCGGATGGACCCATCCTTGACTTCCCGCAGGTCCTGGGCGCCGCTGGTAATGTCGCTTTCCTCATCCAGAATCTCCACAATGCGGGCGGCGGAGGCCCGGGACATGGTGGTCATCACGAAGATCATGGTGAGCATCATCAGGCTCATAAGCACCTGCATGGCGTAGCTCATCATGCTCATCATCTGGCCCGTGGTCATGGAGCTGCCCACAATGAGCCTGGCCCCGAACCAGGAGATCAGCAGAATGGTGCCGTACATGCAAATCTGCATCAGCGGCGCGTTAAAGGCCAGAATTTTCTCCGCCAAGGAGGAGTCCCGGCGGATTTGCTCGGAGGCCTCCACGAATTTTTCCGTCTCATAGTCCTCCCGCACAAAGGCCTTTACCACCCGCACGCCCCGCAGGTTCTCCTGCACCACGGTGTTCATCCGGTCATAGTGCTTAAACATCCGGGAAAAAGCCGGGTAGGCCCGGGTGGAGATGAAGCCCAGCCCCAGGGCCAGAATGGGCAGCACCGCCAAAAAGACCAGCGAGAGCCGGCTGTTTACCTGAAAAGCCATGACCATGGCGAAAATCAGCGTCATGGGGGCCCGCACGGCAATGCGGATCATCATCTGAAAGGCGTTCTGCACGTTGGAGACGTCCGTGGTCAGCCGGGTGACGATGCTGCCGGTGGAAAATTTATCGATGTTGGAGAAGGAATAGGACTGCACCTTATAGTACATGTCCTTGCGCAGGTTCCGGGCAAAGCCCGTGGAGGCCTTGGCCCCGTAAAAGCCGGAAAGCACGCCAAAGGCCAGGGAGACCAGGGCGCACAGCACCAAAAGCAGGCCCATCTTCCAAATAACGCCCATGTCGCCCTGGTTAATGCCCATATCGATCAGGTAGGCCATCAGCATGGGGATGATTACCTCCATGACCACCTCCAGCGTGGCTGTAATGGGGGTCATGATGGTATCCTTTTTGTATTCCCGGACGCACCGGGAAAGCTTGCGGATCATTTGTGACATCAGTCCTTTCTATATATTTGCGCGGAGTATGTGCGGGCCTTGGCCTGGCTTTATAGTAAACGCGCTTGAAAATCGGTGTTGACTGATTTTAAAGCAGGGCGGCGCGGGCGCGCCGCTGCGTTAACTATAATGGCTCCCGCCCTGCTCGGGCCGGATGGCTTTGGCGATTTTTTCGCACAGGGCGATAAACGTGGCCTTTTCCTCCGCGGTAAGCCCCGCCGAGAGCTTCGCCTCAATCTCCGCGATGGCCTGCCGGAACTTTTCGTGCCGCTGCACCGCCTTCTCGGTCAGCACGATCTTTTTCAGCCGCGCGTCCCAGGGCACGGGATGGCGGGTGATCATGCCATCCCGCTCCATAGACTGCAAAATACCCGTCATGCTGGACCGGCGCACCGCGAACTGCTTCTGCAGGTCCCGCTGAAAAATGTCCTGGTCCCGGTTATCGTACAAAAAGCCGATGAGCCAGCCATAAATGCCCACCCCGGAGGGCTCCCCGTCCCGCCCGCCGTACTGGTGGGCCAGCCACTTGATCATATGGGAGAGGCCGTTGACTTGAAAGCCGATTTCGTCCCGGTGCTCCGGCCGCCCGGGGGGCGGAAGGCAGGAGCGGTTTTCCTTGCACATGGTTTTCCCTCCTTTTGCGAAAGCGCGTACTATGCCGGACCGTTCGCCGCCGTACTGTACAGAAG
>Ga0137309_100036_pt1 | contig 82060 bp, 77 predicted proteins | sample NAcewiD2O_June_FD_97179 | JGI IMG/M metagenome (GOLD analysis project Ga0137309, IMG submission 97179) | Mouse cecal microbial communities from Vienna, Austria - N-Acetylneuraminic amended D2O_June | ecosystem: Host-associated > Mammals > Digestive system > Large intestine > Cecum | place... | reverse complement strand
AACATGAAAAAAACAGAGACTGCGGTCCGGCGCTGCAAGACCATGTCCACGCTTCAAAAGATCCTGGGCGGCAAGTGGAAGCTGGAGATCCTCTACTACATATCGTTCTGCGGCATCCGCCGGTTCGGGGCCCTGCGCCGGCAGCTGGGTGAGATCACGGAGTCCTCCCTGACCAAACAGCTCCGGGAACTGGAGGCCGACGGCTTCCTGATCCGGCACGACTTCCATGAGGTCCCGCCGCGGGTGGAATATACCCTGTCCGATCTGGGCAGGAGTTTCATGGATGTGATCGGCTATATGAAAAAGTGGGGGGAGCAGAACCTGCCGGACGGGCCTGACGGGGACGGGCGCGGGCAAATCGAACTTCCCCCTTGACAACCACCGCCGCACCTGTTATACTGCAGCTACAATCCAAGGGGCGCTGGCGCACGCCGGCTGAGATGAGACGCATTGCCGTCCGGTCCCTCGAACCTGATCCGGGTAATGCCGGCGTAGGAATGCGATTACATAAGGCTTATTGTCGTATGCCCACGTCTTGCGGACATACGGCTTTTTTCGTTTGTCCGCAGGCGCTTCCCGGCCTATTTTAAGGAGGAAGCACGCAGTGAACATGTACAAACTGTCCAAGAAAAGCACGAGAGCCCTCTGCGAGGGCGGCATCATGGTGGCGCTGGCGGTCATCCTGGGGATGCTCCGGCTCTACCGCCTGCCCAACGGCGGGTCCATCACCATCGCCATACTGCCGCTGGTGTTCTTCGCCGCGCGGTACGGTCCGGGCTGGGGGTTTCTCGCCGGGTTCGCCTACGGAGGCCTGGACTACATCGTGGGCCATGGGATCGCCATCGACTGGACAAGCATTTTGTTCGACTATTTCCTGTCCTACGGCCTGCTGGGCCTTGGCGCGGGACTGTTCCACAAAAACAAATACCGCGCCTATATCGGGACCGTGGCGGGCGGCGCACTGATGTTCCTGTCCTTCTATCTGGTGGGCGTATTCATCTGGGGCAAGTATATGCCGGAGGAGTTCCTGGGGCTCACCATGACCTCTCCCTGGATCTATTCCTTTCTCTATAACACCATTTCGGTGGGGCCGAACGTCGTGCTGACCCTCATCCTCTTTGCGCTCCTGCACCGGGTAAAGCCCATACGGAAACAGCTCCTGCCGGAGGAGCTGTAAAACGAGAAAAGGTCCCGCCTGAGGGCGGGGCCTTTTCTGCTGTCTCTGTGTGTCAAAAAAATGGCTGTGCCACTTTTTTGAGAAAGGGGACCGGGCCGAGCGCGGCCCGCAAAGTACTTTTCGACGTACACGCCGCCGAAAAACTGATTCCAGTTTATTTTCGCCTTCGGCGAAAGCTCCTGCGGAGGGCTTTTTTGACAGCCTGAGAGGACAGGTGCGCTTTCTGCGCACCTGTCCTCTCTCAAAGCGGGAAAACCCGTTATCAGGGCTCCACATGGTCGGGCTGGGCCTCGCTCCAGTTGTTGAAGCCGCCCTCCAGGGTGAACACCTTGCTCATGTCATAGCCGTTGGCGGACAGCGCGTTGGTGGCGGCCTGGGCGTACTTCTTGCCGGAATAGCACACGAGGATCAGGGTGTCGTCGGTGCCCTCGGTGGCGGCCTTCATGGTCTGCTTGCCGGCCTCGGTGTCGCCGTTGACGGCGGCGTCCATGTCGGCGCTGACGGCCCCGGTGATGTGGGCGGTCTCGTAGTCGGCGGCCTTGCGGATGTCCAGGATGGTGTAGCCGTCGGCGCCGAGGATGGCCACGGTCTCATCGGCGGTCATATACTTCATCTCCACATCGCCGGCGGGGGCCTCGTCCTTCTTCTCCTGGCCGCACGCGGACAGCGCGAACACCATCACCAGCGCCAGCAGGAGCGAGAGAGTCTTCTTCATACCTTTACTTCCTCCAAAAATCATATGTTTTCTGCCCATTTCCTATGTGGCAATGGACACAACTATAGCACGAAAGTCCGGGCGGGTCAAATCAGGTTTTCCGATGGATTTTGAAATCCATCGGAAAACCTGCGGTCCCGCCTCCCGGAAAAACTTTGACAACCTGGCGTCCCTCGCATATACTAGATATAATATGCCCTCGCGGAGGAAGAGGTGCTGTACCATGAAAAAACGGGGATGGATGGTTTTTGCGGCGGTGTGCCTGGCCGGGACGGGACTGGCCTTTGCCTTCTCCCGCGCCTCCGCCGGAGCCCTCCAGGCGCGCCTGACGGCGCTGGGGCCCTGGGCGCCGGCGGGCTATGTCCTGCTCTTTATGCTGCTGCCGGCGGTATTTTTCCCGGTGGCGGTGCTGGCTCTGGCCGGGGGACTGCTCTTCGGACTGGTCCGGGGGAGCCTCTACACCTTCCTGGGGGCCATGCTCAACTGCACCTTTATGTTCCTCCTCTCCCGCCGCTTCGGGAGGGCCCGGGTGGAGGGGTACATCCGGCAAAAGCTCCCGGCGGTCTGGCAGGCGCGCCTCCGGCGGGCCGGAGGGCGGCAGGGCTTCTGGCTGCTGGTGCTCCTGCGGCTCATCCCCGCCGTGCCCTACAACCTCATCAACTACGCCTTCGGGCTGACGGGCATGGGGCTCTCCCGGTACCTGCTGGCCTCCGCCATCGGCATCATCCCCGGCACCCTGGCGTTCATCAACATCGGAGACAAGGCTCTGGACCCGGCCTCTCCCGCCTTCTGGGCGGCCGTCGGACTGCTGGTCCTGCTGCTGGCCGTCACCGCCCTGCTGGGGCGGCGGCTGTTTCCGGACACAACTGAGAATGGAGAAGAGACATGAAACAAACGGAAGAAAAGAAGACCGGCGGGAAGCTGAAGTGGTACGTGCTGGGGGCGCTGATCCTCCTGTGCCTGCTCTACTTCGCCGTTCCTGCTGTTAGAGCTTATGTCAATCAAGCCGCGGCGGTCCTGGGCTCGGCCAATGTGGACGCGGTGGTGGACTACATCCGCTCCTACGGCCCCTACGCCATGGCCATCTCCTTTGCCCTGATGGTGTTCTCCTCGGTGGTAGCGCCGCTCCCGGCCTTTCTCATCACCTTCTCCAACGCCGCCATCTTCGGCTGGTGGCAGGGGGCGATCCTCTCCTGGAGCAGCGCCATGGCCGGAGCGGCCCTGTGCTTTTTCATCGCCCGGGCCCTGGGCCGGGACACGGTGGAGAGATTCGCCGGCCGGGGGGCGCTTGCAGGCGTGGAGGACTATTTCGCCAAGTACGGCAGCCGGACCATCCTCATCTGCCGCCTGCTGCCCTTCGTGTCCTTTGACGCGGTGAGCTACTTCGCCGGCCTCACGCCGGTGACCTTCCTGTCCTTTTTCATCGCCACGGGAATCGGCCAGCTGCCCGCTACGGTGGTCTACTCCTATGTGGGCGGGATGCTCACCGGGGGCGTGAAGTACTTCGTCACCGCCCTGCTGTGCATCTTCGCGCTGAGCATCCTGGTGATGATCATCAAAAATATCTACACCGAGCGTCAGGCGAAAAAAGGGGACGGCGGACATGGATAAGTCCGGCTCCTTGGGCATGGCCTGCCACCAGGCCCTCTCCTTTGCGCCGCCGGCGATGGCCCTCTCCCGGCGGGAGGCGGTCTTTTGGCCCGGCTGTGCGCTGATGCAGCTGGAAGCGGCCATCCTGCTGAAAACGGCGGAGGTCCTCCGGCGGGAGGAGCCGGACCTGGGCCTCTCCGCCTGCTGCTGCGGACAGCCCAGCCGGTACCTGCTGGAGGGGGCCTACCCCGCCCGGCGGGACGCCCTCGCCGCCCTTTTGCGAAAGCGGGGCGTCCGCCGGGTATACGCCGCCTGTCCCAACTGCGCCAAGCAGCTGGGGGAGCTGGGGTGCGTGGAGGTGCGGCCCGTCTGGTCCGTGCTGGCCGCCCGCGTCCGCCGGGAGGACCTCTCCGGCGGCACAGGGGCCGTCACCCTCCACGACCCCTGCCCCCTGCGGAACCAGCCCGAGGAGCTGAGCGCGGCGCGGGCGCTGCTGGAGCTGTCCGGCGCTGATGTTTTCGAGCCGGAGCACGCCCGGGAGCGGACCGTCTGCTGCGGCAATGTCCGGATGCTCCGGGCCCGGGACCCGGAGAAGAGCGGGGCTCTTCGGAAGCGGCGCATCGCGGAATTCCCCCCGGACCGGCCCGTGACCAGCTGCTGTGAGGGGTGTCTGGACGCCTTCCGCAGCGAGGGGCTGGAGACGGTCCACCTGCTGGAGGCCCTCTTCGGCAGGAGCGGCAGGCGGGGCTGGGGGAACCGCCTCGCCTTCACAAGCGCCGTGAGAAAGGAGGCCCGCCGTGGCTGAGCGCATCCCCGTCATCCTGGACTGCGACAACACCATGGGCATCCCCGGCTGCGACGTAGACGACGGCCTGGCTCTGCTGTACCTGCTGGGGTCGCCGGAGGTGCGGCTCCTGGGCGTCACCTGCTCCTACGGCAACAGCACCCAGGAGGCCGTCTGCCGCAACACCACCGCCCTGCTCTCCCGGTGGGGACGGCAGGACATCCCGGTCCTCCGGGGCTCTGAGGGGCCGGGACGCCTCCCCTCCCCGGCGGCAGACTTCCTCTGCGAGACGGCCCGGGCGTACAGCGGGGCGCTCTGCCTGCTGGTGACGGGCTCCACCACCAATCTCCGGGGCGCCATGGAGCTGGACGGGCACTTTCTGGACCATCTCCGGACCGTCTCCATGATGGGCGGCATCACAGAGCCCCTGTCCGTGGGCGGACGGCCCATGGCGGAGCTGAACCTCTCCATCGACTACCGCGCCTCCCTGGATGTTCTCCGGGGAGGGCATGACCTGCGCATCGCCACGGCCCAGAACTGCCTGGCCTCCTTCTTCCCCCGGGAGGGCCTGGAGGAGCTGGCGGAGAGCGGTTCCCCGGTTGGGGTCTACCTGGCGGACGCCCTGGCAGACTGGTACGGCCACAACGCGGTCCACTGGAACCTGGACGGCATCGTCAACTGGGACGTGATGGCGGCGGTCCAGCTGGTCCGCCCGGAGCTCTTTGACCTGAACGATACCGTCATCACCCCCACGCCGGAGTCCCTGTCGCAGGGGATGCTGGCGGGAGGCGGACCGGCGATCCCGGTCCAGCTCCCGGTGATCCTTGACCCGGACCAATACCGCCGCCATGTCTATGAGACGTACTGTGCGGCAAAAATCGACTTGTAAATGGAGAAAACAGATGAAAAAGTTAGCCGCACTGCTCCTGGCCCTGTTGATGGCGCTGTCACTGACCGCCTGCTCCGGCAAGGACGAGCAGACCAAAAAATTGGACCTCTCCGCCGCCTCCTGGGACCAGATCGTGGACGCCGCCAAGGGCACCACCGTCACCTTCTACGGCTGGGGCGGCGACGAGGACCGCAACAACTGGCTCGCCAGCGTGGGCGCGCCCTACATGAAGGAGCACTACGGCATCACCCTGGAGGTGGTGGGGATGAACATCGACGAGATCCTCGCCAAGCTTGCCGGAGAGAAGGAGGCGGGCGCCGCCGCCGGAAGCATCGACATGATCTGGATCAACGGCGAGAACTTCTACTCCGCCAAGGAGAACGGCCTCCTCTACGGCGCGTTCCTGGACAAGCTCCCCAACACCGAAGCTTACATCGACACCCAGGACCCGGAGACGCTCAATGACTTCTGTATGCCCATTGAGGGCTTTGAAGCCCCCTACGGCAGGGCCCAGATGGTGCTCTACAACGACAGCGCCGTCACGCCGGAGGCCCCCTCCAGCGCCCAGGAACTGCTCTCCTACTGCCAACAGTACCCCGGCAAGGTTACCTACCCCGCCCTGCCGGACTTCACGGGCAGCGCCTTTGTGCGCAACATCATCTATGAGCTCTGCGGCTGGGAGCAGTTCCAGACCATGGAGGCGGACTACGAGACCGTGAAGGAGGCCATCGCGCCCGCGCTGGACTACCTCCGCTCTCTAAACCCCTACCTGTGGAACGAGGGCAGGACCTTCCCCGACTCCTCCACCACCGTGGACGCCATGTTCACCGACGGCGAGCTGGTCCTGGGCATGAGCTATTCCCCCTACGGCGTGGCGGTGGGGATCGAGAACGGCGTCTACACCCCCACCACCCGGACCTTCCTCTTTGAAAACGGCACCATCGGCAACACCAACTACATGTCCATCGCCTTCAACGCCCCCAACCCCGCCGGGGCCCTGGTGGTCATCAACGCCATGATCTCCGCCGGGCTCCAGCTCTCCCAGTACGAGAAGCTGCGCAATCTCCCGGTGGTATCCCCGGAGAAGCTCAGCGGGGAGGAAAAAGCCGCCTTTGACGCGGTGGACATGGGCGAGGGCGTCCTCACCCAGGAGGAGCTCCTCACCCACCGCCTGCCCGAGATGCCCGCCAAGCTGGTGCCGGTGATCGAGGAGATCTGGCTGAACGAAGTCGTGGGAAAATGATCTTTCAAACGGCGCGGCTGGACCGCGCCGTTTGACCTTGCTTGAAGGAGCTCTGTATGAGAAAGAAACGGACCGCCTGCCTCCTGCTGCTGCCCCTCTTTGCCGTGACGGCGCTGTCCCTGCTGGCCTGCGGCAGCGTGCTGGCCCAGAGCCTGGGCGTGATCCCGGCCTTCGGCCTGGAGGAGCCGACGCTGGACTACTACCGGAACGCCCTTACCAGTCCGGCGTTCCACTCCGCCCTGCTGGTGAGCCTGCGGGTGGCCCTTCTCTCCGCCCTGGCCGCGGCATCCCTGGGGACGGTCCTCTGCGCGGCCCTGGTCCGGGTCTGCCGGGCCCGGGGAGCGATGGTGTCCCTCATCCGCCTGCCCATCCTGGTGCCCCACACGGTGACCGCCCTCTTTGCCATCCTCCTGCTCTCCCAGACGGGCCTGGTATCCCGGTGCGCCTGGGCCCTGGGGCTGATAGATGACCCTGGGCAGTTCCCCCAGCTCCTCTTCACCCCCGGCTACGGGGGGACCATCCTGGCCTACCTGTGGAAGGAGGTCCCCTTTGTGGCCTACTTCACCCTGGCGCTGATGGCCGGGGTCAGCGCCACCCTGGGGGAGGCGGCGGAGAACCTGGGGGCCTCCCCCCTGCGGTCCTTCCTGACCGTGACACTACCCCTCTCCCTGCCCGCCGTGTCCCAGGCGTTCCTTATCATCTTCCTCTTCGCCTTTGGCGGCTATGAGCTCCCCCTCCTGCTGGGGGCCACGGTGCCCAAGGCCCTGCCGGTCTACGCCCATCTGGCCTACATGCACCCGGACCTGCGCCAGCGGCCCGCCGCCATGGCCCTCTACGGGGTGATACTGCTCCTCTCCGCCGCCATGGCCGCGCTGTACGGCCTCCTCACCCACCGCCTGCTGCGGAAGATCGGGGGCGGGCGATGAGAAGGAACGTCCTTTTGCGGCTCTTTTTGGCGGCGGCGGTGCTCTGCATCCTGCTTCCGGCGGCGGTGCTGGTGCTGTGGAGCGCCGCGGCCCGCTGGAGCTGGCCGTCCCTGCTGCCGGAGCGCTGGTCGGCCCGCACGGTGCGGGAGCTCCTCTTCGGCTCCCAGGACCTGTGGCGTCTGCTGGGGAGCAGTATGTCCCTGGGGAGCGGCGCGGCGGGGCTCTCCACCCTCATCGGCCTGCTCACCGCCCGGGCGGTGTCGCTCTACGACTTCCCGGGCAAGGGCCTGGTCCGCTTTGCCGGACTGCTCCCCCTGCTGATCCCCGGCACGGTGTTCGCCACCGGCATCCACCTGGTCCTGCTGCGGCTGGGCCTGGCGGACACCGCGGCGGGGGTGCTGCTGGTCCATGTGATGACGGCCCTGCCCTACAGCATCTCCATCCTCACCGATGTGACGGCGGCGCTGGGCGGCGCGCTGGAGGAGCAGGCCGCCGTGCTGGGGGCCGGGCCAGTGCGGGCGTTTTTTGCCATCAGCCTGCCGGAGCTGATGCCGGGGGTCCTCTCCTCCCTGAGCATGGCCTTCATCCTCTCCTACAGTCAGTATTTCACCACCCTGATCGTGGGCGGCGGGCGGGTGAAGACCCTGGCTCTGGTGATGGTGCCCTACATCCAGGGGGGCGACCGGTCCCTTGCCTCGGTCTACGCCCTGGCCTTCACCGGCTCGGCGCTGCTGGTGTCCGCCCTGTTCGAGGCGCTGATCCGCCATTGGCAGAAACGAGGTGACCGCCTGTGAAACTGGAGATTGAAAACCTGTCCGTTGCCCTGGAGGGGCGGGACATCCTGCGGGGCGTGTCCCTCCGGGTGGAGGAGGGGGAATTCCTCTCCCTGCTGGGGCCCTCCGGCTGCGGCAAGACCACCCTGCTCAAGACGGTCGCCGGAATCATTGCCCCCCGCAGCGGCGGCATCCGCCTGGACGGGGAGGACCTCACGGGCCTCCCGCCCCATAAGCGGGGTGTGGTGATCCTCTTCCAGGACATCCGCCTCTTTCCCCACATGACGGCTGCGGAGAACGTGTCCTTCCCCCTGCGGATGCAGGGGGTGGGGCGCAGGGAGCGGCTGGAGCAGGCGGAGGAGCTGCTGTCCCGGGTGCGCCTGCCCGGATGGGGCCCCCGGCGGGTGGAGTCTTTCTCCGGCGGGGAGCGGCAGCGGGTGGCCCTGGCTCGTGCTTTGGCCGCCAAGCCCCGGCTGCTGCTGCTGGACGAGCCCTTCTCCGCCCTGGACGAGAACCTGCGGGAGGACATGCGCGCTCTGGTGCTGTCCCTGCACCGGGAGTTCCATATGACCACCGTCCTCGTGACCCACGACCGGGAGGAGGCATTGAGCATGAGCGGCCGGGTGGCCCTGCTGTTCGACGGGGCGGTCGAGCAGTGCGGGACGCCCCGGGAGGTCTATCTGCACCCCGCCACCCGCCGGGCGGCGGACTACTTCGGCGGCTGTACCTGCCTGGACGGGGAGGTGCGGGGGGGCCTCTTCCATTGTAGTCTGGTCACCCTCCCGGCATCCCTGCCGGAGGGGCGCTATACCCTCTGCCTGCGGGAGCAGATGTGGAGGCCCGCCGGGAACGGCCCCTACGCCCTCACGGTGAAGGAGGTCCGGTTCCGGGGCCCTGAGACGATGGTGGCCCTGGCTGCGGAGGACGGTACGCTCTTTCACAAGCGCTTCCCCGGACCGGCCCCCTTTCAGGCGGGGGACGTCCTGCGCTTTCACCTGGACGTTGGGGACCCGGTGCTGTTTCCCCGGGAGGAGGGCCTATGAGACGCGCCCTGATCTGTTTTACCCGCCCGCCGGCGCCGGGGCGCACCAAGACCCGGCTCATGCCCCTTCTGAGCGGGGATGCCTGCGCCGCGCTCCACACCGCCTTTCTGCGGGACATCGCCGCCGTGTGCGGCAGGGTGGACGCGGACCTCTACGTGGCCTATGCGCCGGAGGGGGACTGGGGGATCCTGCGGGAGCTCTTCCCCGCCGCCCTGGACCTCTTCCCCCAGGACGGGGAGGGCCTTGGGGAGCGGATGCACCGGGCGCTGTCCCGGGTGCTGGCGCTGGGGTATGATGCCTGCGTGCTCATCGGCTCCGACCTGCCGGAGCTGACGGAGGGGCACCTCGCCGCCGCCTTCGCCGCCCTGGAGGAGGCGGACGCCTCCCTGGGGCCCACGGAGGACGGGGGATACTACCTGGTGGGCCTGAAGAAGCCCTGCCGGGCCCTCTTTGCCGGGCAGGCCTATGGCCACGAGAGCGTATACGAGAATGCTTTGGCAGCGATCCGGGGGGCGGGGCTCCGCTTCCGCCCCGCGCCGCCCTGCCGGGACGTGGATGTGCCGGAGGACCTTTGCCGCCTGCCGGGGACGGTGAGGCCCGATTCCCACACCGCCCGGCTTCTGAAAATATTGGAATGGGAGGGACGGAATGATGGATAAATCGGTATTCCAGGCATATGTCCACAGCGGGGACTTTCTTTCAGCCCTCCGTCTGCCTGCGGGGACGGAGCTGGACTTCTCCCTCCTGGGGCAGGGGGAGTACAATGTCAATTACAGCTTCCGCCACCCGGAGACCGGACAGCGGCTGGTACTGCGCCTGAACACCGGCAGTCAGATGCACCTGGAGCACCAGATCGAATATGAATTCTCTGCCCTCCAGGCGCTCTATCCCAGCGGCAGGACCCCCCGCCCCCTCTTCTGCGACGGGTCCCGGCGCATCCTGCCCTGCGGCGTGCTGGTGATGGAGCACCTGCCCGGCAGGGCCCTCCGCTACGAGACGGACCTGCCTGCGGCGGCGGAGATCCTGGCGGACATCCACAGCCTGCCCGTCCCCTCCGGGAGCGGCCTGCTGGAGCCCCCGCGCCCCGCCCGGAGCATCTACCAGGAGTGCCTCGCCATGGCGGAGCGCTACCTCACCTGGGACCGGGCGGAGGGGCCTGCGGCCCGCCTGCTGGAGACGCTGATCGTGGAGATCGGGCGGCTGCCCCTGGAGGAGGAGGGCGGCGCGCCCCGGTGCGTGGTGAACACGGAGCTCAACTCCGGCAACTTCCTCATCAACGAGGGCGCGCGGAGCTATCTGGTGGACTGGGAGAAGCCTCTCATCGCCGAGGCCGCTCAAGATATCGCCCACTTCCTCGCGCCCACCACCACCTTCTGGAAGACGGACACCATATTGGACCGGGAGGCGGTCCGGCGCTTCCTGGAGCACTACCGGAGGGCCGCGGCTGGGCGGCTGGACGCCGGGCCCCTCTCCCGGCGTCTGCCCCTGTTCCTGACCGTCACCTGCCTGCGGGGCGTGACCTGGTGCGCCATGGCCCTGCGGGAGTACGCGGAACCGGGCCGGGCTCTGACCAATCCGGACACCCTGCGGAAGATGGGGACCTACCTGTCGGAGGATTTCCTCCGGTACCTCCTGGAAAACTACGTGCGCAGGGATTTCCTCCAGGGGGTCCTGCCGTGAAGATTTCCCTCATCATCCCCGTCTACAACGAGGCGGGGACCATCGGCCAATGTCTCGCCAATCTGGAGGCCCTGGAGGGAGAGGCGGAAATCCTCTTCGCCGACGGCGGCAGTACCGACGGCACCCTGGAGCGGCTGAACGGACGCGCTGTCGTCCGCTGTCCCAAGGGCCGGGCCCGGCAGATGAACGCGGCGGCCCGGCAGTCCGGGGGCGATGTGCTCTGGTTCTCCCACTGCGACAGCGTCCTCCCCCGGGACGGGCTCAAGCAGATCGAGGAGGCGGCAGAGCGCGGCGCGCAGTTCGGCTGCTTCCTCATCGGGTTCGACTACCAGGGGCCCTTCATGGGGTGCAACACCGCCCTCTCCAACCTGCGCTCGAAGCTGTGGCATATCGCCTTCGGCGACCAGGGGATGTTCATGACCCGGGAGCTCTTCCTGGAGGCGGGGGGCTTCCCCGAGCTCCCCATCATGGAGGACTACGAGTTCTCCCGCCGGATGAAGCGCGCCGGGGTCCCCCTCCAGGTACTGCCGGGGCGGATCGTCACCTCCGGGCGGCGCTACCGGACGGGCCGCCCTCTCAGGACCATGTGGCAGATGTTCTGGCTCCGGTGCCTCTATCGGGCGGGGGCGGATATCCACGAGATCGCCCGCCGGTACCGGGACATCCGGTGACGCAAAAAGGGACGGCTGCCGCTGTGACAGCCGTCCCTTACGCTTCCTTGACGCTTTTGCGCACAAAGGCTGAAAATTCCTTCGCCGCCGGGGTGAGCTCCCCCTTGGTCCGCCAGGCCATGTAGATGTTGCGCTCCACAGGCCGCTCCTCCAGCTCAAAGGAGAGCACCTCCCCCGCCGCCACGCGCTCCTCCACGGTGAGGTAGGAGACGATGGCCACGCCCATGCCCGCCGCCACCAGCTTCTCCAGGGTCACCGGGTTGCTGACATAGGCGGCCACCCGGACCCCTCCCGCCGGGAGCCGGACGCCGGCGAGGTAGTTGTCCACCATCTCCTGGGTGCCGGAGCCGTACTCCCGGGAGAGCAGGGGCTCCGAGAGGAGCTCCCGGCCCAGCTTCCCCTCCGCCTGCATGGCGGCGAAGCGGTCCTGCGGGGGGGCGATGAGGACCAGCCGGTCCTTGGCGATGCACTCATAGGAGAGGTCCTGCCGGTCGTCCGCGCTGCCGGCAAAGCCCACCTGGACCTCCCGCTCCAGCAGCATCTGCTGGACGGCCCGGCTGTCGCCGTGCTTCAGGGCGATGCAGCAGTCCGGACGGCGGCGGGAGAAGGACGCCACCCAGGACGGCACCAGAGCGCAGCCGGGGGCCGTGGAAGCGCAGATGCGCAGTTCGCTGCGCTTCTCCTCCACCATGCCCGTCTCCAGGTCCCGGCATTTGTCCAGCACGTCCTTGGCGATCTGGTAGACCCGCTTGCCCTCGTCTGTGAGCGTACCGCCCCTCCTGGCCCCCCGGTGGAACAGGGGGGCGTGGAGGATCTCCTCCAGGGCGTGGATATGACTGCTGACCGTGGACTGGGCCATGTAGAGCCGGTTCGCCGCCTCGGTAAAGCTTCCGCACTCCACCACCGCCGCAAGGACCTCCAGCTGTTTCAGGTTCAGATTGCCGATCTTTCCCGCCTCCCTCCGCTGTTTCTATCTGTAACATATATCAAATATGTCCAAAAGTCAACAGGGGTTTCGGTCCGGAATCGAAAATTCCCTGTTGACAAGGCCCAAAACCGTGTTATAATAGACCCGTAAAATCGCAGTGAGGAAACGAGTACCGGTCAGACGGCCTCAAGCGAGCGGGGGACGGTGGGAGCCCTGCGGCGCGGCCCCGGTGCGGCCACTTCCGAGCGGGCGGCGAGGAGCCGCACGGCTTGGCCCCCGTTACAGGGCCGTCGAGATGTCCCGAAAGGGATAATTAGGGTGGTAACGCGAGGACCTTCGCCCCTATGTGGTGGGCGCGGGTCTGTTTTTTTATCCAAAAAGGGGGTGATGGGGATGGGACGGCGCTTGACGGCCCTGCTGGCAGTGCTGGTGATGCTCCTGCTGGCTGCTTGTCAGGGAAAGCCCCTGCCCGGGGGCATGGAGGAGACCGCCCTCCTGGACGCCGGACAGGAGGCCCTGCTGCTGCTGGCCGGCGGGGACTACGGGGGCGTTTACGGCCTGCTCCGGGAGGACGTGGCGGAGGCCCTGACGGCGGAGGACATCCGGGACCTCGCCCTGCGCCAATTGGACGGCGCAGGGGTGTACAAGCAGATCGAGAGCCGTATGGCTACCGGCCAGTCCTCGGACGGCGAGGACTACGGCGTGGCGGTGTTCTACTGCGAGTACTCCAAAAAGGACGTGCTGGTCCGCTTGGCCTTTGACCCGGATTACGCGCTGATCGGGTTGGAGATCAAAAAGCAATGATCTCCTGGCTGAGGCGCAGGCCGATCCCGATCCCCAGAGCGAGGCTTTCAGCGCAGCAGAGCGTCCGAAGGCCGGTAAGCTGGTCTGCCAGATTCACCTTGTCCTCGCCGGACATGGGGATGAGCTGGACAAGCCGCTCCACTGTCTCATCCTCCGCCATCTTGAGATGCCTCTGCACATCATGGGCGTAGCTGTTGAAAAGTTGGGTGTATATATCTTGCATTTGAAACGCCTCCTTAAAACCAACTTTTAGATAGTTCCGCTTATACACCAAGTTTAAGTTTGTGTCAATGGAAGAGCGAGGGATTTATGCGAACCGTTAAAATGCCGAAGTTTTCTGCCAGATTAAAAGAACTCCGGAAGGAAAAGCATCTCAAACAAGTTGAAATGGCAGAAATTCTGGAATGTACGAAGACACATTATCAACAAATCGAATACGGACACGTCAACATTCCGTCCTTGACGCTGGAGACGCTTGCCGATTTTTTCAACGTCTCTACCGACTACCTCCTGGGCCGGTCCGATGACCGCCGGACCTTGTAAACGTTCAAGCCCCAACTCCACGAGCTGTTCAGTGGATCGATCCAATCGAGTTTAACTCCTGACCTGTCATTTAATAACGGGCATATCTGTATTATACCCGTTTTTTAATGACATGTCAAGAGGAAATGGAGGAGATACAGATGGAAATAAAAATGCCGGGATTTGCTCTGCGATTGAAGGAACTTCGACAGGAAAAAGGGCTGAAACAAACCGAAATGGCAGAATTTATTGGCTGTATTGAACGCCATTACCAGAAAATTGAACGCGGAGAGATCAACATTCCCTCTTTGACCCTGGTCAAACTTGCCGATTTTTTCAACGTCTCTACCGACTACCTCCTGGGCCGTTCCGACGACCGCCGGACCCTGTAGGGGCGGGAAAACGGCGTGGTCCTGGCTGGGGCGCTGATCTACCTCCTCAACCGGAGATTCGCCTTCACCAAATGCGGCCTGGACCCGGCGCAGGTCCATAAGCTCTGCCTGGCCCTCGCCGTTTTCACCGCGCCTTATACGATGATGATCCCCATTTACGGCTAATTTCTCAACTCACAAAACCATCAAAATACAAAGGAGTGACCCCCCATGCACAAATCCTACGGTCTGAACGAAATCCGCGAGATGTTCCTGCGCTTCTTCGAGAGCAAGGACCATCTCCGCCTCCCCAGCTTCTCCCTGATCCCCCAGAACGACGCCAGCCTCCTCCTCATCAACAGCGGCATGGCCCCCATGAAGCCCTACTTCACCGGCGAGGTGGAGCCCCCCCGCCGCCGGGTCTGCACCTGCCAGAAGTGCATCCGCACCGGCGACATCGAGAACATCGGCAAGACCGCCCGCCACGGCACCTACTTCGAGATGATGGGCAACTTCTCCTTCGGCGACTACTTCAAGAAGGAGACCATCGCCTGGTGCTGGGAGTTCCTGACCAGTCCCGAGTGGCTGGGTCTGGAGGCGGACCGCCTCTATCCCTCCGTCTACGAGAAGGATGACGAGGCCTTTGAAATCTGGAACAAGACCATGGGCATCCCGGCGGAGCGCATCTTCCGCTTCGGCAAGGCGGACAACTTCTGGGAGCACGGCGCGGGCCCCTGCGGCCCCAGCTCTGAGATCTACTATGACCGGGGCGAGGAGTTCGGCTGCGGCAAGCCCGGGTGTACCGTGGGCTGTGACTGCGACCGGTATATCGAGATCTGGAACAACGTCTTCTCCCAGTTCGAGAACGACGGGCAGGGCAATTACTCCGACCTCAAGCAGAAGAACATCGACGTGGGCGCGGGCCTGGAGCGCCTGGCCATCGCCAGTCAGGACGCGGCCTCCCTCTTCGACGTGGATACCGTCATGAACATCACCAACAAGGTCAGCGCTATCACCGGGGTCAAGTACGAGCAGAGCGCCAAAATCGACGTCAGCCTCCGGGTCATCACCGACCACATCCGCTCCGCCACCATGATGATCTGCGACGGCGTCCTGCCCAGCAACGAGGGCCGGGGCTACGTCCTGCGCCGCCTCCTCCGCCGTGCCGCCCGCCACGGGAAGCTCCTGGGCGTGGACCGGCCCTTCCTCTACGAGGTCTGCGCCACGGTCATTGGCGAGAACGAGGGCGCTTACCCCGACCTGCGGGAGAAGGAGGCCTATATCACCCGGGTCATCCGCATGGAGGAAGAGAGCTTCGCCAAGACCATCGACGGCGGGATGCGCATCTTCACTGAGATGCTGGAGGGCCACAAGGCCAAGGGCGAGAAGACCTTCTCCGGCGCGGACGCCTTCAAGCTCTACGACACCTACGGCTTCCCCATCGACCTGACGGCGGAGATGGTGGCCGAGGAGGGCATGGACGTGGACCAGGAGGGCTTCAAAGCGCTCATGGAGGAACAGCGCGCCCGTGCCCGCAAGGCCCGGGAGGCCCTGGGCGACCTGGGCTGGGCCGGCGTGGAGTTCGGCAAGGACGTGCCCGCCACCGAGTTCGTGGGCTACGGCCATTCCTCCATTGAGGACGCCAAAGTCGTGGCCCTGGTGGTGGAAAACGAGCTGGCCGAGGTGCTGATGCCCGGCGTGGAGGGCATCGTGGTCCTGGACAAGACCCCCTTCTATGCCGAGATGGGCGGTCAGAGCGCTGACCATGGCACGCTGCGCGGCGGCGGGTGTGCGTTCACCGTCACCGACGTGCAGAAGAACAAGGGCGGCAAGTATATGCACTACGGCAAGATGACCTCCGGCTCCCTCAAGGTGGGGGACACCGTGGGCGCGGCCATCGACATGGACCGCCGCAGGGCCGTCATGCGCGCCCACACCGCCACCCACCTGCTGGACAAGGCCCTGCGCACTGTCCTGGGGGACCACGTCCACCAGGCGGGCTCCCTGGTGGAGGAGGACTACCTCCGCTTCGACTTCACCCACTTCGCCGCCATGACCGCCGAGGAACTGAGCCGGGTGTCCCAGGAGGTCAACAGCGCCATTCTGGAGGGATACGCCGTGGAGGCGAAGGAGATGCCCATCGAGGAGGCCAGGAAGACCGGGGCCATCGCCCTCTTCAGCGAGAAGTACGGCGACGTGGTCCGGGTGGTGAACATCGGCGGGGGCTACAGCGTCGAATTTTGCGGCGGCACCCACCTGGACAACTCCGCCAAGGCGGGACTGTTCCACATCGAGAGCGAGTTCTCCGTGGCCGCCGGGGTGCGCCGTATCGAGGCCGTCACCGGCAGGCGGGCCCTGGAGGAGATGAACCGCTTCCAGGACATGCTCTTCCAGGCCGCCGCCGAGCTGAAGGTCAAGCCCGCGGACCTCAAGGAGAAGGCCGGGCAGATCACCGCCGAGCTCAGGGAGCTGAGGCAGAACATCGAGAAGCTCAAGGCCAAGGAGTTCGTGGGCGAGGCGGACCAGTTCCTCCTCAACGCCAAGCAGGTCAAGGGCCTGAAGGTCTTCTCCATGTCCCGCAACGGCCTTTCCGCCGACGACATGCGCAAGATGGGCGACTTCCTCCGGGACAAGGAGCCCGGCGTCGCGGCCCTTCTCGCGGGGGTCAACGACGGGAAGATCACTTTCCAGGCCGTCTGCGGCAAGGAGGCGGTCTCCCGGGGCGTCAGGGCTGGGGACATCATCAAGGCCATCGCTCCCATCTGCGGCGGCAAGGGCGGCGGCAAGCCCGACAGCGCCATGGGCGGCGGCAGCGACCTGCTCAAGCTGGACGACGCTTTGGCCGCGCTGGACGATTTTGTCAGCGAGCACGCCAAATAGATACCGCACACCCCGTAACGGCGAAAGCATCCCGCAGGCAGATGCCTGCGGGATGCTTTTATGCCGGGGGCCTCAAAATTCCCACTTGTACCCAAACCCCCAGACCGTATTGATGAACGTGGGATTCTGGGGGTTGTCCTCGATCTTCAGGCGCAGGCGGCGGATGTTCACGTCCACGATCTTCACCTCGCCGAAGTAGTCCCGGCCCCAGACGGTGTCCAAAATCTCCTCCCGGGAGAGGGCCTTGCCCGGATTCTCCATGAACATCTTCATGATGGAGTACTCCACCTGGGTCAGCTTCACCTTCTGTCCGTTCTTCTCCAGGGTCCGGTTGCGAAGGTTCAGCAGGAACGGGGCCTGGACGATCTCCCCCACCTGCTCCGGCGGCGCGCCCCCCGCCCGGCGGAACAGCGCGTCCACCCGGGCCGTCAGCTCCGCCGGGGAGAAGGGCTTGGTCACATAGTCGTCCGCCCCGGTCATGAGGCCCGTCACCTTGTCCATCTCCTGACTGCGGGCGGTGAGCATGATGATGCCGATGTTGGTGTTGGTGGCCCGGATGCGGCGGCAGACCTCGAAGCCGTCGATGCCCGGGAGCATGATGTCCAGCAGGGCCACGCAGATGTCCGGGTGGCGCTGGAGCTTCTCCAGGGCCTCCTCGCCGCTCTCGGCCTCCTCCACCTCGTACCCGGCCCGGGTCAGGTTGATGACGATGAAACCACGGATGCTGGACTCGTCCTCCAGCACCAGAACTCTTCTCGACATGGGGTCCTCCTTTATCTGCTCTAATTCTCGCCCATACTCCAGCGGGTGATGATGGTGTTGAACCCGGCGGAGAGGGTCTCGTGGGGCACGGCATAGCTCCACTGATCGTAGTTTTCAGCGTAGGCGATGGCGTAGACCGCGTCCGGCCCGGTGCGGCGGCGGAGTATGGTCCGGCCTGCCCGGGCGGCTTGGGCCTCCCGGTCTGTGCCGGTGAAGGTGTAGACGGTAAAGAGCTCCTCCTCCGCAGTCCGGCCCCGGGCGGAGTAGAAGGTGGTGGCGTGGAGGGTGGAACTGACGTTGCTCTGCCGGACGGCGAAGTGGCCGTCCCAGCCGTCGGGCAGGATAAGGTACCAGCCGTCGGCGGCGTTGTGGTAGGTGAGGGAACGCAGCTGCCTCTCCCCGCCGGCGGTGTATCCGTACCAGTAGATTTTCCAATAGAGCTCCCCCTCAGCGTCGGCGGGCAGAGCCGCAGGCACGGGGACCTCCGTGGCCTCGTCGGCGTCGATGTCCGCGGGCTGGAGGTTCATGGCCCGGGCGATCTGGGTGGAGACGCCGGTGTCGCTGCTGAGGACGATGTTGGTAAGCTCCGGCGGCTTCCACACCAGGATGTCCGTCACCGCCTGGACCACGTCCTCCGAGGCGGCGCGGCCCGTGACGAACACCGCCGTCTCCCCGCTCAGGAGGGTCCCGCTCTGGACCCACTGCACCGCCGCGATGGGGGTGGACAGGCGGGTGGCCGCCGCCTGCTGGAGCGTCCCGTCCTTGTCCCAGTCGTAGTAGGCGGCCAGGGAGAAGCCGCTCTCCGTGTCGTCGCTGCGGAGCACCACCAGCTCCAGGTCGTCGTCGCCGTCCAGGTCCACCACCTCGTAGCGGGCGTAGGGGGTGGTCATCACCTGGGAGGGCTGGAGGCCGGAGAGGGTGTAGACGCTCATGGCCTGGACCTCGGCGCTGACGGACCAGCTGACGATGAGCTCCTGGACGCCGTCGCCGTCCATGTCCCGGTAGAGGAAACTGTGGATGGAGGCGCCGCTGCCCTCGATGACCGCCGCCTGTTCGTAGGTGTTGCGCTCCGCCCGGCGGAAGATATAGAGCTTCAGGGGCCGCTCGTCCCCGCTGACCCGGAAGAAGGCCAATGCCTCGTCCACGCCGTCGCCGTTGAGGTCCGCCAGCTGGACGGGAGGCAGGTTAGCCCCGGTCTGGGGGGGCGCGTACTCCGCGCCGGAAGCCTGGATGGCGTTCAGCTGGGCGCTGAGGGACTCGTACTCCCTGGGGAGCTGGGGCAGGGCGTAGAGGTCCTCCGCCGAAGCGCTGAGCATACATCCGCTCAGCAGCAGGGGCGCCGCCGCCAGGACCGCCAGCAGGAGCTTCTTCCATCTTCTCACGCTGTTCACGCCTCCTCGATCTGTCGTTCTCCCGTCTATTCTACCACAGAAGGGGCGGGTTGGGTAGCCCCAGTTTTGGGTTTTGCGGGGGGAAATCGGAATTCTTCCGAAAAACGCACTGGCAGGGGCGCACAATGTGCGCCCCTGCGGCGGTCCTCAAAAAACACCGGGGAGCCTCCAGGCTCCCCGGCTGCGGGTATCGGACGGTCATTCCTCCTCGGTCCCGTCGGTCTCCAGGAGGCCGTATCCGCCGTTCTTGCGGCGGTAGACGATGCTGACGACATCGTCGGTATTGCGGTAGACGAAGAAGTCGTGGCCCAGCAGGTTCATCTGCAAAATGGCCTCGTCCTCGCTCATAGGCTTGACGGCGACGTGCTTGGTGCGCACAATCTGGAACTCGGTCTCCTCGCTGACATCGAACTCGGCGGGCACCGCGGGGGCCAGGGCGTCCTGACGCAGGCGCTTCGAGAGGCGGGTCTTGTTCTTGCGGATCTGGCGGTCGATGGTGGAGCAGGCCGCGTCGATGGCCCCCCGCATGTCGCCGTCCCGGGACTCCTCCTGGGCGCGGAAGAGGGTGCTGCCGCTGATGATGGTGATCTCCACCACGCACCGGTGGCTCTTTTCCACCGAGAAGGTCACAAGCGCGTCGGCGTCCTCCCGGAAGTAGCGGTCCAGCTTGGAGATCTTCTTCTCGGCGTACTCCTTGATCGAGTCGTTGAGGGAAATTTTCTTACAGGTGAATGTAAACTTCATACAGCTCGCTCCTTTCTGCTTCCCCTTCCAGGGAGTATGGTCATTATACCACAAACCCCCGCCCCATTGCAAGGGTTTATGGTATAATGTGACAGAATTTCTTCAGGACGGCGAAAACCCAGTCATAGAGCGAAAAATCCAGGTTACACATACTGCTGCTTGTCCACGTCGATGACCCCCCGGGTGGTCAGGCGCAGTGTGGGGATCACGGGCAGGGACATGAAGCTGAGGGTCATGAAGGGGTCGATCTCCCGGCTGACCCCCAGGGCGAAGGCGGCGTCCTTGGCCGCCTCCAGGGCGGAATTGACCTCCTCCAGGGTGCCGTCGCTCATGAGGCCGGCCACGGGCAGGGCAACCTCGCCCTGGACCCGGCCTCCCTCCATGACCACGATGCCCCCCCGGTTCTCCGCCACCCGGTTCACGGCGGCGGCCATATCCTCCTCACCGGCCCCCACGACAATGATGTTGTGGGAGTCGTGGGAGACGCTGGTGGCCACGGCCCCCCGCTTCAGGCCGTAGCCCTGGAGGTAGCCAATGCCGATATGGCGGGTGTTCTTGTGGCGCTCTACTACGGCGATTTTGAGGATGTCCCACTCCGGGTCGATGTGGTCGGAGTAGCCCTGGTCGGTGGTGACGATCTCGCCGGGCACCATGCCGATGATGCCCCGGGGACGCCTCTCGGCGAAGTCCTCCGCCGTGAGATGGGCCAAATGGAAGGTGTCGTGGGCCCGGCGGACCAGGTAGGGGTCGATCACCGGGGCGGGGAAGTCCCGGACCGAGGTCCCGTCGTACATCTCCACGCCCTTTTTGAAGACCTGCTGGATGTTGAAGTCCTGGAAGTTGTCGATGACCACGAAGTCCGCCAGGTACCCCGGCGCGATGGCCCCCCGGTTGTTGAGGAGGTAGTACCGCGCCGCGTGGTGGCAGGCCACCCGGATGGTCAAAATGGGGTCCGCCCCCAGGCGGATAGCCTCCCGGATGTTGTAGTCGATGTGGCCCTTCTCCAGCAGGTCATTGGGGTGCTTGTCGTCGCAGCAGAACATGCACCGCTCCGCGTACTGGGGCGTCATGAGGGGCATGAGGGCGGCTAAATTCCGGGCGGCGGTGCCCTCCCGGATCATGATGAACTGCCCCCGCTCCAGCTTGGCAACGGCGTCGGCGGCGTCGTGGCACTCGTGGTCCGAATAGACCCCGGCGGCGATGTATGCGTTGAGGTCGTTGCCCAGAAGGTCCGGGGCGTGGCCGTCGATCTTCTTGTGGTGGGCCTGGGCGGCCACGATCTTCTCGATGACCTGGGGGTCCGCGCCGATGACGCCGGGGTAGTTCATCATCTCCGCCAGGCCCTGGACCCGGGGGTGGTCATAAAAGGAGTCGATGGTCCGGTAGTCCAGTACCGCGCCGCTCTCATCCATGGGGGTGGCGGGCACACAGCTGGGGAGCATGAAGCGCACGTCCACCGGCAGGTCCTCGGTGGCTTGCAGCATGTACTCGATGCCGTCGGCACCCATGACGTTGGCGATCTCGTGTGGGTCGGCCACCACGGTGGTGGTGCCGTGGGGCAGGACCGCCCGGGCGAACTCCCCGGGGGAGACCATGGCGCTCTCCAGGTGGATGTGGGCGTCCAGGAACCCGGGGAGGACGATTTTGCCGGACACGTCCACCTCCTGGACCCCGCTGTAGGTCCCCATGCCCACGATGAGCCCCTCCGCCACCGCGATGTCGGCGCGGCAGATCTGACTGCTGAAGACGTTGACGTAGGCGGCGTTTTTCAGCACCAGGTCCGCCTTCTCCCGGCCTGCCGCCACCTCCACGATGCGAAGCTTCTTCATCAGCTTCCGGTTGATCCGTCCGGTGTAGCTCTCTTTTGCCATTGTCGTACCTCCTTTTCTGATTTCGCTCTGTGTTCCGGTGAACACGTTATCTCTGTAAGGGCGGATATCATCCGCCCCTACGGGATTGCATCCCCCCTTTGGCGTATCAGGATACGAAACCGCCCCGCAGGACCGCGGGGCAGGCTTTCGCTATTGCAGCAGCTCCTCCAGCTCCCCGATGAGGGCGCCAAAGAACTCCAGGGCGTCGTTTACAGGCTTGGGCGTGGACATATCCACCCCGGCCGTCTTCAGCAGGGACACCGGGTCCGCGGAACAGCCGCCGCTGAGGAACTTCAGGTAGTCCCGGACCGCCTCCTCGCCGCCTTCCAAGATGCGCTTGGAGAGGGCCATGGCCGCCGAAAAGCCGGTGGCGTACTGGTAGACGTAGAAGCAGCGGTAGAAGTGGGGGATGCGGGACCACTCCAGGGCGATCTCCGGGTCCGCCGCCACGTCGGGGCCGTAGTAGGTCTTGTTGATGTCCAGGTAGATCTCGCACAGGCGCTGGGCGGTAAGGGCCTCGCCGCTCTCCGCGAGCTCGTGGATCTTCAGCTCGAACTCCGCGAACATGGCCTGCCGGTAGAGAGTGGTGCGGAATTGCTCCAGAAAGTAGTTGATGAGCACCGCTCTCCGCTTTTTGTCCTCCGTCCGGCCCAGCAGGTACTGCATCAAGAGGGCCTCGTTGCAGGTGGAGGCCACCTCGGCCACGAAGAGCACATAGCCGGAGTAGACGGTGGGCTGGTTCTTATTGCTCAGGTAGGAGTGCATGGCGTGGCCCATCTCGTGGGCCAGGGTGAACTCGCTGCCCAGGGTGTCCTTGTGGTTGAGCAGCACGAAGGGGTGGACCCGGCAGCCGCAGGAGTAGGCCCCGCTCCGCTTGCCCTCGTTCTCCCGGATGTCCATCCACCGCTGGTCGAAGCTGGAGGCCAGGACCCGGTGGTACTCCTCCCCCAGGACACGGGTGGCCTCCAGGACCTCCTCCCTGGCCTGCTGGAAGCTCACCGGCTGGTCTGCCTCCGGGAGCATGGAGGTGTAGAGGTCGTATGTATGGAGCTCCTCCAGGCCCAGGACCTTCTTGCGCAGGGCCATGTACCGATGGAGCTTGTCCAGGTTCTGGTGGACCGCCGTGAGCAGGTTGTGGTAGACCTCCTCCGGCACCTCAGAGGGGAAGAGGGCACTGGCGAGGGCGCTGGGGTACTTCCGCGCCCGGGCGTAGAAGATGTCCGTGCGGACCTGGGCGTCCAGCATGGCGGCAAGGGCGTTGCGGCTTGCGCCGTAGACGCCGTAGACGGACTTGAAGGCGTTCTCCCGCAGCGTCCGGTCCGGGCTCTCCAGCAGGGAGAGGAACGCGCCGTTGCTCACGGGGTGCTCCCGGCCCTCGCTGTCCACCACGCTGGGGAACTTCATGTCCGCGTTGGTGTAGCTGGTGTAGACGCTGCTGGGGCCCCGGCTGAGCTCTCCGGTCCCGGCAAGCAGGTCCTCCTCCGCGGGGGAGAGGATGTGCTCCCGCTCCAGCCGGGCCTTGGTCAGGTACCGGCGGTACTTCTCCAGGGCGGGGAGCTGGGCGTAGAAGCCCTCCAGCGTCTCCTCGGGGATGGCGGTGAGCTCCGGCCCCGCATAGGCTCCGGCCCGCCCCATCTCCACGCCGAAGCTGAAGCACCGGCCCTGCATGGCCTGGTATTGGGGGTCGGCGGTGTTCTCGTCGTGGCGGAGCATGGCGTAGATATACAGGGGCTCCATCCGCTCGTCCAGCCGCTCGTTGAACTCCAGGTACTCATAGAGGCTCTGGGCCGACTCCCCCAGCTTCCCCCGGAAGGCGGCCAGCTCCCCGGGCAGGCTCTGACAGGCCTCGAACGCCCTGCTCCACGCCTCGTCGCTGGGGAAAAGGTCCTCCGTGGACCAGCACTCGGCCCGGTCCAGCTCCTCCCGCCTGGGGATGCGCGTTTCATGTGCCATCGTTTGTTCCTCCTCATCAAGCTCCCGGCTCCCGCCGGTTTGTCTGATGCTATCTTACCACACTTTTCCGAAAAGGACAAGGCCCTCCTTTCGGAGGACCTGTAAACGCCCATCAGATAAGAAACTGTTCTGTGGACCTGTGGGCCCCGCCTACAAGATCAGCAGGAGCCCCAGGGCGATGAGCATCTCCTCGTCCTCGCCGTCCTTGAAGAGGAGAAAGATGATGAGCAGCAGCAGCAGATCCCCGGTGTCCATCTCGTCCAGCCGGAGCCTGCTCAAAAGCCCTGAGAGGAACCCCCGCTTCGGCGGCGATCCCCCCGGTCCGCTCCCCCCGCCCCGGGGCGGGGGCGGACCGTCCCCTCCGCCTGGGAGAGGCCCCTGCTCGGGGGGAGGCGGCGGAGGGGGCCCCTGCCCCGGCGGCGGGCCGTCCGGCACGGTGACGCGCTGGTAGACCCCCGCGTCGTTTCGTATGTAGCGGTTATACATCGCCGCTCTCCCCCAGGCCCGCCAGCAGCTTCTTGCCTACATGGATCAGCCGCGCCGTCTTTACCGCACGCTCCACCTTGTCCCGCCGCTCCGGCTTCAGGAAGGGCCGCAGGGCGTAGAGAAGCGCCAGCCGCTCGTCACTGCCGCTGCCGCCGCCCGCCAGCTCCCCCGCCAGAGGCAGAAGCCGCTCCATGAGCTTCGGGTCCAGCTGTCCCAGGAGGTCCCCCAGACCGCCTCCGCCGGGGGGCGGAGCGCCCTGGTCAGGAGGGGGCGGCGCCCCCTCCGGCTCCCCGCCGCCCCCTCCCAGATTCAGCGACTGCGCCAGATTCATCACCTGCGCCATGGCCTCCGGATTCCCCAGGATGGAATTCAGTTTATCCTCAAACTCACTCACGCCGCCCACCCCCTTTCGGTGACCCTTCCTTTTCTTTTGTGTACAAAAGAAAAGGAAGCGAAAAGAAAAAACTTTGTCCGCGGGGCTCCGCCCCGCTTATGGCTTCGCCCCTATTTCTGGCCCAAGCTGCCGCTCAGGCGGCTGAGGAGCTCCGCCCCGCCCGGGGAACTGGTGATGGTGGAGATCAGGTCCTTCAGCTGGGAGGTGTCCCCCTTGGCAGCCCGCTCCGCGATGTGCTTGAGGGACGCCTGACTCTGCCCCCGCTGGAGCATCTGGGCAAGGGCCTGGGCGTCCGCAGAGCCGGCGATCTGACGCAGGGCCTTCTTGTCGCCCAGGATGCGCTGGAGCTCGGCTTGATCCATGTCTTTCATATACGTGCCTCCTGCTTCGTTGTCTCTCCAGTATATGAGGGAAAAACGAAAATGTTCCCCCGCCCTTTCAGGTGGGGGAACGTTTCGCATATCAGCCCTCCTGCGCCCTGCCCGCCCAGTGGTCGCACCAGGGGCGCAGAGTGCAGTGCTCACAGTCCGGCCTCCGGGCCGCGCACACCGCCCGGCCGTGGAGGACCATGCGGTGGCAGAAGTCGTTGCTCTCCTCCGGCGGGATGCACTCCCGGAGCTGGAGCTCCACCTTCAGCGGGTCCTTGCTGCCGTCGGTGAGGCCCAGAAGGCCCGTGATGCGGATGCAGTGGGTGTCGCAGACGTAGCCTTCCCTGCCGTAGACGTCGCCCAGGATGAGGTTGGCGGTCTTGCGGCCCACGCCGGGGAGCTTCAGAAGCTCCTCCATGGTGTCCGGCACCCGCCCGCCGTACTCCTCCAGGAGCATCCGGCTCGCGGCCACGATGTCCCGGGCCTTGGCCCGCCAGAAGCCGGTGGAGTGGATGATCTCCCCGACCTCCTCCTCCGCGGCCCCGGCCAGGGCCTCCAGGGTCGGGAAGCGCTCGTAGAGCACCGGCGTCACCAGGTTTACCCGGGCGTCGGTACACTGGGCGGCGAGGCGCACCGAGAAGAGCAGCTCATAGGCCTTGTCCGGGTCAAAGGGCAGGGAGCACTCGGCGGCGGGGTAGAGCTCCTTGAGCTCCTGGATGATGGCGGACACAGCCGCTTGGTCTTTCATGTCGATCACCTCCGGCCCATCATACCACATTCCAGAGCCCTTGGGTAGCCCTATCTGCGAAGAAGGGCGAAATTTTGCGGCCGGATGCTCTGCGCACAAAAAGAGGACGCGGCCGCAATGCCGCGTCCCCCGAAGATATGCTTGCTCAGTGTGTGGTGCCCATAGCCACCTTGACGTCCTCTTTGTTGGCGGCGATAGCCTCGATGGCGTACTCCAGGCTCTTGGCGATGGTCTCCAGAGAGGCGCTGGGGGTACTCACGGCCTTCTCCACCGCCTGCTCGCTGGCGAAGGGCACATGGATGAACCCGGCCCGGATGTTGGGATACTTGGTGGCGGCCATGTGCAGGACATTGTACATCACGCAGTTGCAGACGTAGGTCCCGGCGGTGTAGGAGATGTGGCAGGGCAGGCCGTGGTCCCGGACGTTCTTGACCATGGCCTTGATGGGCAGGGTGGTAAAGTAGGCGGCGGGGCCCTCGGCCTGGAGGGGCTCGTCCATGGGCTGCTCCCCGGCGTTGTCGGGGATGCGGGCCTCGGCGAGGTTGATGGCCACCCGCTCGATGGTCACGCAGGCCCGGCCGCCGGCCTGGCCGACGTTGAGCACCACGTCCGGGTGGTGGGCCTGAATGCCCGCCTCCACGGCGGGGCCGCTCTTGGAGAACACGGTGGGGATCTCCAGCTTGATGACCTCCGCGCCGGCGATGGTGTCCGGCAGGAGCTTGACCGCCTCGTAAGCGGGGTTCACCTTCTCGCCGCCAAAGGGGTCAAAGCCTGTTACCAAAATTTTCATACTGCGTCGTTCCTTTCAATCTTCATTTTTTTGCAGGGGAAACATCAGCTCAATGGATGGGAGCTGGATATTACTGCGCTGGTCGTAGAGCTCCATGGACTCCACCCCGTCCCGGAGGGCATAGCCCGAGCCGGGGAGCCATTTCTCCATGAAAAACTGCTTGGCCCGGGTCACGCTCATGGCGAGGCCGCTGGGGGTGGAGAACTTCACATGGATCTCCGCGTAGTCCCCCGGGGGGAGCTCCGTGACGACGACGCCCTCCGGCTGGTCCGGCGTGTCCACCCAATCCCCCACGAAGTACTGGAAGCGCCCCGCGCCGTCCTCCTGCCCGAAGACCACCAGGGTCCCGCTGGGGTCGGAGCGGCGGCGAAGGTCCTTTCGCACCTCGTAGAACTTCTTCTGGAGGGCCCGCACGTCGTTTTTATAGGTCTTTTTCGCCGTCGTGGTCTCCAGGCCCGCCGCGAAGCGGCTCTCCTCGTAGGCCTCCACCGATACGGCGATGGCTTTCTTCTTGAAAAATGGGAACATAGGGCCTCCCTCAGACCGCCGGACGGCCGTCCTCCATAACGGGGACGCCGTCGGCATAGATAGTGGGGCGGTGGAAGACCAGGTCGAAGTGGCCCGCCGCGTCGTGGACGCCGCCCAGGGCCAGATTCCGGCCCATGCCGATGTGGAAGGTGGTGAAGGCGGACTCGTCCTCAATGTAGCAGTTCCCCACGCACCGGGACTTCTTGTTGAGCCCGATGCCCAGCTCCCCGGCCACGTAGATGCCCGGATCGCCGAAGGAGTCCATGTAGTGCCGCAGGCGCTCTCCGGAGGCGTTGGCCTCGATCTCCGCAAGCCGCCCGGCCCGGAAGGTCAGCCGGATGCGCTCTGCGGGACACCCCAGGTAGCCCAGGGAGCCGTCCAGGACGGCGACGCCCTCGGTGACCGTCTCCTCCACGCCCATGTAGATCTCAAAGCTGGAGGAGCCCACCTTGCCGGGCTCGTCGGCCAGGCCGTTGAAGAGCCCCGGCCGCCTCCCCCGCTTGCCGAAGGTCAGGTCCGTGCCCAGGGCCGTTGTGATATGGACCCGCTCCGCCCGCTCCAGGGCCGAGAGCATCCCCCGGCCCGTCCGCGCCGCTTCCTCCGGGTCCATGTCCAGAAAGTCGAAGCTCAGCAGGGGCGAGCCGTTGTTGGTGGCCAGGGGCAGTGACAGGAACCGCCCCCCCTGGGCTAAGACCTCCTGGGTGACGCGGTTGGTGATGAGGGAGAAGTTGGTAGCCCCGATGACCAGGTCGTTTCGCAGGACGAACTCCCGGATGGAGTGAAAAAACGCGCCTGGGTGGGAGCGGCTGGACTGGATGGTCAAAAGCTCTACCGAAGCGCCCAGCCGGTCCGCCGCCCGCCAGAGGGCCATACCCTCCTCCACGTGGCCCTCGTCCGAGAGGATGAGGACATTCTCGCCGGGGAACACCCGGCACCAGCGGTCGATCACGATCTGAGCGCCCGTGTCCAGTGACAAGGCCATACTGGGAAACACAACCTTTCGACATGACAGGCAGGGGACTGTACCCACAGCCCCCTGCCGTCTATTGTTGGATCAGAAGCTGAAGCCGGCGGCAATGCACATATAGATGATCTGGAAGGTCAGCATGATAAGGGAGGGGATGACCTGCATCTTGATAATGCCGTACTTGTCCTTGATCTCCAGGTACACGCCGGGGACGATGTTGAAGTTTGCGGCCATGGGGGTCAGCAGGGTGCCGCAGTAGCCGCTGGTCATCGCGAGGGTGACCATGTACAGCGGGTTGGCACCCAGGCTGATGACAAAGGGGACGCCCACGCCCACGGTCATGACCGTGATGGCCGCGAAGGCGTTGCCCATGATGGCGGTGAAGAGCACCATGCCCACCGCATAGGCGATGATGCCGATATAGAGGTTGCCCGCGGGGATGATGCTGCCGAAGAGGGTGCTGACCGCGTCGCCGACACCGGCACGGGTGAACACCGCGCCCAGGCAGCTGAGCAGCAGGGGCATGATGAACACCGCGCTGCTCATGTCCAGGAAGCGGCGGCCCTCCTCCAGGAAGACCATGGGCTTGTTCTCCTTGTTCCACATGACCAGCAAGATCACGCCGAAGATGGTGGCGAAGAGGGAGCCGATGAGGGAGCTCCAGCCGGGCAGGAAGACGGAGATGAGGATGGTGAACACGGCGGCGCCCAGGGCGGGGATGAAGATCTTCATGCCGATCTTCTTGAAGTTGCGCACCTGCTCCTCCTTGCTTGCGGCCTCCAGGTTGCCCCGACGGACCATCTTCAGGCCCGCGGGGATGCAGATGACGGCCACGATGATGCCGCTGATGATGGGGGGCAGCCACTGTCCAAAGGCCACCACCACGCCCAGCAGGGTCCAGAACAGGCCCGTGGGCAGATAGTACTTGTTATCCTTCTTCATCCAGGCCCGCACACCGCAGTAGATGCTGAAGAGGCCAGAGAGGACGTACATGATCTGAACCAGCTTGGCGGAGACGGTGATCTCCGCGTCCATGAAATAAGCTAACATCGTTTTCTCCTCCTTCCCTTACTTCTGGGTCTTCATGACCGCGCCGTAGCACTTCTTGCTCATGCGGGTATCCACCACCAGGGTGTACACCGCCGCCATGACCATCGCCATAGCGGCCACGGGGATCTGGACTCTGACGATCTGCATGACATCCACCTCATAGCCGATGTTGGCCAAAGTGGACTGGATGAGCAGGACCGACGCGTTGGCGGCGAAGCAGCACTGGCCGAAGAAGTTGCCCACGTTGTAGTGCATACCGTAGAGGGCCTTCATGGTCTCCTCGTGCTCGGGGGCCACGGTCCGGCCGTTGGACTCCACGATACCGACGGTCATGGGCATCAGGATGGGGCGGACGTAGGCAGGGATAGAGCCGATGGGGATCTTGAAGATGATAAAGAGCTCGTGGGCCACGCCCCACACCGCCATGAGCATCCCGGTGCTCAGGCCCTTGAGCTTGCGGATGAGCTCCGCGCCGGCCTCCTTCAGGCCGTTGCGCTCCAGGGTGCCGGTGAGGATCATCAGGATCAGGGTAATGAGCTGGGTGCGGTTGGCGACGAAGGTGCTCCCCACCGTCTCCAACAGCTCCGTGAGGGGGATCTGTCCGCACACCGCAGTGACGGCTGCGGAGACAAAGATGATCGCGATCGGCTCCAGCTTCAGTGCGAAGCCGACGATCACGACCAGGACGCCGAGTAAGCTTAACATAGATTCTCTCCACTCCTTTTTCGTTCTTCTGTTTTCTTCTCTGCGGCACTTTTATAGGGAAAAGTTCCACACATTGCATTATAGAAGATTTATATATTTGTGTCAATTGGATGAATCGTGCAAATCCCGACCGAAATTTTGTGAAAAAGGCAGAATTTTCCCGCCAGAGCGTCCAAATTTCCGCGGCGCCGTATGGAAAAACCGGCGCGTCGGCGCAAAAAAACGGCCGTCCCTGGGCGGGGCGGCCGGTCTTTTACGCTTGGAGCACGTACACGCGGGAGTCGAAGTCGCAGGTGGGCCGCTCGCCGGCCTGGCACTCGCCGGCGGCGCTGTCGGTGGTGAGGAGGCCCACCTCCATGAGCTCATCCCCGCCGTGGACAGAGCAGCCGTTCACGGTGTAGTCCAGCGCCGGGTCCAGTCCCCGGAGCTTCATGCGGCGGAAGGGGCCGTTGACCTCGTTGAGGGTCCGGTACCAGCCCGCGAGGGCGGTGCGCCTGTCCGGACTGACCACCATCCAGGCGGTGATATTGCCCTCAAAGGGGGAGAGCAGGCGGTAGAAGTCCCCGAACTGGAGCACCTCCCGGTATTCCTTCATGAATGCGATCTGTTCGCGTACCTGGGAGCGCTCCTCCTCCGTCAGGCGTCCCAGGTCCAGCTCGTAGCCAAAGGCACCGAAGAAGGCCACGTTGGCCCGGGTGTAGAGGGGCGTTACCCGGTTGACCTGGTGGTTGGGCACCGCCGAGACATGGGCCCCCATGGAGCTGACCGGGTAACAGAAGGAGGTGCCGTACTGGATCTTCAGCCGCTCGGCGGCGTCGGAGTCGTCGGAGGTCCAGCACTGGGGGGCGTAGTAGAGCATTCCCGGGTCGAACCGCCCGCCGCCGGAGGCGCAGGACTCAAAGAGCACCCGGGGAAACTCGCTTGTCAGACGCTCATAGAGGCTGTACACCCCCAGGATATACCGGTGGCAGACCTCCCCCTGCCGGTCCGGGGGCAGGGCGGCGGAGTACGCCTCGGTGATGGAGCGGTTCATATCCCACTTGACGTAGGAGACCTTGGCCTCGGAGAGGATCTTGGCCATCATGCCGTGGATATGGTCCACCACCTCCGGCCGGGAGAAGTCCAGCACCAGCTGGTTGCGCCCCAGGGACGCCCGGCGGTCCGGGGTGCGCAGGACCCAGTCCGGGTGGGCCCGGTAGAGGTCGGAGTCCTCGTTGACCATCTCCGGCTCGAACCAGAGGCCGAACTTCATCCCCAGGCCCTCCACCCGCCCGGCGATGCCCGTGATGCCGCCCGGGAGGCGCTCGGGGTTGGCCACCCAGTCGCCCAGGCCCGCCCGGTCATTGCACCGGGCTCCGAACCAGCCGTCGTCCAGGACGAAGAGCTCCACGCCGTCCTCTTTGGCCGTCTTTGCGATGTTGAAGAGCTTGTCCTCGTCGATGTCGAAGTAGGTGGCCTCCCAGTTGTTCAGGAGGATGGGCCGGGGCCGGTCCCGCCAATAGCCCCGGGCCAGGCGGGTGCGGTAGAGCCGGTGGAAGGTCCGGCTCATCTCCCCCATTCCTTCTGCGGAGTAGACCACCACCGCCTCCGGGGTCTGGAAGCGCCCGCCGGGGGAGAGCTTCCAGTCAAAGCCGAAGGGGTTGATGCCCAGTGTCACCCGGGTGGTGTCCCAGGTGTCCACCTCCGCCTGGGCGAGGAAGTTGCCGGAGTAGATGAGGGAGAAGCCCATCACCTCGCCGCTGTCCTCCCCAGTCCCGGGGCGGCGGAGCATGACGAAGGGGTTGTGGGTGGCGGAGGAGTGGCCCCGGGTGCTCTCCACCGACTGGATGCCCTGCTCCAGACGCCGCACCTTCAAAAACCGCTCCCGGGCCCAGGCCCCGGAGAAGTGCAGGAACTCATAGTCCCGGTCCGGCAGGTCCAGGCTGAGGCTCATGGCGTGGGTGAGGTGCAGCTCCTGCTCCCCGCTGTTGACAAAAAGCGCGGACCGGGCGATGGCGCTCTCCCGGGCGAAGAGGGTGTAGTTCAGGTACACGCTCACCCCCAGCAGGGCGTCCTCCAGGCGGACGGTGAGGGTCTCCGCCTCGCCGTCCGATTCGCAGTAGGTGGCGGGCAGGCCCTCCAGAGCGGGCTTGCCCGGCGTCACCGTGTGGTCCTTGTAGACGAAATAGGTGATGCGGCTGCCGTTCTCCTGCCGGAGCTCCACCGCCGGGTGGCGGAAGTCCGTGGAGCCGTAGGAGGGGTACTCCTGCTTGCAGTGCTCCAGGGAGTAGTTGCGCGCCGCCCCGGCGATGGCGCTCATGGGACGGCTCTTCATCTCCAGCAGGTGGTCAAAGCCCTCCCGGTCCCGGACCGCCTTGCCGAAATAGAGCTGCCCCAGGGTCCCGTCGGGGAAGACCTTCATCAGATAGCTGATCTTTCCGTTGGTCAGATGGAACGTCTGGGTGCTCTCGTGGTAGATAATGCTCATAGTGCTCTCCTTAGTGTTGATTCATGACCGGCTCCGCCACGCGGGTCCGGAAAAATTGGATCATAGGTCCGTTGAAAAGGGCGTTGCACACCGTGCCCACCCCCAGGATCAGCCTCAGCTCGCCTCCCGCCAGGAGGCAGAAGACCACGCCGGTCACCACCGCCGTCACGTCGATGGCCACCCGGGCGCTCCGGAAGGAGACCCGCCCGCCTGCGGCGTCCTCCACGATGAGGCCCAGGCTGTCGTAGGGGGCTGTGCCCAGCTCCGGCGTGATATACAGCGCCACGCCCAGGGCTGAGAGGACGCTCCCCGCCAGCAGGGCCAAAATGCGAAGGGCCAGCGTCATCTCCACCTGCCACACATCCAGGAACAGCCAGCAGAGGAAGTCCGCCAGATACCCCACGCCCACCATGTTCACCACGGTCCCCGGGCCGATGCGGCTGCGGGCCTTCCAGAAGACCAGCCCCAGGATGACCACGTTGACCAGGAGCTGCCATGTGCCGAAGCTCATCCCCACAAATTGGCTCAGGCCCAGGTTCATGCACGTAAAGGCGTCCACCCCGAAGGCGCTCAGCCGGTAGGCCCCCACGCAGATGCCAATGAACAGATTGCCCGCCATCATCATGGTATACCGCTTGACTGTCTCTCCCGTTTTTCCGGACATTAGGCCGTCCTCCTTGCGTCGATGTCCCCCCTATTGTACGGATATCTGCGGAAACTGGAAGGTGTAAATGTTGGTAAAATCATCGAAAATGTTGCTTTGTTTGGGACGAGTGGATGTTGGGCTTCGCCCAAGCCCACCAGGGGCCTTGCCCCTGGACCCCACGGCCTTTGAAAAGGCCGGCGAAACTTTTATTTTGCGCTTCGCGCCCGTTGCCGGAAGTACTCCCGCGTCAGCCGCGCCGCCTCCGGGCTCAGGAGCAGAAGCGCCGTCAGGTTCGGAAGCGCCATCAGTCCGCTGAGGGTGTCCGCCGCGCGCCACACCGCCTCCAGCTCCAGCACGCCGCCCAGTACCGCCGCGCCCGCGAATACCACCTGGTACGCGCTCCCGGCCCGCTCCCCCAGCAGAAACGCCGCGCACCGGGACCCGTACAGCCCCCAGGTGAGGAGCGTAGACACCGCGAACAGCGTCAGGCACACCGCCATCAGCACCGCCGGGGCCTTCTCCCCCAGCACCGCCTGGAACCCCGCCTCCGTCAGCAGGGCGCCCTGGGCCGTGCCGTAGGGCACGTTCTCCACCCCCACGCCCAGCAATATCACCAGCGCCGAGAGGGTGCAGACCACTACCGTGTCCACGAACACCTCCAGCATCCCGAAAAACCCCTGCTCCACCGGCGGCGCGTCGGCGGCGGCGTGGGCCATGGGCGCGCTGCCCAGCCCCGCCTCGTTGGAGAAGATGCCCCGCCCTACGCCGCTGACAATGGCGTGCCGGATGGTGATGCCCGCCGCGCCTCCAACGACTGCCTGGGGCCGGAACGCCCCCCGGAAGATGGCGGAGAACACCTCCGGCAGGTCCTCCCGCCGCGCGAAGATCACCACAAGGGACGCCCCCGCGTACAGCAGCGCCAGGGCCGGGACCAGCAGGGCGCACACCTCCCCCACCCGCTTCGCGCCGCCGAAGAGCACCAGCGTCAGCACCAGGGCGCACAGCAGGCCCGTCAGCAGGGCGATCAGCGCCTCCCGGCCCTCCAGCCGCGGGAAAAGAGCCGTCAGGGCCGCGCCCGCCGTCCCGGCGATGGTGTTCACCTGCACCAGGTTCCCCAGGCCGAAGGCCGCCAGGGCCCCGAAGAGGGCGAAGGCCCCCGCGAGCCACCGCCAGGGCCGCCCCAGGCCCTCCGCGATGTAGTACATGGGTCCGCCCACCCATTGGCCCTGTCCGTCCCGCTTCCGGAAGCGGAGGGCCAGCACCACTTCCACATACTTGGTGCCCATCCCCACCAGGGCAGACACCCACATCCAGAACACCGCCCCCGGTCCCCCGGCGGCGATGGCCCCCGCCACTCCGGCGATGTTCCCCGTGCCCAGGGACGCCGCCAGAGCCGTGCAGAGCGCCTGGAAGGGCGACACCGCCCCGGGGCCGCTTTTGCCCTTCAGCAGGCGGCGGGCCGTGACCCGCAGCGCGGTCCCCGCCCGGAACACCTGGGGGAAGCCGCACAGGGCGCTCACCACCAGTCCGGCCCCCAGAATCAGCCCCATGGCCCCCGGGCCCCAGACCACCCGGTTCACCAGCCGCTCCAGCTCCCACAGCCGCTCCAACAAGACCGCCCCCTGTCCAAAAGTTTGAGACAGCCTATGCGGTCCGGCGCGGCGGTATGCGGCTTGTCAGTCCGGGAGGGCCCGCAAAACGGTCCGCAGGTAGAAGTGGCTCAAAAGACAGGGCACCGAGAAGCCCAGCAGCAGCAGATACGTCATGCTCAGCGGGAAAAACAGCACCGCCGCCGCCAGGGGCAGGTACCACGCCGCCGCCGCCAGCGCCCCCCGCAGGGGCTTCCCCAGCCCCAGCGCCAGGGCCAGGCGCACCGTCTCCAGGCTCATCCCCCGGCCCAGGGCAAGGAGGCCCCAGAGGTAGGTAGTGCCCTGCATGACCGTGAGGAACACCGTCGTACATATGACGAAGGGCACGAAAGCTATCCAGCTCGTCCCCGCGTAGCTCATGTAGAAGATCATGCCGTAGCCCGAGGAGAAGAGGGACAGGGCCGTCAGCAGGAACGCCCCCCAGCCCGGCGCCCAGCACCGCTTGAACTCCGCCCAGTAGGCGTAGGCCCGCCCGGGCTTGTCGTCCAGCAGGCCCCGCACCACCCGGCTCAGGGCCAAAGCCGCCGGGGGGATGGTCACCAGCGGGATGCTGGTAAGGAGGAAGAGCAGGTTCAGCTTCAAAAGCGCCCCGCTCTCCGTCAGAAGCAGGCCGAAAAACCGGCGGGGACCGGTCTTCTCCGGTTCCTCCCGCTCCGGTCCCTGGTCCTCCGGGGAAAAATAGTCGTTTGGAAACATGGCGGCTCCTCCTTGCCCGCGCCTGCGGAGGCGCGCCCTTTTTGGGCAGTGTATCATATGTTTTGGCCGATTGCAAGAGGGCGGCGCACGGCGGGAAATCACCGCACCCCGCGGGCCCCGATCCCCTGACGGGGTGCGGGCATCGCAGCGCCTGTCAAATATCGCGCCCTGCGCATCCATGATTCTCCGTGCAAAGGACAAAACCATCCAGTCTGTATGTTCTTCAGGGACAAAGAGGGCCGGAGCACCCCCTCCGGGAAGCGTCCCGCCACCGCCCCGCTTTCCCCTGATTTTTGGATTATTTGTATAAAACCAACCAGAAATATCCGTAAAAAACGCTGAAATTGACTAAAAATATGCAAAAATGCTAGCCAACCTATGGTTAAAACCTCTTTTCTAAAATCACCAAATATTTTGCACACAACACAGCATTTACAGAGAGAATCGTTGCATATTATAGTGATAACGGTTCCCACGGCCGGTTTTTCAGACCGGACCGGACGGAAAATCAAAAAAGGAGTGGAGTTATGAAAAGAATCCCCCGTATGACAGCGGCGGCCCTGATGCTGGCTCTGCTGCTGTCGCTCGCCGGGTGCGGCTCTGCCGACGGCAAGACGCACCTGACCTTCCAGATCTGGGACGTGGCCCAGCGCGCGAGCATGGAAGCGATCTGCGACGCTTACACCGCACAGCATCCCGACGTGGCCATCGAGGTGCAGGTCACCAGCTGGGACGAGTACTGGACCAAGCTGGAGGCCGCCGCCGAATCCAACACCATGCCGGACATCTTCTGGATGCACACCAACCAAATCCTCTACTACGCCGACTTCGGGATGCTGGCCGACGTGACGGACCTCTACGACGACGTGGAGCCCGGATACTATCAGAACCACTTTTCCGAGATCTCCATCGGCAACGCCAGCGGCTCCGACGGCCGCATGTACGGCGTGCCCAAGGACAAGGACAACATCGTCCTGGTCTACAACAAGGAGATGTTCGACGCCGCCGGCGTCCCCTACCCCGACGCGGACTGGACCTGGGACGATCTGACCGAGGCCTCCCAGAAGATCTATGACGCCACCGGGAAGTACGGCTACATGGCCTACAACGAGGACCACCTGGGCTACTGGAACTTCGTCTACCAGGCCGGCGGCTGTATCCTCACCGAGGACAAGACCCGGGCCGGCTTCGACCAGCCCGCCACCCGCCGGGCCATGGACTTCTACCTGGGGATGCAGAAGAACGACTGGTGCCCCGACCAGACCTACTTCGCCGAGACCCAGCCCGGCGTGGCCTTCTTCTCCGAGATCGGCTCGATGTACTTAGAGGGCAACTGGGAGCTCATGAACAAGTCCACCAGCTACCCCAACATGACCGGCAAGTGGGATATCACCTACCTGCCCAAGTGCCCCGATCCCGCCAGCGGCGACGGACGGGCCACCATGTCCAACGGCCTCTGCTACTCCACCGCCGCCCACGGCAAGCGGCTGGACACCGTGCTGGACGTGCTCAAATTCTTCGGCACCGAGGAGGCCCAGAACATCGCCAGCTCCTACGGCGCGGCCATCTCCGCCTACATCGGCACGGAGCAGCCCTATTTCGACGCCTTCGAGAAGGCGGGCTATGATCTCAACCTCCAGGTCATCGAGGACCAGTTCGACTACAGCGTCCAGTGCGTCAACAACTCCGCCCGGCCCAAGTGGAAGAGCCCTGTCCTCGACGAGCTGACCAAGGCCTACAACGGGCAGTCCGACCTGGATACCGTGCTGGACAACATGCAGACCATCGTGGACGAGGCGACTGCCGCGGCCCTGTCGAAATAAGAGAGGAGGTTAGCGATATGAAAAACAAACTGTCCGCCGCCGCCCGGCGGGAGGAAAACTGGGGCTGGATCATGGTGGCCCCCACCATCATCGGCCTGTCCATCCTGAACCTGTGGCCCTTTGTGCAGACCATCTACACCAGCTTCTGTGAGCACCTGGGCTTCGGCCACTACCGCTTCATCGGCCTGAAGAACTACGTGGACATGTTCAGCAATACCGAGTTCTGGAAGGCCACCTGGAACACCGTCTTTTTCTGTATCCTCACCGTGCCCGTGGGCGTGGCCCTGGCACTGCTGGTGGCGATTTTGCTCAACGCCAAGGTGAAGTTCAAAGACGGCTTCCGCACCATCTTCTTCCTGCCCCTGGTGTGCGCCCCCGCCGCCGTGGCCATGGTCTGGCGCTGGATCTTCAACGGCGAGTACGGCATCCTCAACCAGATCCTGGGGCAGAATATCCAGTGGATCACCAGCTCCAAGACCGCCATCATCGCCGTGGCCATCGTCTCCGTGTGGAGCAGCATCGGCTATGACGCGGTGCTCCTTCTCGCGGGCCTCCAGAACATCCCCAAGACCCTCTACGAGGCCAACAGCATCGACGGCGCGGGCAAGGTCCGGCAGTTTTTCACCATCACATTGCCCATGGTCTCCCCCACCATGTTCTCCGTGCTCATCATGCGCCTGATGGCCTCCATGAAGGTCTACGACCTCATCTACATGATGGCCGACAACACCAACCCCGCCCTGGGGGACCTCCAGAGCCTGATGTACCTCTTCTACCGCTCGTCCTTCATCGCCGGCGACCGGGGCTACGGCTCGGCCATCGTCATCTGGACCGTGGGCCTCATCCTTCTGGTCACCCTGATCCAGTTCTGGGGACAGAAGAAGTGGGTCACCTACGACATTTAAGGAGGGAACGACATGAAAAGCACCAATTCCCTGCATCGCTCCTACGCGATGGCCAAGTTCTTTACGTATTTCTTCCTGATCCTGGGCGCTCTCATCATGATCTTCCCCTTCGTGTGGATGATCCTCACCAGCTCCAAGACGGTGCCGGAGAGCATGCAGATTCCGCCCACCATTCTCCCCGAGCAGTGGACGCTGGCCAACTTCAGGGACGTTTTGAAGTCCCTGCCCTTCGGCCACCTGTACTGGAACACCACCTTGATGGTCATCTTCCGGGTGATCTGCGCCATCCTCTTCAGCTCCATGGCGGGCTACGCCTTCGCCAAGCTGAAGTTCCGGGGCAAGAACCTCCTCTTCGGCATCGTGCTGGTCCAGATGTCCCTGCCCAGTCAGATCTTCATCATCCCCCAGTACCAGATGGTGGCCAAGATGGGCATGGCCAACACCATCTTCGCCCTGGTGTTCCCGGGTCTCGTGAGCGCCTTCGGCGTGTTTTTCCTCCGGCAGACCTACATGAGCATCCCCGACGAGGTGGGCGAGGCCGCCTACCTGGACGGGTGCAACCAGTGGCAAACCTTCTATAAGGTCATGTTCCCCCTCACCGGCACCTCCGTGGCCGCGCTGACCATCTTCACCGCCGTCTTCGCCTACGGCGACCTGATGTGGCCCCAGGTGGTCAACTCCGACGTGAAGATGATGACCCTCTCCGCCGGTCTTGCCACCCTGAAGGGTCAGTTCGCCACCAACTTCCCCGTCATGATGGCCGGGTCCCTCCTGGCCATGCTCCCCATGGTGATCCTCTACCTCATCTTCCAGCGGCAGTTCGTGGAGGGCATCGCGGGGACCGGCGGAAAGTAGGCGGCTGTCAAGCCGCCGGGACCGGCCGTTGGGGCGCGGAGCGGCCCAATAGCGGTCCCCCGGCAGTTCCATTTTACCTTGCGTTCCTCATCTTTTTTCTCCTCTTTTCTTCTTCCCCAGCGCGAGACAGCCCCGGCCCGCTTTGTGCCCGCCGGGGCTGTCGAAGCATATCCCCATACTAAGAAAAGGAACAGGTGATCCGTCTATGATCGTTTTTGATGAACGCGGGGAGACCATCTCCCTCCACACCCGCCGCACCACCTATCAGATGAAGGCGGACCAGCGGGGAGTTCTGCTCCACCTCTACTACGGCCCCCGGGTGGAGGCGGAGGACCTCAGCTACCTCCTCCGGTACGCAGACCGGGGATTCTCCCCCAACCCCAGCGGCTCCGGCGCGGACCGGGGCTACTCCCTGGACACCCTGCCCCAGGAGTGGTCCACCTGCGGCGTGGGGGACTACCGCTTGGCCTCCGCGGAGGTGGAGCAGCCCGACGGCAGCGTCCTGCTGGACCTGCGCTATGCCTCCCACAGCATCCGTCCGGGCAAGTACGCCCTGGAGGGCCTCCCCGCCTTCTTCGGGGACGAGGGGTGGGAGACCCTCTCCGTGGTGCTCCGGGACCCCAGCTCCGGCATGGAGGCGGAGCTCCTCTACGGCGTCTGCGAGGAGGAGGACCTCATCACCCGGGCCGTCCGCGTCACCAACCGGGGGGAGGCCCCGGTGGTCCTCTGCCGCGTGATGAGCCTGTGCCTGGACTTTGGCCGCTCCGACCTGGACCTCCTCACCTTCGACGGCGGGCACGTCCGGGAGCGAACCCTCTCCCGGGCCCCCCTGCGGCCGGGGGTGCAGAGCGTGGGCAGTGTCCGGGGGACCTCCAGCCACCAGCACAACCCCTTCGTGGTCCTCTGCGAACGGGACGCCGGGGAGGACCACGGCCTCTGCTTCGGCGCGGCCCTGCTCTACAGCGGGAGCTTCCTCGCCGCCGTGGAGCGCAGTCAGTTCGAGGACGCCCGGCTGGTCATGGGCATCCACCCCCACCACTTCCGCTGGGCCCTGGGGCCCGGGGAGCGCTTCACCGCCCCGGAGGCGGCCCTCATCTGCTCCCCCGACGGCCTCACCCCCATGACCCACCGCTTCCACCGGGCCATGCGGGGGCACCTCATCCGGGACCCCTACGCCGGACGCCGCCGCCCGGTACTCATCAACAATTGGGAGGCCACGGAGTTCGACTTTGACGCGGAGCGCCTGGTGGACATCGCCCGGGAGGGCGCGGCGCTGGGCATGGAGCTCTTCGTCCTGGACGACGGCTGGTTCGGCAAGCGGGACACGGACCTCAGCGGCCTGGGGGACTGGGACGTGAACGAGCGCAAGCTCCCCGGCGGACTGGAGGCCCTGGCGCCCCGCATCGAGGCATTGGGGCTGGGCTTCGGCCTGTGGATCGAGCCGGAGATGGTGAGCGCCGACTCCGGCCTCTACCGCGCCCACCCCGACTGGGCCCTGGGGGCCCCCGGACGGCCCCAGACCACGGGGCGCAGCCAGCTGGTGCTGGACTTCTCCCGGCAGGAGGTCCGGGACCACGTCTATGCCGCCATGCGCCGCGTCCTGGACAGCGCCCGCATCACCTATTTGAAGTGGGACATGAACCGCTCCCTCTCCGACGTGTGGTCCGCCGCCCTCCCCGCCGCACGGCAGGGGGAGGTCTACCACCGCTATGTGCTGGGGGTCTACGACATCCTGGAGCGGCTGCGCCGGGACTACCCGGACCTCCTCATCGAGGGGTGCAGCGGCGGCGGCGGACGGTTCGACGCGGGGATGCTCTACTACACCCCCCAGATCTGGTGCAGCGACAACACCGACGCCGTGGACCGCCTGCGCATCCAGTGCGGCACCGCCTTCTGCTACCCGGTGAGCACCATCGGCGCCCACGTCTCCGCCGTGCCCAACGGGCAGACCGGCCGGGACACCCCCATGGAGACCCGGGGCGTGGTGGCCATGTGCGGCACCTTCGGCTATGAGATGGACCTGGGACGGTGCTCCCGGGAGGAGAAGGAGACTGTCCGGGAGCAGGTGGAGACCTACAAGCGCCGCGCGGCGCTGATCGCAGGCGGCGACTACTACCGCCTCACCGACCCCTTCCAGGACCCGCCCTTCACCGCCTGGGCCATCGTCTCGTCGGACAAGCGGGAGGCATTGGTGTCCCTGGTCACGGGCTCCGCGCGGGCGGCGCAGCCCTTCCCGGTCCTGCGCCTGCAGGGGCTGGACCCGGCCCTCCGCTACCGGGTGGACGGCGGGGAGGTCCACTCCGGCGCGGCCCTCATGTACGCCGGGCTCTCCTTCCCCCTCGTCCGGGGGGACTATCAGGCAAAACAGCTGCATTTGGAGGCGGTGTAGCGGCCAGACGATTGCGGTGCATCCGCCCGCCGCCTATCGCGGGGGATGATATCCGCCCCTACACAAATTCGTCCTCCGCTCGAGCATTACAATATCAAATGGAATCCGGCAAAACCGGCCAAAATCCATATTGACAAACCAACCATTCCCTGCTATACTGGACAGGCCGCTTTGAATGGGCATAAGTGCGTCCGGGCCTGGGGCCCGCCGCCGCCTACGAGAGCGAGCCCGTAAAGGGGCGCGGTCAGTGCTCCATAATAAAGGAAAGTGAGGTGCAATGAATGCACGCGATCATCGTTACCGGCGGTAAGCAGTACAAGGTGGCTGAGGGCGAGGCGGTCTTCATCGAGAAGCTCCCCGCCGAGACTGGGGACCAGGTGGTCTTCGACCAGGTCCTGGCCATCCTGGACGGCGACAACGCCGCCATCGGCACCCCCGTGGTCTCCGGCGCGAAGGTGGAGGCCAAGGTGGTCAAAAACGGTAAGGGCAAGAAGGTCCGTATCTTCAAGTACAACCCCAAGAAGGGCTACCGGAAACGTCAGGGCCACCGTCAGCCCTACACCAAGGTCGAGATCACCAAGATCAGCGCCTGAGCATGACCACCGTCATGTTTTTCACGGAGGGTGGCCGCATCACCGGCTTTGACGTGTCCGGCCACAGCGGCTACGGCCCGGAGGGCGGGGATATCGTCTGCGCCGCCGTCACCAGCACCGTCCGCTTGGCCGAGTGCGTCATCAATGAGGTGATGGGCCTCTCCGCCGCGGTGAAGGTCCGCGAGAGGACCGCCGAAATCTCCCTGCGCCTGCCCGGCTCCCTGGGCGAGAGCGCGGAGGATACCTGTCAGAACCTTCTGACAGGCATGATGGTCTACCTCTCCCAGCTTCACAGCGAGTATCCCGATCATATCGAAGTTCTGGAGGCCTCTTAGAAGACCTCCTCATCCCCCAGCGGCATCTTACAGAAAGGATGGCATCTCACCATGTTGAACATTGGTCTTCAGTTTTTCGCCCACAAGAAGGGCGTCGGCTCCACCAAGAACGGCCGTGATTCCAAGAGCAAGCGCCTCGGGCCCAAGCGGGCCGACGGGCAGCACGTCCTCGCGGGCAGCATCCTGGTCCGTCAGCGGGGCACCCATATCCACCCCGGCGTCAACGTCGGCCTCGGCAGCGACGACACCCTCTTCGCCAAGGCGGACGGCGTGGTCCGCTTCGAGCGCCTGGGCCGCGACCGCAAGCAGGTCTCCGTCTACGAGTCCTGATCCCCCATGTGCCAAACTCCCGGACCTGCTAGGGGTCCGGGAGTTTTTTGAGATGGAAGGAGGCGTTTTCCCATGGAACAGGCGGAAAAGATCATGCCCACCCACATCATCGCGGGAGCGGGCGTCGTGCTCAACGAGGGCGGCGAGGTGCTCCTGGTCAGGACGCCCCGAAGCGGCTGGGTCTTCCCCGGCGGACAGGTGGAGGTAGGAGAGAACGTCATCGACGCCGTCCGGCGGGAGATCCTGGAGGAGACGGGCGTCACGGCGGAGGTGGGAGAGGTCTTCTGCATCTCCTCCAACACCCAGACCCACCCCGGACACAGCGGGGTGAAGGTGGTGCCCACCAAGCTCATGCTGGACTTCATCTGCCGGGCTGTCGGCGGGACGCCCAGGCCATCGGAGGAGAATCCCGAATCGCGGTTCGTCCCCCGGGACAAGGTGCTGGAGCTCGTCCAGTCGCCGAATATCATCCAGCGGTATCAGGCGTTTCTGGACTACGCGGGACGGCCCGCGTATCTGGAGTACGTCACGAGGCCGGTGTTTGAGTTGAAATTGAAGCGGTTGATCTGACGGTATCGCGGACCGCAGATTGCGGGCATACTATACAAAAACGCCCCGTCCGGGCGCAAAGGAGGACCCTATGGCGACAACATTCATCGACAAAGCACGGATCACGGTGCGGGCCGGGGACGGCGGGAACGGGTGCGTCTCCTTCCACCGGGAGAAATACATCGCCGCCGGGGGACCCGACGGCGGCGACGGCGGCAGCGGCGGCCACATCATCCTGCAAGTGGACGACAACCTCTCCACCCTCATGGACTTCCGCTACAAGCGCAAATATGCGGCCGAGCCCGGCGTGGACGGCCAGGGCAAGCGCAAAAGCGGCAAGGACGGCAAATCCCTCACCATCCGGGTTCCCCGGGGCACCCTGGTCCGGGACGCGGAGACAAACGAGATCATCCAGGACATGTCCGGAGACGAGCCCTTCATCCTCTGCCGCGGCGGCAAGGGCGGCTGGGGCAACGCCCACTTCGCCACCCCCACCCGGCAGGCCCCCCGCTTCGCCAAGAGCGGCCTCCCGGGGGAGGGGCACGACGTGGTCCTGGAGCTGAAGCTCCTCGCGGACGTGGGGCTCATCGGCTTCCCCAACGTGGGCAAGAGCACCCTTCTCAGCGTGGTCAGCCGGGCACAGCCCAAGATCGCCAACTACCACTTCACCACCCTCTTTCCCAACCTGGGGGTTGTCTATGTGGAGGACGGCGTCAGCTTCGTCATGGCCGACATCCCCGGCATCATCGAGGGCGCAAGCGAGGGCGCGGGCCTGGGCCACGACTTCCTCCGCCACATCGACCGCTGCCGCCTGCTGGTCCATGTGGTGGACGTCTCCGGCAGCGAGGGGAGGGACCCGGCGGCGGACTTCGACGCCATCAACCAGGAGCTCAAGCAGTACAGCCCCGAGCTCGCCCGGCGGCCCCAGATCGTCGCCGCCAACAAGACCGACATCATGGCCGATGACAGCCTCCTGCAGGCCCTGCGGGAGCACGTGGAGGCGCTGGGGTACCCCCTCTTTACCCTCTCCGCCGCCGCCCACCAGGGGACGCGGGAGCTGGTGTTCGCCGTGGCGGACAAGCTCAAGGAACTGCCCCCTGTGGCGGTGTATGAGCCGGAGTATGTCAAGCGGCCTCCTGTCGTGGACACCCAGGCTCCCCTCAACATCACCGTGGAGGACGGGGTGTACCTCATCGAGGGCCCGTGGCTCCAGCGGCTCATCTCCAACACCAACTTCGGCGACTACGAGAGCCGCATGTGGTTCGACAAGATGCTCCGGGAGAGCGGCCTCTTCGACCGCCTGGACGCCATGGGCATCAAGGACGGCGACCTGGTGAGTATGTATAATCTGGAGTTTGAGTACCAGCATTAAACCGCGTTTTCTGCGCGAAACGGCGAGCCTGCACGGCCCGCCGTTTCTGCTATTTGCTCAGATCCAAGCTCCGGATCAGGCTCCTCAGCGGCAAAATCGCCGCCGGGGGGACGCTCAGCTTATCCAGCCCCATGCGCAAAAAGGTCTCGGTGAGGGCCGGGTCGCCGCCCATGCTGCCGCAGATGCCCACCTTGCACCCGTTGCGGTGGGCGGCGTCCACCACATAGCGGATCATCCTCAGAATGGCCGGATGGCCGGGGTCGTAGAGGTCCGCCAGATCCCCGTTCTGCCGGTCCACGGCCAGGGTGTACTGGACCAGGTCGTTGGTGCCGATGGAGAAGAAGTCCACCTCCCGGGCAAGCTCCCCGGCCATGACCACGGCGGCGGGGGTCTCCACCATGATGCCCACCTCCACGCTGCCCACGGCGCAGCCCTCCCGGATGAGCTCCACCCGGCAGCTGTCCAGGATAGCCCGGGCGGCGCGGACCTCCTCCACGGACACGATCATGGGGAACATCACCGACACCGGCCCGAAGGCGCTGGCGCGGAGGATGGCCCGCAGCTGCTGCCGGAACACGTCCCGCCGCTGGAGGCAGAAGCGGATGGCCCTGCGGCCCAGGGCGGGGTTGGGCTCCGGCGGCAGGTGGAAGTAGGCCGCCTCCTTGTCCGCGCCGATGTCCAGGGTGCGGATGGTGACGCTCTTGCCCGCCATGGTCTCCACCACCCGGCGGTAGATGCGGAACTGCTGCTCCTCCGTGGGGCACTGCTCCGCCTCCAGGAAGATGAACTCACTGCGGAGCAGTCCGATGCCGTGGGCTCCGTTCTGGAGGGCGAGGCCTACGTCCCGGTCGCTTGCGATGTTGGCATGGAGGGCGATGGAGGTGCCGTCCAGGGTGACGTCGCTCTTGTGCTTCATGGACTGGAGGCGGTTTCGCTCCCGCAGGTTCTCCTGGAGCTTCTCCTCCATGTCCGACAAAAGCTCCGGGTCCGGGTCCACGTACACGCAGCTGTTGCAGCCGTCCAGGATGGCCAGATGACCGTCCCAGTTCTCATCAAAGTCCACCGCCGTGAGGGCGGGGATGTTCAGCGCCCGGGCCAGGATGGCGGTGTGGCTGTTGGCAGACCCCCGGCGGGTGACGAAGCCCAGGAGCTTGCCCCGGTCCAGCTGGACCGCCTGACTGGGGGTCAGATCGTCCACGGCGAGGATGAAGGAGTCGTCCGGGAAGGGCCGCTCCGCCTTGCGGCCGGTGAGGATGTCCGCCACCCGGTTGGACACGTCCCGCACGTCCGCCTCCCGGGACTGCATGTCGCTGTCCTCGATGGCGGAGAAGGCGGAGGCGAAGTTCTCCCCCGTGGCCCACACGGCGTACTCGGCGGTGGCGGACTGGGTCTCGATGATGTAGCGCACGGCGGCGAGGTAGTCCTCGTCGTCCAGCATCAGCTGGTGGACCTGGAAGATGTCCGCGTCGGAGGTGCCCACCTGCTCGCACATCTCCTGCCGCAGGCGCTCCAGCTGTTCCTTGGCCAGGGACCGCGCCGCCTCAAAGCGCTCCAGCTCCCGCTCCGGGGACAGGCCCGACGGCGCGCTGGTCCGGCTGTCCGCCCCCCGGCGGACCCGCAGACGCCCGATGGCGATCCCCGCTAAGATCGGCTTCCCTGCGGCTTTGTGCATGGTGGTCATCCTTTCGTCGTAGTCTTCCTTCCTTTTTCTTTTGTGTACAAAAGAAAAAGGAAGCGAAAAAGAAAAAACTTTTTGCGGCAAAACGTTGTTTTGCCTTTGGGGCATTCCTTCAGGGGATCACGGTCAGCCCGGTAGGCGCTGGCTGCGCACATCGTGCGCCCCTACGGGTCCCATCAATCCCGCAGCAGCCACGCGAAACCGCACGGATACAGCGTTACCTGTCCGATCCCGTCATACTTCTGCCCATACATGAGCTCGGTATAGCTCCCGGGCCGCTGGACACCGGCGGTGACAAACTCCCGGCTGAAGTTGTAGAGGCACACCAGCTCCCGGTCCCCCTGCCTGCGGCAGAGGGCCAGGACCCGGCGGTCCCCGCTCTCCTCCACCCAGGCTTCCGCCCCCTGGTCGAAGCAGGGCTCCCCGGCCCTGATCTCCTCCAGACGGCGCAGGCCCGTAAAGAGCTTGCCCTGATAGGTCTCCGGGTCCTTCCGGCGCTCCGCCAGGTCCCAGCGGAAAGCCCCCCGGTGGAGATACCGGCTGTCCTCCCGCTTCTCCGGGTCGTCGTGGTAGGCGCAGTCGTTGAACTGCCCCACCTCGTCCCCGCTGTAGAGCACCGGGATGCCGCTCTGGGACAGCATGAAGGCGTGGAGCGTCAGGTCGCAGGACACCGCCTGCTCCACCTTCACCGGGTCCTCCTCCCCGTCCGCCGCCTCCAGGCCGCAGAGGGAGGCCGTCGTGCCGCAGAGCCGCGCGTCCCCCAGGCGGGGGTCGTCGTTGTAGAGCTCCCCCCGGGCGGGACTGCCGGGCCATTTCCCGGTGAAGTAATCGTTGAGGTACTTCTTATGGGCCACCTCATCGGCCCCGAAGCGCTCCCTCAGCCAGGGGTAGTCCAGCCCCCAGCCGATGTCGTCGTGACAGCGCAGGTAGTTCAAAAACAGGAACTCTCCCGGCAGGGCGCACACCGCCTCCATCTGCCGCTTGAGGAGGGACGCGTCCCCTGTGGCCAGGGTGTGCCAGGTCGTGGCCATGGTGGTCACGTTGTAGAGCATGTGGCACTCCGGCTTCTCCGTGGTGCCGAAGTAGGGGGCCACCTTCACCGGCTCCATGACCACCTCGCCCAGCAGGAGCACCCCCGGGCAGACCGTCTCCACCGCCAGGCGGAGCATCCGGGACAGGGTGTGGACCTGGGGCAGGTTCCGGCAGGCGGTGCCCAGCTCCTTCCAGATGTAGGGGATGGCGTCCAGCCGGATCACGTCGATGCCCCGGTTGGCCAGGAACAGCAGGTTCTCCGTCATGTCGTTGAAGACCACCGGGTTGGCGTAGTTGAGGTCCCACTGGTAGGGGTAGAAGTTGGTCATGACCACCTGCTTGCAGTCCTCCAGCCAGGTGAAGCTCCCCGGCGCGGTGGTGGGGAACACCTGGGGCACCGTCTTCTCGAACTCCCGGGGGATGTCCCAGCTGTCGTAGAAGAAGTACCGCTCCCGGTACCCCGGCTCCCCGGCCCGGGCCTTTTTCGCCCAGACGTGGTCCTCGCTGGTGTGGTTCATGACGAAGTCCAGGCACAGCCGCACCCCCTCTGCCCGGCAGGCGTCGGCCAAATGCTCCAGGTCCGCCATGGTGCCCAGGGACCGCTGGACGGCCCGGAAGTCGCTGACGGCATAGCCGCCGTCGCTGCGGCCCTTGGGGCTCTCCAGCAGGGGCATGAGATGCAGGTAGTTGACGCCGCACTCCCTGATGTAGTCCAGCTTCCCCTCCACCCCCTTCAGGGTCCCGGCGAAGGCGTTCACATAGAGCATCATCCCCAGGATATCCCGGGCGCGGTACCAGGAGGGGTCCGCGGTACGCGCCTCGTCCTGGGCCCGGAGGGCGGCCTTGCGCTGGTTATAGGACCGCCGGAGCATCTCGAGGAAGCGGTCAAAGGCCTCGGCGTCGTTATGGTAGAGCTCGCAGTAGAGCCACTTGAGCTCATCCAGGTTCCCCGCGAGGCGGGCCTCAAAGGGGCCGGTTCCGGCGGACGTTTGTTTATTGGTCATCATCAAAACTCCTTCCCATGGTCCACAGTCGATTTTGTTAATATTTTACCAGAAACACGGCCCGTTGTCCAGCCTCCCATAGGCGGTTTCACATCCTTGTTGCGCTTCCTACAAAAAAGGGGTGCCCTCCTTGTTGGTTTTGATGGATTTTTTACCGAGACTTCTGTAAATCGAGCGGTTTTCTAACATTTGGGAATATTTGGAGACAAAATAGATGGGATACCCGCTGTGGGCCCAGCACACCCGCCGCGTCACCGTCCTGCGCACCCGGCCCGTAGGGGCGCACATTGTGCGCCCCTACACAGACCCACCATCTGCCCCGCAATGCCGAATTCCGCCCCTCCGCCCCCATTTCCCCCTTGCGCACGGCGGCAAATTAGTGCATAATATCAGCAGAACAAAAGGAGGGACCACCATGAACAAGAAAAAGCTCCGTCAGATGAGCGCAAGCCTTCTGCGCCGCCTGACCACCCAGCCCACGGTCCAGTACCTCTCCGGCCGCCGGGGGGAGCTGACGGCGCTCCTGGAGGACGAGAGCTTCCTCCAGCGCTTCGCCCCCCTCTTCGACGGCACGCGCATCTCCTGCGCCGCCGTGCTGGACATCGCCCGGGAGGAGATGGACCGCCTCTCCCCGGAACCGGAGGAGGGCTGGATCGCCTTTGCCTACGACTTCGCCCGCAAGTGCATGTTCCCGGAGCCGGACTTCCTCCCCCGGCAGAAACAGCACGGCCCCGGCGCGGCCTTCTTCCTAGCCCTCCTCCAGGTCCTGCTGGACGAGGAGCGCGCCCGCCTCCCGGCGGACCCCATGTGGCAGCTGGAGCTCCTGGACGAGGAGGAGCTGGAGGGCAGCGAGCACCGGGAGAGCTACCGGCAGTTCCTGCGCTCCTACCGGCGGGAGTACGTCTACGAGATGATGCGCCTGGGGCTGGAGGCCACCCCGTGGCGCACCCTGGAGCACATCGCCGGGGTCCACCACGCGGCTTTGAGCGTGGCGCGGGACCTCAAGCGGGCGGGGGTGTCCATCGACCTGCCCCTGGTCTCCGGCAGCGCCGCGGGGCACGACATCGGCAAGTTCGGGTGCCGCCCCGGGGAACGGGTGCCGTACCTCCACTACTACTATACGGACCAGTGGTTCCTCCGCCGCCACATGGCGGACCTGGGCTATGTCGCCGCCAACCACTCAGTTTGGGACCTGGAGCTGGACTACCTCTCCGCCGAGAGCCTGGTGCTCATCTACGCCGACTTCCGGGTCAAGCAGGAGCGGGGCCCCGACGGGCGGGAGATCACCAAAATCTCCACCCTCGCCGAGGCCTTTGATGTGATCCTCAGCAAGCTGGACAACGTCGACGAGGCCAAGCGCCTGCGCTACACCTTCGTGTACGCCAAACTCCGGGACTTTGAGCGCTACATGGTGAGCCTGGGGGTGGACACCACCCTCTCCGGCCACCCCGGCGCGCCCCTGCCCCGCCGGGACCCGGCCCTCATGGACGAGCCGGAGGCGGTGGAGGCGCTGCGCCTTCTGGGCGCGGAGCACAACATCGCACTCATGAGCCGTCTCACCGGGCAGAGGAGCTTCGCGGGGCTCCTGGAGCTGGCCCGGGGGGAGACCGACTGGCGCAGGCTCCGGGCCTACCTGGGGGTGTTCGAGTCCTACTCCGTCTACCTCAGCCTCTCCCAGAAGGTGCAGACCCTGGCCTTCCTCTATGAGCTCCTCATGCACCGGGAGGGGGACATCCGCCGCCAGGCCGCGGCCCTCATGGGGGAGATCATCGCCCGCTTCCACGCCGGGTACGTCAAGGAGACGCCCAAGGACTACGTCCCCGACAGCCGGGACAACGCCGACCTGGACCAATGGCGGCTGTACCTGGAGAAGATCGTCTACCCCGACCGCAAGCTCATGCCCCAGCACCGGCGATGGATCACCTTCACGCTGAAGATGGTGGTCAACTCCCTGCTGGAGAAGTGCGGCGAGGAGCGGCGGGGGGAGTTTCTGCGCTCCTTCCTCCGGTACTACCGGGCCCCGGAGCGCCTGGGGGACGAGACGGCCTTCCAGCTCCTGGAGACCGCCACGGCACTGCCCTTCTCCGTCTGCGACGAGAGACAGCGCCGCCGCCTTATGCACTTCGCCCAGGCCCTCTCCGCCCGGAAGGACCTGACCGTCCGCTCTGCGGCGGTGCTGCTCCTGAGCGCCCTGTACCCGTGGCTGGAGTCCGCTGTGCCCGGGGCTCTGCGGAGCGTGGACTGCGCCGGGAGCGCCTCCCTGGCCCGCCTGCGGGACACGGCCCTGGCCAGCGCCGGGGTCCAGGCCCCCCCGCCCCCCCTGGACGAGGAGGCGGTGGCGGAAATCTTCCTGGACAACCTCAAAAGCGGCACCCCCTGGATCGTCAAGGAGGTGAACATCCGCCTGCTGGCCGCCTTCGCCGCCTCCGGCGGGGCACAGCTCCTCCACATCGCCACCCATCTCGCCAACCTCATCAAGGTCAGCGACCGGGTCACCGTCCGCCACGCGGCGGGGAGCGCCCTCCTCGCCATCGCCCCCCGCCTCACCGCCGACCAGCGCAACGAGGTTGCCGTGGAGCTGGTCCGGGGGCTGGAGATCGACCAGCAGGAGTTCTCGAAGTATATCCCCGACTACCTGGGGCAGCTCTGCCTGTGGCTCCCCCCGGCCCAGCTGGAGGAGGTGGCGGTGGAACTGAACGGCTATCTCGGCTCCTCCAACAGCCGGGTGGTGGCCGCGGCCCTGGACACCGTGGGCGTCATCTACGAGTCCTACGACGCCTACCGGGTCCGCTTCCCGGAGGAGGACGAGGTCTACCGCAAGCGGCGGGAGCGCCTGCTGGGGATGCTCCTGAAGGGCCTCGCGGGCTTTCGGAGCGAGGTGCGGCAGGAGGCCCTGTTCGTCTTGGGACGCCGGGTCTTCGGCTCCGCCCTCCTGGGGGAGCACGAGAAGCGGCGGGCCTTCCTCCTCACCCAGAAGAAGCTCCTGGCCCTCGTGGGGGAGGACCAGGGGCAGGAGCTGACCTTCTACTACCGCGCCGCCATGCTGGGCCGGGTCTATCGCTTCATCACCGAGCAGGACATCCTGCGGGGGGGCTTCCGGTTCGGGGAGAAGCGGCCCGTGGCCTTCTTCCCCGGCACCTTCGACCCCTTCACCCTCTCCCATAAGGGCATCGTCCGCTCCATCCGGGACCTGGGGTACGAGGTGATGCTGGCCATCGACGAGTTCTCCTGGTCCAAGAAGACCCAGCCCCACCGGGTCCGCCGCCGGATCGCCAGCATGTCCGTGGCCGACGAGTTCCACGTCCACATCTTCCCCGAGGACTTCCCCGTGAACATCGCCAACCCCGAAAACCTCAAGCGCCTGCGGGAGGCGTTCCCCGGCCGGGACGTGGCCGTGGTGGTGGGCAGCGACGTGGTCCGGGGGGCCTCCTCCTACCGGAAAGAGCCGGCCCCCGGGTCCATCCACGGCTTTGACCACGTCATCTTCCGCCGGGACGACGGCGGCGAGGCCCCCGACTACTCCGCCATCACCGGGCATGTCACCGAGCTCCAGCTCCCCACCCACCTGGAGGACATCAGCTCCACCCGCATCCGGGAGGCCGTCGACCAGGGCCGGGACATCTCCCATTTCATCGACAGCGTGGCCCAGGAGTACATCTACCTCCACGGCCTCTACCTCCGGGAGCCGCTGGACAAGCCCCTCCTCCGGCCCGAGGACCTGGACTTCCAGCACCACCTGTGGCTGGACGCGGACACGGAGACCCTTCTCGCCCGGGAGGCCCTCCCCGGCCACCCGGGGACCGCCGCCCTCTTCGACCGCCTGCGGAAGCTGGGGGACCGCCTCTGCGTCCTGCGCCACGGGGAGAGCGGGGCGGTGCTGGGCTTTGCCAGCTTCCAGTGCGTGGAGTCCCAGCAGCTCTTCACCCGGCTGGGGGGCCGCACGGAGCTGACCGCCTTCGTCCGGGCCCAGACCGGCGGGCGGGCCCTGGTCATCAGCGGCGTCCATGTGCCCAAGGGCCCCGCCCAGGCGGACCTGGCCCAGCTGCTGGTGACGGAGGTCATCTCCCTTGCCCTGCGGCAGGAGTACACCTGCGCCCTCTTCTGCCCGGCGGAGAGCGCCCCCGCCTCCATCCGGGACATCTTCACCCTCCAGGGCTTCGTGCCCGTCCCCGCCGCCGGGGCCCAGGAGGTGCTGAGCGTGGATATGAGCCGCCCCGTGGTCCTCACCCGGAACGTGGAGACCACCCTCAAGGCCCCCTTCTCCGCGAGCCCCCGGGTCCTCGCCGCCGTCTCCAACGCCCACCGGAACCTGCAAAGGGCCCTCACGGCCCTCTACCCCGGGTGCCTGGTCCTCTCCATCTCCGCCGGGGTCATCCACCAGAGGCTCCTGCGGCGCATCGCCGCCTGCAACGGCGTCCCCGCCCAGCCCGTGGAGCCCCGGGAGCTGGGGGAGTGCATCTGCGTGCCCTTCGGCAAGATCTTGCGGGGCGTGGCGGTGCCCAACACCGTCACCAAGACCCTCCACACCGACAAGGTCTACGAGCCGGACCTCTCCTCCTTCTCCATCGAGGCCTACCCCAACTACTCCCCTCTGTCCGACCAGGTGCGCACCATCGTCTCCTTCGGCCGCCCCGTCATCCTGGTGGACGACATGCTCCACGACGGCAAGCGCATCCGCCGCCTGGCCCCCCTCCTGGAGGAGAACCAGGCCCAGGTCCGGCAGGTGCTGGTGGGGTACCTCACAGGCATGGGAAGGGACACCATGGAGGCCCTGGGCTTCCCCGTGGACGGGGTGTACTACCTGCCCAACCTCCGCTCCCGGTTCGTGGAGTCCACCCTCTACCCCTTCATCGGCGGGGACACCGTCCGCAGGAGCGAGCCCATGGCCGCCGGGCTCCAGCCGTCGGTGAACCGCATCTTCCCCTACGCCGCCCCGGACCTCGCAGAGGACTGCGCCGACGGGTCCATCTACCGCCTGAGCGTGACCTGCCTGGAGAACGCCCGGGACATCCTCCTGGCCCTGGAGGCGGACTACCGCGCCCTCTGCGCCCGGAACCTGACCCTCAGCCGCCTGGGGGAGGCGGTGGTATTGCCGCTGTGCCCCGACAAGGGCAGCTGCATGGCCTACGACCCCAGCCGCGCCGCGTCCACCTATCTGGAAAACGACCTGGAGATGCTCCGGCGTCTCCGGGCGAGCTTCAATATCGTCATCGGAGGTTAAAATGGGATACTGCGAGTATAAAAACCATATTGTATACAGCGAGGAGGCGGTGGGGAGGCCCCTGGACCGCCTCCCGGAGCACGGGGAGGTCTTGTACCTCTTCCGCCGCCCCCCCCTGGCGGGGCGGGAGAGCTTCCACCTCACCGCGCCCTCCGCCGCGGAGGGCCCCGAGGCCCTCACTACCCTGACCGCAAAAGACCGCCTCCCCCGGGAGCTGGAGGAGGCGGTGGAGGAGGGCCGGGTCCGGGCCGTGAACATGGGCCACCCCCGCTGGGAGGAGCTGCTGGAGCCCTTCTGCCTCCCCGGCAGCTGCCGGGTAAACCTCCTGGCCCTGGGGGACGTGGGCAGCACCCTGGCGATGGGCCTGCGGCTCCTGGGCGGGCACACCATCCTCGATATCGGGCTCTGCGACCTGCGGGAGAACGTCCCGGAGCGCTGGGAGTTCGAGCTGGGGCAGATCGGCATCCCCGGGCCCGGCGTGAAGGTCGTGCGGCCGGAGGAGCTCTTCGACTGCGACGTGTTCCTCTTCTGCGCCTCCCGGTTCGTGCCGGACACGGCGGTGAAGAGCGGCGACGTGCGCATGGCACAATATGCGCTCAACCGCCCCCTCGCCGCCTCCTACGCCCGCATGGCCCGGGAGGCGGGCTTCAAGGGTATGTTCTGCGTGGTCAGCGACCCGGTGGACCCCCTGTGCCGGGCGGCGCTCCTGGAGAGCAACAAAAACGAGGCGGGGGAGCTGGACTGCAAAGGACTCTTCCCCCACCAGGTCCGCGGGTTCGGGCTGGGGGTCATGCACGCCCGGGCCCGGTACTACGCGGACAGGGACCCACGGTTCGAGGAATACCTCCGCACCGGCCGGGCCTACGGCCCCCACGGGGAGGGGCTGGTGATCGCCAACTCCGTGGAGCCGGACCGCTACGACGGCGCCCTCTCCCGGGAGCTCACCGAGAGGACCAAGCACGCCAACCTGGAGATGCGGGCCATGGGCTTCAAGCCCTATGCGGCCCCCGCTCTGAGCTCCGGGGCCCTGAGCCTCTTAGACTGCCTGCGGGGGCAATGGCACTTCTCATCCACCTACCTGGACGGCGTGTTCATGGGGGCCCGGAACCGCCTGGGCGCTCTGGGCATCGAGCTGGAGCGCCTGCCCCTGCCGGAGGACCTGCTGGAGCGGATCCGGGGGACCATGGACGAGCTGCGGAGGATCGAGTGACGCCTACGGGTGGTCCTCCACAGACAGGGATGGTGCCGTCAGCCGCACCCCCAATTGCAGGCCAAGGGCGAACACCTCCATCCCCCATTGGTAGCGCAGGACGCCCAGCGTGTCCCACACCGCCATGCGCTCCTCGTCGGTCAATTTCAGGCGGTTTATGAGGGCTTCTGCGGTCTGATCGCCCATTTCTCCGATTTCCTTCACCCTGGGGCTGACATATTTCTCAAATAACCACTCATATGTAGTTGGCATGATATTTCCTCCTTGGCACAGGTTGTGCCTGTATTTAATTATAACACAGTTTTCCCCTGTGTCAAGGCTTTTGAGGTTTTTATGAAGTTCAATTTACAAAATTTTTCACGGACAATCAAAAAACTCCGCAAAGAAAAGGGAGTTACGCAGGCAGACGTTGCGCGATTTTTAGGATGTACCTACCAAAGCTTTCAAAGTATCGAATACGGGAGAAGCACACCATCTTCCGCAACTTTGTTAGCTCTAGCGGAATATTTCAACGTCTCCGCCGACTATCTGTTAGGCCGCACAGACCTCCCCACGGCGGCGGAAAACCCGCTCCTCACCGTAATCACTCCCGCGAATGAATACAGCGAGGCATTAAAGACCTCCCTCCTCCCCCTGCTCCCGGAGGGCACGGTCTGGCGGGACCCCGCCGACGGCCTGGAGGGCCTGCGCCGCCGCAGGCTCCTCTTCCTGGTGGCCCTGGACGAGGGCGGGTGCAACCTGGCCTATTACCGGATGCTCTCCGTCCTCCGGCTGGACGGCGGACTGCTGGAGGGCTGTCTCGCCGCCCTGGTGGTCACCGGCGTGGGGGAGCTCTACACCAAGGACGTGGCGCGGGACCTGGTGCTCTCGGCCAATCTCGCCGGGTGCGCCTTCCTGGGCCGGCCCCTGGTGGAGGCCACCGGCTCCCTGCGCAACTTCCGGGTTCAGGCCCAGACCCAGGGCACCGACGAGGCCACCGCCTTCCGCCTCGCCGCGGCGGAGCTGGTGGAGCGCCTGCTCGCCTGGGAGGCTCTGCCGCCCCCGAGCCGCATCCTGGCCCTCCACGCCTCCGCCCGCTCCACCAGCAACACCCTGGACTTCTGGGAGCTGGTCAAGGCGGGGCTCCCCGAGGGCGTGGAGGTCCAGGAGGTCTGCCTCCAGAACGGAACCCTGGCCGACTGCATCGGGTGCAGCTACAAGACCTGTATGCACTTCGGACAGCAAGGCGGGTGCTTCTACGGCGGGCCCATGGTGGAGGAGGTCTTTCCCGCCGTCCGCGCCTGCGACGCCATGGTCATGCTCTGCGCCAACTACAACGACGCCCTGGCCGCCAACCTCACCGCCTTCGTCAACCGCCTGACCGCCCTCTTCCGGCAGAACAGGTTTTATGAAAAGCGGCTTTTCGCCCTCATCGTCTCCGGCTACTCCGGCGGCGACCTCATCGCCCGCCAGCTCATCAGCGGATTGAATATGAACAAGAGCTTTTACCTCCCGCCCCGCTTCTGTATGCTGGAGACCGCCAACGACCGCGGGAGCCTCGTCAAGCTCCCCGGCATTGCCCAGCGGGGGGCCCTCTTCGCCGGGCGGATCATGGGCGCTTCCTGACGCCTGCCCCTATCCCCCAGCCCATAGCGGGGGGTAGGAGTTGGAGTGCGGTCCATTGATTTTTTCAATATCTCCCTGGGGCTTATTAGAGTTTGTTGGAAGCATCATCAGAAATTTTGTTCAATCCCACATTTGCGATATTCGTTGGATTTCCCCTAGTACAAGATGCACAATCTACGTCTCGCGGACATCCCGGCCCTTCTCAAAAGTTCCCCCAGAAGTCTTAACTCCATTGGAATACAAGCAGAAAGAGGCATACAGCCGGTCTTCCCATGGCCGCGCTGTATGCCTCCTGCGTACATACCCTCCCAAAATATTGACATAAAAGTCCATTTTTGCTTATGCGCCCCCCTCGGTTTGTCTTGAAAGTTCGGGATTTTTAATAATATTGTAAAAAAGCACTTGCATTTTCCAAATAAATACGCTAAAATGCAACTAGTTCTAAAAAATATCGTCAAGGCGGCGTTCCCTCCCCTCCGCTCCCGCCGCCCTGCTCTGTGTCAGACAGCTCCCGCCGTATCTCCCACCCCGGACCGGTCCCCCAAACGCTGCCCCAGGTGTGGACGCAGCCCCGCCGGGCCGGTATCGCGTGTGCGCTCCGCGGTGTCGGGCTGGATGCTTGACACCCTTTTTTGCGCCCTTTTTGTGCCGCCCGGACGGATGCTCCCGCCCCGCGCAGGTATATTTTCGGTCCTCTCATAATAAGCTTTTTCGATAGGGGGTTGTACTATGGAACTCAGGCCCATTTACTTCCCGGAGCCTCTGCTCGAGGGAGTCATCATTGAGCGGAAAATGCAGTTTTTGATTCTGGTCAACCTGAACGGCGAGACCGTCCCCTGCCACTGCCCCACCAGCTGGAGCATCGGCAACCTCAACCTGGCGGGCCGTCCCTGCCTCCTCTCCCGGAGCAAGGACCCCGCACGCAAGACCAAGTTCACCGTGGAGGCCGTCTCCACCTGCCGCCCCGAGGACCCGGACAAGACCTGGATCGGCATCAATCAGACCGCCGCCAACCAGTACGTGGAGTTCTACCTGGAGCAGGGCGGCTTCCGGGACCTGGTGGGCGACAACGTCAAGATCCGCCGCGCCCGCCTCTCCGGCAAGGCCAACCTGGACTTCGTCGTCGGCAACATCTCCCTGGCCGTCACCGTCCCCCTGGTGGACCTCTCCCTGGACATCCCCGAGGAGATGCGCATGGAGGTGGTCAAGCCCCTGGCCCTGGCCGAGCGCTACCTCACCCGCTCCGCCAAGCTCCGCTACAGCCTTCCCGGCAACAAGCGCACCGTCCTCCTGGCCGTCTACCTCTGCGACCAGCCCGACTACCGCCTGGTGGAGACCTGCGGCGAGGACCCCCGCCTGCGGGAGAAGCGGGAGGTCACCGAAAAGCTCCTCTCCATGGGTATCGAGATCTGGCAGGCCAACTTCAACATCAACCAGGAGGCCGTCTGCCTCTCCCGCTGCTGGCAGCTCCACACCCAGGAGTCCATCATCACCGATACCAGCGGGTTCTCCACCTTCTACAGCGGCATCCGGTCCTTCTAACTACATAGGGACGCAGACGCGGCGCATGGGTTGGCCCCATGCGCCGCGTTTTTTGGTTGAATTGGATACCAGGCATCATTGGCACGCCTGCACACCCAGCTCCGTGACCAGGTAGTCCATCCGCGCATCGTGCGCCTCCGTGGGGATGTCCTCATGGACCAGCCTGCTCCGGCACAGGAGCAGCGCCGGACACCGGGTCCGGGGCAGGTAGCGGTCGTAGTACCCGCCGCCGTAGCCCAGGCGCTCCCCCCGTCCGTTGCCGGTGCAGCAGGGCACCACGGCCACGCCGATCTCCTCCGGCTCCAGCACCGGGCACGACGCCCGGGGGGCTAAAATGCCGTACTTTCCCGACACCAGGTCCCCCACGCCGGTGATCTGCCGGGCCTCCATCACCCCCGGCACCGTGCACAGCGGCACCGCCACCGTCCGGCCCTCCCGGAGGGCGGCGCGGAGAATGGGCATGGTGTCCACCTCCCGGTCCGTGCCCACGTAGCAGAACACCGTCCGGGCCTTCCGGTAGGGCTCCGAGTGGAGCACCCCGCGGCAGATGGCCTCGTCCGCCTCCCGGCAGTACACCGGGGAGAGGTTTTTCACCTGGAGCGCCACCTGGGCGCGCAGCTCCCCCTTGGTCATCTCTGCTTGGCCCCCTTCCGGGCCTCCAGACGCTCCGCCCTGGTCTTGCAGAAGGTCTCCAGCTGGGGCACCAGGATCGTGGCCACCAGCAGGGAGGTGAACCCGCCGTTATACAGGCTGAAGCCCCCGTGGATGGCGGGGATGGAGGTCACCAGGAGGTAGTGCATCCCGCCGGCCAGGACCCCCGCCCACCAGCCGTAGTTCCCGGCGATGGGGGTCAGGCCGCTTGCAAAGCAGAGCCCAACCATGATGGCCTGGGCGTTCACCGGGAACACCCCGCCGAAGAAGGTGGTGGCCGCGAAGGAGAAGGCCACGTAGCCCAGCATGATGGGCCAGATGTTCCCCGGGTGGCTCCCCGCCGCGCCGAAGCACACCATGCAGAAGACGATGCCCAATGTCACGCCGTTGAACCCGGCGAGGGCGTCGCCCATGAGCGCGTTGACAAGGATGTAGTAGAGCAAGATCATGAGGCCGTAGAGCCCCACGTTCGCTATGGCGAGGCCGGGGCCGTACTTGGCGACGAAATCCGCCTTGTGGCCGGTGTCCCGCAGAAGGTCCGTGTAGCCCTTGAGGCTCTTCCCGTTGAGCCACCAGCCCGCCAGGACGCACAGGCCGAAGAACACCCCGCAGAAGGTCCACACCACCGCCGGATGGCTCTCCGACAGCGTGGCCTTGATGGCGGGCACGTCATGGCCCAGGCTCTTGTAGAGCACCGCCACGGCAAAGAGCCCCAGCAGCACCCCCGGCAGAGCCGCCGAGTACAGGTCGTAGCCCTTGTGGACGTTGGGGGAATGGTTCGCCATGGCCGGGGTGAGAAAGCCGATGAGCATCCCTGCCGCCAGCATCAAAACGACGCCCGTGAGGGTGACGCCCCGGACCTCCTCGCTCCCCGGGTAGCGCAGCAGCAGCTCGCTCGCCAGGGGGCACAGGGCCGTGGAGAACATGGCGAGGTTGACGTACTTGGGGAAGGGCTCCCGTTTGACCAGGGCGTGGACGATGACCCCCAGGAAGAAGGGCCACATGTTCAGGAAGTTGATGCCCCAGAAGGAGAACCCGGTGGTGAGGAAGTAGGCCGCGATCGTGGCCCCGTTCACCACCGCCCCCGGCAGGCACGTCATCGCCGCGCACACGAAGCCCACCAGGGCCACGTTCAGGAACGTGCCGGACATGCCGCCGGCGGCGAAGAAGTCCCGCGTCAGCTGGGACGGGGTCATGAGGATCTCCGCAAGGCCGGTGATCATGTTCTCCCGGTCCGGCGCCAGCCCGGCGGCGATGAGGTACGCCGCCGAGGAGGCCATGAGGAACAGCCGGATGATCTTGACGGAGTCAGTCTTTTGATTCGCCAAAAGGACCGCCCCCGATCAGCCGTGGATGCGCTTGGCCGCCTCCACCACATGGCCGATGGAGAGGCTGGTGGTGACGGTGCCCACGCCGCCGGGCACGGGGGTGATGGCCTCGACAATGGGCTCCACCTCGTCAAAGGCCGCGTCGCCCGCGATGCCGCCCTTGGCCTCGTCCCAGTTGATGGAGACGTCGATGACGATCTGGCCGGGCCGGACGTGCTCCTTGGTGAGGCTCCCCAGCACGCCCGCGGCGGAGACGATGATGTCCGCGTCCCGGGTGATGGCGGGGACATCCTTGGTGCGGGTGTGGCAGGTGGTGACGGTGGCGTTTTTGCCCATGAGCATGATGCCCACAGGCTTGCCCACCACCAGGCTCCGGCCGATGACCACCGCCTTTTTGCCGGTGCAGTCGATGCCGTAGTGCTCCAGAATGGCCATGCAGGCCTCGGGGGTGCAGGGGGCGAAGCCCAGCTCCTTGCCCATGAACACGCCCGCGTTGGAGAGGTCGGTCATGCCGTCGATGTCCTTGCGGGGGTCCAGGCGGTTGCAGATCTCGTCCTGGTCCGCCTTCAGGTGCTTGGGCAGGGGGCGGAAGAGGAGGACGCCGTGGATGCCGTCGTTGGCGTTGATGGCGTCAATGACCTTGAGAAGCTCCTCCTTGCTCACGTCCTCGGGCAGGACGAACTTCTCCACCGCCACGCCCAGGGTGTCGGCCCGCTTGCAGGCGGTGCGCTCGTAGCTGAGGTCGTCGGGCCGCTCGCCGCAGCGGACGATGGCCATGGTGGGGTTCACGCCCCTGGCCTTGAGGGCCTCGCAGTCCGCGATGATGCGGGCGTTCAGTTTCTCGTTGACTTCCTTGCCTAACAGTCTTTTTGCCATGGTTGTTTTGTTCCTTTCAGTCTTTAGATAGACACATAGATCCGGTGTGGGGCCGGCAAAACACAGCGATCACTTGAAAAATCCCGCCTTGACGGTCTCGAAGATCTCATCGGCCAGGGCGCAGTACTTCTCCAGCATCCCCAGGCACTTGGCGTTCATCTCCTCGGCCAGGGCCCGGTTCTTGAGGGTCTTGGTGTTGATGAAGACGTTGAGGCTCGCGGCCTGGAGGGCGGCCTTGACGCACACCGCGCCGCACCCGGCGTCGCTGACGGCCAGGCGGCTGCCCTTCTCCGCAAAGACCTTGATGGCGTCCAGGGCCTCGCAGCAGAGCTCCATGATCTTCACGGGCACCGCGCAGGCGGTGATGGTGGCCTCCTCCAGGACCTGGTCCCGGGCGGGGTCGTCCTTGGGGATGCCGTAGGCTTTGGCCAGGGGCTCGAAGCCCTTGGCGTCGGCGGCGATCTGGTCCAGAAGGTCCTTCTGGAGCCGGTCGCACCTGGCCTTCAGGGCGATGATCTCCTCCTCCACGTCGGCATACTTCTTCTTGCCCACGGTGAGGGAGCCCACCATGTTGCCCAGGGCCGTGCCGATGGCCCCCACCAGTGCCGACGCCCCGCCGCCGCCGGGCACCGGGGCGTTGGAGGCCAGTACTGTTACAAATTCAGTGCAGGATGCTTGTGCGAAATCCATAGGATGTGTTTCCTTTCATTATGATTTCTCCGTCCACCGCTCCACCCCGCCCCGGGGGTCGTCGCTGAGGCCGAGAAGGTAGTCGGCGGAGATGTGGTAGTGCTGACAGATCTTGGCGATTTTCTCGGCAGTGGTGGTCTTTCGTCCACACTCGATCTCACTGACGGCGTTTCGACCGATGCCAATGGCTTCGCCCAGATCCCCTTGTTTTTCCTTGTGCTGTTTGCGCAGTTCAAAGATGCGCTGGGCAAATTTTTGCTTTGAAAACATAAAGGCTCCTTGACAAAGCCACTCAGGGCATTACTCCTCCGTCCACCGCTCCACCCCGCCACGGGGGTCGTCGCTAAGGCCGAGGAGGTAGTCAGCGGAGACATGGTAGTGCTGGCAGAGCTTGGCGATTTTCTCCGAGGTCGTGGTCTTTTTGCCGCTCTCCATCTCGCAGACATTGTTTGCCTTGGTGCCAATGGCATCGCCCAGCTGTTTTTGTGTCTCATTGTGCAGTTTGCGGACTTCTCTGACACGCTGGGCAAACAAATCTTTTGAAAACATAAATTCACCTTGACAAAATCGTTTTTATTGGTATAATGGTCCTATGAACCCCAATAAAAACGATATTTTGGGAGGGTACAGAAATGAGCATCTTACAGGACATCTACGAAGACGAATACATCCCCCGAAGACCCGCAGAGAACCTGCCGGAGGACCTGCGCAGGAAAAAGTGGGCGTTCCTGGAGGAGATCGAACAGGCCATGGGCGCGGAGTTCATCGAACGCCACTGGGACGCCCTCTGCGACCTGGACCGCTTCCGGGACTACGCCAATTTCCGCGAGGGCTTCCGCCTGGGGGTGGCGTTGATGCTGGAGGCTTGCGGGCCCTCTGCATAGCAAAATCCCGGCGGCGGAACCGCCGCCGGGACCCTTTTCCAGGTTGGCTGGGGATGTTATCAGTTCTCCTGCTTCGGTTTCGGCTTATACTGCTCCTCGCCGGTCTCGATATAGAGGACGAAGTCGTTGATCTCCTTGTCCGTCCATCCGGCGGCGCGCAGCCCCAAGAGGAGCCTCGCTACTTCCGTCATATTCATCACGCGTTTCCTTTCCTGCCTCCTGAGGCAAACCCAAAAACCGGGAGGACGATTAGAACAGGCCGCTGACCTTGCCGGTCTCGGTGTCCACGTCGACGCGGCGGTAGGCCGGGTCGGAGCTGGTGCCGGGCATCATGGAGATGGTACCGGCCATGGGGCACAGGAACTTGGCCCCGCCGTACTCCAGGATGTCCCGGATGGGCAGGCGCCAGCCCTTGGGCACGCCCTTCCAGCTGGGCTCGTGGCTCAGGGACAGGTGGGTCTTGACCATCATGGTGCAGTAGTCGGCGTACTTCGGATCGCTCTCGAAGCGCTTGGCCTTCTCCAGGGCGAGGGGGGCCCAGTCCACGCCGTCCGCGCCGTAGACCTCCTTGGCGATCATCTCCACCCGCTCGCGCAGGGGCATCTCCAGGGGATAGAGGAACTTGATCTCGTTGGACTCCTTGCAGGCGTCCACCACGGTCTCGGCCAGCTCGATGGCACCCTCGCCGCCGTAGCGCCAGTGGTTGCTCAGCGCGCAGCGCACGCCGTGCTCGGCGCACAGGCGGCGCAGGAGCTTGATCTCCTCCTCGGTGTCCGTGTAGAACTGGTTGATGCAGACCACGGGCACGATGCCGCTCTTGCGGATGGTGGCCACGTGGTGGAAGAGGTTCTCGCAGCCCTTCTCCAGCAGCTCCAGGTTCTCCTTGGTGTACTCCTCGGGCAGGGGGCGTCCGGCAACGACGGTGGGGCCGCCGCCGTGCATCTTCAGGGCCCGGATGGTGGCCACCAGGACGGAGACGTTGGGGGTCAGGCCGCTCAGGCGGCTCTTGACGTTCCAGAACTTCTCAAAGCCGATGTCGGCGGCGAAGCCGGACTCGGTGACATGGTAGTCGAAGAGCTTCAGAGCCAGCCGGTCGCCGATGACGGAGGACTGGCCGATGGCGATGTTGGCGAAGGGGCCGGCGTGGATGAGCATGGGCTGATGCTCCACGGTGTAGCACATGGTGGGGTTGATGCAGTTGCGCATCCAGGCGGTCATAGCGCCGGCCACCTCGAGATCCTCGGTGGTGACGGGGTTGCCCTTGCGGTCGTAGGCGACGACGATCTTGCCGATGCGCTCGCGCAGGTCCTTGAGGTCCTTGGCCACAGCCAGGATCGCCATCAGCTCAGAGCCCACGGCGATGCCGAACTTGCTCTCCATGAGGTAGCCGTCCTTATTGCCGCCGATGCCCATGATGATGTTGCGCAGGCCCTGGGCGCAGAAGTCCAGAACCCAGCCCATCTCAACGCGCTTGGGGTCGATGTCCAGGCGCTTGAGGCCCCGCTTGGCCAGCTGCTCGTCGTCATAGTTGCGCTCGTGCTGCATCCGGGCGTTGAGGGCCACCATGGCGAGGTTGTGGGCGTTCATGATGTCGTTGATGTCGCCGGTGAGGCCCAGGGAGAACTCGGTCATGGGCATGAGCAGGGCGTTGCCGCCGCCGGCGGCGGTGCCCTTGACGTTCATGGTGGGGCCGCCGGAGGGCTGGCGCAGGCAGCCGCCCACGTTCTTGCCGATCTTGCCCAGGCCCTCGACCAGGCCCAGGGACACGGTGCTCTTGCCCTCGCCCAGGGGGGTGGGGGTGATGGCGGTGACCTCGATGAACTTGCCGTCAGGCTTGTCCTTGAGGCGGTTCATGATCTTAATGAAGTCCAGCTTGGGGGTCTTGCCGTAGGGGATGATCTCCTCGGGGAGCAGGCCCAGCTTCTCGCGGAACTCCTCCACAGAGGGCAGGGTCTTCTCCGCCTCCTCGGCGATCTGCCAATCCTTGTACTCGGTGGGGTCCAGGGTGACCCGGCCGGTGACAGGGTCCACATACTTGCCGTCCTTGAATTCAATTGCCATAGGAATCCTCCTTGTTTCCCGGGATCTTTGACCACCCCCGGGAAAATTTATATTTTGACGCCGCGCTTCAATCGTCCGCGACCCCGGCGCCAATAACGAAGTCAGTCCGCGGCCTCGCCGCGGCGGAGGGCTCTCCGCCCTTTCGTTAAAATCTTATCAAATTTCCTCCCCCTTGACAAGGGGCAACTCGGACAAAGTTTTTTCAGTTTCTTGTAGGAATTCGCTAATTCGCACAAATCGCAGGGCGCGCGCTACAGCTCGATCCGGTACCCCGTCCCCGCCTCGTTGAAGCGGCGCAGAAGCTCCAAGGGCTCCCGCACGCAGCGGTAGAGCTCCTCCAGGCCGAAGGCGTCGTAGACCACGCCGTAGAGCTCGTTTCCGAAGCTGTAGACCGGGGTCTGGAGCAGCATCTCCGGGCCGTAGAGGTAGGGGTTCATCCAGTACTCCTCAAACTGCCGCTCCACGTCAGCCTCCGTCAGCTCCCCCGCGGCGAGGCGGCAGACGGTATCACGGAAGAGCCGGAAATGCTCCTCAAAATGCCCGTTCAGCTCCGCTATGGCGGGGACGCCCTGGTTGGGGGCCTCCCCCGGCTCCATGCGCCTGGAGAGGACGCCCTCGGCGTTGTTGCAGAACTTCACCGCCAAGCCCTCGCCGGAGAACCAGTGGATATAGAGCTCCAGCGGGGTCAGCTCCCTCATCCCGTCCCGGAGCTTCAGCATCTGGAGGTGGTGGAATTCGTGGAGGACGATGCCGGGGAGCTCCTCCATCGTGCAGTAGCGCTCGATGCCGAATAAGTCCAGGTGGATGGCCCCCTCGTGGGGGTAGCCGAAGGACTGCCCGAAGCTCAGGGTGGAGACCACGGCGGGCGCTTCAATCATCTCCGTGCCCGCGGGGAACATGGCCGCGAGACGCCCCTGCATCTCCGCCAGGAAGTCCTCCGTAAAGAGGGAGCGCACCCGCTCCAGGCGGTCCCGGTATTTCTCCGGATTGGCGGCGCAGTCCAGCCACAGGCGGTGCTTGTCCCGCAGGGAGTTCTTCCGGTGGTCCCGGCTCAGGTCCGGGATGTCCGAAGGGTCGATGACCTTCAGCCGGGAGAGGTAATCCGCCACATGGTCCAGACTGTCCAGCCCGTAGCGCCGGGCCTCGAACCGGTAGTCCGGGTGGTCCAGGATGCGGCGCACCGCCTCCAGGTCCCCGGGGGCGTTCCCCAGGCTTGATACATACTCCAGCATCGGCGGGATGCTGGCCAGCCGGAGCTCCATACCGCGTCCTCCTCAAAAAAAATATGCCAACCACGCCGGGGCGTCCATGGGCCGCGGCTGTGAATTGGCATTGAGACATCCAGACCGGCAGCGGATGCGGCATCTCATCGCAGGCCCTATTTCTTGGGGGCCTTTCATGCAAGGGCAACTTCCCAGCCGCTTGCCGCTTTACGTGCAATGCCTACTCTACCAATTCCATTTTGAAGCCTCCCCTCCGGGAGACAGGGACATCATACACCATCCCGGCCCGGATTGCAAGTTCTTTGTGAGGAAAATTTTTCCGCCGCCTACCGGATGTGCTCCACGGCGAACACCTCCCGCCCGAGGGGGTCCAGGCCCAGGTTCCGCCTGCGCAGGCGCTTGAGGATGGTCTCCCGGCTTGCGCAGAGGACCATGTGGCGCACGTCCACCCCCTCCGCCCGGAGGCGGCCGATGTCTTGCCCGCGCCGAAAGCGCCGCTGATCCAGATGCGCATGGGGGCTCCTTTCCGCGCCGCGGCGGCGCACCGGTCAACCGTCCCTCCGTTCCCCGTCCTTCTCCGGCGGCTTCGGGTGCCGGAGGGCCCACAGGATGAACGCCCCCATGGTGGACACAGCCGCGATGGCCCCCGCGTCGGGCCAGTTCAGGGCCGTGCCCAGGAGGGCGCTCCCCAGATACCCCGCGAAAAAGGTACTCACAAACCCCAGCAGCGGCAGAAAGACCGCCGTCCGGTGGAAGAGGCTGATGACCACGCCCAGCATCAGGACGACTGTCAGAAAAAACATAACAGCTGACATCACGTTTCCCCCTACAGCGCCGCGCCCAGCTTCTTCATCCGGGTCAGCACGATATCCCCCGCGTTGGCCAGGTCCTCGGCGGTGAAGGCATAGCGGAAATTATCGGAAAACAAAATCTGTCCGTTGGGCGGGAACTCCTCGTCCCCCAGCCACAGCAGGAACCGGATGGTCAGCCCCGGCATCAGCTCCACATCCCACCCGGCGTCGCTCTGGGGGCAGGGCCGCGCGGGCAGACGGGCCATGATTTTCTCCAGCTTCTCCGGGCAGGACCCGTAGCTGAAGGCAAAGCGCTTGATGCACCGCCCCGTGAACTGCTGGAGGTACACCTCCCCCCAGGGGAGCTCCCGGTAGGTGAGGAACGTGCCCAGGGGTTCGGCCTTCTGCCCGTCCAGGAGGTAGCGCAAAAACAGGATCCGCTCCGGGTCCGTCAGCTCCCGGGGGCCCTCGATGGCGAAACCGGGGTGGGCCGCCCGGTACGTCTCCCCCAGAAAGACGATGGTGAATGCCTCTCCGTCCCAGGTTAGGCCGCACCGGGCGGACATCTCCGCCGCTTCCCCCGCCTGGTAGAGGCCCAGGTAGTGCTCCAGGGGCCTGCCCTCTTTGTTGTTGACGACTTCCATAGTGTGCTCCTTCCGTCGATGATTTTCGCCCCCTATTATACCCGCTCCAGGCGGCGGAGGCAAGAGGGAGTTTTGCGGGCGGATGCGCGGTTCCCTGTTGCACCCCTCCATCCCCCGCCGCCCCAAAATTTTTCTCCGGACGGTGCACGCCCCCGTCCCGCAAAGGGCCTTTTCCGCTCCTATGCAGAAACACCTCCCCTTCCCCTCAACGCTTAGCGCCCCAGCGCCTCCCGGTTCCAACGCTCCCCATCGCCCAAAAGCCGGACGGTTTTTTGCTTGGCAAAATCAGCTAAGAAAAAGAGTAAGAGAAAGAAGAAGAGCAGGAGAAAGAGAAAGAAAAAGAAAAGCCTCTTCCCCGGGGCCCCCTCAAGGGGCCCCGGAGAAGAGGCAAAAAGACGAAAACGCGCCGCGCGGACCCGTCACCCCAGGAGCTGCCGGGCCTCCTCCATCCCCCGCCGCCCGTGGGTGCTCATGGCCTGGCTCTCCGGCCTGGGGATGGCCTCCCGCATCTCCGAGAGGAGCGCCCCCGCCGCCTGGACGCCCCGGATTGGGCCCGCCGCCTCCTCGGGCCGCTGGGAGCGAAAGCCCCCGATCCCCCGCTCCAGCTGGCGGTACAGCGCGCCGTAGGCCGCCTGAATCTGGGTCACCCACTGGCAGTCCGCGTCCAGGATGTCCTGGGCCGCCCGGGCCGCGTCCTGGGCCGCAAGGGACAGCTTCCGCAGGCGGAGGGCTCTGGTCGACAGTCTAAACTGCGGCAGGGTCACCGTGTCCGCCCCAATCTGGAGGGGGATGCCGGATTCCGTGCGGAGCCGCGCCCGGCCGATGTCCGCGCCCCCGGAGATCACCACCCGGCCGCACCGCCCGAAGAGACATGCGCCGATGTCCGCCCCCGGGTCGCCCCCCTGGGCCCGGGCAATGCGGGCCATGCCGGTGATGTGGATGTCCCCGCTCTCCCCCTGGACCCCGGCCCCGATGGCCGCCGCGTGGAAATGGGCCGTGGCGTCCACGGTGCCGCCGTCGATGCGGATGTCCCCCACAGGGGCCCCCAGTGCGCCGCCGATGCCCGCGCCGCCGGTCTCCCCTGCGGAGAACACCGTGCCGCCGGAGATGGTCACAGAGCCCATGGCCCCCCGCCTCCCCGCGCCGATGCCCGCGCCTCCGCCGGACCCCGCAGCCGTCACCGCGCCGCCCAGGATGCGGATGCTCCCGGTGCGCTCCTTCCCGGCGGAGGCGTCCCGGCCGATGCCCGCTCCCCCTTCGCCGCCTGTGGCGGTGAGCTTTCCCGGCTCCACGCCGCTGCCCTTGGCCTCGGCCCGGTCGATGGTCAGCGTGGTGCCCGCGCCCAGGGTGATGCCCGCGTGGCCCGGGCCGCTCTCAAAAACGCTCTCTGTGCCCCCCTGGAGGAGGAGCGTCACCGCGTTCTCCGCCCCCAAGTCAAAGGCCCGGCCCGTCTCCACCCGGCACTCCACGCCCCCCAGGGTCAGCGACAGCGCCCCGATGCCGTCGGCCAGGGCGACGCGTCCGCTGAAGGGCTCCCGCCGCCGGTCCGTGCCCGCGCCGCCGGAGAGGGCCGTCACCTGGTCCGTCAGGATGCGCAGGGTGTGGCTCTCCGATTCGTAGACCCAGTCCGTGCCCTCCTCCCCGCCGGTGACGGTGAAGGGGTTCGGATACATGGCCGTCTCCTCAAAGCCGCCGCCCCCCTGGCTCCACTGGAGGTAGGCGTAGCGGGTGTGGACCCGCCCCGAGGCGTCCCGGCCCCGGAGGACCAGCCCGTGGGCCGGGTAGCCGTGGGCCGAGAGGTCCCCCTTGAGAAGCCACAGCCGCAGGGGGTCCGGCGGCTCGGCGTTCAGGAGGGCTAAGCGGGTGTGGTGGCCGTTCAGGGCCAGGTCCGAGAGGGACCGGAACCCCGGGAGCATGGCCTTCCAGATCACGTCGAAGGGCTCCAGGGCCCTCCCCGCCGGGTCTGTCACATGGTGCGCCCGGGCCGCGAAGGACACCGGGCCGTCGATGACCACGGGCACGGTGAGGGGGGCGCTCTTCTCCCCCTCCCGGGCCTCGGCGATGACCGCGCCGCCGGTGAGGCGCAGGGTATTGCTCCCGTCCGCCCGGACCGTCCCCAGGCGCAGGGTCCCGCCGCCGCCCAGGGTGAGGGTGGTGCCCTTTGCCAACGTCAGCTCCCAGAGGAAGCTGGTCCCTGTGCTGTGGATACGCGCCTCCGGGGAGAGGACCGTCACCTTGGAGGCGGCGGCGTCCTGGAACGTCACCGTCCCGGAGCCTGTCACCACCACGGCCTGCTCCCCCCGGTCCGTGCCCTGGAGGACCACGTCGGCGCTTCCGCCCACGGTCAGCACGCCCGTGGCCTCGTCGAAGGCCACGCCGGAGAGGTCCCGGCCTATGACCTGCATGTTCCCCATCTGCGCCACTGTCACCGGGGCGGAGGGCGCGTCCGGGGCCGTTCCGGACACCGCCTGGGCCGCCTGGGCGGTCTGGAGGGCCGCCTGGGCCTCTGGATTTGCCGCCGGGTCTCCAGCCGCCGGGGCGCGCTCCCCGCTCTGGAGGGCCGTGAGGAGGCCCATCAGCAGGTCCAGGCGCACCCCCTCCATCCCCGCCAGGAGGTTCATGAGGGGCATCCCCGAGAGGACCGGGGCCTCCGGCCCCCCCAGCTCCGGCGTGAGGAAGTCCAGCAGGAACTGCCGCAGGCCCGGGGCCGTGAGGCCCGTGAACTGCTCCGAAAAATCCTCCAGCCCCGTGAACGCCCCGCCGGTGAGCTCCTCCACCGCCGCGTCCGGCTCCACGCCGGAGGCGATCTTCTCCAGCAGCTGCCGCAGGCCCTCCAGGGCCTCCGACGGGTCCGGAGAAGCGGTCCCCCCGGCGATCACCGCCCCCAGGTACAGCGCCGCGAGATACCCCGCCGTCTCGTCCTCCAGGGGGCGCTTCGAGAGGGCGGCGAAGATCTCCTCAGCCCCTGCGGACGGGTCCAGCCCCAGGGCCTCCCGGATGCGCTCGGGGGTGAGCTCCCCCGCCGTGAGGCCCCGGACCAGCCACTCCGGCAGGGACCGGGCCGCCTCCGTCCCGGCGGACGCCTCCGAGAACACCGCCCTGAGCAGGGCCTCCACCCCGCCGCCGGGCTCCGCGCCCTCGTCCAGGAAGAGGGGCGTCTTCCCGGCAAAGGCCCCGGTGAGCATCCGCTCCACCTCGTCCGTGAGGCGCTCCAGCCCGGCCTGCAGGGCGTCCCGGTCGATGTCCCCGTCCCCCGCCGCCTTCTCCGCAAGCTCCGCCATGCGCCCCAGGGCGTCCCGGACCTTGCTGAGCACCGCCTCCCCGGTTTGCAGGGTGCGCCGGTCCTCCCGGTACCGGGACTCGATCTGCCCGCTCCGGCTCAGGAGCTCCCCCAGGGCGGCGGAGACCGTCACCCCGGGCCGGGCCGTCCTCTGCGCCGCAGTGCTGGGGGCCGCCTTTGATGTCTTCACCGCCGCGGGCTGTACCGGCACCTGCCCCCTCATCCTCCGTATGGTCAATGCGTCCATGATGATGCCTCCTTCCGGCCTTCCGGCAGACCTTTTACTAATCTATCGGCAGGGGCGGGGGGAAAGATAAGGCGGGGCGGCGCAGGGGCCGCAGCGGCAGATGATATCCGCCCCTATGGATGCCGGCCATCCGTGGCGGGCCCCTCGATGAGCTTCCCGTCCTCCCGGAAGCGGGAGCCGTGGCAGGGGCAGTCCCAGGAGTGCTCGGCCCGGTTGTACTTGAGCGCACAGCCCATGTGGGGGCACCGGGGCGCCGTGGGGGTCAGGAGCCCCGCCGCCGACTCCAGCACGTTCACCGTGAGCGGGAGCCCCGGCATCCGCCGGGAGGGGGAGAAGAGGTCCTCATAGGGGTTCTCCCGCCCCAGGACCAGGTCCCGGAGGACCTCCGCTGCCGCCATGGCCGATGTCATGCCCCACTTGTTGAACCCCGTGGCCACATACAGCCCCGTGGCCCGCTTTCCGTAGCGGCCAACGTAGGGCACGCCGTCCAGGCTCATGCAGTCCTGGGCCGCCCAGCGGGCCTTCACCCGGGCCTGGGGCCACGTCCGGCGGGCGAAGTCCTCCAGCTCCCGCCAGCCGCCGCCCTTTTTGCCCGTGCGGTGCCCGCCGCCCCCCAGCAGGAGCAGGCCCTCCGCGTCCCGGAAGGAGAGGCCCCGCTTGTCCTCGTCCACGTACATGCCCTCCACCGGCTGGGCGTTCTCCAGGGCGAGGACGTAGGAGCGGTGCTGATAGAGCTTGAGGAAGTACCCCCCGTGCTTGTTGAGGATGGGGAAATGGGTGGCGATGATGATGTGCCCCGCCGAGACGGTGCCGCCTGTGGTCACCGCCCGCCCCGGCATCAGCTCCAGGACCTTGGTGTGCTCGTAGACGGGCAGGCCCTTGGCCAGGGCACCGGCGAATTGCAGGGGGTGGACCTGCCCCTGGTCCGGGAACACCACCGCCCCCGCCGCGGCGAGGGGCAGGGGCGGCGCGCTCTCGAACCGGGCGGGGTAATTCAATTGGGCGAGGGCCTCCAGCTCCCCGTCCAGCTTCCGGCGGTCCGTGCGGGCATAGACGCCGCTGGGGCGCGCCTCGAAGGGCTGCTCCAGGTCCCGGCAGAGGGCGCGCCAGTGCGCCAGGGCCCGCAAATTGGCCTCCAGGTACTGCTTCGCCGCCTCCAGGCCCCGCTCCCGGATGAGCCTGCTGTAAATCAGGCCGTGCTGGGCCGTGACCTTGGCGGTGGTGTTCATGGTCGTGCCGCCGCAGATGCGGTCCGCCTCCACCAGAGCGCAGTCCGCCCCCGCCGCCTTGAGCAGGTAGGCGCATAGGAGGCCCGCGATGCCTCCGCCCACCACCAGCACGTCCGTCTTCAGGTCCCGGCGCAATGGCGCGAACCGGGGCAGGCGCGCCGTGGATGTCCAGATCGATCCCATACCATCACCTCGGCTGTTAGGGTGCCCCTTGGGCGGGAAAACATGCGCGGGCAGGTTGATTTGCGTCCCGGGCTGTGGTATACTGGTCTCCAACAAACGGGGAGGAGGCACGGCCATGGAACAGGTCCTGATGCGCCCCCTGCTGGTCTTCGGCCTCGCCTTCGGGGGCGGGACGGCCCTTTGCCAGTACCTGCTCCCGGCGGCGGTCCGGCCCTGGACGGCGCTGGTGCTCTTCGCGCTCCTGGTCCCGGCGGGGCTCCTGGGGGGCCGGAGGGAGCGGAGAGCGGCGCGCCTCCTCTGCGCGGGCCTCGCTTCGGGCGTGCTGTGGTACGCGGGGTATGCCGGGCTCTTCCTCGCCCCGGCGGAGGCTTTGGCGGGCACCGAGGATACCGTCACCGTGGAGGTGGTGGGCTACGCGGAGGAATCCGGGTTCGGCTCCCGGTGCCGGGTGCGCCTCGCGGACGGCAGTCTCCGGGGCGAGGGGATGTTCTTCGGCTCCGCCGCCCTCCTGGACCTGGAGCCCGGGGACCGCTTCACCTCCAGGGCAAAGTTCTACAGCGCCGTCACCCTCGCCGGAGAGGCAAGGAGCACCTACACCTCCCGGGGCGTCTTCTTCCGGCTCTACGGCAAGGGGGACATGACCCCGGTCCCGGGCAGGGCGGGGCGTTTACGGTATTTACCCCAGAGGCTCGCCAAGGCCCTGCGGGAGAGCGCGGAGGGGCTCTATTCGCCCCGGACGGCGGGGCTCGTCACCGCCCTCCTCACCGGGGAGCGGGAGGGGCTGGACCAGCAGAGCGCGACGGACCTCGCCGAATCCGGGCTCATGCACATCACGGCGGTGTCGGGGCTCCACTGCGGGTTTTTGGCCCTCCTTCTCAGCGCCCTGGTCCTCCGGAGGCGGCATCTGACGGCCCTCCTCGTGTGCCCGGCCCTGCTGGGGTACGTGCTGGCAGCCGGGAGCTCGCCGTCGGTGGTGCGGGCGTGGGGGATGGTGTCGCTGGCTTTTCTCGCCCCGCTTCTGGGACGGGAGGCCGACGCGCCCACCTCCCTCGCCGCCGCACTGCTGGGCATTTTGATCTTCGACCCCTTCGCCATCGCCTCGGTGAGCCTCCAGCTGTCCTTCGGGGCGGCGGCGGGACTGCTCCTGTTCGCCCCGGGCATCTACCGGGTCCTCTCCGCCCGCTGTCCGAAGCTTCCGGGGATGCTGGACAGGGTGTGGAGCTTCTTTATCACGACCCTGGCCGCAAGTCTGGCCGTGCTCATCCCCACCGCGCCCCTGAGCGCGTACTATTTCGGGACCCTTTCCCTGGTCTCGCCGTTGTCCAGCGTGCTGGTACTGTGGATGGCCCCGGTGCTCTTCGCCGCCGCGCTGATTGTCACGGCGCTGGGGATGGTTCTCCCGGTGCCGGGGGTCCTCGCGGCGGTGCCGGAAGCGCTGGCGCGGTACGTCCTGGCCGTTGCCCACGCCTTGGCGAAGATCCCCGGACACAGCGTCCGCTTCACGGGACCCGCCGCCGTCTGGTGGCTGGCGCTGGTGTATGTCCTGCTGGCGGTCTGCCTCCTGGACCGGGGCGGGAGCCGCCGGAGGTACCTCACCGCGTTTGCCGCGGCGGCGGTGTGCCTGGCCGCCATGCGGGCTCTGCCCGTCCGGGCGGTCCGGGGCGGGACGCTCACCGCCGTGGCTGTGGACGTGGGGCAGGGCGCGGCGGCGCTCCTCCACTCCGGGGACTTCACCGCCCTGGTGGACTGCGGCGGCACGGACCGCCCCGGCTCCGCGGTGGCGGATATCCTGGAGGCTTACGGCTGGGGCGGGCTGGACGCGGTGGTCCTCACCCACTACCACGAGGACCACGCGGGCGGTCTGGGGGAGCTCCTTGCGCGGGTGGAGGTGGAAACGCTCCTGCTCCCCCAGCTCCGGGAGAGCGAGGGGCAGGCCGCGCTTCAGCGGGAGGTCCTCGCCCTGGCGGAGGAGCACGGCGTGGGCGTCAGCTACGTGGAGGAGCCCCGTCAGGCGGCGCTGGGGGAGGCGGCGCTCACCGTCTACCCGCCCCTCTCCGCCGGGGACGCCAACGAGGAGGGGCTGAGCGTGCTCTGCACCGCCGGGGCGTTCGACCTCCTCATCACCGGCGACATGGCCGCGTCCACGGAGCGGGAGCTCATCGCGGCATACGGCCTGCCGGACATCGAGGTCCTCTTCGCGGGGCACCACGGGAGCAAGTTCTCCACATCGGAGGAGCTTCTGGAAGCCGTGACGCCGGAGGCGGGCGTCATCAGCGTGGGCGCCCGCAACACCTTCGGCCACCCCTCCCGGGAGGCCATGGAGCGGATGGCTTTCGCCGGGATGACCCTCTACCGGACCGACGAGCAGGGGGACATCATCATCCAGGTACACGAGAAGGGGGACGGGACATGACCGTCTTTGTGGAACCCCTGCCAGGTGTATGTGATGGGTGCAGGGGCGGACACTATCCGCCCCTGCGAAACAGCGTGCGCCCCAGTCTCCGGGGAGATGTCCACCCAAATTTTGCAGATAAACGGAGGTGCCCATGGCCGTCAAAAAGAAGTCCGGCGACGACGCCGGATACAAAAAATTCCGCGCGGACCTGGCCGCCGGGAACCTGGGGAACGTCTACCTCTTCTACGGCGAGGAGACCTACCTGCGGGAGTTCTACCTGGCGGAGGTGAAAAAACAGCTGGTCCCGCCGGGGTTCGAGGCGTTCAATTTCCACCGCCTGGAGGGCAAGGGCCTCACCGTCCAGGCCCTGACCGAGGCGGCGGAGGCCATGCCCATGATGGCGGAGCGGACCCTGGTCCAGGTGACGGACTACGACCCCTACAAGCTCCCGGAGGAGCAGCGAAACGCCCTCGTCGCCCTGCTGAACGACTTCCCGTCCCACTGCTGTCTGGTGCTGGTGTTCGACCAGGCGGAGTACAAGCCCAACCGGACGTACAAGAAGCTCCACGCCGCCCTGGAGAAGTCCGCCCAGGCCGTCCAGTTCGCACAGCAGGACCAGAGGGAGATCCTCAAGTGGATCGCCAAGCGCTTCAAGGCGGCGGGCCACACCATCGACGCCGCCGCCGCGGAGCATCTGGTCTTCACCTGCGGCGCTCTTATGAAAGGCCTCATCCCGGAGATCGAGAAGGTCTCCGCCTACGCCAAGAACGAGCGGGTCACGAAAGCCGACATCGACGCCGTGGCCGCGCCGGTGCTGGAGGCCCAGGTGTTCGACATGACGGGTGCCGTCTCCAAGGGGGACTTCGACCGGGCGGCGGAGGTCTTAGGGTCCCTGCTGCGCCTCCAGGAGGAGCCGTTCATGCTCCTGGCCCTCATCGGCAAGGAGCTGCGAAAGCTCCACTCCGCCCGGGTGGCCCTGGACACCGGCGCTGACAAGTACTCCCTCATGGAGCAGTGGAACATGCGCTCGGACTACCCGGCGCGGCTCCTGCTGGAGAACGCCCGGCGGGTGAGCCGCCCCTGGTGCGAGCGGGCCCTTCGCCGGTGCTTTGAGACGGACCTGCGGATGAAGTCCGTCTCCGGCACCGACAGCGCCGCAGAGCTGAAGCTGCTGCTCATGGAGCTGGCGCAGGGGGCGTAGGGGCAATTTGCGGGTCCAGGGGCTCAGCCCCTGGTGGGGTGCAGGGGCAAAGCCCCTGCTGGGTCCAGGGCAAAGCCCTGGCGGGCTTGGGCAGAGCCCAACATTTTATCGTCATAAGGAGGCCCGTCAAATGGAGCTCTTATATTGGTTTGAATCGGTCCGCACGCCGGTTTTGGATGTGCTCATGTCCCTGGTGACCCACCTGGGGGAGGAGGCCTGTTTCATGGCCGCGGCCCTGCTGGTGCTCTGGTGCGTGGACAAGCGGCGGGGGTACTACCTGCTGACCGTGGGATTCGCGGGCACATTGGCCAGCCAGTGGCTGAAGATCGCCTGCCGGGTCCCAAGGCCCTGGGTGAGGGACCCGGGGTTCACCATCGTCGAGTCCGCCCGGGCCGAGGCGGGGGGCTACAGCTTCCCCAGCGGCCACACCCAGTGCGCCGTGGGATGGCTGGGGGGCGTCGCCCGGTTCTCCCGCTCGGTGTGGGTGAGGATCGTGTGCGTGGCGCTCCTTCTCGCGGTGCCGGTGTCCCGGATGTACCTGGGGGTCCACACCCCGGCGGATGTAGGGGTGTCCTTCGTGCTGGCGGCGGCGTTGGTGTTCGCGGTGTACCCCCTGGTGGAGAGCACCCTGTGGTTCCCCGAGCGGATGTACGTCATCATCGGGGGGATGCTTGCGGTGAGCCTGGCCTTTGTGGGGTTCGTGGAGCTGTGGCCCTTCCCGGCGGACATCGACCGGTTGAATTTGGCTGCGGCGGTGAAAAACGCCTACTCCATGGCCGGGGCCGCCGCCGGCGTGCTGGTGGTCTACGCCTTTGACAGCTCCTGCCTCCACTTCTCCACCCGGGCCCCCTGGTGGGGGCAGGCGGTGAAGCTGGCGGGGGGATTGGCCCTGGTGGCCGCCGTTAAGAGCCTGCTGAAGGCCCCCCTGCTCGCCCTCTACGCGGGCGTGCCCATCGCCCACAGCGTGCGGTATTTTCTCGTGGTCCTGACGGCCGGGTGCCTGTGGCCCATGACCTTCCGTGTGTTTGCGCGGTACGCGAAATAGGGCGGGACGCCCCCGCACAAAAGGACCGGGAAGCGCTACGCCTCCCGGTCCTTTGCAAAATATTTCTCCACGAAGGGCACCCGCTCCACCTGGAAGCTCCTGCCCCGGAGGTAGTTCAAGACCCCCGCGTCCGTGGGGAAGTCGAAGCGGAGATAATAGCTGTAGAGGGCCTGCCGGGTCTCGCCATAGCGGCGGTTGACCTCCCCCCGGCCGTACTTGCCGTCCCCCAGGAGGGGGTGCCCCGCCGCCGCGAAGGAGGCCCGGATCTGATGGGTCCGCCCGGTGAGGAGCTCCGCCTCCACGAGGCTGAGGCCCCCCCGGCTCTCCAGGGTGCGGTAGTCCGTCACGGCGGACTTGCCCCCGGGGACGGGCTTCCGGTGGACCGTGACCAGCTTCTTCCCCTCGTCCTTGCGCAAAAAGCACTCCAGACGCCCCTCCCTGGGCTCCGGCGCGCCCAGGGTCACGCAGAGGTAGCGCTTGGTGATCTCCCGGTCCCGGATCTTCGCCGTGAGGATGCGCAGGGCCTCGGCGTCCTTGGCGGCGGCGACGATGCCGCCGGTGTTGCGGTCGATGCGGTTGCAGAGGGCCGGGGCAAAGGCGTTCTCCCCTCGGGGGTTCCACTCCCGCTTCTGGTACAGGTACGCCTGGATGTGGTTGATGAGGGTGTTGACCTTCTCCGTCTCATCGGCGTGGACCACCATGCCGGGCCGCTTGTCCGCCAAAAGGAGGTGCTCGTCCTCATAGAGGACCTCCAGTTTGGGCTGGAAGAGGGTAAGGAAGAGATTGTCCTCCCGGGGCTGGTCGAAAAATTCGTCGTTGATGTAGAGGGTCAGCACGTCCCCCTCCCGCAGGCGCTGGTCCCTCTGACAGCGCGCGCCGTTGCATTTGACCCGCTTGATGCGGATGTACTTCTGCAAGAGCGCCGGGGGCAGAAGGGGCATCGCCTTGCCCAGGAAGCGGTCCAGCCGCTGTCCCGCGTCGTTTTTCCCGATGGTCAGTTCTCGCATGGGTGGGCCTCCTTGGAGTTTTTCTACATTGTATCGGGCGGGGAGAGGTTTTGCAAGCTTTTCTCATGCAAAATAGCTGTTGACAAAATTTTCTCCAAATAGTATCCTTTCTTTGGAAAGCGTGAAAAAGAGAACCCGCGTCTCTCTGCAAATGATACCCACGCAAGAAAGGAGGCACCCCATGTCTCTCCACGGCGGCGCTCTGCCTCGCCGGAGGAATTCAGGGGGCGGCACAATGAAGAACTTCAAGATAGCTGCTGCGGTTTTTTTGCTCTTGTTCCTGACTGGATGCAGCAAGGAAGCGCTGGTGGAAAAGGGCGTGAATCTGCTTGACGAAATGTTCACGGCAAATCTCCCCGGAGACCCTATCCCTTCAGGAGAGGATTCCCCGGCAGCAGCGCCCCCGGCAGAACCCCCTGACGGCAGCCCGGCCCCTGAAGAACCCCGCGTTCCGGAAGCTGTTGAACCGGCGATCCCGGACCACGCTCCCCCCGCCTCGGAGCCGCCCTCCGCAAAAGCGCCTGTCTCCACTCCGGAGCCGCCTCAGGCAGACCCCTCCGGCTCCGTTACTCCCAGCCATACAGATGCGACGTTCTTCGGGCCTGGGGAGAGCTTCAAATATCTTCCCAAGGGCACGACAGGGAACTACGCCTGTACATATACCTCTGAGGACGAGGCGGTTGCAGCGGTAGATTCAGCCACCGGAAAAGTGACGGCTGTGGGGCCGGGCACGACCAAGGTAAAAATGCACGTGGAAAACAACGGGCAGTATGATTTTGAATGTATCGTCCGCTGCAATTGGAAAGACGAGGAGCCGGAGCCCGCTCTGCCTGATGAACCTGTGCAGGACGCTCCCGGCGGAATCGCCCCCAGCCACACCGACATCACTTTTTTCAATCCAAAAGAGCACATCAAATTCCTGCCGGTGGGTGCAGGGGATGATATCGTTTGTACCTATACGACCGGGAACGCCCAGGTCGCGTCAGTGGACGCGCAGGGCCTTGTCACTGCGGTGGGACCTGGGACGACGTCCGTAACGATGACTCTGGACGCGGGAGGCACGGAATACCAGTTTGAGTGCATCGTCCGGTGCAGCTGGAGCTGACCGTTATAAAACATATTACTGATCTGTCGAGCATCTCTCCTCCAGAGGAATCCGGAGGAGAGATGCTTTTCAAAAAACAGGGAAACCGCTGTCAGGGGGCGTCCCGGAGCGGCTCCCTCAACCGATCCGCCCAAAGATCTCATCCAGCGTCCGCATCAGGACCGCTATGTCGACGGGCTTTGCGATATGTCCATTCATCCCGCTGCGCAGCGCCTCCTGCTTGTCCTCTTCAAACGCATTGGCCGTCATTGCAAGGATCGGGATCGACGCCAGGGCGTGGTCCTCCAGCTTCCGAATTTCTCTGGCGGCCTCGTATCCGTTCATCACGGGCATCTGAACGTCCATCAGGACCACATGATAATGTCCCGGATGCGCTGCCCGCAGCATATCCACGGCCTTGCGCCCGTTATCCGCAACTTCTACCGTGAATCCGGCTTCCTCCAGGATCGCTGTGGCGATCTCCTGGTTCAGTTCGTTGTCCTCCACCAGCAGTATACGGCCTGTGCGCAGGACCTGGGCGGCGCCGGCTTTTGCGGTCTCAAGCCTGTCCGCATTGACGATGGCGTAAAGACAGCGGTGAAGCTCGGAGAAAAACAGCGGCTTGCGGCAAAATGCCGTCACCCCGGCCTCCCGCGCCTCCTCCTCAATGTCCCCCCAATCGTAGGCGGTAAGGACGATGATGGGAACGTCCTTTCCCATCTCCTGCCGGATCCGCTTGGCCGTTTCCACCCCGTCTATGTCGGGCAGGCGCCAGTCGATGATATAGACGAAATACGGCTCGCCGCGCTGGACCGACTGCCGGGTGCGCAAAACCGCCTCGCTCCCGGTCATCGTCCACTCCGCGCACACGCCCATCTCCCGCAGCATCTCCGTCACGCTGTCACAGGTATTGAAATCATCATCGACCACCAGGGCCCGAATGCCCTTCAGTTCCGGGATATCCTGGGGAACCGCCTCTCCGCTGCACAGGCGGAGCGTAAGCGATACCGTGCATTCGGTCCCAACGCCCTGCCGGCTCTCCACGGTGATCGTCCCGTTCATGATGTCAACAATATTTTTTGTGATCGCCATGCCGAGGCCGGTCCCCTGGATGCCGCTGACCGTGGAATTGCGCTCCCGCTCAAAGGGTTCAAAGATATGGGATAGAAACGCCTCGCTCATGCCGATGCCCGTATCTTTGATATGGAATTCATAGTTGGCGAATCCGGCCGGAGCCCCGGCCTTTTCCTGGATCCGCAAACTGACCATCCCGCCCACCGGCGTATATTTGATGGCGTTGCTCAGCAGATTCAGCAGGACCTGGTTCAGGCGCAGCCTGTCGCAGCAGATCTCCTCGTGCCGGATATCCACGGCGTCCATGTACAGCTCCAGGCGCTTGGTATGTACATCCCCCTGAATGATGTTGCGCAGGTCATGCAGGATATCCGGAAGGCTGCAGGGCTCCTCCGCCAGCTGGATCTTCCCGCTCTCAATATGGCTCATGTCCAGGATATCATTGATCAGGCTCAGCAGGTGGCTGCTGGAGGTCATGATCTTCTTGAGGTATCCCGCCACCTGTTCCTGGCGGTCGATGTGGGTGATCGCCAATGTGGTAAAGCCGATGATGGCGTTCATAGGCGTGCGGATATCGTGGGACATATTGGAGAGGAAGGCGCTTTTGGCGCTGCTCGCCCGGTTTGCTTGGGCCAGGGCGTCCTCGAGAATGGCGTTCTTCTCGCGGTCGCTGCGGGTCTCCTCGTCGATACTCCGAAATCCCAGGACGATGCCGCAGCTCTGCGACCACTCGCCCACGCGGGCGGCTTTCATCTGAAAATACCGCAGCTCGCCGCAGCAGGTGGTGCGGTAGTTTACAGAGCAGATCGGATCATCCGCGAGCACCTCCTTCAAATGCTCCCTGGAGACCGCCTGGCGCAGGACCTCCCGGTCCTCCTCGTACACGCCCGCCGCAATATAGCGTCCCACGCTCTCCTCCAGGGAGAGGCGGCCGGTAAAGATCGACGCAAGGATGTTATTTTTGCACTCGCCCAGGCGCAGGGCCCGTCCTTCTCCTGTATCCAGGTCAAAAAAACAGACAAGGCTGTATTCCACGCCCAGCGCGGAGATCAGCTCCGCCTGGCGGCGCTCCGCCTCCTGACGCTCCCGTTCCTCCTGGAGCTTCTGCGCGGTGCAGTCGAGCAGGTACCGCTGGTAGAACCGCTCCCCGTTCTCCTCCAGGAGCTTGATGCTGCCCATGACATGGAGGAGCCTCCCGTCCGGATGCTGGACGCGGTATTCGATATCGGCAGTATCTCCCAGATTTTTCAGGGACTGGATCTTCTCCCGCAATTTGAGCTTGTCCCCGGCGAAAACCGACGGGGCAATCATGTCAAACCCGTCCTCCTCCAGCGCCTCCCGGGACGCGTAGCCCAAAATCTCCAGCGCAGCCCGGTTGACGCTGATGATATGGCTCCCGTCCAGGGAATGACACATAATCCCGCAGTTCATGGAGGTAAAGATCGTCTCAAGCGTCTGATTTTTGCGGATCAATTCCTGGGCATAGACGTACTCCTGCGTCATGTCGAGCGCGACGCCCACCGTCCCCATCACGCTGCCGTCCAGATCGTACAGCGGCGACTTATAGGTGGTAAGGATCCGCTGTTCCCCTCCCGACTGGATGATCTCCTCAGAGACATGGGTCTTCCGGTCCTCCATCACGAGGCGCTCCGACTCGATGCAGGCCGGGTCGTCCTGCTCCACGTCCCAGATATAGGCGTGGCCCCGCCCCTCCACCTGTTTTTTGGACTTGTTGACTGTGGCGCAGAAGCTGTCGTTCACCTTTTCGTGGATGCCGTCTTTGGTCTTATACCAGACCAGATTGGGGGAACTGTTGATCGCCGCCTCCAGGAACTGATTTGTCTGCCAATGGTCCTTCCGCTCCTTATAGCTTTGCTGCCAGCGCAGAAAGTGGAACCGCAGCTCAGGCTCCGGCATAGGCAGCGTCCAAACATCTGTAATCCCGGTCAAAAAAGGGGCGGCGCACGCTGAGCGGCCTGTCTCGTGCAACAGGATCAGCTCCGCCTCCGGTCTCTTTTCCGAAAGCAGCAGCCCCGCAGCTTCCGCCGTCATGCCCCGCAGGTCAGCCAAAATCACATCCGCCCCTGCCGCCAGAGAAGCCTCCGGCTCCGGGCTTTCAAAAAACTCGTGGGTAAATCCGTCCAGGGGCGGCATTGCCTGAAAAACGTCAAGCACGTTTCTATCATGTCCAGTGAAATAAAACCGTGTATGGCAATGATACATAAGTCATTTATCCTTTCGCAACATCACAGTGAGGACATTCCCACTCAATATCATTTAATGGAGAGAGGAATGTCCGCGGGGCATTCCTCCTCTGGACAATGTTGTTCCTATTATACCCAGTTGTTCCGCTTCCGTCAAGCTTTCAATTGTTTCCCACGCTGGCTGAAGCCGCAAAAAGAAGCGCAGAGGATCCGTCCGCCTCTCCATTTCTGCGTACTGCATCCGGACCTGCGCAAGGAATAGAAAACGCCCCGCTGTATCGCCGCAGCGGGGCAGTCTGTAAACTATTT
>Ga0137309_100035_pt1 | contig 82212 bp, 82 predicted proteins | sample NAcewiD2O_June_FD_97179 | JGI IMG/M metagenome (GOLD analysis project Ga0137309, IMG submission 97179) | Mouse cecal microbial communities from Vienna, Austria - N-Acetylneuraminic amended D2O_June | ecosystem: Host-associated > Mammals > Digestive system > Large intestine > Cecum | place... | reverse complement strand
CCGCCAGCTGGCTGGAAAATCTACTCTACAATTACATTGGCCCCATATGACGGATTTCAATTTCCATTTATTGTAAACATGAATCAAGTGGTCAATCAATGGAATACTGCTGCTGGTTCAACCCTTTTGCAAATATCGCAGTATACGCATTGGTATCCTGATGGCTTCCCAAATGAAGATGGTGTAAGCTATATTTATAGTCAAGATGCTGGAAATGCGTACATTGCGCTAACTAATATAAAGACTAAATCTCATCTATTTGGAAAAGCAGAGGTCGTTGAAAGCGATATAAACATGAACAGTTATCATGCTTGGTCAGATGGCGCTCAAGAAGGTTGCTACGACTTCTATTCCGCGTTTCTCCATGAAACTGGGCATGCTGTTGGGTTTAACCACGAAACGATGTTTTCAGATTCGGTTATGTACCCTGAAGGGCAGGTAGGCCAAGTGAAGCGCACTCTTAGTAACGGAGATTTGATCGGACTGAACGCTATATATAAGTAAATATTATTACGAGCCGATAAGAAGGAGAATATGAGTATGAACTTTGCAAAGGGGACGGCAAAAAAGGTTGGAATCCTCGCAACGCTCATTGTTACAATTTCAGCTGCCGCGATTGGGATCGCTTCTCATCAGCCCCACGAAACGGCATACATTTCCGGCCTGTTGGCCCCGGTCAGCACAGATGATTTATTCAGCCAGTCCTCTCTCGTTGTGCGGGGACAGGTAAGCGGGCGCTCCGACTCGTTTCAAATTCAAAGCCCTTCCGGGTCAGTTGCAAACTTTACAGACTATTATTTCACAATTGACAACATTCTCAGAGGCAGTTATGGGTCAAATACGGTTACAGTGCGCCTGCACGGCGGGACGGTAGGGAATTATACGGAAATTTATGAGCAAACACCAACTATAAACCAAGATACCGAATACCTCTTGTTCCTGTACAGGCCCGGCCGCGGAGGGGCGTTCAATACGGAAGGAGATTACTATTATATACTTGGGCTGACACAGGGAATCTTTGTTGAGGAATCTGAAGGTGTGTTTTTATCCGAAACAGGTGAAAAACTGACAAGCAATGTGTTTCTCTCAACGATTGCGGACGCGCCTGTGAATGAAAACTACTTCAGGGAACAATATATCCACAATCAGCAGCTGAATTTGGAAAATGGCTTTATTACCCAGGAGGAATATGATTTCCGTATGGCAAATATTGACCAGTATGCAACCATCGTTCATTGATTTCTGAGAACCTGCCCAAAAGTCCGGAAGGAATGGAAGGACGGCCCGCCCCCGCTCCTTGGAGTGAGGGCGGCTTTTTCATGCCCTTGCCTAGTTCCGGGGCGTATGGTACAATGAAGCTGTCCCGGAACAAAAAACGCCTGAACCGCGCAAAAGAAACCGCCGGTTGCGCGTTTGCAAGCCAAAAGCGGTTTACCTGGTAAAGGAGTGTGTTACAATGAGGCTGGAAGAAAAGCTCACCGCCCTGCGCCGGGAGCACAAGATGACCCAGGCGGAGCTGGCGGAGGCGCTGGATGTGTCCCGGCAGGCCGTCTCCAAGTGGGAGCGGGGGATTGCCTCCCCCTCCATGGAAAACCTGGTCTGCATGGGCAGGCTGTTCGGCGTGCCGGTGGAGCAGCTGGTGGACGAGAGTTTGGCGCTGCAGAAAAAGCCCGTGGAGATGGCGGCGGTGGCGGAGCCGCAGACACAGCCGGAGCGGCGCGGGCTCAGGGCTGCGCTGGCCATCGCACTGGCGGCGTGCCTGCTGCTGTCGGCCATCGCGTCGGTCATCACCATTGTCTCCGCAATCGGTAACCTGCCGAAAAAGCCGGACGCCCTACGCCAGAAGAACCTAACATACGAACACATTGATTTGACGCAGGTGGAACCTTGGGACGAGAACATACAGCCTGACCAGATTAACATCATTACCAAAATCTTTGGTCAAAACATCGCCGGATACTCCATCAGCGCCGTGAGCCCGCTGTTTTCCTTGGAGCGTGGGGATTTCGTGATCTTGAGGTATTCCTACTCGTTTTTGTTTCCCTCTAGACCGCCAAAGGCCAGCCTGGACCTTGGCCTCTTAGATTCCAGCGGCAGGTTTTTCTCTATCAATGTAGATGTGGAGGGGGGGCGCATCAGTCAGACAATTGAAATCAACGAAACGGAAAGCTATGTTGTGGCAGTCAGGAACAATTCCTCAAAAATGGTGTGTGTATCTGGTCATTTGGATGTTTGGCAGCCTGCATCCTAACATAACAGAAAGGTGGTAATTAGTCATGAAAAAGCTTATCGCTGTATTCCTCTGCCCCCTGATGGTCATATTCCTGTTCCTCCCAGCCTCTGCCGCGCCTTATAGTTATAGTAACGAGTATTGTACTCATTCCTACACTTCGATTTATGAAAATGGAAAAGTGGAAGAAACCTGCACTACAGAGACATACATTTATGAAAAATTCTGCAATAGCTGCGGGGAAAAACTTGAGGGCGGAACGATTGTCCGCCAGAAGAATTCGCCTTCCCATACTTAATACCTGGGTGAGCATTGGATGCGCAAACGGCCAGCACTCCTATGAGAGCAGATGCACAAGATGCGGCTTTATCGTTGAATCCATGACACTTAAATGCTATGGAAACTGCATTGAATTCCAGTCAATCAAAACACTTTTGGATCAAATGAAGAGGAGGTAATTAAAATGTTCGGTAAGCTCAGCTCAAAGACCTGCGCGGCCCTTCTGTTCGCCGCAGGGCTCATCATCTCCCTGGCCCTCGCCTACCATCTGGGCTCGAAGTGGAGCTGGGAGGAGGTCCTGGTGCCGGTGGAGCGCATTGTGGACGCCCGGCCCACACAATCCATGTGGCAGCAGAACATGACAAAGATGGCCGGGTTTGGCACGGCGGTTTTCTGCGTGGGGACGGTCATCTCCTACCTGGCTGCGGAGCTGTACTATTCCGTTTTGGAGTTTTTCAAAGCGGAGGCAAAAAAAGCGAGGCCGCAGCAGCTGTCCGGCGAATGAGCCGGACGGCCCTGCAAGGCCCCCTTCCGCCCTGCTCCCCGGAGCAGGGCTTTTTTGCGGTTCGGTGAAAATCCCGCCTGGATTTTTTGCGTCTGCGGGCTATACATTTCCCTCCCGCCGTGGTAAAATACCGGGCAGATGCAGAAAGGTGGCCCCACTTTATGAACCACAGCTTTTTCGCCTACATATTCCGTATGCGCTACATCGCCCGCTGGGCGCTGATGCGCAACACCCGCGTTGAGAACGTGGAGGAGCACTCCTACGAGGTGGCGGTGCTGGCCCACGCCCTGGCGGTGGTGGGCCGGGACGTGTTCCACAAGGAGCTGGACCCGGACAGGGCAGCCTCCGCCGCGCTGTTCCACGACGCGCCGGAGATCATCACCGGCGACATGCCCACCCCCATCAAGTACAATAACCCCTCCCTGAAAAGCGCCTATAAGCAGGTGGAGGCGGCGGCCCAGGACAAGCTGCTGTCCATGCTTCCCCCCGAGCTGGTCCCCGCCTATGAGCCCCTGCTGCGGGAGCGCGACAAGACCGTGGGGCGCTACGTGAAGGCGGCGGACAAGCTGGCGGCCTGGCTGAAGTGCCAGGAGGAGCTGAAAGCGGGCAATGCCGAGTTTGGCCGCGCCGCCGCCGAAACCATGTCCGCCCTGCGCGCCCTGGACATGGAGGAGGTGGACTGGTTCATGGACCACATGGGCCAGACCTTCCGCCTCACCCTGGACGAGCTGGGGTAGGCCATGGAGCTGGTGCTGGTCCCAAACAGCCCTGGTCGGGCTATCGCCGTCATGCGGGAGGTGGCCGCCTGGGGCCGGGAGCGGGGGCTGCGGGTGTGGCCGGAGCAATGGCTCACCCCGGAAGAACTGCTGACGGACGAGGCCGGTCCGTCAAACTTCTATGTGGGCGCCGTGGACGGGGAGGAGGCGTGCGCCTTTATCCTTCAGTGGAGCGACCGGGAGTGGTGGCCGGAGGCGGAGCCCTTTGAGGCGGGCTATCTCCACAAGCTATGCGTCCGGCGGAAATTCGCCCACCGGGGGATGACCGCCCAGGTAGTGGAGGCAGTCAAGGCCGAGTGCGCCCGCCGGGGAGTGCGCCGCCTGCGGCTGGACACCGGGGCGGAGGAGACGGCGGTGGGGCGCATCTACCTGGCCGCCGGGTTTGAGGTGGTCAGGACCATTGAACGGGACGGCAGGCCGTCCATGCTGCTGTATGAATTAACACTATAAAAACGGGAGGAAAACCCCATGAGAGCCATTGTTACCGTCATCGGAAGGGACCAGGTGGGCATCATCGCCGCCGTGTGCGCCCTGCTCAGCGAGAAGAACATCAACGTGCTGGACATCAGCCAGACCGTCCTCCAGGAGTACTTCACCATGATTATGCTGGTGGACGCCTCCCAGGCCACGGTGCCCTTCGCCCGCCTGCGGGAGGACCTGACCCAGGCCGGGAAGGAGCGGGGGCTGGATATCCGCATCCAGCGGGAGGACATTTTCGACGCCATGCACCGAATCTGAGCGTGGAGAAGCGGACAGCGAGGGGCGCTGTGTGCCAGTGGCACACAGCGCCGACCGAGCCGGAGGCAAGACCTTGGACCGGAGCGAGGGCGAGGGAGGGCCGCAGAGCGGCCCGGACACCAGCCCGAGACGGAGGGAAAGCAGCCGGGCGTCCTGGCCGCTTCGCAGCGTGACAACATCTGAGGAGCAATATTTATGATTAACACCAACGACATTTTACAGACCATCCAGATGATCGACCACCAGCACCTGGACGTGCGCACCATCACCATGGGCGTCAACCTGCTGGACTGCTGCGACCCCGACCCCCACGCCGCCTGCCGGAAGATCTACGACAAGATCACCACCTCGGCGGACAAGCTGGTGCGCACCGGTGGGGATATCGAGGCGGAGTTCGGCATCCCCATCGTCAACAAGCGCATCTCCGTCACCCCCATGGCCCTGGTGGCCGGGGCCTCCCGCACCGAGGACTATGTGCCCTTTGCCGCCGCCATGGACCGGGCCGCCAAGGCGGTGGGGGTTAACTTCATCGGCGGCTTCTCCGCCCTGGTCCACAAGGGGATGACAGGCGCGGACAAAAAGCTCATCGCCGCCATACCCGAGGCGCTGGCCGTCACCGACGTGGTGTGCTCCTCCGTCAACGTGGGCTCCACCAAGGCGGGCATCAACATGGACGCGGTAGCCCTCATGGGCCGGACCATCAAGGCCGCCGCGGAGCGCACCGCCGCCCAAGGCGGCTTCGGCTGCGCCAAGCTGGTGGTGTTCTGCAACGCGGTGGAGGACAATCCCTTTATGGCCGGGGCCTTCCACGGCGTTGGGGAGGCCGAGCGGGTCATCAATGTAGGCGTGTCCGGCCCCGGCGTGGTCCACCACGCCCTCCAGTCGGTGAAGGGGCAGCCCTTTGACGTGGTGGCGGAAACCATCAAAAAGACGGCCTTCCAGGTCACCCGCATGGGCCAGCTGGTGGCCAGGGAGGCCAGCGCCCGGCTGGGTGTGCCCTTCGGCATTGTGGATTTGTCCCTGGCCCCCACCCCCGCCATCGGGGACAGCGTGGCCCGCATCCTGGAGGAGATGGGGCTGGAGGTGTGCGGCACACACGGCACCACCGCCGCCCTGGCCCTCCTCAACGACGCTGTGAAGAAGGGCGGCGTGATGGCGTCCTCCTCGGTGGGCGGGCTGTCCGGGGCCTTCATCCCGGTGAGCGAGGACGAGGGCATGATCGCCGCCGCCCAGTCCGGGGCCCTCACCCTGGACAAGCTGGAGGCCATGACCTGCGTGTGCTCGGTGGGGCTGGACATGATCGCCGTCCCCGGCGACACCAGCGCCGCCACGTTGGCGGCTATCATCGCCGACGAGGCCGCCATCGGCATGGTCAACCAGAAGACCACCGCTGTGCGCCTCATCCCCGCCCCCGGCAAGCAGGTGGGGGACGTGGTGGAGTTCGGCGGGCTGCTGGGCTCCGCCCCCGTGATGCCCTGCCACACCGGCAGCGCGGAGGACTTCGTGGCCCGGGGCGGGCGGATTCCCGCGCCGCTGCATAGTCTGAAAAACTGAGAAGCGCGGCGCGACAACGTAAAAGGACAAGCCCCCCGGCAGTGCCGGGGGGCTCGTTTTTTACTGCTCCGTATTCAGCCCGTAATACTCGATGAGCCGCTTCACCGCGTCCAGCGCCTTGGACGGCTCCACCCACAGGTCGGGGAGGTAGCCCACGCCGTCCCGGTTTTCGCCGGTGCCGTACAGCCCGAGGCCGGTGCCGAAGTAGCACTTCAGGCCGGAGTGGGGGAGAAAGAAGCGCCAATTATTGGGCGTGAGGGCGCAGCCCAGGGTGGGCCCTCCCACAAAAAGGGTGTCCGCCGCCGTTTGGAAAATTTCAACCACCGACTCCCCTGAGGAGGCCACCCCTTTGTCCTGTAGTACAAAAACAGGGCCCGTGCGTTCCACCCACACCCCGGTCTGTGAATAGACGCGGTATGTACCCATGCGCTTGGCGGGGTAAAAATCGAATAGATGGCAGGAGAGCTGGCTGTATCGGTAGGAAAAGGCCCCCGGGCATTGGGCCCGGTTTCCGGCCCATCCCTGGAACCAGTCCTTGACATAGCTGTCGTCACCGCCGCCGTTTCCCCGCACATCGAAAATAAGGAGTGGGCTGTCGGTGTAATCCCCGCCGCAGGCGGCCAGCTTCTCAAGCATCTCGACCCGTTCAGGGACTATCGAACCGATAACATTGCTGCGGGCGGACATACTCCGGGAGATGAGGATGGGGACGCCCTTCCACTCCGATTTGTCAAAAATTTGCGCCAGCCCGTTTTGTGAGAGCCGCTTTGCCCGCTGCCAGGCAAGCGTGTGCCCGTCCAATGCGGAGGGCAGGTCGCTGCCGTCACCGCTCATGGCCGCGTACCACCAGCAGATGCGCCCGTCCGGGCCGATGGTGGGCTTGAGGTAGTCGGGGTTTTCCACGCCGTCCAGGCTATCCAGGTAGATGTCGGGCACGTAGTACATATACTGGACGTGGTCCCACATGCCATAATTGCCCAGGGTGAAATGCCCGTCAATAAGGATTGGAGAGAGGTGCCGGTAGAGTACATCGTTTAAATCCTGGACGGTGGGGGCCTCCATGGCGGCCAGCTCCTCCCTCACCGCGTCCCGGATGGGGAAGAAGGTCTCGTCCCCACCGAAGTAGTAATAGGCGCCGTAGGTGGTCTGGAGGAGGGTGAAGAAAGTGTCCGCGTCGGAGAGCAGACCGTCTTTGGTCAGGTTTTCCTCCGGGCCGTGCTCTGTGGTGATCAGCTCCATCTCCGCCTCGGTAAAGGTGTGGTTCTGCTCATGGAAATCCGGGGTGTAGGGGGAAATGTCCAGGGGTTCCTCCTGTGTGATGATTGCCTTCCGCGCGGCGTTCACCCCGTCCAGAAACTCGCGGAAGTCCACCGGCTCCGGGGTGGGCGTGGGGGTGGGGCTTGCCGTGGCCGTGGGAAGGGGCGCAAGGGTGGAGGTGGGGGCCTCCGCCGCCGGAGCGCAGCCCGTCAGAAGGGTCAGGGCCAGAAGCAGGGACAGCAGGGCGCGTTTTTTCATGGTAGTCACCTTTCTTTCTCATCTGCGTCGGGAGCGTCCACTTGGCTCCAGTGCGCACTCTAATATGAATATGCAAACTATATTATAATTTTAATAGTATTGTAGCACACTGGCTTCCGCCGCGCAAGAGGCAATCCCATGCGGCACAGCAAAAAGCCCCCGGAATTTTTCCGGGGGCTTCGCTCTATACAGGTTTGCCGGGGTCTTGATCCGCCCAAAGGGTGGAGAAGTAGTCATAGTACGGCATGAGGAAGGAAAAGCCCTCCACCAGCCGGTCCGCCAGGGCGGGGGTGTAGAGCGCCTCGCTCAGCTCCTCCTCGTGGCCCACCGACAGGGACTTCTTGTTATACCAATCCGCCAGCCTGGGCTCGGCGCAGGGCTTTTTCCGGCTGTACTCCGGGCCGTCCAGGGTAAATTCCTCCTGCCTGGCCAGCCTGTTGTGGAGCTTCAGCAGGGGCCTGGGGTCTGCGTCGATGCGGGCGCGGTGCTTTCCCATCACCGACGCCTGGGCGCACCAAAAGCCCATGCCGTAGCTCCAGCTTTCCGGGGCCAGCTCAAACCAGAATACCGGGTGGTCGCCGCCCGACTCGCTGCCGAACCGAAACAGCGACAGCCACAGGTGATCCTTATAGGGCCCCCGGCCGAACAGCCGCCGGGCGTCCCGGTAGATGCGGGAGATTTTCAGGTTCAGCCCGCTCTTGGGAAAGCGGTCCAGCAGCTGGGCCTGGACCTGCCCTCCCAGCTCCTTCATGGGGTTGAGAAAATAGGTCTGATAATCGGACTTGTGGGCCTCAAACCAGCCCCGCTCGTTGTTGAAGCGGATGCCCCACATGAAGTCCACCGTCTCCTGGGAGAAGCCTTCAAACATCGCTCAGCCCTCCCATGGGTCCTGGACAGGGTTATCCCCGCCCTCCGGCGTGTTCTCCGGGGTGGGGACGGGATCCACATAGGCGGGAAATGTGGGCTCCGGCGGGAAGCTGGGGTCCAAACTGGGAATCCCCCAGGGGTCAGTGGGGCCCGGATCCATGCTGGGAATCCCCCAGGGGTCGGTGGGGCCTGGGTCCATGCTGGGCCCTGGCTCCGGAGTGGGGATGGGCTCGATGGTGGGCGGAACCTCCGGGGCGGGCTCCACGCTGGGTTGGCCGCCGGGATCAACAGCGGAACCCCAGGGGCCCTCGTCGGCGGGGTTGTAGAGAATTTTCTTATCCCGCTTGGCGTAGCGGCTGTGGTTTTCGTAGGTGCGGGAGATCAGATTGTCGTTGGCATCGTACACACAGCGGTACACGTCCACCTCGTAGCCGGTATAGGGGGTCACATCCACCTTGGTGGCGCCCCGCTCAATGGTCTCGTCCGGCTCGTAAACGGTGGTCCAGGGGGTGGAGGACAGGGTGTAGCGCTCGGTTTTCACATAAATGCCCTCCGGGTTGCTGCCGTAGAACTGCACGGTGACCTTCCCCCAGGCGCCCCCCTCGGCATAGGCCACAATTTTGATGGGGAAGCCGGTGTTGTTGCGGAACTTGAAGTCCAGGGAGGGGTAGAAGATGGTGGCATCCAGCCCGTTGGCAATATAACCGGTGGCGAAGGCATGGCACGCCCGCTTGACGATCTCCAGGTTGGAGTATACCGCGCAGTAGTACAGGCAGGAGGACACCTGGCACACGCCGCCCCCGTCCATGGGGACGGTCTCGCCGTTCTGGTAGCCGGTGCTGGTCTTATAGCCGTTGCGGGCGCTGGGGTCGCCGATGGTGTCCAGGTAAGAGAACACCTCGCCGGGCTGGATCACCTTGCCATTACAGAATTCGGCGGCCCGGGCCACGTTGAACGAGCGGTTGGCCACTCCGTCCATGTTGGTGGTGATGGAGGCCAGCAGGTCCTTATAGAACATGGACTCGTCGGGGTTGGTGCCCGGCGGGGTATATTCCAGCGGGATGGTGCAGCTCTCGCCGGGGGCAGTCTGATCCAGGATGGCCTGGGCCTCCTCGGCGTTGACGGACAGGCCGATCACCGCCGGGGTGAGCTTGCCGTCCCCGTCTACGCCGGGGGCCTTGGGCTCCACGTGGACCAGCCCGCGGAGCACCTGCCCGCTGAGCTCCGCGCCGGGCAGCGTCTCGGCCTCCACCCGCAGCTCGGTCTCCCCCTGGGCCAGCGCCTCCTCCACCTGGGCCAGCAGGGCCTCGGCGTCCAGCTTCTGCCCGTCGGTGCCGCGGGTGACGGTAACCGATTCCTCCCCCAGCTCGTAGGTGAAGTCCACCGGGGGCACATACAGCTCGTCGGCCACCACCTGGATCATCCGCCGGGCCTGCTCCTCCCCCTCCGGGGTGAAGGCGGCGGCGGATATGGACAGGGTGTTCGGCTCGTCGGCCAGCCCCAGCCACAGCGCGCCCAGCTTCCAGAAGGGCGTATTTTCCTTGGCGGTAAAGCCCACGTCCACCGCGGCCTCCGGGGAGCAGTCCATCAGCTCACCGGTGAACTCCAGCCGCCGCCCCTCGCCGTACAGCAGGGTGAGCTTGCGGGTATCCAGCCGCTGGTCCATCTCCTGGCTGACCACGGACAGCGCGTCCTCCCGGGTGAGTTTGCCCAGCTCGGCCACCGTCTCGCCCCGGTCATCCACCGCCACCGCCCCGGGCAGCAGCTGGCCGTTATCCCGAACCCAGGCGCACAGGCCAAACCACCCGCCGGCCGCCACGGCCAGCAGGGCAACCGCCGCGATGCCGGCGACCAGCGCCACGGGAATGCCTTTTTTCGGTGTGGATTCTTCCATACGCTGCAAACCTCCTACCTGCAAACATAATCTAAAACATTGTACCACTATATCCTGAATTGGGCAAGGAAAAGTATGCGGAAAAAAGGTTACAATCTGGTATCAATCCTGTGGAAAAGTATGGACACGCTCGAAATTTGCGGGGAAAAACCGCCTATCAGCATGTTGACAGGCGGTTTTGACGCGGGTTGCGGGCCGTTCAGCCCTTGTGGCTCTCCACAATTGCGCCGCTGCGGAAGGCGGCCACCAGGTCGATGAGCTCGTCAATCTGGCCCTGGAGCCTGCGTCCGATGTCGGTCTGGAGGATCATGGCCCGGCTCTCCAGCCGCTCGAACACCTTGGTGGTGGAGGCGATGTCATAGTTCTTGCGGATGGCGGCGCCCTTGCCCACAAAGGGCTCGTGGGCCACCAGGCGGAAGCAGGCGGAATTGTAGATCAGGGTATACCCAGCGATGCCGGTGGTTTTCTGGTATGCCTTGCAGAATCCGCCGTCGATGACCACCAGCCTGCCGCCCCCCTTCACGGGGCTCTCCCCCTTCTTGGACTTCACCGGCACGTGGCCGTTGATGATGTGGCAGTGGGGGCCCTCCAGACCGAACTCTTTCAAAATGCCCTCGCACACCGCCGGGTCGTTATACAGCGTGTAGTAGGCGTTTTTGGGCTCGGTGTGGGTGGCCGCGTCGGCGATGAACCGGCGCTCGAAGGTGGTCATGCGATCCCTGCCGAAGATGGGGGAGTTGCGCCCTGCCCACAGCCACCACAAAAAGTCCATCCCCTGCTGCCGCTCCGGGGAGGCGGGCTTGCTGTAGTAGGCCCGGCGGGCCACCCGGTCGGCGTAGTCCAAAAACGCCTTGCCGCTCAGGCGGTCGCAGCCCTGGCCGATGGAGAACTCCATGAACGAGCCGTCCTCCTCCATGGGGATGCAGCCGTGGAAGAGCAGGTTCCCGTTATAAATGCGGTACAGGCTGCCCTTGGAGTAGAGGAAGCGGACGTGCCGCTGGAGCTTTTCACTGTGCCGGAAGGACCGGGTGAGGGTGTTGATAAGGGTATCCTCCTCCGGGGTGAGGGCGTAGGGGTCGGCGGGGTCCACGGTGGGAAAGTCGGTGTCCAGCATGGGATAGCCCACCCCGCCGATGGACACGGTTTTGGTCTCGTAGTCGATCTTGTCCAGCAAAAGCCGGTCGTCCATGCGGAAGGCGGGGTTGCGGCGGATCTTCTGCCCCTCCAGCTTGAACAGGATCATGGAGATGGCCTTGTGCATCCGGGCACACAGCAGCTTGTCCCGGTCGGTGACGCTGTCCTCGTCCTCCTTGGCGATCTTCACCTCGAAGCAGCTCACATCGCACTTGCGGTAAAACTCGTCGGCAAACACCGACAGGGGCCGCAGGGAGATGCCGTAGCCGGTCTCGATGACCTCCAGGTTATTATACCGCAGGGAGTTGGCCAGCACCGTGGCCACCAGGGTGCGGGAGCCGGAGGCCGCACCCATCCACAAAATGTCATGATTGCCCCACTGAATGTCTACGCTGTGATATTTCATAAGGCTGTCCATGATCACGTCGGCCCCAGGCCCCCGGTCAAAGATGTCCCCCACCAGATGGAGGTGGTCCACCGCCAGGCGCTTGATGAGCTCGCACAGCTGGATGAGGAAGTTGGAAGCCCGGTCCAGATCGATGATGGTGTTGATGATGTTCTCGTAATAGTCCCGCTTGTCCGCCTCATTTTTCTCGTAGTGGGTGTGGATCAGCTCGTCGATGATATAGGCGTACTCCGGGGGCATGGCCTTGCGCACCTTGGAGCGGGTGTACTTGGCGCTGACCAGGCAGCACAGGTCGATGAGCCGGTGGAAGGTGATGCGGTACCATTCCCGCATATCGTCGCACTCCCGCTCGATCTCCTCCAGCTTCTCCTCGGGGTAGTAGATGAGGGTGGCCAGCTGGTCCCGGTCGGAGCGGGGGACAGTGGAGCCCAGCAGCTCGTCGATCTTCACCCGCACCACGCCGGAGGCGGAGTTGAGGATGTGTTGGAAGGCCTCGTACTCCCCGTGGACGTCGGACAGGAAGTGCTCGGTGCCCTTGGGCAGGTTCTGGATGGCCCGCAGGTTGATGATCTCGGTGCAGGCGGCCTGGACGTTGGGATAGTGCCGGGCCAGCAGCTTCAGGTACTCCAGCCGCTCGGGGGAAAAGGTCACGGTGGGCTTCATGGCGCGTCCTCCTTTAAGTGGATATTTTTGTCTGTCCCTATTATGCCATAGATCCGCAAAAAAGAAAAGAGGAAAAGGCGCAGAAACGAAAATAATTCCGTTTCTGCGCCCGGTTTTTGTTAAAATTGTGTCAAATTACAGTCATGCGCTCCCTGCCGCGCCGGGGTTCCCCTCACAGCAGGTAGTTGTTTTCCCGGTCCGCCACCTGCAGGGCCTTCAGCTTGTAGGCGGCGAAGCCCTCCAGCACCAGAGGCTCCCGCCTGCACAGCTCCTCCGCCTGCTCATAGCTGCCCGCCCGCAGGATGTACATCCCCGCCACACCGGGATAGCCCTTGAACACGCCGCAAAGCTCCAAATGGCCCTCGTCGTCCAGAGCCTTGATGTTGGCCACGTGGCGCTCCACGGCGGCCTTGGTCAGCCGGTTATAGGTCTTGGTCTTTTCAATGAACATCACATACAGCCATTTTTCCATAAAATCCTTCTCCTTTTTGAAATGGTTGCGATATCCCCTGCGCCCCTCCGCCGCCTGCCCGCCCCACATGGCCGGAAGGAACGCCTTGCGGACCCCCTATATCTCCCTGCGGCCTTCCATGGCGCGCATCAGGGTGGCGTCGTCGGCGAACTCCAGGTGGCTGCCCACCGGGATGCCGTAGGCCAGCCGGGTGGTCTTGACCCCGAAGGGCTTGAGCAGCCGGGACAGGTACATGGCGGTGGTCTCCCCCTCGGTATCCGGGTTGGTGGCCATGACGGCCTCCTCAATCTCCCCGGAGGCCGCCCGCTCCACCAGCTGCTGGATGCGCAGGTCGTCCGGGCCCACGTGGTTCATGGGGGAGATGACGCCGTGCAGCACATGGTACACCCCCCGGTACTCCCGGGAGCGCTCCATGGCCACCACATCCTTGGGGTCGGCCACCACGCACACCAGGGAATGGTCTCGCTTGGAGGAGGCGCACAGGGGGCACTCCCCCTCCCCGTCGGTGAGGTTCTGGCACACCGGGCAGCAGCCGATGCTCTTTTTCGCGTCCAGCAGGGCGGCGGCGAAGTCCCGGGCGGTCTGCTCGGGCTGGTCCAGGATGTAAAAGGCCAGCCGCTGGGCGCTCTTGCGGCCCACGCCGGGCAGCTTGGCGAACTGCTCCACTAAATTTTCCAGGGCGGCGGGAAAGTAGTCCATGTCCATGTCTCCTATCGTTTTCTCTGTTTCCGCGCAACCAATGGGCACGTGGCCGGGTCGCTTGCCCTCACGCCTCCCGCCGCAGGGCCGCGATGGCCGCCTCCGGGTCCTCCGCGCCGTACACCGCCGAGCCCGCCACCAGCACCGTGGCCCCGGCCTCAATGACGGTTTTGGCGTTGGCGGGGCCCACCCCGCCGTCCACCTCCAGCTCACAGGCGGGGTTGTAGCGGTCGATAAGTGCGCGCACCTCCCGGATGGTGGAAAGCTGGTCTTCCATAAACTTCTGCCCGCCGAAGCCCGGCTCCACCGTCATCACCAGCACCATGTCCAGCCCCTCCAGATAGGGCAGCACGGCCCGGGCCGACGTGATGGGCCGCAGGGCCACGGCTTTCTTCACCCCGTTGGCCCCCATGGCCCGGAGGGCGTCGGCGATGCGGGAGGGGTGGTCGGCCTCCAGGTGGACGGACAGCAGATCCGCCCCGGCCTTGGCGAACTGCTCAATATACCGGGCGGGCTTGTCGATCATCAGGTGCACGTCCAAAAACATGTCCGTATGCCTTCGGATGGACTCCACCACCGGCACGCCGATGGTGATGTTGGGGACGAACATGCCGTCCATCACATCCACATGGAGCCAGTCGGCGGCGGACACCCGGCCTATATCCCGCTCCAAATTGCAAAAATCCGCCGAGAGGATGGAAGGGGCGATCTTAACCATAATTTTTCCCTCGTTTCCCAAAATATCCGCTTTGGGGACAGGCCCGGGCCGGGCCGGAGGGCGGCGCGCCCGCCGCCCTGCCGCATAGGATAGAGCACGCGGAGGTCGCCGCCGGAGCCGGCTGGGCGGTTCCCCCACGCCCCCGCTCGCGCCCGGCTGTCTCTCCGGCCGGCGCGCCGCACCTGAATACCCCCCGCCGCCCTGCGCGGCGGGGGGAGTTGTAATGTCCGGGCAGGCCCGCAGGGGGCGCGCAGCCGGAAGGGGCTTTTCCTTTCCCGGCGGAATTATCCTGTGATGGTGCCGCTGGGCGGCACCTCCCGCACCTGATAGCCGGCCTGGCGCAGGGCGTCCAGGATTTCCGCTTTGTGGGACAGGCCGAAGGCCTCCATGGTCACCTTCAGCTCCACCCCCGCCTGTCGGTTGATGTTCACGAACTGGTTGTGGTCCAGCTTGATGATATTCCCGTTGAGCCCGGCCACCAGCCCGGCGATGCGCAGCAGCTCGCCAGGCCGGTCGGGCAGCTGCACCGAGAAGGCGAAGATCCGCCCCCGGTTGATGAGCCCATGCTGCACCAGCGACGAGATGGTGATCACGTCCATATTGCCGCCGGACAGCACGCTCACCACGTTGCAGCCCCGGCAGTCCAGGTGCTTGAGGGCCGCGATGGTGAGCAGTCCCGCGTTCTCCACCACCATTTTGTGCTTCTCCATCACGTCCAAAAAGGCGTCCACCAGCTCGCCGTCGTCGATGGTGATGATGCCGTCCAGGTTCCTCTGGATGTAGGGGAACACCTGGTCGCCGGGGGTCTTGACCGCCACGCCGTCGGCGATGGTGGTCACCTTGTCCAGCGTCACCACGCGGCCCGCCTCCAGGCTGGCCTTCATGGACGCCGCCCCGGAGGGCTCCACCCCGATCACCTTCACCGAGGGGTTGAGCAGCTTGGCCAGGGTGGACACCCCCGCCGCCAGCCCGCCGCCCCCCACCGGGACCAGGATCACGTCCACATCGGGCAGATCCTTGAAAATCTCATAGGCGATGGTGCCCTGGCCGGTGGACACGGTGAGGTCGTTGAAGGGGTGGACGTAGGTGAGCCCCTCCTCCTCGCTGAGCTTGGCCGCCAGCGCCGCCGCATCGTCAAAGGTCTCGCCGTGGAGCACCACCTTCGCCCCGTAATCCTTAGTGTTGTTCACTTTCACCAGCGGGGTGGTGGTGGGCATGACGATGGTGGCCGCCACCCCCGCCGCCCGGGCGGCATAGGCCACCCCCTGGGCGTGGTTGCCCGCCGAGGCGGTCACCAGCCCGCGCTCCTTCTCCTCATCGGAAAGGGCGGAGCACTTGAAGTAGGCCCCACGGATTTTATATGCCCCGGTGACCTGCATGTTTTCCGGCTTGATATATACCTGGTTGCCGGTGGTTCTGGTGAAAAAGGGGCTGTACATCAGGTCTGTGCGGTGAAGCACGCCGTCCAGCACCCTGCGGGCGGCGCGAAAATCGTCTAATGTCATCATGTGGGGACAGCTCTCCTGTCGTATCTAAGATATCGACCCATTTTACATGAAGAAATTGTTAAAGTCAACCGTCCCGGCCCCCTTCTTCTTGACAGGGAGCTTGTCCGGGGAGTAAAATAGAAGCCAGATTTCGGAAAGGGGGTAAGGGCCTTGGCCTATGTGAAAAAGCGCAGCGTTCTGCCTATCTACTTTGTGGGGCTGACGTGGCTGGCGTGGGCGTGGCTTCTGGGCCTGCCGCTGTACCGGCCCACCCATTATATTATCGTGGCGCTGCTCTCCGTCATCGCCTACCACGCGGGCAAAATGATTTTCCCTGACCGGGGATACGAGGTGCAGGACGCCCCGCCGTCCGCCCACCAGGCCCAACCCCGGCCCGAGCCGGAAACGGGGGGAAAACCCAAGTCCACCGGCAACCCCGAGATCGACGCGCTGCTGTCGGAGCGGGACAGGGCGGTGGGCGAGATGCGCCGGCTCAACGCCTCCATTGAGGACCCCAAAATTTCCGCCCAGATCAGCCGCCTGGAGGAGACCACGGGCAAAATCATCGACACCGTGGCCGCCAGCCCCTCCAAGCTGCCCCAGATTCGGAAATTCATGAGCTACTACCTGCCCACCACCCTGAAGCTGCTCAACGCCTATGACAGGATGGACGCCACCGGGGCGTCGGGGGCCAACATCGACGGCACTAAGGGCAGAATCGGGGACATGCTGGACTCCATCTGCACCGCCTTTACCCGCCTGCTGGACGATCTGTACGGAGACGAGGCCATGGACATCTCCGCCGAGATCACCGTGATGGAGCAGATGCTGGCCCAGGAGGGGCTGGGCGGCATGACCCTGGGCGGCTCGTAAGGGGGCCGCAATGAAGAAGAAAATCACCAAAAAAGGCTACCGGGTGCTGGCCGTTGTGTGGACCCTGGCCGCCGCGTCCATGGCGGTGGCCTTCGTGCGGCGGCTGGCGCAGTTCAGCCTGCCGCTGCTGGCGCTGACGGCGCTGAGCATACTCGCAGCCAACAACTTCTGGCAGTCCTACCGCAGAACCCCGGAGGAGACCGTCCGGGACCCCTTCTCATCCCCGCCCAAATTCAGCGGCGACCCGGTGCTCTTTGACGACGACCCGCCCCGCTTTGACCACCTAAATAAAGATTCGGAGGAAAACACCCATGAGTGACGAGATGAACATGATGCCCGAGCTGACCCTTGACCCCACCGGCTCCGCCGCTGCCGCCGCCGCGGCCAAGGAGGCACAGGCCGCCGTCCCCAAAGCCCCCGAGGCCCCGTCCCTGACCCTGGAGAACAGCGTCACCCCAGAGGACGCCGCCGCCGTCCAGGCCGCGCGGGACGCCCAGGCCATCCAACTGGACGAGAGCCAGCTCAGCGAGGCGGAGCGCAAGGTGGTCAACGACTTCGCCCAGAAGATCGACATCACCGACTCCACCCAGGTGCTCCAGTACGGCGCGGCGGCCCAAAAGAACATCGCCGGGTTCTCCGAGAACGCTTTGAACAATGTGCGCACCAAGGACCTGGGGGAGGTGGGCGAGGCCCTGTCCTCCCTGGTTGTGGAACTGAAAACCTTCGGCCAGCCGGAGAAGAAGGGCATCGCCGGCTTCTTCCAGAAAAAGCGCAACGAGCTGACCGCCATGAAGGCCAGCTATGACAAGGCGGAGGTCAACGTGGACAAGATCGCCTCCATCCTGGAGGGGCACCAGGTCACGCTGATGAAGGACATCGCCATGCTGGACCAGATGTATGAGCTGAACACCAAGTACTACAAGGAGCTGACCATGTATATCCTGGCGGGCAAAAAGGCGCTGATGAAGGCCCGCAACGAGGAGCTGGAGGCGCTGCGCAAGAAGGCGGCGGAGACCGGCTCCCAGGAGGACGCCCAGAAGTATAACGACTTCGCCAATCTCTGCAACCGCTTTGAGAAGAAGCTCCACGATTTGGAGCTTACCCGGATGATCTCCATCCAGATGGGCCCCCAGACCCGGATGATCCAGAACAACGACACACTGATGCTGGAAAAGATCCAGTCCTCTCTGGTGAACACCATCCCCCTGTGGAAGAGCCAGATGGTGCTGGCCCTGGGGCTGGAGCACTCCCGACAGGCCACCGCCGCCCAGGCCGCCGTCACCAACATGACCAACGACCTGCTGAAAAAGAACGCGGAAATGCTCAAGATGGGCACCATTGAGACCGCCAAGGAGGCGGAGCGCTCCATCGTGGACATTGAGACCCTACAGCACACCAACCAGCAGCTCATCTCCACCCTGGACGAGGTGATGCAGATCCAGAAGGACGGCGCCCAGAAGCGCCGCGAGGCCGAGCTGGAGCTGGGCCGTATCGAGGGCGAGCTGAAACAGAAGCTGCTGGAGCTGCGAGGCTGAGCGCGAGCTTAGGCGCACCGCCCCGGATGGACCGGAGCGAGGGCAAAACGGAAAGCCCGCAAAGCGGGCGGCGTTTTGTCCGAGTCGCAGGGAAGCCGGGGCGAGAGTGCGCCCAAAGCGAGCGTGACAACGCCGCGTCCCGGCCGTGCACCCAAAGCGAGCGCGACAACGGCGAAGCGCCCCGTCCGCGCGGCCAATCGGAGCGTGACAACGCCGCGCCCCGGTCATGCGCCCAAAACATTCGTGACAACGTCTGCGCCCAATCCGAGCGCAATCACATTGCAGTAGAAAGGATTTTCCATGAGAGGTATTGTGATCTTCGTCCTGTGCATCGCGGCGGTGGGGGCTGCCATGGGGGGCGTCGCCGCCGGGGTGAAGAACAAAAAGGTGAACATCTTCAAGACCCAGGCGGGGGCGTGGCTGTTCACCATCGTCATGGTCACCGCCGCCATCGACATCGGCTACGCCAAGTCCCCCCTGGCCGGGACCCAGGAGCCCAGACCTGATGTGCCCAACGCCCCCGCTTCCGCAGACTCCTACGTGTGGGACGACGCCAACGTGCTGTCCGGCCAGACCGAGCGGGAGCTGGATGAACGCAACGAGCGGCTGTGGAACACCTACAGCGTCACCATCGGCGTGGTTACCTGCGACAATGAGAGGGACCTGGGGGACTATGCCCTGGCGTGCGCCGAAAAAATGGGCCTGGGCGGCTATGACTTCCTCGTGGCGCTGGATATCGCGGGGGAGAACTATTGGCTGGTCCAAGGGGATGATATCCGCCGGGTCTTCACCGACGACGACTGCTCCGATTATGCCTATGACTGCATGGAAAAGCATTTCGCCGCGGGCGATTACGACAACGCCGTTCTCAAGCTCACCAAAGCGCTGGAGGACTGGTATGGAAACTACTATGGCTGACGCGGGAAAGGAGGCGGCTTGATGGGAGGTTTTTCCGATCTGATCGCCATCATTGTGCTGGCGGTGATCCTGCTGCTGGTGATTGAGGGCTCCCACCGGCGGCGCTGGCGCAGCGGCTGGTACGGCCCCACCTATGTATACCGGCCCTTCTATATCTTCCGCCCCCGGCCTCCCCGGCCCCCCAGGCCGCCCAGAGGCCCGGGCTTCGGTCCCGGCCCCGGCGCGGGCTTCGGCCCTGGTCCGGGCGTGGGTGCGCGTCCCGGCCCCAGGCCCGGCGCAAGCCCCCGGCCCGGCGGGCCATTCGGCGGTTCCCGGCCCGGCGGCGCAGGCCGTCCCAATCCCGGCCCCAGGCCGGGCGGCGCCCGGCCCGGAGGCCCCTTCGGCGGCGGACGGCCCATGGGCGGGCCCCGGCCCGGCGGCTCCTTTGGCGGGGGCCGTTCCTTTGGGGGCGGCGGGCGGCCCGGCGGCTCCTTTGGGGGCGGGCGTTCCTTCGGCGGGGGCGGACGTTCCGGCGGCGGCTTTGGCGGCGGCCGGGGCGGCGGACGGAGGTAGACTGCCGCCCCAACAGGCCCCCCGCGCGGGCCCTGTGAAGCGGGCGGCGCATACGGCCCCTATTATTGGTTTGAGCTGAAAGCTGGGCGGATTTATATCCGCCCGGCTTTTTCTTTTTTGCCAAATGGAGGAGCGGAATTGGGGCTAATTTTGACAACACAGAGAAAATGAAAAAAAGGAGAGAAATCCCTCCAAAGGTATGATACAATATCCCTGTTCGTATGTATGAAAACTGGGGTTCCCACGAAGCCACTGGGGCGAACCCGCGGGAAGGAACATGTACATGGGTATTTCAGACATTATTTCCCTGCTGGGTGGGCTGTCTTTTTTCCTGTTCGGCATGACTCTGCTGGGCGATGGCCTTAAAAAAGTGGCCGGAAGCAAGCTGGAGACCATTCTGGGCAAGCTCACCTCCAACCCGGTCAAGGGGGTGCTGTTGGGTGCGCTGGTGACAGCGGTGATCCAGTCCTCCTCCGCCACCACCGTCATGGTGGTGGGCTTTGTCAACTCAGGCATCATGCAGCTGAAAAGCGCCGTAGCGATCATTATGGGGGCCAATATTGGGACCACCGCTACCGGCTGGGTGCTCACCCTGGCCGGTGTGGAGGGGGAGGGGGGGTTTTCCTCCGCCACAGTGTTCGCCTTTATCGCCTTTGTCGGCATCATCCTGTACTTTTTCTGCCGGAAGCAGGGGCACAAGAACGTTGGCCTCATCCTGCTGGCCTTCTCCGTGCTCATGAGTGGAATGCAGGGCATGAGTTCCGCGATGAGCCCGCTAAAAAAAAGTGAGGCGTTTATCCAATTTATTTCCGCCGCCTCCAACCCGGCGGTGTCCCTGCTCATCGGCCTGGGGGTGACGGCGGCGATCCAGTCCTCCTCTGCCTCCATCGGCATTTTGCAGGCGCTGTCCGCCACCGGGGCCATCAGCTACGAGGTGGCGGTGCCCATGGTGGTGGGTATTTCCATAGGCGCGTGCGTGCCGGTGCTGCTCTCCGCTGTCGGGGCCAACACCAACGGCAAACGGGCGGCATTCATCTATCCCTACTTCAATATTCTGGGGGCCCTGTTACTCATCCCATTCTACCTGCTAAACCATGTTCTGAATCTGGAGTTTCTTTCCCTGCCTGCCACAGCTTTCGGCATTGCCGTCATCAACACGGCCTTCAACGTGGCCGCCGCCGTGGTGGAATTCCCCATGATGGACCGGCTGGAAAAGCTGCTGCGTGCCACGGTCAAGGATACGGAAAAGGACACCGAGGACGAGGAACTGGAAGAGAACCTGCTGGACGAGCGCTTTCTGGACTATCCCCCCCTGGCGCTGGAGCAGAGCGGCCACACCGTAGAGCGCATGACCGCCGCCGCCGTGAAAAACCTGAGCCGCTCCATCGAACTGTTCACCCGCTTCAGCCAGGAGAAGTATGAGAAGATCATGAGCCGGGAAAACGCGGTGGACCGCTATGAGGACAAGCTGGGCAATTACCTGTTTCATCTCAACAGCCGCGGCCTCAATGAGCGGGAAACCCTGGTCAGCTCCCACTACCTCCACTGCCTCACCGACCTGGAGCGCATTTCCGACCATGCGGTGAACCTGGCGGAGCTGGCCCGGGAGATGGACAGCAAGGGCATCGCCTTTTCCCCCGACGGGCTGGAGGACATGGCCCGGGCCAGCAGCGCGGTGCTGGAGATCGTCTCCCTGGCCCAGCAGGCGCTGGAGCAGGAGGACACCGGCCTGGCCCGGCAGGTGGAGCCCCTGGAGGAGGTCATCAGCACCATGCTGGAGGGGATGAAGCTGCGCCATATCCGGCGGCTGCAAAGCGGCATGTGCACCCTGGAGGTGGGCTTCATCCTCAACGACTGCATCAACAATTTTGAGCGTGTGGCCGGCCACTGCTCCAACGTGGCCTTGGCGGTGCTGGAGCTGCGGTACGCCGACCTCCAGTTCCACGACTACGCCCGGGACGTGCGCCAGGGCGACCAGCCGGAATTCCGCCGGTGGCTGGCCTTTTACAAGGAAAAATACCTGGGCCCCGCCCCGGTCTGAACAAAAAACCGCCCCGCCTGGAGTTCAGGCGGGGCGGTTTGGTTTCATCACGGTTCCGGGTTCCGGGCCACGTCCAGAATGAGCTGGGCGCACCGCTCCACCCCCACCAGGCTGGAATCCAGGGACAGGTGGTAATTCTGGCCCATCCCCCAGTCCCGGTTGGCGTAGTGCTTATAGTAGGCGCGGCGGCGCCTGTCCTTCTCCTCCAGGCGCTTTTCGGGGGACTGGTCGGACTCGCCGTACAGCCGCACCACCCGGTCCGCCCGGTAGGGGATGGGGGCGTGGATGAACACGTTGAGCACGTCCTCCCGGTCCCGCAGGATGTAGTCGGCGCAGCGGCCCACCAGCACGCACGGCCCCTTCTCCGCCAGATCCAGAATCACCCGGCATTGGATCACCCACAGGAAGTCGGCGGTGGACAGCCCGCCGTTTACCGGGTGGCGCAGCCGTGCGCCGGGGAAGGCATAGGACAGCAGGGACTGCCAGGGGGAGGCGTACTCCCCCTCCTGCTCAATGAATTTCTCGTCGAAGCCGGTCTCCACCGCCACCTGCTCCACCAGCTTTTTGTCGTAATAGGGTATGTCCAGCAGTTCGGCCACCCGCTTGCCCACCGACCGGCCGCCGGAGCCGAACTCCCGGCTGATGGTGATAATCTGCTTGCTCATATACAGCCCTCCTGTTCCGCTGGGCGGACCCGCCGCCCCGTATGGTACGGTACACCCATATTATAACAGGACGGCGGGGAAAATGCAAGGCGGGGCGGCCCCTCAGTGGTGCCCGTGCCCGAAGATGAGCAGCACCCCCAGGGCAAAGCCCACCACCGTGGCCAGGATGGACCAGCGGGACCTCCACTGGAGGGACGCCTCGGGCAGCAGCTCAAAAAACACCACGTACAGCATGGCGCCCCCCGCCAGGCTGAGGGCGGCGGCCAGGGCGCCGGGGGCCTCGCTGCCCACAAAGTACCCCGCCAGCGCCCCCGCCACCGTGGGCAGGCCGGACAGCGCCGCCACACCGATGGCCCCCAGGGTTTTGGACCCGTCGTGGAGCAGGGGGATGGCGATGCTCATGCCCTCGGGCAGGTTGTGCAGGCCGATGGTCACCGCCGCCAGCACGCTGGCCAGGCAGATGCCCTCCACCGCCACCGTGGCCCCCACCGCCATGCCCACTGGGACGTTGTGCAACGCCACCGCCGCGGCCAGCACCAGCCCCGCCGTGTGCAGGTCGTGGTGGCCGCAGGCACAGTGGCGGGGGTTGTTCTCGTCCTCGTGGTGGGCGCTCTTGTCGATCCAGCAGTTGAGCAGATAGGTCACCACAAAGCCCCCCACCAGCACCAGCGGCGTCATGGGCAGCCAGGGGGCGGCCTCCATGGCCTCGGGCACCATATCCAAAGCCACAATGGCCAGCATCAGCCCCGCAGTGAAGCTGAGCAGCAGGCTGGTCCCCCGGGGGGACTCCCGCTTGATGAGGGCGGCCAGCACACCCCCCAGGGCCAGGCCGCCCACACCGGTGGCCGCAGTCAAAAGGATGACAAACAGGATAGGATTCATGTATAAGCGCTCCTAAACATAGTCTGCCGGGCCGGCCAAGAAGGCCAGTCCGGCAGACAGCATATTATCACAGCCCGTCTGGAAAGGCAAGAAAAATCATCCTTTTTGAAACAGCTCCCGCAGGCCGATGAGGATGAGAAAGCCGCCGAAGCATTTGCGCAGCACCTCCACGTCCAGCGCCGTGGCCGCCCAGGCGGCGAGGGCGGAGCACACCAGCCCGGCGGCGATAGCGGGGAGCAGGGCTTTTTTCTCCACGTAGCCGTTTTTCAGGTGGGCAGGGAGGGCGGTGGCCGCGGCGGGCAGGAAATAGAGCAGGTTGACCCCCTGGGCCAGGGTCTGGGGCACCCCGGCAAAGCTGGTCATGTAGATGAGCAGCAGCGAGCCGCCGCCCACCCCGAAGCCGGACAGCACCCCGGTGGCCGCCCCTGCCAGGGCGGCGATGATCCACTCCTTCATAGCAGCGCCTTCACCCCGCCGTACAGGATCAGCAGGGCAAAGCCCCGGCGCAGCCAGGTCATGGACAGGTTTTTAAACACCCTGCCGCCCACAAAGCCCCCGGCCAGCCCCCCGGCCAGATAGGGCAGGGCCAGCGCCCAGTCCAGCTGCCCCCGCCACCAATAAATGGCGGCGGACAGGGCGCACAGCGGCGCGATCACCGCCACCGAGGTGGCAAAGGATTTCCGCTGCTCCAAAGCGCATTTCCCCGCCAGCATCGGCACCAGCACCTGGCCCCCGCCCCCGCCGAAAAAGCCGTTGACCACCCCGGCGGCCGCCCCCGCCAGGGCATACCACAGTGTTTTCCCTTGTTTCTTGTCCATTGCGTTCACCCCGGCTCAGCTTTACCGCCCCGCCCCAAAATTATTCCTTGACAAAATCTCCGCAGTGTCAAAACACGTTCCTTGCGCCGCCCGGCAAAACCCGGTATAATGTTTCAAAAATCCAGAAAAGAGGAAGCGATGTGCCAAAATCTACCAAAAATCAAATCCTGAACGCCCTGGCCCTGCTGCTCCAGACCAAGCGGCTGGACGACATCACCGTCACCGAGCTGGTGGAAAAATGCGGCATCTCCCGTCAGGCCTTTTATTACCACTTCTCCGACCTGTACGGCGTGGTGGACTACGGCATCCAGCAGCTGCTGGACGAGCTGGACACCGTCCGCCCGGAGGACTGGCATACAGCCATAGAGCGCACCCTGACCCTGCTGCGGGAAAACCGGGTGCTGGCCCTCAACGTATACCGGGCCTACGAGCGCAGCTATGTGGAGAGCCATGTCCGCCGGTGGGCCGCGCCCCTGGTGGAGGCCCGTACCCGGCTGGCCGCACGGGGATACGCCGTGACGGAAGACCAGATTGCCTTCATGACCGAGCTGCTCACCCAGGGGCTGGCCAGCATCGTGCTCAGCTGGGTAGAGCAGGGGATGCCCTCCAGCGTCATCGAGCGGATGGACGACTTCGACATTCTGGTGGGGGGCTGTCTGGACTACACCCTGGAGCGGCTGGCCCAGAAGAACAAGCGTTGATTTGCGCCGGTCCGCCTCCATTCCACAAAATTTTACATCCACGAGGCCCTTGTCACAGTTTTGACAAGGGCCTCTTTCCTGTCTATGGAAACCGCCCACGTCTGGGGATATCATGGCGCTGCACACAATCACAGACCCATGGGACAGAAAGGAACGTGTAGAGCATGACCATGATGAACAGCGTGAAACGGGCGGGCTTCCGCGCCCTGTACGGCTATTTGGACAAGGACCCGGACGCCAGCATCCCCAAGCTGATGGACTGGGTGGACCGCTTCGCCGGGGACGGCCCCAACAGCTTCCCTGCCCAGCGCGCGGCCTTCCGCAGGGTGATCGAGAACCCGGACAACAACTGGTACCGGCTCATCCGCAGCCTGTGGACGGACATTGACGGCGGGGTGCGCAAGACCTTCTTTGAGAATTTTATGCTCAACGGCAATCTCATCGGCTGGGAAATCCAGGAGGAGGCCCGCGCGCGGTACGGCTGCAATATCCCCTGGGCCATCCTGCTGGACCCCACCTCCGCCTGCAACCTCCACTGCACCGGCTGCTGGGCGGCGGAATACGGCAATAAGCTCAATCTCACCTTTGACGAGATCGACAGCATCATCACCCAGGGCAAGAAGCTGGGGGTGTATATCTACATCTACACCGGCGGCGAGCCCATGGTGCGCCGGGACGACCTCATCGCCCTTTGCAACAAGCACAGCGACTGCGAATTTTTGTGCTTCACCAACGCCACACTCATCGACGAGGCCTTTGCCCAACAGATGCTGCGGGTGAAAAACTTTATCCCCGCCATCAGCGTGGAGGGCTTTGAGCAGGCCACCGACAGCCGCCGGGGAGCCGGCGTGTTCCAGCAGGTGCGCCGGGCCATGGAGATTCTCAAGGAGCACAAGCTGCCCTTCGGCACCTCCTGCTGCTATACCAGCGCCAACCTGGACTCCATCAGCTCCGAAGAGTTTGTGGACCAGCTGGTGGAGTGGGGGGCCAAGTTCGCATGGTACTTCCACTACATGCCGGTGGGCAATGACGCCGCGCCCGGGCTGATGCCCTCCCCGGAACAGCGGGAACAGATGTATACGCGCATACGGGCCTACCGCAAGAGCAAGCCGCTGTTTGTCATCGACTTCCAGAACGACGGGGAGTATGTGGGGGGCTGCATCGCCGGGGGACGGCGGTATCTCCACATCAACGCCAACGGGGACGTGGACCCCTGCGTGTTCATCCACTACTCCGATTGCAGCATCCGCTCAATGTCCCTGCTGGACTGCCTGCGCTCCCCCATGTTCATGGCCTACCACGATGGCCAGCCCTTCAACGAAAACCACCTCAAGCCCTGCCCCATGCTGGAAAACCCGGAAAAGCTGCGGGAGATGGTGGCCAAAACCGGGGCGCGGTCCACCGACCTCCAATCCCCGGAGACCGCGGAGCACCTGTGCGCCAAGTGCGACGGCTACGCCGCCGCCTGGGACGGGACGGCCCAGCGGCTGTGGGCCTGCGGGGGCGGCTGCCAGGGCTGCGAACAGCATTGTCCGGGGCAAAAGGAGGCAGGCTGAGCGCCGGAAGGCCGGAACCGATCAAACAAATCGGGCTCCCCCGTAAAACCGGGGGTTCCCAGGGGGGGAAATCCCAAGAGCACGCGCGCGCCCTCGGCGTCCGCAGCCTCGCCGGATTTCCCCCCTGTAAAATTCCCTCTTGCAATTTCGCGGGAGTGTGTTACAATGAACCCCGACAACTGAATAAGGGGCAGGACTGCGCCATTCGGCCAGAGCGGTTTGCAAGATCGCGCCGGAATATGGCGGGGTGCTGCCCAAAAGTTGCGAGAATTGCAGTAGAAAGGAAGAAGCAAAATGCCCAAGCTCAAGAAACGGGCCCTTTTGCTGCTGGCCGCACTTGCCATGCTGGCGGTTTCACTGTACGGATGCAGTACAGGAGACACGCAGCCCACCCCCCCTGCGGGCGTGAGCGACAGCGGGAGCGAGGCGTCCGCTGCACAATCGGGCGAGTTACCCAAAGGGAACTCAGTCACGGTAGGTATCGCACAGGATTTGAGCAACCTCGACCCCCAGCTGGCCGCCACGGCCGGCGTGCGCGAGGTGCTGTTCAACATCTTCGAGGGACTGGTAAAGGCCAGCCCCGATGGCTCCCTCACCGGGGCCGTCGCCAGTGACTATGAGATCTCTGCGGATGGCAGGACGTACACCTTCACCCTGCGGGAGGGCGTAACGTTCCACAACGGAGAGGCCGTCACCGTGGAGGATGTGGTCTATTCCCTGGAACGCTGCGCCGGATCGGAGAACGATGGAACGCCTCTGGTCTCGGCGTTTTCTAATGTCTCCAAGATTGAGGCGGTTGACGCCGGCCATGTGGTCATCACCCTGGCCGAGCCCAGCACCGAGTTCATCAACGCCCTCACCTCCCCCGTCATCCCCAAGGATTCCGGCCCCACCATCACCCAGACCATGACCGGCACCGGCCCCTTCCAATTCGTCTCCTACACCCCGCAGGACAGCCTGGTGATGGAGCGGTACGACGGCTACTGGAACCAGGAGAAGGCGGCCAAGCTGGACCGGGTGACCTTCAAGATCATCCCCGACGTAAACTCCCTGGTCATCGGCCTGAAGGGCGGGACGCTGGACATGGTGGTCCACCTGCCCAACACCCTGCTGCGGGAGGTGGAAAAGGACTTTACCGTCCACCAGAACACCATGAACCTGGTCCAGGCGCTGTACCTGAACAACGCCGTGGAGCCCTTTGACGACCCCCTGGTCCGCCAGGCCATGTACTACGCCGTCAATGTGGACGAGATCATCGACTTCGTATGCTACGGCGCGGGGGTGGCCACCGGCACCAGCATGTACCCCGCCCAGCAGAAATACTTCATGCCCGAGCTGGCGCAGCGCTACACGCAGGACGTGGAAAAGGCCAGGGAGCTCCTGGCCCAGGCGGGCTACCCCGACGGGTTTTCCATGACCATCACCGCCCCCTCCAACTACGCCCAGCACATGGACACCGCCCAGGTGCTCATCGAGCAGCTCAAGGCGGTGGGCATCACCGCCGAGCTGGTCCCGGTGGAGTGGCAGACCTGGGTGGACGACGTGTACCGGGGGCGGAACTACCAGTCCACCGTATGCGGCATCGCCGCCGACGACATGACCGCCCGGGAGATGCTGGTGCGCTACATGAGCGACAACCGCAAAAACTTCATCGGCTTCCAGGACGAGGAATACGACAGCGTAATGGCCCAGGCCATGGCCTCCACCGACGACGGGGAGCAGACCCGGCTCTACAAGCGGGCCCAGGAGATCCTCAACGAGCAGGCGGCCAGCCTGTGGATCCAGGATATGTGCGAGCTGGCGGTGACCAGCCCGGCGCTGGACGGCTTCACCTTCTACCGCACCTATGTCATCGACATGGCGTGCGTCTACTTCAAATAACCACAAAAGGGCGGGACGGCCGCGGCCGTCCCGCCCTCCCTTGCAGAAAGGAGGGGGCGTACCGTGGGCAAAGCTGTGCTGAAACGGCTGGCGCTGCTGCTTGGCACCCTGCTGCTGGTGAGCGCGCTGGCCTTTGCGGCCTTTTCCGTCATCCCCGGCGACCCCACCGGCGCCGTGCTGGGCATGGAGGCCACCGACGAGCAGATCGCCGCCTTCCGCGCCCGGCAGGGGCTGGACCTGCCGGTGTGGCAGCGGTATCTCAGCTGGCTGTCCGCCTTCCTGGCCGGCGATTTCGGCCAGTCCTACAAGTACGACATGACGGTGGCCCAGCTCATCGCCCCCAAGGTGGGGGCCACCCTCACCCTGGCGGCCATCGCCTTCGCCCTGATCCTGCTCATCTCCCTGCCCCTGGGCCTCACCGCCGCCCGGCGGCCGGGGGGACTGGTAGACCGGGCGGTCACCGTGCTCACCCAGCTCACCATGTCGGTTCCCAACTTCGTCATGGGCATCGCCCTGATGTACCTGTTCGCCCTGGTGCTGCGCTGGTTCCAGCCGGAGTACATCCCCCCGGAGCAGGGGCTGTGGCCCCACCTGCGCTTCATGGCCTTCCCCGCCCTGGCGGTGGCCCTGCCCAAGAGCGCCATGACGGTGAAGCTCCTGCGGGGCTCCATCCTGGGGGAGCTGGGCCAGGACTACATCCGCACCGCCTACAGCAAGGGGAACAGCCGGGGCTCCGCCCTGCGCAGGCACGTGCTGCGCAACGCCATGATCCCGGTGGTCACCTTCCTGGCCATGGCCATCGGCGACATCATGGCCGGCTCCATTGTGGTGGAGCAGGTGTTCGGCGTCCCCGGCCTGGGCCGGGTGCTCATCTCGTCCATCAACAACCGGGATTACCCGGTGGTCCAGGCCATCGTGGTGCTGCTGGCGGGGGCGGTGGTGGGGTGTAATTTCCTGGCCGACCTGCTCTACCGGGTGATGGACCCCCGCATTGATGGGAGGTAACGCCATGAGACAGAAAAGCTGGTATCTCACCATCGGCGCGGTCTTGACCGCCTGTATGCTGGCCTTCACCGCCCTGGGCCTGTTCTGGACGCCCTACAGCCCCACCGCCGTCAGCGCCGCCGACCGGGACGCCCCTCCCTGCGCCGCCCACCTGTTCGGCTGCGACAGCCTGGGGCGGGACGTGTTCTCCCGCACCCTGGAGGGGGCGGGCTCCACCCTGGCCATCGCCCTGGCGGTGCTGGCGCTGGGGGCGGTGTGCGGGCTGGCGGTGGGGGCGCTGTGCGGCTACTACGGCGGCCCTGCCGACGCGCTGGTCATGCGCCTGTGCGACGCGGTGGCCGCCTTCCCCAGCGTGCTGCTGGCCCTGGTGGTGCTGGCCCTCACCGGGCCGGGGAAATATAACGTCATCGGGGCGCTGGGGGTGCTGTTCATCCCCAGCTTCGCCAGGCTGGTGCGGGGGGAGTTCCTCCAGTACCGGGACCGGGATTTTGTGCGCTCCGCCCGGCTCATGGGGGTGGGGGACCTGCGGATCATCTTTGTCCACATCCTGCCCAACACCTGGCCCACCCTGCTGTCGGGGCTGACCATCGGCTTTAACAACGCAGTGCTTGCGGAGGCATCCATGAGCTATCTGGGCATCGGCGTCAGCCCCACCGAGCCCAGCCTGGGCTATATGCTCAAGGACGCCCAGGGCTCGCTGTTCACCCTGCCCTGGTGCACCGCCTTTCCGGCGGCGGTGGTCATTCTGCTCATCCTGGGCGTGAGCCTGGTGGGCGAGGGCGTCCGGGAGCGGATGGGGGTGGCGTCATGATGCTGGATATTCGGGAGCTGTCGGTGGTGTTCGCCGGCCGGGGCGTCCCCTTTACCGCCGTGGACCGGTTCTCCCTGCAAATGGAGCGCGGGGAAATCGTGGGCATTGTGGGGGAATCCGGCTCGGGCAAGTCCATGACCGCCCACGCCCTGATGGGCCTCATCCGGCGCTCCCAGGTGACGGTGAGCGGCTCCGCCCTGTTTGAGGGCGCCGACCTGCTCCGCCTGTCCCGGGAGGAGCTGCGGCGCTACCAGGGCCGGGATATGTCCATCATCTTCCAGGAGCCCATGACCAGCCTGAACCCCACCATGCGCATCGGAAAGCAGGTCGAGGAATCGCTGCGCATCCATGAGAGGGGGCTCTCCCCGGCCCAGCGCCGCGCCCGCGCACTGGACGCCATGGCCCTGGCCGGCCTGCCCGGCCCGGAGGCGCTGTACCGGCAGTACCCCCACCAGCTGTCCGGTGGAATGCGCCAGCGGGTGATGATCGCCGCCGCCCTGGTGCTGCGCCCCCGCCTGCTCATCGCCGACGAGCCCACCACCGCCCTGGATGTGACCATACAGGCCCAGATTTTGGAGACCTTGAAGGATATCAACCGCCGGGAGGGCGTGGCCATTTTGTTCATCTCCCATGACCTGGGGGTGGTGCGGGCCCTGTGCAGCCGGGTGGTGGTGATGAAGCAGGGCAGGATCGTGGAATCCGGGCCGGTGGACCAGGTATTTTACCATCCCCGGGAGGAGTATACCAAGCTGCTCATCTCCTCCCGGCCCGCCCGGAAAAAGCTGAGAGGGGGACAGGCCGATGGCTGAACCAATCGTGCGCATCTCCCACCTCAGCAGCTGGTACGGCAGGGGAAGGGCCCGCACCCAGGTGCTGCGGGACGTGTCTTTGGAGCTGGCCCCCGGCGAGGCGCTGGGCGTGGTGGGGGAATCGGGCTCGGGTAAGTCCACCCTGGCCAAGTGCGTGCTGGGAATGGTGACGGACACCGCCGGGACGCTGGAGGTGAACAGCCCCCGGCCCCAGATGGTGTTCCAGGACCCCTACGGCTCCCTCAACCCGGCCAAGACGGTGGGCTGGATTTTGGAGGAGCCCCTCCGGGCCGCCGGGGTGCGGGACAAGGCGGAGCGCCGGGAGCGGGTGCGCAGCTTCCTCCCCCTGGTGGGGCTGGAGGGGGAGCACCTGGAGCGCAGGCCCGCCCAGCTGTCCGGCGGGCAGCGCCAGCGGGTGGCCATCGCCGCCGCCCTCATCCAGGGCAGCAAGCTCATTGTGCTGGATGAGCCGGTGTCCGCCCTGGACGTGACCCTCCAGGCCCAGATTCTCCGCCTGTTGGCTGATTTGAAGGAGGAGCTGGGGCTGTCCTACCTGTTCATCTCCCACGACCTGGCGGTGGTGTACCAGCTGTGCTCCCGGGTCGCAGTGATGACGGGGGGCGAAATCGTGGAGGCGGGGGACGTGGATGAGATCTACGACCACCCCAAGCATTCCTATACCAAAAAGCTGCTGGACGCCTCGCTGGCGCTGGATTAAACCAAAAAAAGCCGCCCGGAGCCTCTCGCTCCGGGCGGCTTCGCTTTTTACATCTGGTCCAGCGCCTGGGCCACCCCGGCCATGGGGTTGGGGGCGTATTCCTCCACCCTGCCCTCGTCCACCGCCTGCGCCAGCGACCGGTCGATGGGTAGCTTGGCCAGCACCGGCAGGCCCAGCTCAGCCGCCAGCGCGTCGATGGTGCTGGGGCCGAATACGGGGTGCTCCCCGCCGCAGTCCGGGCAGCGGAAGAAGGAGTAATTCTCCACAATGCCCAGCACCGGCACCTCCAGCATCTCCGCCATGTGAACCGCCTTGGTGACGATCATGCCCACCAGGGCCTGGGGGGCGGTGACGATAACCACCCCGTCCACCGGCAGGGACTGGAACACCGTCAGGGGCACGTCCCCCGTCCCGGGGGGCATATCCACAAACAGATAGTCCAGCTCGCCCCACACCACGTCGGTCCAGAACTGCTCCACCGCCCCGGCGATGACGGGGCCACGCCACACCACCGGGTCGGTCTCGTGCTCGATAAGCAGGTTCAGGCTCATCAGCTTGATCCCCCCGGCGGTAACGGCGGGCAGGATGCCGTCCTCGTCCCCCAGCGCCCGCCGGTGGATGTTAAACGCCTGGGGCACCGACGGGCCGGTGATATCGGCGTCCAGAATGCCCACCTTCTTCCCCCGGGCGGCCATGGCGGCGGCCAGGGTGCAGGCCACGGCGGACTTGCCCACGCCCCCCTTGCCGCTGGCCACGGCGATCACCTTTTTGATGTGGGAGTGGGCGTTGGCCGGCTTGCGCAGATCCTGGGGCTGGGCGCGCTCCCCGCAGCTCTCGCCGCAGGAGGAGCAGTCATGGGTGCACTCGCTCATGTTGCAACATCTCCTTGCCTTGCCCCGCATAAAATAGGGGGCAAAAATTTTTTGAAGAAATACCTTGACAGATGAGGTATCTCGTGTTATATTAAGCGCACAGAGTTACTTCACCTAACGAGGTATCTAGGTATGCCGGGTATCTCGCCAGTCAGCAACGCCCCACGAACAAGAAAGGAGGACGCCATGTCGATTTCAGCGGACACCCTGCGCGGCCACACGGACACCATTATTCTAGCACAATTGATGCGCGGGGACAACTACGGTTATGAGATCAACAAAAACATCTCGCAGTGCACCCAGGGGGAGTATGGCTTCAAGGAGGCCACCCTATACACCGCCTTCAAGCGCCTGGAGCAAAGCGGCTTCATCGCCTCTTACTGGGGGGACGACGGGCCCGGGGCCCGCCGCCGGTACTACGCCATCACCGACGAGGGCCGCAGGTACTGGGCCGAGGGCCGTCAGGAATGGGAAAACACCCGCGCGCTGCTCGACGCGCTCACTTCAGCAGAGGAGGACTGAACAATGGAAGACATCAAGCGCAGATTTATGGATACGGTGGCCGCCCGGCTGGCCGCCGCCCCCCAGTCCGCCGAAAAGGAGGAGCTGGTGGAGGAGCTGGCCGACAACCTGTACCACCGCTTTCTGGACATGACCGGCGCGGGCCTGGACGACGAGACCGCCTTCACCCGCTCCATGGAGGATTTGGGCGACGTGGACGAGCTGCTGTCCTATTTGGGCGTGGAGCCCCAAAAGGACGGCACCGCCATCACCACCCAGGGCGGGCAGACCCGCATTGAGCGCCCCGATGGCCGCACTGTGGTCATCAACCACAGCAGCGTCCATCCGCCCGTCATCATCAGCCGCTCCGGCGGGGAGCAGTCCCAGGCGCAGCCCGGCCAGGGCGGAGAGCAGCCCCAGGGCGCCCCCCAGGCAGGCGGCACACCCCAGAGCGATTTCGACGCCATTCTGGCGGGGGTGCAGGAGGCGTGCAACGTGGCCATCGACCAGGCGAAGATTGCCATCCAGCAGGCAAAGGACGCCATCCAGCGCCGCACCACCGTAGACAAGGGTGACGGCCACGTGCACGTGCGCTTCTACACCAACCCAGAGGACGCCGCCGCACCCGAACCTCCCGAGCCCCCCACGCCGCCTGTACCGCCCACGCCGCCCGCTGGCTGGGAGTTTGAGATGGAGGCGGACACCGACCAGGGCCGGTTCTTCGCCGGGGCGGGACCCAAGCAGCAGCGGGACATTATCTATGGCTTTGGCTATGACAAGGCCAAGGGCGGCTTCTTCACCCAGTGGGGCGAGTGGAAGGGCGGCCCCCAGCCCGGCTCCGGCCCCCGCTTCGACGGGCAGGACGCCTCCATGCAGGGCAATGAGGACGGCTCCTATTCCGTGGGTGCGCTGAAGGACCTGCGGGGCATCGTGGTGCAGACCGTGGCGGGAGACGTGACCATCCACGCCAACCAGGCCCCCGACGCCGGGGTGGTCATTGACGGCGACGTGGACGACCTGGACGTGACCTGCTCTGCCGACGGGGTGCTCACCATCCGGGAGGGCCGCACCGCCTCCTCCTCCTTCTTCTCCCGCCGGGGCTTCGCCTCCGCCGACGTGGAGCTCTACCTTCCCTGCCGTCCCTGGGAGCTGCTGGATATCAGCACCACCAGCGGCGACGTGGAGCTGTACGGCGACGAGCTGGAGCTGACCCAGCTCAACGTCAAAACCGCCAGCGGCAACCTGGACTGCCACCTGCGCGCCTGCAAGGAGCTGCGCTTCCGCTCCGCCAGCGGCGACCTGGAGCTGTCCGGCGCCTGCGCCGACCTCCATGCCGACACCATGAGCGGCGATATCTCCCTCCACGGCCATCTGGACGATGTCCTGGTCAAAACCGCCAGCGGCGACATTGAGCTGGACGGCTCGGTCCGGCGCTTCCTGGCCAGCTCCATGAGCGGCGATCTCCATGTGGAAAGCGCCCAGCAGCCCCAGGTGATGGAGCTGTCCACCAAATCCGGCAGCTGTGAGGCCCGCATCCCGGACGCGGGGCCCTTCACCCTGCGCCACAAGACCGTCAGCGGCGAGGTGGATTTCGACTTCCCCTTCCGCTACCAGGGCAGCACCGCCGTCTACGGCGACGGCTCCGGCCCCTGCTACTCTATGACAACCGTCAGCGGCGACCTGTCGCTGGAGCGGTACTGACCCCAGGGGAGGACTTGTCATGAACCGCTTTCCCTATCCTGATTGTCCGGGCGCAGCGCGCTGCCCGGCCCGGCAGGGCGGCAGGGGCGTGTGCTACTACTGCCAGCCCGGCGTCCCCTTCGCCCTGCGCCCCGACGCCGGATGTGCCGGCCTCGACCGGCTGCTCTTAGGGCGTCTGTGAACAGAAAGGAGTTTTTGCTATGAAACGTCTCTACCGCACCACAGGCTCCGACGCCGTTTTATGCGGCGTGTGCGGAGGCATCGCCCGTTACTTTGGTGTCGATCCCACGCTGGTACGCCTGGCCACCGTCCTGCTGGTGGCCTTCGCGGGCCTGTCCCTGTGGGTGTATATCATCGCCGCCCTGATTATGCCCAAAGAGTGCTGAGCCGTCGCGAGCAGCGCGGATGGAGCGCAGCGAGGGCAAAAGCCCAGCCGCCGCACAGCGGGGGCGGGTTTTGCCCAAGTCGCAGCGAAGCCGCGCGTCGCGAGCAGGCGAAGCACGACTACAGTGCCCTGCCGTCGCGAGCAGCGCGGATGGAGCGCAGCGAGGGCAAAAGCCCAGCCGCCGCACGCAGCACACCGGGGCCCCCGCAAAGCCAAAGGACGGCTTTGCGGGGAGCGGAGGCACAGCAAAGCGGATGAGCCTTCCCCCCTGGAAGGCGAGTGAGCGCAGCTTGTGCCGCCGAGGGGACCGGCACAAAACCGCCTGGCCGGAGCCTTCCTCCTCCGGCCGGGCGGTTTTTCTTAAAGGACGCACTGATTAAATGCGCCCGCGGCGCTTCGCGGATATTTCCCGCCACAACTTCGTTGGGATTTCTTGAAATAAACGCAATTATTCCTGCGAAATCCCGCCTCATTGTATCGGAAAACCTCTCGCGAATCGCTCTTGCCGATTTAATCAGCCCTTCCTTAACCCCTGCCCTTGTAAAACACCCACGGCTGTGGTATGATATTTCCATCCAAAATTCAAAACAGGAGGCTGTTTCCCTATGGCTGACCAAAAGAAAATCCCCCAGCGCTCTGAAATCCCCGCGGAGCACACCTGGGACACCAGCGCCATCTACCCCACCGACGCCGCGTGGGAGAAGGAGTTCGACGAGACCCAGGCCCTGGTGCGCACCCTCCCCCAGTACGCCGGGCGGCTGGGCGAGAGCGCCAAGACCCTCTATGAGTTCCTCACCGCATCCATGAAGGCAGACGACAAGCTGTCCAACCTGTACCGCTATGCCTCCCTGCGCCAGGACGAGGACACCCGGGTGCCCCAGTACCAGGCCATGGCGGGCAAGGCCATGAGCCTGCTGGTGGAGACCAACGCCGCCATCGCCTTTGCCACCCCCGAGCTGCTCAAGCTGCCCAAGGAGACCCTGGAGCAGTTCTACGCCGACGAGCCGGAGCTGGAGCTGTACCGCCGGTACTTCACCATTATCCAGGACAAGAAGGAGCACACCCTGTCCGACGCGGAGGAAAAGCTGCTGGCCGCCGCCCGGGAGATGGCCCAGGCCCCCGACGACATCTACTCCAAGTTCACCAACGCCGATCTCACCTTCCCCGACGCGGTGGATCGGGACGGCAATCTCCTGCCCCTGTCCAACGCCACCTTCGTCCCCTACGAGATGAGCGAGGACCGGGAGCTGCGCCGCTCCGCCTATGAGCAGTATTACGACACCTGCGGCCGCTTCCAGAACACCGCCGCGGCGGTGCTCAGCTCCGAGGTGAAGCAGCGCCAGTTCTTCGCCTCCGCCCGGAAGTACGACACCCCCCTGGCCGCCGCCGTCAGCGACACCCGGGTGCCGCCCCAGGTCTATCACAACCTGGTGGACACCGTGAACGCCAATTTGGACAAGCTCCACCGCTACGTCCGCCTGCGCAAGAAGCTGCTGGGCGTGGACGAGCTGCACATGTACGACATCTATGCCCCCATGGTGTCCGGCGCGGACAAGGTGATCCCCTTCGACGAGGCCAAGGCCACCGTCTACGACGCCCTGGCCCCCATGGGCGAGGCGTACCGCTCCATCATCAAGGAGGGCTTCGACAACCGCTGGATCGACGTGTACGAGAACGTGGGCAAGCGCTCCGGGGCCTATATGAACGGCGTGGTGGTCCACCCCTTCGTGCTGCTCAACCAGAAGGACAACCTGGACAGCATGTTCACCATGGCCCACGAGATGGGCCACGCCGTCCACTCCTACCTGTCCAACAAGACCCAGCCCTCGGTGTACCGGGACTATGTGATTTTTGTGGCCGAGGTGGCCTCCACCTGCAACGAGGCGCTGCTGATGGAGCACCTGCTGGGGAAAACCAGCGACAAGCGGGAGCGGGCCTGGCTCATTAACCACTTCCTGGAGCAGTTCAAGGGTACCCTGTACCGCCAGACCATGTTCGCCGAGTACGAGCTGCGCCTGGGCCAGCTCAACGCCCAGGGCGTCCCCCTCACCGCCCAAAAGCTCAGCGAGGAGTACAAGGCCCTCAACGCCAAGTACTTCGGCCCCGATATGGTGACCGACGACCGCATCGCCCTGGAGTGGGTGCGCATCCCCCACTTCTATTACAATTACTACGTCTACCAGTACTCCACCGGCTACTCCGCCGCCATCGCCCTGTCCCGCCGCATCCTGAAGGAGGGCGCCCCCGCCGTCAAGGACTATATGGAATTCCTGTCCGGCGGCTCCTCCAAGGACCCCATCGACCTGCTGCGGGGCGCCGGGGTGGATATGGCCAGCCCCCAGCCCATCCAGGACGCCCTGGACCTGTTCGGCAAGCTGCTGGACGAGATGGAGGCCCTCATGGCGTGACGTTTCACGTGAAACGCCCGTTCAATACAAGAAAGCCCCCGCCGGTTGGCGGGGGCTTTCTTCATGCTTTTTACAGGTTTGCCTTGATCTTCTCGATCATCCCGGCGTACTCCGCCTCGGACAGCTTCACCCTGCCCGGGTTCATCTCGAACACGCCGCCCCACTCGTAGCCGTCCTTGTACTTGGGCACCAGATGGAAGTGGAGGTGGCAGCCGGTGTCGCCATAAGCGCCGTAGTTCACCTTGTCCGGGTGGAAGGCGGCGTGGATGGCCCGGGACGCCCGGGCCACGTCGGCAAAGAAGGCGTCGCGCTCCTCGCCGCTCAGATCGGTGAGCTCGCCCACGTGGTCCTTGTAGGCCACGATGCAGCGCCCCGGGTGGCTCTGCTCCCGGAAGAGGATGAGGGTGCTGACGCCCAGCTCACAGATATAGATGCCGAAGGCGTCCAGCAGCTCCCCCCGCATACAGTAGCCGCAGTTCTGGTCTTTCATGGCTCCTCCCCCTCAGCCCCTGGCGGGCACGTTCTTGGTAGCTACGATGTCCACCCCGGTGCCGCACACGTCGGGGAGCACCACCTGGCCGATGGTCACGGGGGCGGGGAGCTCAATGTCCTGGATGGCCTTCACGCAGTCGAAGATTTTCCCCTTGGGAATGTCGCCGGCGGTCTTGACCGAGGCCATGGCCAGCATACCGCCCTTCACCTTCACCGTGCTGGTGACGATGCGGGTGGGGTTGGTCAGCTCCTTGCGGGCGTACGCCTCCCCCCGGGGGCAGGTGTTGCCGGTGACGGCCTTGACCCCGCCCCCCTCCAGGGTAACGGTGAGCGGACAGCCCAGCGGGCAGTTGATGCAGATCAGATTCTTCTCTTCCATCGTCTTACGCCTCCTCCAGGGTCACGGTGATGCCGTCCGCCTCGGGATGGTCCGTCAGCAGGCTGGTCTTGAGGATCACGGTCTCCATCTCGCCGGGGGCCAGCACCGGGCGCTTGCGGCTGAAGATGCAGGCGTCCCCCGCATACACCGCCACCTTCTTATTCTGGTACACATTACCCACCCGGAAGCGCAGGGTGACGGTATCCCCCGCCGCCTCGGGCCGGATGGCCACGGGCACGGTGTAGCGCACGCCGTTGGCGCACTGGATGGGCAGGGCCTTATGCTCCCCGGCCTGACAGCCCGACGCGATGTAGCCGGCGGCCTGACGGCCCGCCGCCCCCGCCTCCTCGGATACGTAGTCCACCAGGTCGTGGACGTGGAGCACATTGCCCGCGGCAAACACGCCGGGTATGCTGGTCTCCAGGCTCTCGTTCACGGTGGGGCCGTTGGTGACGGGGTTGAGCTCCACCCCGGCGGAGCGGCTCAGCTCGTTCTCCGGGATCAGGCCGCAGGACAGCAGCAGGGTGTCGCACTCATAGCGCTCCTCCGTGCCCGGGATGGGCCGGTTTTTCCCGTCCACCTGGGCGATGGTGACCGCCTCCACCCGCTTTTTGCCCTCGATGTCCACCACCGTATGGCTCAGCTTCAGGGGGATGCCGTAGTCGTCCAGGCACTGGACGATGTTCCGCTTCAGCCCGCCGGAATAGGGCATCAGCTCCGCCACCACCTGGACCTGGGCCCCCTCCAGGGTCATGCGGCGGGCCATGATGAGCCCGATATCGCCGGAGCCCAGGATGACCACCTTCCGGCCGGGCATATAGCCCTCCATATTCACCAGCCGCTGGGCGGTGCCCGCGGTGTAGATGCCCGCCGGGCGGCAGCCGGGTATGCTCAGCGCGCCCCGGGGCCGCTCCCGGCAGCCCATGGCCAGGATGACCGCCTTGGGGTGGAGCTGGAACAGCCCGTCCTCCCGGTTCATGGCGGTGACGGTCTTATCCGCCGCCAGATCCAGCACCATGGTGTTCAGCTTATAGGGGATGTCCAGCTTTTTGACCTGCTCAATGAACCGCCCGGCATACTCGGGGCCGGTGAGCTCCTCCTTAAAGGTGTGCAGGCCGAAGCCGTTGTGGATGCACTGGTTCAGGATGCCGCCCAGCTCGTTGTCCCGCTCCAGGATGAGGATATCCCGCAATCCCGCCTCGTGGGCGGCCACCGCCGCGGCCAGCCCCGCGGGGCCGCCGCCGATGATGACAAGTTCGTATTCTCTCATGGTCTCAGCCCCTCCCTCAGATGGCGTCCTTGTTGACGCCCACAATCAGCTCGGACCCCGCGCCCGCCTTGGTGATGGCGCTCTGGTCCACCCCCAGCTCCCGGGCCAGGATCTCCATAACCCTGGGGGAACAGAAGCCGCCCTGGCACCGGCCCATACCGGCCCGCACCCGGCGCTTTACCCCGTCCACGCTGCGGGCCCCCGGCACGCGGCGGATGGCGTCGATGATCTCGCCCTCGGTGACGGTCTCGCACCGGCAGATGACCGCGCCGTAGGCGGGGTTCTCCCGGATCAAGGCGGCGTGGGCCTCTGCGTCCAGCCCCTTGGGGTCCAGGATACCCTTCCGCTTGGCCTCAAAATCGGGATTTTCCTCCAGTTTGAGGATATCCCTCACGATGCCGGATACCATCACGCCGATGGCGGGGGCGGAGGACAGGCCGGGGGACTCGATGCCCGCGCAGTCCACAAAGCCGGGCTGGACCTCGCCGATGAAGAACTCATGGCGGGCCTCATGGGCCCGCAGGCCCGCGAAGCTGGTGATGGTCTGGCGCAGGGGCACGTCCTTCACCGCAAGGCCGCACTTGGCCCGCACCTCGTCCAGCCCCGCCTGGGTGGTGGCAACCCCCTCTTTGTCCTCAATGTCGATGGCGGTGGGGCCCACGATGATGTTCCCGTGGACGGTGGGGGCCACCAGCACGCCCTTTCCGAATTTGCCGGGGAGCTGGAAGATGGTGTTATGTACATGGCCCTGGGCCGCGTGGTCCAGCAGGAAATAGTCGCCCCGCCGGGGGGTGATGGTCATGGCGTCGTCCGACACCATGTTGTGCAGCCTGTCGGCGTACACGCCCGCGGCATTGACCACCACCCTGGCCTCCACATCCCCCTGGGAGGTGGTCAGCCTCCAGCCGCCGTCCATCTTCTCAATGCCGGTGACCTCGGTGTCGAACTGGAATTTCACCCCGTTGCGGGCGGCGTTCTCCGCCAGGGCGAAGGTGAGCCCGAAGGGGCATACGATAGCCCCGGTGGGGGCGTACAGGGCGGCCACCGCCTGGTCGCTGATATTGGGCTCCATTTTGACCAGCTCATCCCGCTCCACAATGCGCAGGCCCTCCACCCCGTTGGCCACGCCGTTTTCATACAGCTTGTTCAGGGCGGGGCGGTCGTCCTCGCTGACCATGACCACAAGGCTTCCGTTATTCTCATAGGGGAAATCCAGCTGCTTGGACAGCGCGGGCATCATCCGGCTGCCCTCCACGTTCAGCCTGGCCATGAGAGAGCCGTTGGCCGCGTCGTACCCCGCGTGGACGATGGCGCTGTTGGCCTTGGAGGTGCCGCAGCACACATCCTCCTCCCGCTCCAGCACCAGCACGTCCGCCCTGTAGCGGGACACCTCCCGGGCAATGGCGCAACCGGATACCCCTGCGCCGATGATGGCAATATCAACCATGCAAGTTCACTCCTCCTCTAATACTTTTTCCAAAACCGGACGCCCCGGTTGCAAGCGTGTTCCGCCGCCCCGCGGCGGGCCTCAGTCCTCCTTGGCCCAACCGTACGCCCGGGTAACCGCCCGGCTCCAGCCCTTGCAGCGCCTGGCCCGCTCCCCCTCGGAGATGGCGGGCTCAAAGGTGCGGTCGATGGCCCAGTTCTTGATCACGTCCTCCCTGCCGGACCAGTAGCCCACCGCCAGCCCCGCCAGATACGCCGCGCCCATGGCGGTGGTCTCCACGCACATGGGGCGGTTGACGGGCGCGCCGCTGATATCGGCCTGCATCTGCATCAGCAGGTTGTTGGCGCTGGCCCCGCCGTCCACCTTCAGGGCGGACAGATCAATGCCGGAATCCGCCCGCATTGCCTGGAGCACGTCGTTCACCTGATAGGCCATGGATTCCAGGGTGGCGCGGATGATGTGGTACTTGTTCACCCCCCGGGTGATGCCCACGATGGCCCCCCGGGCGTACTGGTCCCAGTGGGGCGCGCCCAGGCCGGTGAAGGCGGGCACCACATAACAGCCGTTGGTGTTCTTCACCTTGCGGGCCATGTACTCGGAGTCGGGGGAGCTGTCGATCATGCGCATCTCGTCCCGCAGCCACTGGATGGACGCCCCCGCCACAAAAATGGACCCCTCCAGGGCATAGGTGACCTTGCCGTCCAGCCCCCAGGCGATGGTGGTGACTAGGCCGTTGCCGGAAAACACCGGCTTCTCCCCGGTGTTCATCAGCAAAAAGCAGCCCGTGCCATAGGTGTTCTTGGCCTCGCCGGGGGTGAAGCAGGTCTGGCCGAAGAGGGCCGCCTGCTGGTCCCCCGCCGCGCCGGCGATGGGGATGGGCCCGCCGAAGAACTGGGGGTCCGCCTCGCCGTACAGGCAGCTGGAGGGCTTTGCCTGGGGCAGCATGGCCCGGGGGATGTCCAGCTCCTTCAAGATATCCTCGTCCCACTCCAGGGTGTTGATGTTGAAGAGCATGGTGCGCGCGGCGTTGGAGTAGTCGGTGATGTGCACCCGCCCATGGGTCAGCTTCCAGATCAGCCAGGTCTCCACCGTGCCGAAGAGCAGCTCGCCCTTTTCCGCCCGCTCCCGGGCGCCGGGGACGTTTTCCAGCAGCCAGCGCAGCTTGGTGCCGGAGAAATAGGCGTCGATGACCAGCCCCGTCTTTGCCCGGACGGTATCCACCAGCCCCTTGTCCTTCAGCGAATCGCAGTACTCCGCGGTGCGGCGGCACTGCCAGACGACGGCCCGGTGGATGGGCTCCCCGGTGTGCCTATCCCACACAATGGTGGTCTCCCGCTGGTTGGTGATGCCGATGGCGGCGATATCCGCGGCGGTGGCGTTCAGGTTTTTCATGGCCTCCTGGGCCACCTCCAGCTGGGTGGACCAGATCTCCTCCGCGTCATGCTCCACCCAGCCGGGCTTGGGGAAAAACTGGGTGAACTCCTTCTGGGCCACGCTGCACATCTCGCCCCGCTCGTTGAACAGAATGCAGCGGTTGCTGGTGGTGCCCGCGTCCAGCGCCATCACATACTTTGCCATAAGCATGTCCCTCCTTTTATAGGCTCCGGGCATTGCTGAACTCAAAAGAAATAAGCGCACTTCTGCAAAACAGCGGCTTCCCACTGTCTCAACGCTGCACGCTCCCCCCAAAGGTTCATGGTATTCAGTTTGTCCCGCCCCTGCCGCAGCGGCGGAAGGGCTGCGGAGCCCTTTTTTGCTGGTCTTAATTTACCACATTTGGGGTGGGCAATCAATGTTTTTCCGTGTTTCCCCGTAAAATTGACGAACCGCACAAAGTTCATCCCAATTTTTTTGGCAGAATCCACAAACCCCTTTTACACAGCCCCCTCCCCCGTCAATACGGGGGAGGGGGCCGGGTTTACCGCACCGCCATCACCAGCACCTGGCAGGGGTTCCACGCGTCCCACAGGGAGGGGAAGCACTCCAGCTCGGTAAAGCCCACCGCCCGGTAAAAGGCGTTGGTGCGGTCGTACGCAGGATAATGCCCCTCCTGGACGGTCTTGACCTGGAGGAAGGCGTATCCCCGCCCCTTGGCATGGCGGTACAGCGCGGCGAACAGCCGCCGTCCCACCCCGGCGCGGTGCAGCCCCGGCCGGACGCCCATGACGTAAATTTCCGCGGTTTTGGGGGCGGTCTCCTTCAGCGCGGCGAAGCCCGCCGCCTTGCCGTCCTCCAACGCCGCCCAGAAGGGCAGCCCCCGGCTGGCCCGGACATATTCCGCCGTGCTGTCCGGCAGGCCGAACCACTCGGGCAGGCCGGACAGCACCGACGCCGCGATGGCCTCCTTTTCCCCCGGGTCCTCCACCGGGCGCACACACACCGCCGCCCCCGGCCGGGCGCAGTATTCCTCAAAGGCATCCCGGTCCAGCCGGAAGGTGAGCCCATCGTAGGTCCCGCCCCGCACCTGCCGGATACCCTCCTTGCGCCGGCACTCCCGGAAGCCCAGCTTTTCCGCCAGGGCAATCATACGGAAATTACCCGACCAGGTCTGGGTGTACAGCTCGGTATAGCCCCCGTCCAGGTGGTAGCGGATAAAGGCCGCCAGCGCCTGGGCGCCCCAGCCGCCGTTCCAGTAGGCCGGTTCGCAGATATCCAGCCCCACCGCCCAGCGGGCCGCTTTGCGCCCCTCCTCGGTGTCCGGGGCCTTCTCCAGCCAGTTGCAGTCATCGTCGATGCAGTAGCAGTTCACCGCGCCCAGGTGTACGCCGTCCCAGGTTTCCAGCTCCAGGCAGCGGCGGTGGTCCGGCTTGGGCTTGGCAATCCACTCCAGCTCCTTTTTACGGTGGGCCTCCGGGTCGAAGGTTTTGAGCTCCTCCTCCATCTCCCAGGGGGCGTCCCACAGGGCCCACTGGGTCTGGACGGTGTTCCAGCGGATCTCGTCGCCGATGTCGCGCTCCTCCATGTCCCGCAGGACGATGTTTTGGTACTTGAGTTCCATGCTTGAAATCTTCCTCCAATTTTAATTTGGAGGGCGGATTTATCGGGCGCAGGCCCTCCTGCCGCGCACGGTGTTGTTTTTCATGATTTGATACGCTCTCCTTTCCCTTTTGAGATGGAAGTATTCTACCATACCAGCGCCCAAAAGGCAAGGAAAAGGCCGCGCGGGCAAATTCCGCGCGGCCTTTTTGTCACAGCGCCTTCAGCCGGGCGATCTCCCGGCGCACCTTGTCCACCGTCTCGCCGGTGCGGGTGTCCCACTGCTCCGCCAGCACGGCGACCTCCTCCTCCAGGGCGGCAATGGCCCCGGGGATATCCCCCTCCAGCTGGCACACCTGGGCGATGGATTCCAGGCTGTCCACATACTTGGGCGCGGGCTGGAGCTCGAAGGCCCGGCGGTAGCGCTCCTTCGCCTCGCCGTACCGCCCGGCGCGGGCCATTACGTCCCCCATGGACCACCAGACGCTCCACTCGCCGGGCCAGTCCCGGCACATCTGCTCCCAGACGGCCATGGCGCCGTCATGGTCGCCGGCGGCCTGGGCAATGAGCCCCCGGTACAGCGGCGTGCGGAAGGTGCCGTCCACCGGCTCCATCCGCGCAAGCCAGACGCGGGCCTCGTCCAGCCGCCCGTCGTCGATAAGCTGGTCCAGCAGGTACAGATAGCCGCCGCGGTGCTCCGGGTTTTTCTCCAAAAACGCCTCGTACCAGCGGATGAGCTCCCGGTGGTTGGTATAGCACCAGTCGGCCAGCCTGCCCCCCATGGCGTGGACCAGCTCGTCGTGGACACCCTTGCACATGGGGTCCCGGGCCAGGGATTCTTGGGCGTACTGGGCCGCCCGGGCGCGGTGCTCCTCCGCCAGGTGGTTTTCCAGGTCGGCCAGCAGCCCGTGGGGGCGGCCGTTGTCCGGCTCCCGCCGGGCCTTTTCCAGCAGGAATGCCCGGTCTAACTCCACCACGGCGGGGTCCAGCACCCGCTCGTCCCACAGCATGTTCTGGATGCGCTCCATCCGGGTGTCGTCGGTGAGGGCGAACAGCGCGTCGATGGTGACGCCGAAATAGGCGGAGATGGCGGGCAGCAGCTGCACGTCGGGCAGCGCCGCCTCCCGCTCCCACTTGCTCACCGCCTGGGGGCTGACGTTCAAATGCTGGGCCAGCGCCTCCTGGGTGGCCCCCCGCTGAAGGCGCAGCGCCTTGATCTGATTTCCCAATTCCATACTCTGTTCCTCCGGTCAGATAATTCACTCGAGCGTGCATTTATCATACCCGAATTCTCATCCTGGCGCAATGATCCGCTTTTCCACTTGAATCAACCGCAGGTTGCGGAGCCGTTGCGGGCAGGCAGAAGCGCCGGGGCTTCCCCCGGCGCTTTCTCCTTTATGCGAGGGGCTTCCCCTCGGAATCAAACAGGGGCAGCTTCTCCAAGTAGAGGATATCGTCCCGCTTGGCGGCGTCCCCCTCCGCCAGGATGGCCATGCGGCCCACCACCTGGCCCCCCGCCTGGTCCACCAGGCTCTCCACCGCCGCAAGCGACCCGCCGGTGGAAATCACATCGTCCAGAATCAGGATGCGCCTGCCCTTGATTTTCCTGGCGTCCGCCCCGTCCATGTACAGCTTCTGCTCCCCGGCGGTGGTGATGGAGCGGTCCACCGCCTCAAATACCCCGTCCATATACAGCTTGGGGGACTTGCGCACCAGGAAGTATTCGTTCCGTCCGACCTGCCGGGCCATCTCGTGGACCAGGGGGATGGCCTTGGCTTCGGGCGCCACCATGTAGTCGAACTCCGGGGCGATCTTCAGCAGCTCCCGGGCACAGGCACAGGTGAGCTCCACGTCGCCGAAGATCACGAAAGCCCCGATCATCAGCCCGCCGCCGATGGGGCACAGGGGAAGCCGGCGCGTAAGGCCGGCCACGCGCATTTCATAGGTCATATCCGTTCATCTCCAGTTGTAATTTATAACATCCACATTATACTATCCCTGTTCCGGCTTGTCAAAATGTAATGAAGTTTTCAGGCGCAGAAAAAAATTGTAGAAAACTGTCAAAGAATATGGTATACTGGCAGCGTCAACTTCATATCCTTCGGTATAGTCGGAACAGGATGGGTTCCGAGTTTCTACGGCCTGACCGATTCAGGCGGCTACCGATCAACAGAACAGGTCCGAAAGTTCAGTTTGCTTTCCGGGCTGATTTTGCTTTTCCCGCTCCGATGATCCCGAAGGAAATTCTGGAGAGGGAGTTTTTTATGGAGAAAATTTTCAAGCTCAAGGAGAACGGCACCACCGTGCGCACCGAGATCGTGGCCGGCCTGACCACGTTCATGACGATGGCCTACATCATCGCCCTGAACCCCAACCTGCTCACCGGCTTCGGCGCGGAGGGGCAGAACCTGTGGAACGGCGTGTTCCTGGCCACCTGCATCGCCTCCGCCATCGCCATGTTCGCCATGGCCTTCCTGGCCAACAAGCCCTTCTGCCTGGCCCCCGGCATGGGCCTGAACAGCTTCTTCGCCATCGTGGTGGCCAACATCGCGGGCATCACCGGCATGAGCTATGTGGAGAGCTTCCAGGCCGCCCTGGTCATCATCCTCATTGAAGGCCTTGTATTCATCGTGCTGTCCGTGCTCAACATCCGCGAGAAAATCGTGGAGGCCATCCCCCTGGGGGTGCGCCTGGGCATCGCCCCCGCCATCGGCCTGATGCTGATGAACATCGGCCTGGGCTCCAACGCGGGCGTGTACTCCGAGAACGGCGGCCCCTTCTTCGTCATGCGGGACTTCTTCGGCGCGCTCACCGCTGCCTCCGCCAGCGACACCATGGGCTCCGGCTACAGCCAGATGGTGCTCCAGGTGGTCACCATGTTCGTGGGGCTGTTTGTCATCGTGCTGCTGGCCAAAATGGCCGTCAAGGGCGCGGTGCTCATCGGGATGCTGGCCGCCTCCGTCATCTATTGGATCGGCTCCTTCGCCTTCCTGGGGACCAACCCCTTCGTCTCCCTGGCCTCCGCCTCCTTCCTGCCCCCCTTCGGCGATATGGTGGACACCACCCTGTTCAAGTTCAACTTCCAGGGCTTTATGAGCATCAGCTGGTTCACCATTATCACCCTGGTCATCACCTTCTGCATGATCGACATGTTTGACACCATTGGAACCCTGGTGGGCACCGCCTCCCGGGCCGGCATGGTGGACAAGCAGGGCCGTATGCCCAACATGAAGGAGGCCCTGCTGGCCGACGCCATCGGCACCGTGACCGGCGCCTGCACCGGCACCTCCACCGTCACCACCTTCGTGGAGTCCGCCTCCGGCGTGGAGGCCGGCGGCCGCACCGGGCTCACCGCCCTGTCCTGCGGCGTGCTGTTCCTGGCCTGCATCTTCATCGCCCCCATCGCGGCCATCATCCCCGCTGCGGCCACCTCCGCCGCCCTCATTTATGTGGGCGTACTGATGCTCATGGGCCTGAAGAATGTGAACTTCGACGACATGGACCAGATGGTCCCCGTGGCCCTGATGCTCATTGCCATGCCCATCTCCAGCTCCATCGGCCACGCCATCGGCCTGGGCCTCATCTCCTACACCGTCATCAAGGTGTTCTCCGGCAAGGCCAAGGAGGTATCCGTGCTCACCTATGTGATCTCCGCCCTGTTCCTCGTCAAGTTCTTCCTCATCGTGTGACAAAGCACAGGAAGAGCCCGGCCCCAATCTGGGGCCGGGCTCTTTTTATTCCCCTTCCCCGTCCAGCTCCCGGCGGTAGCGGGCCATGGACTGGGCAAACAGCTCGCCGTTGGAGGGCGGCGTGTATGTAATGGCGTTGGCCCCTGCGTGGATGGTCTCCAGAATGGTCTCGTCGGTGGGCCCGCCGGTGGCGATGATGGGCGCCTCGGGGAACCGCTCCCGGATGGAGCGGACGATGGCCGGGGTCTTGCCCGCCCCGGACACGTTGAGTATATCCGCCCCGGCCTCCAGCCGGGCGCGCACGTCGGTCTTGTCCGACACCACCGTGACCACCACCGGGATATCCAACACCTGCTTGAGCATACGCACCACCTCATTACTGGTGGGCGCGTTGACCACCACGCCGAAGGCCCCCTCGTGCTCGGCGTCGTTGGCCAGGTTGACCACCCGCATCCCCCGGGTGACCCCGCCCCCCACGCCGGTGAAAACGGGCATATCCGCCGCCTGCATCACCGCCCGGTGGATGGCGGGCTGGGGGGTGAAGGGGTAGACGGCGATGATGGCGTCGGCGTTGATGTTGCGAATGATGGCCACGTCTGTGGTGAAGGCCAGCGATTTGATCCGCCGCCCGAACACCCGGATTCCCGAGCACTCGGAGATGCAGGTGGGGATCATAATCATATGGTTGCGCAATGTGCCCTCATAGGCGGGCACCGCCTTGCGCGGGCGTAGTTCCTGGGGCATGGCCGCTCCTTTCTTCCCGTAAACCTGTCGCTCTACTTGTACCAGCTGCCGGAGGCGGCGTCCTTCACCACCACCCGGGCGGCGGTGTTTTCCATCCCCGCGTTGGCCAGAATGGAGGCGTAGTCGCTCCCCTTCACCGGGGCGGGCAGCCACACCCGGGCGGCATACTGGGCCATCCCGGCGGCGGTGGCCCCGCTGAAGGCGTTATCGCCCCGCAGGGCGTCCTCGGTGGTCTGGATGGACAAAGCTACACCCTTCTCCTCCAGCTCCCCGGACAGCCGCGCCCAAAAGGCGGACACGGGCACGGTGCGGTCCTCCGGGCGGTTCCCCCCCACCGCCAGCACATTTACCTCGCCAAAGTCGGGGTAGCCCGCGCTGTCCAGCAAAATCTCGTCAAAGCCCATCTCCGCCAGCTCCAGGCACAGCGCGGACAGGTAGTCCACCGCCTCCCGGCTGGCGGGGCTGGACCAGCCCACCCCCTGGGCGTCGTGCCAGAGGTTGCCCCCCCGGGTCATGAGCGACCCCACCCAGCCGCTGGCCATCAGCGGGTCCCGGAAGCACTGGATGCGGGCCACCAGATATAAATCGCTGTTTTCAGCCAGCTCCCCCACCGCCTGGGCGGTGAGGTTGTCCGCGGCGTTGGCCCACAGCGCGGCGGCCAGCGCCGTCTCGGACTGCCACGCCAGCCTGCCCTTGATCCCCTTCATCTCCACCACCAGGGCGTTCCCCCCGGCGGCGGCCACCGCCTGGGCGGCGGAGCCGTCCCGGAGCTGGGCCGTGGTCACCGTCACCGCGGCGATGGGCTCATAGACGGGCTCCGGGGTGGGCGTGGGGGTGGGCTCCACCGACGGGCTGGGGTCCACCACCTCCACCGACACGCTGGGCAGCGGCGGCGCGGTGGGGGTGGGCTGGGGGGCCTCGCTCTCCTGAACCCAGGGCCAGTGGATCACCATACCGTTTGGCGTATACTCAATGTCCACCAGCAGATAGAACGCCGTGCCCGCCGCCAGCAGCACCGCCAGCAGCGCGATGATAAACAGCAGCACCATGCGGCCGCGGCCTCCGCCCCGGCCCCGGTATTCCTGATAGCCATACTGGTTTTTCCGTCCCATATCAAGGTTCCCTCCTGGCGGCGGCCCGGGGCCCCGCGGGTTTTTCCCTTATGCCCGCCCCTGTCCCGCCGCCCGGCGGGGCGGGATGGGGTTTGATAAAAAAATGACATATCTGCGGTGGATATTATAACACAACACCCCGGGAAATTCCAACAGCAAAATGCTGGTTTTTGTAAAATCCTTCAAAAAAAAACGGACAAAAAGAGACCGCCCGGTTTGCCCGGACGGTCCTCATCTCCCAACCCACTGGGCCATGAGCAGCAAGGCGAAGCCGGGCAGCCCCAGGGCCCCCAGCACCAGGCCGTTAAGCAGGTTCACCCCCAGGTTCACCCCCAGCAGCGTCCCCACGCCCCGGAACAGCCAGAGGAACACCAGCCCCAGCCCTGAACGGACCCCGAAGCCGCCCAGGGCGGCCAGGGGGCGGCGGCACATCGCCAGCGCCAGCACCGCCGCCCCCGCCGCCGCCCACCAGGCCCAGCTGCTCAAGCCGTCCCCTCCCGGGCGGCCTCCAGCGCCTTCACCTGGCGCACGTAGTAGGAGTACCGGCTTTGCAGGGCGTTGATCTCGTAGACGCAGGCATCTACCAGGTCGGGGTCGGTGTAGATGTTGAACTGGGCGTAGGCATAGTTGAGCTGGTCCCGGGTCTGCTTCATGCCCTCCATGAGCTGGCGGCGCTCCTCCTCCCGCTCCGCCGCCCGTTTGCGGCTGGAGCGAACTGCTTCTGCCATGGGCTTCACCTTCCTTTCACAGGCGCGTCATAGTCTGCCTTACAGAACTCTATGCCAAGTTTGGGCAATTATTCCAGCTTTTATACCTTGACGCCCCTGGGTGGAATCAGAAGCTGTACCAATAGCCAAAGTATGCAGGCTTGCGAGGAAAAATTGCCGCCGGCAAGGCAAAAAATCGCAGGAATACTTTGTGTATTTCAAGATTTTTTAACGCAGCCTGGCGGCAGTTTGGCCCGCAAGGATGTGTGCTGGGGTCTGTTGGTACAGCTTCTCAGTTCTTTACCGGGCCCGCGCCAACGTCAACCCCACCACGCACTCCGCCCCCGCCCGGCGCAGGGCGGCGGCGCACTCCGACAGGGTCGCGCCGCTGGTGGCCACGTCGTCCACAAGCGCCACCCGCTTCCCCGTCAGATCCAGCCCCGGCACGGCGGCATAGGCCCCGCGGACATTGGCTTGTCTGGCCCCGTCCTCCCCCGCCTGGGATTGGACAGCGGTGGCGCGCACTTTTTCCAGGACGCCCTCCACCGGCGTCCCTGTCAGCTCCCCCACCCGGCGGGCCAGCAGCTCCGCCTGATCGTATCCCCGCCTCCTTTTGCGCTCCGGGTGGAGGGGCGCCCAGGTGACCAGATCCACCCGCCCCGTCCAGCGGTCCTGAAGGCACTGGGCCATGAGCTGGCCGAACAGCCGGGCGCAACCCCGTCCGCCTTTGAATTTGAAGCGGCGCACCCCGTCCCGCACGCCGTCCCGATACCAGAGGGGCGACAGGCACGCGGCGCACCCCTCCACCTCCTTGCCCTCATCCGCCCCGGTCCAGGGCAGATCCTCCTGGCAGCAGACGCACCAGCCCTCCTCGCCCTGCTCCAGAATCCGCCCGCAGAAGGGGCACTTGGGCGGGTAGAGGAGCTCCAGCAAAAGGGACAGCGGCCTCATTGCTCCTGCTCCAGCAGGTCAATGGGGCCGTGCTCCTTTTCAAACTGCCGGACATACTGGTTCACCAGATACAGGATCTGCCCGCTCATGGAGCGGCCCTCGTAGGCCGCCGCGGACTGGAATTTGTCATGAAGCTGCCGGTTCATCCGAATGCTCAGGTACGCTTTGTCATTCATGGGTCTGCCCTCCTTTTATGTAGAACTACCATATCCCATTCAACTTATTCTTAGTTCATTTCTAGTTATTCTTATGTCACAAAATTTTTTCTCCTCCTGGCAGCCCTCCGGCGGCCTCCGAATTATGACAAAAAAGGCTGTACTTTTCTCAATTGGTATGGTATACTACTTGGCACGGTTCCTCCCCGGAAAAAGCGCTGGGCCGCTGGGATCAGCGCCGTCAGGGCAGCGCCCCGCCGTATGCAGGCAGGCGCGGCATGGGTTGAGGCGAACCGTTTGATCCGGCTTGCTGCGCCATGCAAGGCGCTTTTAATTTGTTTACATTTTTTACAGAAAAGGAGTTATTATGGCAGAAAAACTGAAAATTATTTCCCTTGGCGGTCTCAATGAGATCGGCAAAAACCTCACCGTCTACGAGTACGGCAACGACATCATCCTGGTGGACGTGGGCATGGGCTTCCCGGACAACGACATGTACGGTATCGACGTGGTCATACCCGATTTCACCTACCTGATCCAGAACCGGGACCGCATCCGGGCCATCTTCATCACCCATGGCCATGAGGATCACATCGGGGCCATCCCCTACCTCATGCGGGACGTGAATGCCCCCATCTACGCCACCAGGATGTCGGCCGGCCTCATTAAGCTGAAGCTGGACGAGCACCGGCTGAGCGACAAGGTGAAGCTCATCACCTGCGAGTCGGGAGAGACGGTCAAGGCGGGCCGGTTCAGCGTGGAGTTCATCCACATCAACCACTCCATCGCCGACGCGGTGGCCTTCGCCATCCGCACCCCCATCGGGGTGTGCCTCCACACCGGCGACTTCAAGATCGACCCCACCCCCATCCAGGGGGGCATGGCCGACCTGACCCGCCTGGGCGAGCTGGGCAACGAGGGCGTGCTGGCCATGCTGTGCGACTCCACCAACGTGGAGCGCCCCGGCTTCACCAAGAGCGAGCGCAGCGTGGGGGCGTCCTTTGACGCGCTGTTCCGGGGCTGCGAGCAGCGCATCATCGTCACCACCTTCGCCTCCAACATTGACCGAATCCAGCAGATCATCAACGTGGCGGCCAAGTATGGCCGGAAGGTGGCGGTCACCGGCCGGAGCATGGAAAACGCCATGCGGGTGTCCACCGAGCTGGGCTATATGCACATACCTGCCGGCACGGTGGTGGACGTAGCCCACATCAAAACGCTGCCCCCCTCCAAGGTGTGCATCATCACCACCGGCAGCCAGGGGGAGACCATGTCCGCCCTCACCCGGATGGCTTTCAACACCCACCGGCAGGTGGACATACAGCCCGGCGACCGGGTCATCATCTCCGCCTCCGCCATCCCCGGGAACGAGGACTCCATCGGCAACGTCATTAACGAGCTCTACCGCCGGGAGGCCGAGGTGGTCAATGAGCGAGAGCTGCCCCTTCACGTGTCCGGCCATGCCTGCCAGGAGGAGCTGAAAATCATCCACGCCCTGGTGCGGCCCAAGTTCTTTATCCCCGTCCATGGGGAGCAGCGCCACCTCAAAACCCACGCCCGGCTTGCCCGGGAGATGGGTATGGACCCCAGAAATATTGTCATCAGCGACGTGGGCCGGATCATCGAGCTCACCCAGAGCGGCGTCAAGCTGGGCGGCGCAGTGCCTGCGGGCAAGGTCTTTGTGGACGGCTACGGCGTGGGCGACGTGGGCGCGGTGGTCCTGCGGGACCGCCAGCACCTGGCCCAGGACGGCATGGTGGTGGTTGTGGTGTCCATGTCCGGGGAGGACGGCGCGGTAATCTCCGGGCCGGACATCATCACCCGGGGCTTCGTGTACGTCAAGGAGTCGGAGGAGCTGATGGACGAGCTGCGCCAGGTGGCGGTGGACGCGCTGGACACCTGCGAGCAGCGCCGGGTGCGGGATTGGTCGTCCATCAAGTCGGAGATGAAGGGCGCCCTGTCCGGGTATCTATACAAAAAGACAAAACGCAATCCTATGATACTGCCTGTTATCATGGAGGTTTGAAAAGCCGCCCAATTGTCTACCTAATATAGAAAAGGTACTGCTGAAAATTGTTTCAGCAGTACCTTTTTGCTATTTCAGGTATTCTCCAAGCTGTTCCTTTATCAGATCCATAACATCCGATTGAAGCTCCCTCAAACGCTGGAGCTTATCCTCATCGTCTTCTTCCGTTTCATCATCCTCTTCATCTTCTGCATCTTCGCCGATATGAATCAGTTCATTCATCTCTTCAAAGCAGCTTGCGATCCCTGAATCAGAAGCGGCATTCTCTAGATTTTCCTCAAATTTTTTCTGCTCCTTCTCAGACAGAGTAGACAATGCCTCCTCCAATTCTTCACTACCGCCCATATCTGCCCAGGACATCCCAACTCCAGCTTCATTTTCTATGCATTTTGCATGATATTGCGAAGATACAAACCGATACAGGGTATCGTCGTCGAGAAACTGTTTGCCCATTGGGCCTTCCTCCTTTATGATTAGGTGGCTCAGGCGGTTCCCCACAGATTGCGTGGGGAACCGCCTGCTTTTCTATTTGGATTCAAAACATCACGGCCTGGAACAGAGCTTCTCAGATCTGCGCCTGCCCGGCCGTCCCTCCAAACGCCTGAATCGCCTTGTCGTTGGCGGTCCGGCGCTGCTCCTGGGCCTCCGCCAGCAGCATATCCTTCACCTTCATCAGCCGGGTGGTGGTGGAGCGGTCGTTCTCATCCAGCTTCATGGTGATATATCGGATATTCTCCTGCGTCTCGGGAATGACCACGTACTCCAGCGCGTTGACGCGCCGCCGGGTCTTTTCGATCTCCTCCGCCATGAGCTGGGCGGCCTTCTCCGTCTGGGCCAGCTTGAGCATGTTCTGGAACACCTCGCCCAGGGCGGCCACCGCCCCGTCCAGCTCGCCGCTGGTGGCGGCGAAGCCGTAGGGGAAGATATCGCCGGTGTCCTCGGTGCGGGTCTGGTAGTGGTAGACCGGCACGTTCACCGACATGATGTTCTGGAAGGTCATGGTCAGCTCCACCGACTGCTTGGGGTACATCAGCGCCTGCTCCATGGCCTGGGCGCTCATCAGCGCGGAGGCCACGGTAAACGAGCCGTGAACCCGCAGCAGATCCTGCTCCACCTGGGAGCGGAGGGCGCGCAGCTCCCGCACAGTGTCCAAAAACTGCTTCATCAGCTCATCGCGCTTGTCCTTGAGCAGCTTGTGGCCCCGCTGGGCGGTTTTCAGCTTGCCCTTGAGCCGGGTGAGCTCCATTCGGGTGGGGTTTACCACGGTGTTTGCCATGTTTACCCCTCCTTACTGGTCCTTTTTCGGCAAATACTTATCAATATACTCTTGCTTGATGCGCTTCAGCTCCGCAGTGGGCAGGATGGACAGCAGCTCCCAGCCCAGGTTCAGCGTCTCCTCGATGGACCGGTTCTCCCCATAGCCCTGGTTGACGTAGCGCCGCTCGAACTCGTCGGCAAACTTGGCGTACAGCAGATCCGTGGGGGTCAGCGCCGCCTCGCCCAGAATGGACATCAGCTCCTTGTTGTCCTTGCCGGTGGAGTAGGCCGCGAAGAGCTGGTTCATGGTGTTGGCGTGGTCCTCCCGGGTCTTGCCCACGCCGATGCCCTTGTCCTTCAGACGGGACAGGGAGGGCAGCACGTCCACGGGGGGATTGATGCCCTGGCGGTACAGCGACCGGGACAGGATGATCTGCCCCTCGGTGATGTAGCCGGTCAGGTCGGGGATGGGGTGGGTCTTGTCGTCCTCGGGCATGGTCAGGATGGGGATCATGGTGATAGACCCCGCCTTGCCCAGCTGGCGGCCGGCGCGCTCGTAGATGGTGGCCAGGTTGGTGTACAGGTAGCCAGGGAAGCCGCGGCGGCCCGGCACCTCTTTCTTGGCGGCGGACACCTCGCGCAGGGCTTCAGCGTAGTTGGTGATGTCGGTGAGGATGACCAGCACGTGCATATCCTTCTCAAAGGCCAGATACTCAGCGGCGGTCAGCGCCATGCGCGGGGTGGCGATACGCTCCACTGCGGGGTCGTCGGCCAGGTTGGTGAACAGCACCGTGCGGTCAATGGCCCCCGTGCGCTTGAACTCCTGCACGAAGAACTCGGACTCCTCGAAGGTGATGCCGATGGCGGCGAACACTACGGCAAAGTTGGCGCTCTCGTCCCCCAGCACCTTGGCCTGGCGGGCGATCTGTGCGGCCAGGTTGGCGTGGGGCAGGCCGGAGCCGGAGAAGATGGGCAGCTTCTGGCCGCGCACCAGGGTGTTCAGGCCGTCGATGGTGGAGATGCCCGTCTGGATAAACTCGTTGGGGTAGTCCCGGGCGGCGGGGTTCATGGGCAGGCCGTTGATATCCCGGTACTCCTCGGCCAGGATGGCGGGGCCGCCGTCGATGGGCACGCCCATGCCGTTGAACACCCGGCCCAGCATATCGCCGGACACCCCCAGCTGGAGGGGATGGCCCAGGAAGCGGACCTTGGACTGGGCCAGGTTGATGCCCGCGGCGGACTCGAAGAGCTGGACCACGGCGGTGTCGCCGTTGACCTCCAGCACCTGGCCGCGCCGGATGGAGCCGTCGGGCAGCTCCACCTCGGCCAGCTCGTCATAGGTGACGTGCTCCACCATTTTAACCATCATCAGCGGGGATGCGATCTCCTGGATGGTTTTATACTCTCGGATCACAGCTCCTCACCTGCCTTTCTGACGACCTCGTCGATCTCGCGCTCCATGGAGGCGGAGATATCGGCGTACACCTGGGCGTACTCCTCGGCGGGCACACTCTTGGCGCGGCCGATGCGCTCACGGGCGGGGATGACGAACAGCCCGGCCACGGGGGCCCCTTTGGCGATGGCGCCCCGGCACAGCTTGTCGTAGTCCAGAATCATGGCCAGCAGCTTCTCCTGCCGGTCGTAGGTGGAGAAGGAGTCGATGTCCACAAAGGAGTTTTGCTGGAGGAAGTCCTCGCGGATCATACGGGCGGTCTCCAGGGTGAGCTGGTCGGCGGGGGACAGGGAGTCCTTGCCCACCAGCTGCACGATCTCGTTCAGGCTGGACTCCTGCTGGAGCACACCCATGGCCTGCTCCCGGTTCTGGAGGAATTCCTTGCCCAGGTTCTCGTCAAACCAGGGCTTGAGGGAATCCAGGTACAGGGAGTGGGAGGTGAGCCAGTTGATGGCCGGGAAGTGGCGCTTGTAGGCCAGGGACGCGTCCAGCGCCCAGAACACCTTCACGATACGCATGGTGCCCTGGGAAACGGGCTCGGCCAGGTCGCCGCCCGGGGGGGACACGGCGCCCACGGCAGTCAGGCTGCCCCGGCGGTCCTCCTCGGAGCCCAGGCAGGAGACGGAACCGGCGCGCTCGTAGAACTGCGCCAGGCGGGAGGCCAGGTAGGCGGGGTAGCCCTCCTCGCCGGGCATCTCCTCCAGACGGCCGGACATCTCACGCAGGGCCTCGGCCCAGCGGGAGGTGGAGTCGGCGATAACGGCCACGTCGTAGCCCATATCCCGGAAGTACTCGGCGATGGTGATGCCGGTGTAGATGGACGCCTCACGGGCGGCCACCGGCATGTCGGAGGTGTTGGCAATCAAAACGGTACGCTTCATCAGCGTCTCGCCGGTGCGGGGGTCCACCAGCTCGGGGAACTCCCGCAGCACGTCGGTCATCTCGTTGCCGCGCTCGCCGCAGCCGATGTAGACCACGATATCCACGTCGGACCACTTGGCCAGGGCGTGCTGCATCACCGTCTTGCCGGAGCCGAAGGGCCCGGGGATGGCGGCGGTGCCGCCCTTGGCCACGGGGAAGAAGGTATCCACGATCCGCTGCCCGGAGGACAGGGGCCTGACGGGGGGGTACTTGTGCTTGTAGGGGCGGCCCACACGGACGGGCCAGCGCTGGCTCATGGACAGCTCCACATCGGTGCCGTCCTCCTTTGTGAGCACCGCCACCGTCTGGTGGACGTTATACCCGCCGGCGGGGACGACGCTCTTCAGCGTGCCCTTCAGGCTGGGGGGAACCATGATCTTGTGGAGCACCACCGGCGTCTCAGGGACGGTGCCGATGATATCGCCGCCCACCACCTTGTCCCCGGCCTTGGCCACGGGGGTGAACTCCCACAGCTTTTCCGGGTCGATGGGGGGCACCTCCACACCGCGGGGGAGGTTATTGCCGTGGACCTTTTCCATGATCTTCTCCAGCGGGCGCTGGATGCCGTCATAGATGTTCTCGATCATGCCGGGGCCCAGCTCCACGCTCATGGGGGAGCCGGTGGTCACCACCTCGGTGCCCGGGCCCAGGCCGGAGGTCTCCTCGTAGACCTGGATGGAGGCGGAGTCGCCGTTCATGGTGAGGATCTCACCGATCAGGCGCTCAGGACCCACGCGGACCACGTCGGACATGTTGGCGTCCGCCATGCCGGTGGCCACCACCAGGGGGCCGGAGACCTTAACTACTTTTCCCATAGGCTCTATAACCTTCTTTCATTTCAGGTCATTGTTAAAACTCATATGCTTATGCGATACCAACAAATACGAAAATCATGCCGCCGATGCCGGCCAGCACACACATCACGCCGCCAAACCGCGTGGAAAAGAGCCACAGCTTTGACGGCTCTGCCGCGCCGCTGTCATGCTTCCAGCTTTCCGTCAGCTCGAACACAAGCTGGGGCTTCACCAGCATCACGACGCCGATGGCGATCAACGCCAGTCCGGCGATGAAATACAACATGACGTATCTCCTTACAGAATATCGGCCCCCACCGCCCGTTCCACGGACTTCTTGATGTTGGCCATGCCCAGGCCCAGGCTGCCCTCCTTGCCGGGGATCAAAATGACCGCCGGGGTGAGCTCGTCCTTGTAGCGGGCGATGTCCGCCTCCATCTGGGCGGCGAACTGCTCGGTGAGATAGACCACCGCGTAGTCCTCGCGGGCCAGCCGGTGGAGGGTGTGGCGGGCCTGCTCCACGTTGTCCACAGGGAAGACCGTCAGCCCCAGGGCCTTGAAGCCCATGACGCTGTCCTTATCGCCCAGCACGGCGATCTGATAGCTGTTTGCCATAAAGTCTCCCCCCTTAACAGTAGGACCGGCGCAGGCGCTGGCGGATGGTGCTGCCGTCGATGCCCGCCATGCGGCCGGTGAGAATGATGCGGATGGCGGTGGCCTCCGCCTCCCGGGCGTAGAGGTAGGCGATGACGGGCTGCTCCCCAAAGGGGATCATCCGGGCCTTCGCCAGATAGGCCATCACCGCGTCGTCGCACATGCGCTCAAACTCGGTGAGGGGCCGCCCGTTGGGGACAGCCACGGCGGCCCCCGCCTCGGCGGCGGAGGCGAGCCCGGTGTTTTTAAACACCTTTCCCAGCTCGTCGCCCTTGGCCCTGGCGATGGCCTCCGGGGAGACGCTCCCCCCCGGCACCAGCACGGCGCGCAGGAATTCCCCCGCCTTGGCAAGCCGCGCGGCCCGGACGGCGGCGCGCAGGTTGGCCGCGTCGATGAGCATAGCCACGTAGCCCTCCAGGAACTTGCTGCCGGACTGGCCGGCCAGGTGGGACAGCTCCTGGAAATAAGCCCGGTCCAGGATGAAATCGGCCTGCTGGGGGTCGCCGGAGGAGCCCAGCACCTCCCGGGCGCTGCCGATGGCCTCCCGGAAGGTCTCGGTATAGGCCCGCAGGTCCTCCCGGCGGTAGTCCTCCGCCAGCGCGGCTGGGGCGTACCGCCCGCCGCCCAGCAGCAGCCGGTCCTGGTCCAGCTTCAGCGCCTCCGCCTTCACCAGGGTTTTGGCGTTGTGGTAGTCATACTTGACCCGGAACACGTCCATCAGCGCCTCGTTGCCCACCGCCTTGCCCATGTCGGCAAACAGTGCCGCCTGGGCCTGGGCCAGCATGGCGTCCAAGGCGGAGTTGGTAACCTCGCCCAGCTCGGGATAGCCGCACTCGCCCAGCACCTTGGCCGCGTCGCCCGCGTCCTTGGCGTCGATCATCCGCTCCATCCGCTCTGCGGTGAGCAGGCGGTTTTCCAGCACCCGAATCCGGGCGGAGATGGATAGAAAGTCGTTTTCCTTCAGCTTCTTTACCTTTTTTGACAAGTTTTCTCCCCCTTTCACAATGTAATGGAAAGGGTTCAATCAGTCAAACAGCACTTTGGCCACCTCGCCGGCCAGCGCGCCGCGCTGGAGCCGGATGAGGGTGTCAAAGGTGCAGTTGACCTCCACCGCGCCGTCGGAGAGGATGAAGCCGCCGTCCATGGGCCGGGTCTCCTCGGCCAGGGTGAGCATGGCCGTGCCGTTCAGCAGGGCGGCCGCGCCGGCCACCACCTTGTCCAGGATGGCCCCCGCCTTGGACTCGGCGGCCTCCCCGGGCAGCTTGGGGGCCGCGGCCTTGGCAAGCTGCTCGTTGGCCGCCGCCACCACGGCCTTGCCCACCTCAATGTGATCTTTGGCACAGAAGATGAGCTTCTCCCGCCCGGTGGCGGACGCCTGCGCCGCCAGCTTGGCCAGCAGGGCCACGTACTGCTCCCGGGGCAGCCCCAGCAGCTGCTTATGGGCGGCCTGGAAGGCCTCCTCGATCACGTCCTGCTTGGCGGTGAGCGCCGCCTTGCGGCACTCCATCTGGGTCATGGAGTCCAGATGCTTGGCCCGCTCCTCCGCCGCGCGGCGGCCCTGGGCCAGGATCTCCGCCGCCGCAGCCTGGGCCTCGGCCTGGTACTTGGCTGCGATATCCGCCGCCTCCGCCCGGGCCTGGGCCAGCAGGGCCGCGTTTTCGGCCTTGCCGTCCTCCTCAATGCGCGCGGTAATCTTTTCAATCCCGTTCATGTGTTTGGCTTACCGCCTTTCTGAAATTCAGTGATGCTTACAGCGCGTTCATCAGCAGGAGGATGGTGCCCACCAGGGACAGAATGGCGTAGAACTCCACGATACCGCACATAATGACGCCCTTCATGTAGTCGTCGGGCTTCTTGGCCACGATGTTGATGGAGGCGGCGGCCACGCGGCCCTGGGCGATGGCGGAGAGCAGGCCGCCCAGCATGATGGGCACGCAGGCGAACAGGATGGCCATGCCGCCGGCCACGGTGAACTCCACGGCCGCGCCGGTGAAGGGGCTGACGCCGCCGGAGAAGAAGCCCATGGCGAACAGGCCGAAGAAGCCAGCGGCCAGGCCGTACAGGCCCTGGGTGCCGGGCAGCGCCTGGAGGATCATGCACTTGGTGAAGTGCTCGGGGGTCTCGGACAGCACGCCGGTGGCGGCCTCACCCACCATGCCGGTGCCCTTGGCGGAGCCGATGCAGCACAGACCGATGGCCAGCGCAATGCCGATGAAGGCCAGAGCTTGACCGCCTACCATTTCAAAAAAAGCAACCATTTTAAATTTCCTCCTTCAAAATATCTACATATTTGGTTTCCACAGCCAGCGGACGGAAGGGCTTGCCCCCGTCCTGGTAAAAGCGCCCGAAGAACTCCAGGCATTGCAGACGCATGGTATGGACGTAGCAGCCCAGCAGGTTGAGCACCAGGTTGAGCACGTTGCCGATGATGGCCACGACGATGAAGGGGACCAGCCCGAACACCGAGCCCAGGGTGTTGAACACCGAGGCGATGATGGAACCGGCCATCATCAGGGCCATGAGGCGCAGGTAGGACAGGATATCGCTGAAGTAGCCGGACACGCCGTTGTAGACATCGCCCACAAAGCCCGTAATGCCGCCCAGGCCCTTGGCCCGGATCAGGTTGCCGGCCAGCAGCAGCACCGCGCCCAGAATCAGAAGCCCCATGCCCACGCTGCCCAGCACGGCGGGAGCCCCCGGGATCATGGGGCCGCCGATGGCAATGGCCGCGCCGATGAGGATGCACCACCAGGCGATCTCCTGGGTGACGGCGTCCAGGGCGTTCCCGTGGCGGAACTTCTCCTCCACGCTGACGGCCATGCCGGTGAATACCTGGACCACACCCATGGCCATGGCGCCCACCATCACCAGGATGATGTCGTTGATGGGGGTAAAGACGGGCTTCCAGAACCAGACAAAGGCGCCGGACGCGTCGTGATAGCCGGGCACGCCGGCGGCGATTCCGATGAGGTCAAAGAGCTTAGGGAGAAAGTCCCCGAAGAAGCCGCCGGTGAGGCAGCCCCAGAATGTGGAGGCGATGCCGCACATGAAGAACATGGTCATCATGTCCCGCATGCTCCCCTTGGGCCGGGCCTTCATCAGGAAGAAGAGGGTGCCCAGCACCATGAGCAGGCCATAGCCGATGTCGTTCATCATAAAGCCGAAGAAGATGATGAAGAACGGGGCCATCAGCGGGTTGGGGTCCACCGTGTCGTAAGCGGGCATGGCGTACATTTCGGTAATCACGTTGAAGGGCCCGGTGACCGGGTTGTTCTTCAGCTTGATGGGCACCTGGGGGTACTCCTCCGGCGTGGGGTCGGCCGTCTCCCAGGCGCAGGAAAAACCGCCCAGCAGCTTGGTGAGCTCCCCCTCGCTGGCCGCGGGGAACCAGCCGTCCAGCACAAAGGCGGCGTCGGTGTCGATGAGCCGGGCGCGGTTCTCCCCCCGGCTGATCTCCTGGGACGCCCGGTCCACACAGCGGCGCAGCACGTCCCGCTTCTCCCCCAGGGCGGCCAGGGCGGCCTTACCTTCGGCCTCCTCCCGCTCCAGGGCGGCGATGCGGTTGTCCAGAAGGGCGATGTTCTCCGCCGCCGTCCCCGTCCAGCCCCGCAGGGTGACCCGGGAGGCGCCGAAGGGGCGCATGGCCTCATAGCTCGCGCTGAGGCTGGACTGGTGGCTGATCAGCAGGAAGTATTGCAACTCCCGGTCGCAGCCCGCCCGGACCAGCTGGGCCAGCCCGGCGCTCCCGTCCACCGCCGCCTCCAGGGCGGCGAAGTCGGTCTTGACGGGCACAGAGCAGAAGTGGACGGGCACCGTGGCCGTCCCCTCCTCATCCAGCGCCGCATCCAGGCAGGACCAGGGCTCCAGCGACGCCTTCTGGGTCTGGAGCTTGATGCGCTCCGCCCCCTTGGCGGCCAGATTCTGCTCCCCCTCCATCACCTGGCGGGCGGCGTCCAGACCCTGGGCATAGACCGCCTCGCTGAACAGCTCCCCCTCGGTGAGCTCGGGCCGGGGCGCGAACAGGCTGTCCTTGGCCGGGGCGTACCGGCGCAGAACGTCCAGCGCATTCCCCAGCAGCAGGCTCTGCTCCCTGGCCGTTTCCAGGTCGGACAGGCCCGGCTTGCCAAGGCCCGCCCACTCCGGGTCGCTCAGGTCGATGTCAGGCTCCCGGATCTCCACGCAGCCCAGGCTTTGGAGCCGGCGCAGCAGCGCTTCCCGGTCGGGGCGCAGGGCCAGCAGCTGCAGCCGTTTCATTTTGACAATGGCCATCAGCTGTTCCCTACCCTTCCGACGATGAGAGCAGCTGCCTTGTCCAGACGCTTTCTGGCGTCCTGCTTCAGCGCCTCACACCGGGCGGCATGGTCCGCCAGAGTCTGCTCTGCCTTTTTCTCCGCCTGGGCCTCGGCGTCGGCCAGCATGGACCTGGCCTCCTGTTCCGCTTTGGCACGCTGGTCCTGGACGAGCTGCCTGCCCGCCCGCTCCGCGCCGGCTACGATGCGCTTGGCCTCCTCCGCCGCCTCGGCCCGCCGCTCCCTCGCGGCCTGTTCCGCCTCGGTGACCTTTTGGATGGCCTCTAAAGACATAGTTCTTCACCTCTCTTACATATCGGGAGAAATCGTCAGGCCGACCCCTCCCATTTTCAAAAATGATTTTACCATTCCTTTCCCAACTTATCAACCCTTGATTTGAAATAAAATGGCGGCCGGGCGCGGCATAGAAGCCGCGCCCGGCCACAAATTTCCACAGGCTTCCAGCCCTTTCCCCGCCCGGCCCCGTTATCCGTCCCCATTCAGCCGCGCGTAACAGGTTTTTCCCGCCTCCGTCCTGGGGATGTCCTCCACCGGGCAGACCCGGAACGCCCCCCGGGGGAGACGGGTCTGCGCCGCCAGGTAGTCCGCCGCCCCTTCCGCCGCCTCCCCCGAGGGAGGGCTTACATAGACGCTGAGCAGGCCGTCCCGGCCCACGCAGGCGAACTGCGCCCCGGGGAACCGGCCGCACAGCAGCCGCTCCGCCCCGTCCAGGCTCACCCGGCTGCCATAGAGCTTGACAAACCGCTTTTTGCGCCCCACGATGTAATAGATCCCGTCGGCGTCCCGCCGGGCCAGATCCCCCGTGCGCAAAACGCCGCCCCACTCGTCGCCCCGGCCCAGGTCCTGCGCCGTCCGTGCGTACCCCATGGCCACGTTCTCCCCCTGGTACACCAGCTCTCCCGACGCCTCCAGGCCGTCCAGCGCCCGTCCGTCCCCGTCCTCCAGCCAGAAGCGGCCCCCCGGTATGGGTATGCCCATGGCGCCGCACTTTTCCACCGCCCGCTCCGGCGGGAGGTAGCCCATCCTGGGCCCCGCCTCCGTCTGGCCGTACATGACGTAAAAGCGCCGTCCCGTCTCCGCCGCCCAGGCGGCGAACTCCCGGTGCAGCTCCGGCGGCAGCCTGCCCCCCGCCTGGGTCAGATACCGCAGCCGGGGCAGATCCATGGCCGCCGGCCCCAGCCTTTGGAGCATCTGATAGGTGTAGGGCACCCCCGCCAGGGAGGTGGCCCCCTCTCCGGCGGCCGTCTCCCAGAAGCCGCGCTCCAAAATCCCCCGCCGGGTGAGCAGCAGCGGCGCCCCCGCCTGGGCGTGGCTGTTGACGATGGACATGCCGTAGGAGTAGCTCATGGGCAGCGTGGTGATGGGCCGCTCCTCCGGGGTGAGCTCCAGATACTCCGCGATGGCTCGGGCATTGGACTGGAGGTTTTTCCCGCTCAGCCGCACCAGCTTGGGGCTGCCGGTGCTGCCCGAGGTGGCCAGCAGCAGCGCCAGCTCCCGGTGGAGCGCCGGGCCCCGCCCCCCGGCGGCCAGCAGCACCCGGTCCCTCAGCTCCAGCACAGGGGCGGCCTGGGGCAGCTGCGCCCTGCTCTGGGCGGGAAGGTCCCGGGGGACCAGGTAAAACGCCGGGCGGTATACCTCCGCCAGCCCCCGCAGCAGCTGCGGCGAGGTGTGCGCGTCCAGCAGCAGCGGCACCGCCCCGCACAGCAGGCAGCCCAGATAGCCCAGCAGGGTCCCGGCGGTGTTTTCGCACAGCACAAACACCAGCTCCCGGCGGCAGCCCGCCCGCGCCAGCCCCTCCCCCGCCGCGAACAGCTCGCCGCACAGCACCCGCCCGCCCCCATCCTCGACGGCCAGCAGCTCCTCCGGGCCGCGCTCCCGGAGACCGAACAGCTCCATCCCTTCCCCTCCTATCCGATGACGCGGGACAGCTCGGCAATCAGATCCCGCCCGTCCCAAACGGTGTCCATCTCCAGCGCCTGCCCCGCCGGGACCACCCGGGTGACGCCCCGGGCCCCCCGCGCCGCCAAAAAGGCGGCGGTCTCCGCCGGGTCCACCCCGACGCACACCACAGTCTGCGCCCTGTCGTCCAAAAGGGCCGGAAGCTGGCCCAGCGTGCCGATCTCCCGCTCCCAGAACAGCCCAAAGCCCCCCCTGGGCGGGAGGTTTTCCCCCGGCGGGCCGCTCAGCCGGGCGGTCCATACCAGATTCCCGCCGTACCGCTCCAGCCCCTCCACGCCGGGACCCGCCATGGCCCGGCGGCAGAAGCGTTCAATCTTGCGCGCGGCCTGGAACGCCTCCAGGCAATAGCGCCCCTCCGCCTCCCGGGCCACCGCCTCCCACCAGCGGCGGCGCGCCCCGGCCTCCCCGCCGTCCGCCAGCCATACCGCCAGCTGCGGGCTGGAGCAGGCGTTCTGATCCATCACATACGCGTCGTTATAAAAGCGCCGGGCCAGATCCCCCAGCTCCTCTTCCCCCAGCCCCGCCACGTACGCCTGGCTGAGCAGGGCCAGCGACCACCGGTCCGGGAAGGCCAGATCCACCGCCCAGGGGGGCATGGGGATGCGCCGCATGGCGGCCACCGTGGCGTCCCCGCCCCACACCACCCTGCCCGCGCACCGGGAGAGCAGCGCGGCGGTGCGCCCGTCGTCCCTGGGATAGGACACGAAGGAGCTGCGCGCCTTCACCGCCGCGAACTCCGGCCGGTCCAGCACCTCCCCCACCCACCGGCACAGCAGCTCCTCCCCCTCCCCCCGCCGGGTGGACAGCCGCACGATGTTGGCGTTGCCCGCCAGCAGGCCGATGGCGTAGGTGTAGGCGAACATGGCCGGCACGTTGGAGGGGGCCGCATGGAAAATAAGCCCCCGCCCCAGCCGGGGCCGGGGGCTTTTGTGGCGCTCCCGCAGCCGCTCCAGGCGGGCCCGGCGGCACCAGAACCCAAAGGCGGCCAGCTCCTCCCGCCGGGCGCAGCCCTGGCGCACCGCGGCGGACAGCGCCGTTAAAAACTCCACAGCCAGCGGGTGGAAGGGCTCCCACGGCTGGGCCGAGGGCCGCGCCGTCCCCGCCAGCACCGCCATATCATCCCTCATAGGTATCGCTGCACCCCCTGACCTCGGCCCTGGGCGCCCGGCCCGTCACGGTGAAATACTTCCCCAGCCGCCCGCAGGGGCAGTCGTCCTCCCCCAGCAGCACGCCCACATCCTCCGTCAGAACGGCGTGTCCCGGATAGGACCGGGGCAGCAGGGACAGGCTCTCGATCACCCCCGGCTCGCCCACGGCGCACACCCCGTAGTCCTTGGGGCGGCGGACGATCACATCGGACCAGACGCTGGCGTGGAGGTGTCCCCAGGGGCACTCCATATACACGCCCCCGGTCTGCTCCGCCATGCCGTAATAGTCCAGCACCGCCTCCACCCCCAGGGCCCGGCGCGCCCGCTCCTCGAATTCCTCCCGGGATACCGCCTCCCCGGCCAGCTTCTTCCAGCCCCCGCCGTGGACCAGGACGGATCCCGTCAGCTCCAGCCGCTCCCCCCGCGCCTCCAGCGCCCGGACCACATGCTTCCAGATGATATAGGTAAAGCCGAACAGCAGCAGGCGCTCCCCCTGCCGCCCGTCCAGGAACCGGCGCACCCCGTCCAGATCCAGCCCCATCTCCCCGTCCAGCGCGTAGCACGTGCGCCCCCCGAGGATGGAAAAGCCCAGGATGCCCGCCCCCCGGGCGGAGAACATGGCCCGGTCCCGCAGCGCCTTTTTGCTGTCCAGCACCAAAAAGGGCAGGCGCTTCTCCCCCAGGAAGCTGGCCCCGATGCGGTACAGCGCCCGCTGCTGCATGGCGGAGGTCTCCGCGTCCAGGAAGATGCGGGACACCTGCCCGCCGGTGGTGCCCGAGGAGGTGAGGGTTTTGAACACCTCCTCCGGGGGAACGCTGCGCAGCTCCAGCTCCTTGAACAGGGACACGGGCAGCATGGGCGCGTCCTCCGGCTCCAGCTCCCCTCCTGCCGCCGTCCCCAGCGCGTCCAGCAGCAGCCGGTATTCCGGGCACCGCTCCCGGTGGCGGCTGGTCAGGGCGGCCAGCTCCCTGCGGTACAGCGCCCGCTTTTCCTCCCTGGGCAGGGAGTAGGGCCCCAGGCCCATCAGCTCCTCCCGGGTCATCGCCCGCGTCCCCCTTCTCAAAGCATGTAACTCGCCCCGTGGCCCGGCCAGACGGTGAGGCCCCGGGGCAGTCCCTCCAAAAACGGTCTTGTCACCCGCCGGTAATCCTCCGGGCTTCCCCCCGGCAGGCGCAGGACGGTCTCCCCGCCGGGAAGCAGGTAGTCCCCGGAGAACAGCGTTTCCCCGTCCAAAAAAATACCGGCGCTCCCCGGCGTATGGCCGGGAAGGGGGACACAGCGTATCCTGTGTCCCCTCCAGCGGACGGTATAGGGCCGGATATAGACGGTATCCGCCCCCCGGCAGGCAAAGGGCGGATAGCGCACCCCCGGCTTCCCGTGGAATGCCAGGTAGAGCTCCATCACGGCGGACATGTTGAGCCGGGTATTGCCCAGGTTGGCGCTGCACGCCGCGGCGGCAATCGTCTTTGCCTCCGGCCAGCGCGCCCGCAGCGCCTCCAGCCCCGCCATGTGGTCGCAGTGCTCATGGGTCAGCACCACCAGCTCCGGCGTCCACCCCCGCTGCTCCAGCGCGGACAGCGGCCCCTCCGGGTCGTTGGGGTCCACCACCAGGCAGCCGCCCCCCTCCCCCACCAGGTAGCAGTTACTGCCTGAAAGGGGGTCGGTCCACACCGCCAGCTCCATCACGGCCCGTCACAGCTCCACGCCGTACTTGGCCAGGATCTCCTTCCCCTTCTCGTAGGAGGAAAAATCCAGCAGGTCCGGCGTGCTGACGCTGATTCCAAAGGTCTCCTCCATGGCGCTCATCAAGTCCATGTGCCCCACCGAGTCCCACGCCTGGATGCCCCGGTATTTCAGGCCGGGCAGGCCGTCCGGCTGGAGATGGAACGTCTCCAGAAACAGCTTGTCGTACTTTTCCAAATTGGTCATGTGCTCTCCTCCTGCCTTGTCTGCGCCCCGACCGCGTCAAAAGGCGCAGTGGAAGCGCTTTTCAAATTCCTCCACCAGCGGCGCGCGGAAATCGGGGTGGGCGATGGCGATGAGATTCCTGGCCCGGGTGCGCAGGGTCTCCCCCTTCAGGTGGGCCGTGCCGTACTCGGTGACCGCGTAGTCCACGTCGCACCGGCAGGTGGTGACGGCGCTGCCGTGGTCCAGGAAGGGGACGATCTTGGACACCGTGCCCTTGGCCGCGGTGGACGGGAAGGCCATGATGGACACGCCCCCCTTGGACGCCGACGCCCCCCGCACGAAGTCCACCTGGCCCCCGGTCCCGGAGATCTGCTTCAGGCCCACCGACTCGGAGGCCGCCTGGCCCATCAGGTCCATCTGCACGCAGGAGTTGATGGAGATCAGCTTGTCGTTCCGGGCGATGACAAAGGGGTCGTTCACATAGTCCACCGGCTGCATTTCCACGTCGGGGTTGTTGTTGACGAAGTCGTACAGCCGCTTGGTGCCCATCAGGAAGGTGACCACGAACTTGCCCGGCTTGAGGGTCTTTTTCGCGTTGGTGATGACCCCCGCCTCCGCCAGCTCCACCACCCCGTCGGAGAACATCTCGGAGTGGATGCCCAAATCCTTTTTGTCCTTGAGGAAGAGCAGCACCGCGTCGGGGATGGCGCCGATGCCCAGCTGGAGGGTGGCCCCGTCGGGGATCAGCGCGGCGCAGTTTTGGCCGATGGCCCGCTCCACATCGCCGATCCTGCCCTGGGGCAGCTCAAGGATGGGCTGCTCGTGCTCCACGAACACGTCGATGTCCTCCACCGGCAGCCGGGTGCCCCCGTAGGTATAGGGCATGGCGGGGTTTACCTGGGCAATGACCGTTTTGGCCGCCTTCACCGCCGCCAGGGTGTAGTCGCAGGACACCCCCAGCGACACCCTGCCCTCCCCGTCGGGCGGGGTCACGCTGACCATCGCCACGTCCACCGGCAGGGTGGTGTGGAACAGGCGGGGGATCTCGAAGAAAAAGCAGGGGGTAAAATCGCCCTGCCCGCTCTCCACCGCCCTGCGGGTGGAGCTGCCCACAAACAGGGAGTTGTGGCGGAAATGCCCGGCGTTTTCGGGCAGGCAGTAGGCCCCCTTGCCCATGGCCACCATATGGACGATCTCCACATCCCGGTAGGCCGCGGCGTTCTCCACCAGCTTGTCCACCAAGTATACCGGCTCGCCGCAGGCGTGCTCCAGCACCACCCGGTCGCCGGACCTGATCCTGCCCACCGCCTCCGCCGCCGTCGCCATATGGCTGTGATAATATTCCTTCCAATCCATCGTGTTCACTCGCTTTCTCACAAATTCCCGCCCCTTATCGAAAGGCCAGGCACAGCTCCAGCTCCGCCGCCAGCTCCCCCTGGACCGACACCCGCCCCCGGCACGCGGCCCAGCCCAGCTCGGGCCGCTCCTCCGTCACGGCGGCGTATATCTCCAGCGTCTCCCCCGGCAGCACCCTGCGGCGGAAGACGGCCCTTCGGATGCCGGCCAGCAGGGGCAGCTTCCCCCCATAGCGCCCTCCGGCCATCAGCGCCACGGCCGCCGCCTGGGCGGCCGCCTCCGCCAGGTACACCCCGGGCAGCACCGGCCCCCCGGGGAAATGTCCCTGAAACGCGGGCAGCCCGGGGGCGGCGAAAAAGACCGCCTCCGCCTCTTCCCCGGCAATCAGGCGGCTCACCTCGTCGATAAACAGCATGGGGGGGCGGTGGGGCAGCAGCGCCTGCACCTGCTCCCCGGTCAGCCGCGCCGCCTCCCGCCCCCCGGCGGACAGCAGCGCCTCCAGCCGCTGTTTTGCGGGGAGCAGGTCCTCCCAGCCGCCCAGCCGCACCTGCCTGCCCGGCGGGACGGCCAGGCCGTCTCCCCCGGCGCACCGGCTGGGACAGCCGCACACCACCAGCGCCCCGGCGTACGCCGCCCCCGCCTGGGCCGGCACCAGCTCCGCCTGGGGCAGCAGGGAGGCCAGCTTGTTCACCACCGCCACCCGGTCGTACCGGGGATTGCAGCCCCCGCAGTAGCGCACGCCGATCCGCTGTTTATCCCCCATGCCGCCGCCTCAAAATCTCCCGGGCCTGGTCCAGCAGCTCCCGGCTGGTCTCCTGCACCAGCGCCACCTCACGCACCTCCGGCACCCGTTCCACCACCTCGGCGCGGATCAGCTCCTCGGTGGTCAGGCCGGCGGCGGGGCAGCCGGAGCATTTCCCCAGCAGGCGGAAGCGCAGCACGCCGTCCTCCAGCCCAAGCACCTCCATATCCCCGCCGTGGCCGCGCAGAAGGGGGCGTACATGTTGGTCCAGCACCCGCTCGATTTCCTCGTACATCTCAGGGCCTCCTTTTCAAAAAGCGTGGGGACGGCGGTGCGCCGCCCCCACGGTTCAGCCGCACCCGGTCAGGCTCACTCCTGGATGTGGGCGATGGCCTGGGCCAGCTTCTTCTTATGGGCCAGATTTCCCTGCCGGGAGATCATGATGCGCTGGGCCTGGGGCGAGCCCGCGCCGTGCATGGACTCGGTGCGGTAGCCCACCGCGGCGGCGCCCAGGGACAGATTCTCGATGAGCCGCAGAATGCGCAGGCGGTTCTCGGTGGACGCCTCGTTCACGCCCCGCAGGTACTTGTCGATGACGGGGCCCAGCTTGGCGTCCCGGAAGTCCCGCTCGGAGGGGGCGGTAACCATCAGGCCGCCGGCAATATCCTCCGCCAGCCGGACGATCTCATAGGGGAAGCGGGTGACGTTCTGCTTGCAGACGTTGGCCAGCAGCAGGTCGATCATGTAGTTGCCGCTCTGGGTGGGATGCCCCTCCGAGGAGCAGGCGATGCCGCAGCAGTACAGCGTCTCGTTGAGGTGGGTCATCTCAATGAGCTTGTCCTTGATGTGGCTGGCCTTGGCCGCGCCGTTGTAGTCGGCGGCCACCGCCGCCGCGCCGATGAGCACGTCGCCCACGCCCACCTTGCACCCGCCGTAGCTCTGGCGGTGGTAGCCGGCAAAGCGCTCCACCAGCATGCCGGCAAACTCCGTCTCCCCGTTGAGGAAGATGCGCTCGTTGGGGACAAACACGTGGTCGAACACGGTGAGGGCCTCCACGCCGCCGAACTCGCTGTTGCCCACGTCCATCTCGCCGCCCTCCCGCTTGCGGGTGTCGCAGCTCTGCCGCCCGATGATCATGAACAGCCCCTTGGCGTCCAGCGGCACGGCAAAGGAGATGGCATAATCCCTGTCGTCGGGGCCCATGGACTGGGTGGGCATGACAATGACCTCGTGGCTGTTGATGATGCCGGTCTGGTGCGCCTTGGCGCCGCATACCACCACGCCGTCCTCCCGGCGCTCCACCACCCGCAGGAACAGGTCGGGGTCAGCCTGGGCGTGGGGGGGCTTGGAGCGGTCCCCCTTGGTGTCGGTCATGGCCCCGTCCACCGTCAGGTCGTTCTCCTGACAGTACAGCATAAACTTTTTGAAGTTCTCGTGGTAGTGGGTGCCGTACTTCTGGTCGATCTCATAGGTGGTGGAATACTCGGCGTTGAACGCATCCATCCCCACGCAGCGCTGGAAGCAGGCGGCCGTCTTCTGGCCCAGCAGGCGCTGCATCTTCACCTTATTGCGCAGATCCTCGGTGGAGCGGTGGATGTGGGTGAAGCGGTTGATGCGCCCGCCGGTCTCGGGGGAGACGGCGGTCATCAGCTCCTGGTACTCGGGCATCTGGGCCAGGTCGTAGGTCATGCGCACGGAGTTGAGGGAGGGGCGGAGGATGGGATCATTGGTGGGGTCCTCCACCTTCTTGCCGAACATGTAAATCTCCATGGGAATCTTACGGATGCTTTCAATGTATTGCTCGCCGGTCATGAGTGCCATAATAGATAACTTCCTTTCAAGCGTGAAATATGTACGGTCAAATACTAATGACCATGTGGGAGATGGTAAAGGTCAGGACGATGAACGCCGTCAGGAAACCGCCCAGCCAAACCGAGCCGGTCTTTTTGGCGCAGATCCGGCTCATCACAGCCGTGATGGGCAGGATGAACAGCAGACTAAAGAGCATGATGCCGGCCAGGGCCGTGGGGAAGGACATCCCGACGGCGGAGACCCACTGTGCGGAGGTAGTGCCGGGGATATACTGGATGCCCCGCACGCCGGTGGCGAACAGCGTGCCATAGTCGTAGGCGAACATCACCGCCAGGCCGCCGCAGGATACCAGGGCGATCAAGAGGTAGTTGACCCAGGCGGGGGCGTTGTTGATGCGGGTCAGGGAGTTGTAGATGACCCCCACCAGCAGGAAGAACAGCAGCCACACCGGCAGGTACTTGAAGAAGGCCACCCAGTGCTCCGCGTTCATGGGCATGATGTTGAACTTGAAGAAGGAGAAGCAGGTGCCTGTGACGGCGTGGCAGAGGTAGACCACCGCGTACACACCCAGGAAGGAAACCGCTGCCAGCAGAAAACTCTTGAGGATCTGGACCACCGGCAGCTTCAGCCCGGTATTCTCAAAGCCGAAGCCGCTCTTCTTTGCGATGAAGAAGAACACCAGCAGGTAGAGGGCCAGGAAGATCACACCCATCACGCAGTTGAACAGCATAAGCGAGTTCATGGGGGCCATATTGAAGAAGCTGTTGGGCATAAACTTGGTCAAAAACTTGAACCACTGGGGCTGCATATAGTAGGGGTATCCGATCAGCCAGTAATAGAGCAGGGGCGCGGGCAGCAGGAAGATAATGTACAAAACGACATACTTGAGAACGCCTTTCCCGTCCCCTACGGTGGTCATGGACTCGGCCTCCGGCCGAACGATGGTGGCGAAGAAAGGCAGGTGGAGCAGGGTCAGGGCCAGGGCCACGAAGGCCACCAGGGTTGCGGCAAGGCCCAGGAGGCCGCAGGCTGCCCGTCCGTGCCAGACCTGCTCGGCAGGATCAATGGAAGCCTGACCACCCCGGAGGGTGATGTCAAAGAAGTCGATGCCATAGCTGATGGCGGTCTCGTCATAATAGGTGTCGGAGTGGGTGCCGTCAAAGCTGTAGGCCGCCCGGATGGGCTTCATGGTCAGCGCGGCGCTGGCAGCGGCAGCCACGGCCTCGTCGCGGCTCAAGGGAGCAGCGGCAGTGTCGCCGTACATGAAGTAGGTGCCGGAGGGCACGTTGGTTGCCCCGCCGGTGCCGGCCGCAAACTTGAAGCTGGTGGTGTACTCACGGGAATCCTGCACGCCCCAAAGCAGGCCGGAGAACTCGTCATAATAGCCTTGGATGGTGCAGATGTTCACCGGAGCGGCAAAAAGGGGAAACAAGGCATTTTCGGGGGTGACCCCATTGTAGGTCAGGTCGTTGATGTTCCGGGTATTGTAGTTATAGCCAGTGAGCACCAGGGAACCAGGAAGAACAATCCCTGAGCCCATGGCGGCCATGTATGCGGTGCCGGCGGCGGCAGCGTCGTCCTGTCCGGCGGCCTGGGCCTCGGCGAGGGCGGCGTTATACACATTCTGCCATTTGGCGTAGGCCAGATAGGCTCCTTCCTGGATTGCGGCGGTGCCCATGGAGTGGCCCAGCATACCCACCTTCGTCAGATCCACAAAGTCATACTTGGCCAGCTCCTGGAGGGCGGAGTAGCTGCCCAGGTCGGGGGCGTAATCCACCACGCCGCCCATCTCCACCTGGGAGTATCCCTCCGGCGGCAGGCTGGAATCACCGTGGCCGTACATATCCAGGGCCAGGACAACATAGCCCCGGCGTGAAAGCTCAATGGCGTTAGGCTCCATTGCGTCCAGGGACGCGGTGTAACCGTGGCAGAGGACGATGGCCGGAGCAGGGGCGGAGGCCGTGGCGGTCTCAGGGATGTAAAGCTTGGCGTGGCTCTCCGCCCCCACATCGGTGGTGAAGGTGATATCCTGGGTCTTCACCAAGCCTGCGCTGGTGGCGATGCTGCGGCCCACGACCGAGGTGACGACCATTACCAGCAGCGCCGCGATCAGGACGATGGCCGAGATGCGGATCCCGCCCTTTTTCAATAAAGTCTGCTGCATGATTCTCTCCTTTCTGCCCCCGTTGCCGCCGGGAGCGCGCAAACAGTTCGGGCCGGCCCCGCTTACAGGCGGGAGAGGAAGTCCCGCACCTTGTTGTCAAAGCGGAAGGTCTCCAGGATGCCGGCCATATGGCCTAGGTCGCTGTCAATGGGGTAGCACTCCGCCTGACCACCCAGCCAGACGATACGGTCTGCCACCCACTGCACAAATTGCCAGGGATGCAGCACGTCCAGCCGGGAGGGGATGGCCAGCACCTTGGCCTTGATGCGTCCCAGCGCCGCGTCCAGATCGCCGCCGTAGGGCCGGGACACATCAAAATTCAGACACATCCGGCAGGTATACAGCCAGTGGTTCAGATCCACCACGGGCACGGAGGCCTCTACCACGGTATCCAGTTTGTCCTCAAAGGTGGCCTGGCCCAGCACGCTCTCATAGCAGGCGGTGTCGGCAGTTGTATCCCGCTTGTAGGTCCGCTCGTAGTAGCCAGCCTGGAAGGCGGCCACATTCATCATTTCCAGACATAGCCGGAGTGTGTCGTTAGGCTGTTTGGGCTGGTCGTAATAGTTGCCGCCGTTGAACTTAGGATCAATCTTGGCGGCTTTTATGGCAAACTGCAACGGGTTGAACCCGCCCCAGACCGGCAGCTTAGGCGTACCTATAACGGGGATAATTGCGTCCATCATGTCAGGATAGGCAACCGCCCACTGCCACGAGGTCATGGCCCCAAAAGAGGGTCCCATGACGGCCTTCAGGTGCTTTATACCCAACTGATCCAGCAGGTACTTCTGGGTATTCACCACATCCAGCACCTCGGGTACCGGGAAGTCCAGGGCATAGGGCTTGCCTGTCTCGGGGTTCGCCGTCATGGGGCCTGTGGTAATGACAGCCGAATTCTTGGCCCCCACGTTGCAAAGGTTGTCAGCACACACCACAAAATATTTGTCGGTGTCCACCGCCTTACCCGGGCCAATCAGGGCATCCCAGAATCCGGGCAGGGGGTCGGTATCATTATACCGGCCGCAGCAGTGGCTGCTGGCGGAGAAATAATGGGCTATTAGGATAGCGTTGTTGCCCGCCTCGTTCAGCGTACCGTAAGTCTCATAGCCCAGGCGCACTGGGAGGGTTCGCCCACAGGTAAAAGTGAACTGGGGGATCTCAAAGGCCTGCTTGACACTTTTCAGGCTCATGGGAACGCACTCCTTTCTTTCATTTGTCCAAATTCAGATAATGCCCGCCATGGTCATGATAATGCACAAGATGGTAAGGAAAATGGGCATAATGACGGTCAGAGGGAACACGTGCTTATAGGAGTCTTTTGCAGTTACTCCACATACGGAGCACATCAGGATGAAGGTAGAGCAGTGGGGCAGGGTATCCAAGCCGCAGCAGGCGATAGTCATCAGGCGATGGAATGCCTCGGGGTTGACTCCCTGGGCCAGATAGGAGGGCAGCATGGAATCGGCGAAGATTTGCAGCCCGCCTAGGGCGGTGCCAGTGATTCCGGCCACCACGTTGACGGCCACAGAAGCGGATACATAGGGGTTGAACATATCGGACAGACCCATGGCGAAGTCCACGAAATACTGGAAGCCGGGGGCAGCCTGTACCACGCCGGCAAAGCCCATCACACCGCCGGTAAGCAGCAGGGCAGAGGTGCAGGAAGACCACATACCGTTGGTGAAGGTCTTGAGCACGCTATGCCTTTTCTCAGCGCCAAAGAACGCCTTGGGATTGAGGGCAACAGAGGCCAGAATGGCCACACACAGGGAGGTGAGGATACTGTCGGTGGCGCTCATGATGTTCTTCAGCAGAATCATGACCACAACTACAATGAGCAGGGGGATGATGGATGACCAGAAGGGAGGCAGGTCTTTTTCATCCTCCTCAATCTCAGCGTCGGAGCCGGACACCACGTAGCCTATGCCCAGGGCGGTCTGCCGCTTGGCCTGCCAGGTAACGTACACACCGGCGATGGCAATGCCCACAATACAGGCGATAATGCCCATGACAGGAGCGGAAAAGGCTGTCACGCCCAGGCCGTATTCAGGGCGGGCCAGCAGAGCATTCGTAGACGTGGGGTTGCCTGGCAGGCACAGGCACAGCGTCACGGAGGCGCACAGCACAATGCCAGGCAGCAGGTTCTTGGTGATATTGGCCTTCCGGAACAGGGGGGCGGCTACGGGATAAACGGCGAACACGATAACAAAAGCGGACACGCCGCCCATGGCCATCAGCAGGGTGATAAGCAAGGCTCCCAGGGGGGCCCACTTGGTGCCGAAAATCTTAAAGAGCACCTTGGCTACGCTCTCGGCGGAGCCGGTGACCTTTAGGAACTCGCCGTAAGCGGCCGCCAGACCAAACAGCATAAAGTAGCTGCCCGCGAAGTTTTTAAAGCCGGTAGCGTACCCGCCGGCGAATGTCTCCCAAAAGGGGAGCATGTTAGTGACGATGACCACCAGTGAGGCAATGAGCGAGGCGATAAAAGCATTGACGCCTCGATAGCTCAGAAAAATCAGGCTGGCGATGGCCAAAAGCAGGCCGATGACACCGATGATTTCCAAAACAATTTCCTCCATTTCTTCAACAAAAATTTTCTCTTGTGGGGAGTGACTCGTGCGGCGGCATTTATTTAGCTATAATGCTTTTCTCCTCTCTTCTTTGATAAAATGCGGGCCCGCCGGACTGCCGCAGCCGCCGGTGCAGAAAAAGTATATGCAGCTTTTTCTGTGCGCCACCTTTGGCCGTTCAGCCCTTCAACAAGGCCATTATATGGGCAGAAAACGCCAAAGTAAATACGTTTTACCCATTTTCATGGCCTTGAACAAAACATTCCGCCCCTTTTTGTGCACAATTTTTATGCAATTATCGCCGGTTTTCTCCGTATTTTTTCAACAGAATATTCAAACAGAGAAGTGCCCGGCCCCCTTGTTGCAAATTCGCAGCAAAGGGGCCGGGCACGTTCACCCTGTTTTCCAGTTATTTTCAGGATATTCCTGAGTTCGCCAAAAAAAGTTTGGATTGTTGCTATTTTGCATCTAGATTCATTTTTGCAACACGACTAATTTTCCCGCTCCTCCAGCTTTTTCCGCTTGCGCACATAGGTGGACGGGTCCATGCTCAGGCTCCTGGCCGCGTCCCGCACGTTTCCATGCTGCCGGTAGGCGTTTCGGATGTATTTCAGCTCCAAGTCCTCCACAACGCGGCGCAGGTCCACCGGCCCGGGAAGCTCCCCCTCCCCGTGCCTCAGCTTGCCCTCGGTGCAGATGGGCAGGTCCTGGGGCTCAATGATGTCGCCGGAGCACAGGATCATGGCGGACTCCACCACGTTGCGCAGCTCCCGCAGGTTCCCGGGCCAGGCATAGCTCTTCAAGGTCAGCAGCGCCATGTGGCTGAAGCGCTTCCTCTGGCGGTGCTTTTTGTTCAGCCCAATACAGATCTCCTCAATCAGCGGAAGGATATCCTCCCGCCGCTGCCGCAGGGGGAGCATCTGGATGGGGAGCACGTTAAGCCCATAGTACAGCTCCTCCCGGAACTTCTTCCCGTCCACCAGCGCCTTCAGATCCTGGGTGGTGCTGGCGATCACCCGGATATCCACTGGATAGGGCTTGCCGTCCCCCACCCGGGTCACAATGCCCGAGCGCAGCAGCCGTACCAGCCGGATCTGGAGCTTGGGCGGAAGCTCCCCCACCTCCTGGAGCAGGATGGTGCCCCCGCTGGCCAGCTCCAGCAGGCCCATGGTGCCGGACTTGGCCTGCGGGCTGGGGGCGCTGCCGAACAGCTCGAATTCCAGCTCCTCCTCGGAGTAGGCCGAGCAGTTCACCTCAATAAATTTCCCCTTCTTCCGGCGGCCCTTGGAGGCGATATAGCGGGCGAAATCCTGCTTGCCCGTACCGGTCTCCCCCTCCAGCAGAATGGGTATGTCCAGCTCCGCCGCCTTGTCCGCCACCCGCAGCACCGCCTGCATGGCCGGGTCCTGGGCCACCAGCTTGGGCGCCCGCCCCACCTTGCGGCGCAGGATCTCCAGCTCGCTGTAATATTGCAGGTTGCGGGCCCAGCTCTCCTCCAGCTCCTTTTGCAGGGAGTTGAGCTCGGTGATATCCCGCACGTTGGTGACCACCATGGCCACCTGGCCGTCCTCGTCGAAAATAGGCGTGCTGGTGATGATGGCGTGCTTCCCCGTCTTGAACACCTGCTCCAGCGTCACCGGCTCCCGTCTTTCCAGCGCGGCCAGCGTCCCTGACTGGGAGATGATCTGGTCCTCCACCAGCTCGTGCATCCGCTTGCCCAGCATGTTTTCCCGCTTCAGCCCCGTGATGGATTCGTAGCTTTTGTTGATCATGATGGTGACGGCATCCCCATCCGTGATATAAATGCCGTCGTAGGAGGCCTCAAATACCGTCTCCAGGGTCTTTTGGGAAAAATCCGGCCCTCCTGTGCCGCCGCCCGGCCCCATCAGCTGCGCCGGCGTCCTCCTTGCCATGCTGTTCAGCTCCCTTCCTGTGTGGCCTGAAAATCGTCGTATTCTGGTCTAATTATAGCCGGGCCCCTGTAAAATAGCAACCCTGCCATCCCATCCAAAATCAGGAAGCTCCCCCGGCCTTCCGGCCGGGGGAGCTGTTCTCTGGGCGCAGGCACGGCAGCCGGACAGGCGCGGGAGGGTGCCGCCCCGTCCGCCGTCAGATGACGCCCATTTCTCGGAATCGCATGATATCGGCCTGCGTATAGCCCAAACCGCCCAGGATCTCCTCGTTGTTCTCCCCCAGGGCAGGGCTTCCCGCGCGGATTTCCGCCGGCGTCCGGCTGAGCTTGATGGGGGAGGAGTTGAGCTTGATGGGCCCAAACCGGGGATGGTCGATCTCCGTAAACATATTCCTGGCCCTGGCGTGCTCGCTCTCCGCCAGCTCCTTCAGGCTCCAGATGGGCCCGGCGGGGATCTTGTGAGCCAGCACCAGCTCAATGGCCTCATCCACGGTGTAATCCTTGAGCCAGTCCTCAATATACCGTTTCAGCGCCTTGTTGTTCTTCACCCGCCGGGAAACGCTAAGGAACCGTTCGTCCTCAACCAGCTCCGGCTTTTTCATCAGCTCCCGGCACAGGATTTCAAACAGCTTCTGATTGCCGCAGCCGATGACAATAAACCCATCCTTGGCCGCATAGGAGTCGTACGGCGCGATGGCGTCGTAGGAATTGCCGTGCCGGGTGGGCAGCTCGCCGGAGACAAAATACCGCTGCCACGCCTGCTCCAGCGAGGCGGCCACCGAGTCCACCAGGGCCACGTCCACGTACTGCCCCTCCCCGGTGACATTCCGGGCCTGAAGCGCCACCAGCACGCCGATGGCCAGGTTCATCCCCCCCAGGATGTCGCCCAGGGCGTTGCCGGAGCGGGTAGGGGGGTCCCCCTCCTGGCCCGTCACGCTCATCATGCCTCCCATGGCCTGGGAGATGATGTCGTAGCCCGGGCGCTGGGAAAAGGGCCCCGTGGAGCCAAACCCGGTGATGGCCCCGTAGATGAGCCGGGGGTTGATCTGCCTGAGCGCCTCATATCCCAGGCCGAACCGCTCCATCACCCCCGGCCGGTAGTTCTCAATCACCACGTCCGCCTGTTTGGCCAGGCGCCGGAACACCTGCTTCCCCTCCTCAGTTTTCAGGTTCAGGGTCAGGCCCCGCTTGCCCCGGTTCAGGTTTTCATAGTAGAGGCTCCCGCCGTTCAGGTGGGGGCCGTAGCTGCGGCTGTCGTCCCCCCTGCCGGGGGGCTCGATCTTAATGATCTCCGCGCCAAAGTCCGCCAAAATGCTTCCACAGTACGGCCCGGCCAGCACCTTGGTCAGATCCAGCACCGTAATGCCTTCCAATGCTTTTGGGTTTGACATGATCCACTCTCCTTCCCAGCGCGCCCGCTGCTGGGAAAACGGTCCGGCCCGGGCGTGCTATAACGTTGTACCGCGCGCGGCTGCCCCTGGTGCAGGGCGCTCCCCTCCCCCGTGTGCGGCCGGGGCGTCAGGCGGCGTCCTCCCGCTTGCGCTCCCCCTTCAGGCTGAACACCACAACGGACAGGATGATAACGGCCCCGCCAATGTAGATCCCTGCGTCGGGCACCTCGCCCAGCAGGAAAAATGCCGCCGCGGTGGAGGTCACCGGGGTCAGATACATGTAGTTGGCCACATCGCCGCTGTTCTCCGCCAGGGCGAGGGCCCCGGACCAGAGCAGGTAGGCCGCGCACCCGGGGAACACCCCCATATAAAGCATCAGCCAGCGGACGTACGCCGGGGCGGCCCACAGCTCCCCTGCCGCCTGGGGCAGGAACGGGGCCAGCACCACCGCAGCGCCAATCATGGCATAGGTCACAATCTCGTTTGCGGTGAACGTCCCGCCCAGCAGAGGCACCAGCAGGCTGTACGCGCTGAACAAAGCCACGGACAGCAGCAGCCACAGGATGCCCGGCCGGATCACCAGCTCCCCGTTCCACAGCACGATGACCAGCACCCCCGCAAAGGCCGCAGCGATGGCCGCCCAGCCCACCGCGCTGATCCGCTGGCGGTAAAACGCCACCGCGCCCACCGCCGTCATAATCGGGCTGAGGGAGGCGATGATGCTGGCGGTGGAGGCGGGCGTGGTCATCATGCCGATGGTGGAGCTCACCATATACAGCGAAAACCCGCTCAGGCTGGCGGCCAGCAGCAGCAGAAGCTCCCTGCGCCCGCTGGGCCGCCGGGCCTTCCCGGCCATGGCCGCCGCCCCCAGCAGCACCGCGGCGATCAGGCACTTCACCGCCGACATGCCGAAGGGGGAGACGCTGGCGCCGATCATCTTGGTAACCGGGATAGCCGACCCCCACAGGGTCACTGCGGCGGCGGCAAAAAGATTTTGTTTGAACTTGTTTGACATAGCTTAACCCCCTGGGCAACTCTCCCTCGGGATGTACTCCGAAATGATGGATTCGCTCTCAGACGGGTCTGCCTTTTCATACCGCATCAGCCTGGTCAGGATGGTCAGGCACCGCTCCGCCGCCCGCTCAATGGGGATGTCGATCACCGAGAGGGCAGGTATGCTCAGCTCGGTGTTCTTCAGGCTGTTGTAGCCCAGCGCGATGAGCTTCACCTGCCCGGGAATGGGCACCTCGGCCTCGTAAAAGTACCGAAGCCCGCCCATGGCCAGCTCGTCGCTGGAGTAAAACACCCCACCGATGCGCGCCATCTTCTTCATAATCACTTCCGCGCAGTACCGGGCCTTCTCATAGGCATCCGGCCAGGCAAAGCTGAGCATGCTCACCGTTTTCCAGCCCTTGTGATAGCCCACGCACAGCTTGAGCGTATCCGGCCTGCGCCTGCCCCGGATGCCCTCCACCCGCACCCGGTTTTCCCCCTGCTGCCGGATGGCGGCCCCGGACACGTCCACCACCACGTCGGGCGTGATGTAGTTGGCTGGGTCCAGCACCTCGTACAGGAACTGCTCCTTGGTGCTCTGCTCACAGATCACGCCGCCGCAGTCCGGGGCCTTGGTCAGCTCCAGGGTGCCGGCGGTCAGCTCCGCGATGGGGAAGCCCAGCTCGTCCATCCGGGGCACGTGGCGCCAGTCGTACATGTAATTGCCGCCCGCCCCCTGTCCGCCGCACTCCAGCAGGTGGCCCGCCATGATGCCCCGGGCCAGGCTGTCCCAGTCGTCCGCCGCCCAGCCCAGCTCGTGCTTGAGCGGCACCAGGAACAGCGCGCTGTCCGCCGCGCGGCCGGTGATCACCGTGTCCGCGCCCTGGTCGATGCACGCCTCAATCCCTGTCAACGCCAATTTGAAATTGTAAGAAAACGCCGAAGAAATTTTGTAGTTTTTCGGCGGGGATGTGGGTAACAAAATCAAGCGTTTCCTTGCTCAAATAGAGTGTTCACGATTTGCTGTTTCTGACGCATAAATTCCTTGCGTTCTTTCAGACGGTAAGACTCGCCCTTGATGTTAATGACAGTGCAGTGATGCAGGACACGATCCAGGATGGCGGAGGCGATGGTGACGTCGGCAAAGACCTCGTTCCATTGGGAGAAGGTCTTGTTAGAGGTAAAGACGGTAGATGCTTTCTCATACCGTCTGGCAATGAGCTGGAAGAACAGATTTGCACCCTGGATGTCCATAGGGAGATAGCCGATCTCGCCGATGATGAGCACCCTGTACTTGGACAGAACCTTGAGCTTATCCGGCAGACGGTTCTCAAAGTGGGCCTTCTTGAGCTGT
>Ga0137309_100030_pt1 | contig 85489 bp, 77 predicted proteins | sample NAcewiD2O_June_FD_97179 | JGI IMG/M metagenome (GOLD analysis project Ga0137309, IMG submission 97179) | Mouse cecal microbial communities from Vienna, Austria - N-Acetylneuraminic amended D2O_June | ecosystem: Host-associated > Mammals > Digestive system > Large intestine > Cecum | place... | reverse complement strand
GATCTTCACGCCCGCCTCCTTGGCGCCGGCGTTCATATACTCCTCCACGGTCATATCGCCGTCCTTGACGAACTCCTGCTGGAGGAGGCAGTTCTCGGTGTAGAACTTGTTGAGCTTACCCTCCACGATCTTCTCCTTGACCTGAGCGGGCTTGGAGGCCATCTTGGGATCGTTGTCCATCTGGGCCAGCATGATCTTCTTCTCTTCGGCCAGCACGTCGTCGGTGACAAAGGACTTGTCCCAGAAGCGGGGGTTGAGGGCGGCGATCTGCATGGCCATATCCTTGCCGATCTCCCGAACCTTGTCGGAGACCTCGCCCTCCACGTCCAGGTTCACCAGCACGCCGATCTTGCCGCCGGCGTGGATATAGGGGACGCTCACGCCGCCGGCAAAGCGGGCAAAGCGGCGCACCCGGATGTTTTCGCCGATGACCAGGACCATCTCCTGCTGCTGCTGGAGCACGGTGAGCCCGGTGCCGTTGTACTTGCACTCCATGAGCTTATCCAAATCGACAGGGTTCTCGCTGGCCACGGTAGCGGCCACGCCCTTGACGAAGTCCACGAACTTCTCGTTCTTGCCCACGAAGTCGGTCTCCGCGTTGACCTCCACCACGACGCCCACGCCGTCGATGACGGCGGCATAGGCCATGCCCTCGGCGGCGATGCGGCCGGCTTTCTTAGCGGAGGCGGCGAGGCCCTTCTCCCGCAGGTACTCCACAGCCTTGTCCATGTCGCCGTCAGAGGCGGCGAGGGCCTTCTTGCAGTCCATCATGCCCACGCCGGTCATCTCGCGCAGGTTCTTTACGTCAGCAGCTGTAAAAGCCATAGTTCAAAATCCTCCATAAAATGAATTCAGTCAGTATAAAAAGGGGCGGGACATTCCCCGCCCCAGAGGGTCTCTTTCTTACTCGGCGGCGGGGGCCTCTTCCACGGCCTCCGGCTCCTCGTTCTGCTCACCCTGGCGGCCCTCGATCATAGCGTTGGCCATGATGGAGCTGATGAGCTTGATGGCGCGGATGGCGTCATCGTTGCCGGGGATGGGGTAGTCGATCTCGTCGGGATCGCAGTTGGTGTCGGCGATGGCCACCACGGGGATGCCCAGCTTGTGGGCCTCGGCGATGGCGTTACGCTCCTTGCGGGTGTCGACGATGAAGAGGGCGCCGGGCAGCTTCTTCATCTCCTTGACGCCGCCCAGGTACTTCTCCAGCTTGGCGATCTCGCCCATGTGCTTGATGACTTCCTTCTTGGGCAGATTGTCGAAGGTGCCGTCCTCCTGCATCCGCTTGAGCTGGTTGAGCCGGTCCACGCGGGAGCGCATGGTCTTGAAGTTGGTCATCATGCCGCCCAGCCAGCGGGCGTTGACGAAGTACATGTTGCAGCGGGCGGCCTCCTCCTTGATGGCCTCCTGAGCCTGCTTCTTGGTGCCCACGAAGAGGAGGGACTCGCCGTTCTCGCTGAGCTGGCGGACGAAGTTATAGGCCTCCTCCAGCTTCTTGACGGTCTTCTGCAGGTCGATGATATAGATGCCGTTGCGCTCGGTGTAGATAAAGGGGGCCATCTTGGGGTTCCAGCGGCGGGTCTGGTGGCCGAAGTGGACACCGGCTTCCAGCAGCTGCTTCATGGATACGACGCTTGCCATTTGTTCATTTCCTCCGAATCATTTGGTTTTTGTCCTCCAGGGCGCTCCTCCGCCTGGCTGACCGCAGGTGCGGCACCGGCCAGACGTCCTGCCCTGTGCGGAATACCGGGATATGATACCATATTATTGCCCTGATTGCAAGGTTTTTCTGCATATCCGGGCGGAAAATTTTCCTTGACAGCTCAGGGACGGTTATGTATAATATAGACATCTTACGGCAGGATCCAGAATGGAGCGAATTTGGATGGTCGCTATAAATGATGGAGGAGGCCTTGTCTATGAAAAGATTTTTCGTATGCGCTCTGCCGCTTTTCGCCCTGACCCTTCTTTTGACGGCCTGCACCTCCGGCGCACCCGCCCCGGAGTCTGAGATGAAACATTCCGAGGCGATCCTTGGCATCGTCTCCGGGGAAAGTGTGCACGGCATTGACGGAGAGGCGTTCACCGGCCATGAAGGTGCGGCAAAGGATGAGACGATCCTCGGCATCGTTCCTTCGGAAAACGTGCATGGTATTGCGTCCGAGTCCCAGTACAAGGACCTGCGGCAGTTCATCCCCGACGATGCTGACGAACAGGTGGAGGAGATGATGGCGTCCAGCGACGGTCCCATCAGCCTTTTGGGTGATTCCGGCCGTATTTCAGTCGATACGATTCGTGCGACGGACTGGTCTGGGAACTATAGCAAAACTCTGGCAGAGCTCCTCCTGCTGCCCCGGGACCCCTATATCGCCATCGAGTTCCGGTGCTACAGAGGGTGCGGAGCCGCTGCCTGCACCGATCCGGACCACTACCACTGGTGTACGTTTAACTGCGACGATCCGGACCACTACCATAATTTCATACCCAGCAAGGCCTGTGAGGACGGCTGGTGTACCGATCCCAACCACTACCACTGGTGCCCCTATGGGTGCAGAGAGGCAGAGCACGGCCATCTTCCCTATCAGTGGAAGTATTTTGAGTAAAGAAAGACAGGATGGGGGCTTCCCCATCCTATTTTTTCTTTCAGAAGAGCCCCCTCCGCTTCCGCCGCCGGTCCTGGAAGGGGGGCCGTCTCTCCGGGGGCTTGTCGATGAGGATGATATCGTCCCCCACCTGCCTGATGCACCCCCAGGGGATGTAGAACTCCTCCCCCCGGCCGAAGAGCCCGAAGAACCGGCAGGGCCCCGGCACCACCAGCGCCGCCACCTTTCCCTCCGGCAAGATCACCTCCACATCCCCCACGTAGCCCAGACGGCTCCCGTCGCAGATGTTGATGACCTCCTTGCACCGAAGCTCCACCATCCTGCACTGCATAATGATCCTCCCCTCCCGGTCGTTCTACCAACGAGTATATGGGAGGGGAGGATTGTCTTATGTATGGGGATTTGCGGGCGCTGGATTTCGCGGGGGCGGATATCATCCTCCCCTGCGGGTGGACGCCTGGCTATTCCATCCCCTTCTTCAGCCCCGCCAGCATCCTCCGGCACCTGGGCCCGCCCAGAGTGCAGGCCGCGGCACCCAGGACGCACACTCCGGCCCAGCAGAGCACCGTGACGCGCCAGCCGAAGCGCTGGGCGGCCAGGGCGAAGACGTAGGTGGAGAGGGCACTGCCGATGTAGGTGCAGGCGTTGAGCACGCCGGAGATGAGGGAGACCTTCCCCGTGGCGGCGAACCGGGCGGGGAGGTTGCAGATGAGCATCATGTTCACCCCGTGCATACACCCCGTCAGCGCCGCCGCCAGCAGGACGGAGCAGGCCGCGCTGGCGGTGAAGAGCGCCGCCATGAGGAGGCTCAGCACCGTCCCCAGGCGGAAGAGAAACCGGGAACAGCGGATCTCTCCCCCGCCGAAGAACCGGCCTTTCACCGCCACGCTGATCCGGACGCTGAAGACGCAGAAGAGGGGGAGCAGGACGCTGGAGAGGATGCTGCTGCTGGTGGGCAGGTGGAACACCTCCGTGAGATAGCTGGGCAGCCATGTGGTCACCCCATCCCGCAGGGTCCCCTGCATCACGATGGCGAACATGGCGAAGAGGAGGCCCCCCTCCGTCAGGAGCGACGCCATGGAGAGGTCCACGCCGCCCGGGGCGCTCTCCTCCTCCCGCCGCCAGGCGGCAGGCGCGCCGTGGCGCTTCTCGAAGCGGCCCATGGACAGGAGCCACCCCAGGGCCGCCGCCCCGCTCAGCGCCGCGGCCAGGCGGAACATCCCCCGCCAGCTCCCCATACGCAGGATCAGCGGCGCGGTGAGGTAGAGCGTCACTGTGGCCGAGCTGCTGGCCACCAGCGTGTCCACGCAGCCCTTCTCCACCCAGGGGGCGCTGAGGTACCCGGTCATCAGGCGCATCATGGGGGGCCAGAGCATGGACTGGGCCATGCCGTTGACCGCCCACACCGCCGTCATGCTCCCCACGCCGGAGCACAGGGACAGCAGTCCGTTGCAGACGGCGGACCCGGCGAGGCCGGCGAAGATCAGCCGCTTGGGGCTCACCCGGTCCCCCAGCCAGCCGCTGAGGAGCTGTCCCGCGCCGTAGGTGACAAAGCAGGCCGTGGTGGCCAGGGCGGCGTCGGACTTGAGGAGCCCCTCGCTGCGCACGATCTCCGCGATGACCACCGCGTAGTCCAGCCGGGCGAAGTACCCGGCGAAATAGACCGCGCAGAGGGCGTACACCAGGAACCGGCAGGCCCTCTCGTCCTCCAGGTGCTCCCGGCGGATCATATGAGGCTGGCCCCCTCCCAGTCCCGGTCCGGGGCCACGCCCATGAGGGCGCAGACCGTGGGGGCCAGGTCCGTCAGGCGCCCGCCAGTGACGCCGGGGCGGACCGTCCTCCCGTCCACCGTGCGCAGGAAGAAGGGGATGGAGAGATCCTCCTCCCGGTCCGTGCCGTGGGAGCGCTCGTGGCCGCCGTGGTCGGCGGTGACCACCAGGTCGTACTCGTCCGCCGCGGCCTCCGACACCCGGCGGATGCACTCCCAGGCGCCGTTCAGGGTCTCCAGGTACTCCGGGCTCATCCAGCCGTGGTCATGCCCGGCGCAGTCGGTGAGGCCCAGGTAGAGGAACACGAAGTCCGGTTTCATCCTGGGGAGCATTTCCAGGAGCGCATCCGTGAGGAGGGCGTCGCTGTTGTCAAAGACGTGGTAGTCCATGTAGTAGGTGAAGCTCATGTTCCCGGGCACGGAGATATCCCGCAGCTGCTCCCAGTTGGTGAACATGGCGGTGGTCTTCCCGGCGCTGTGGAGGACCTCCACCAGGCTCCGCACGGGCCGGACCTGGGGCACATAGGTGTTGGTGACGGTGCCGTGGCGCTCCGGCGGCACCGAGTGGAAGAGCGAGATGTGGCAGGGCAGGGTGACGCTGGGCATGACGCTCCGCCCGGCCAGCTCCACCGCGCCGCTCTCCAGGAATTCCTTGCAGAAGGGGTGGCCGCAGAGGGCCTGGGCGTCCGGCCGCATACCGTCCACCAGGATCAGGATACATTTTTGAGCCATCTTTCGTCCCTCGTTTTCTTCATTTTCCGGGTCGCCCCGGGTCAGGGACCAGTATAGCCCATTTTTGTTGAAAAAGCAAGAAAATTTGGCAAGGTTTTTCGTAAATACTGTCAGGGTTGTAAAAGAGCGTCTCTGAGACGCAGAAACCACAGCCGGGCGGGGGCGGATATCATCCGCCCGTTTAATCGAAAACTGCCGCATCACCGCCAGAGGGACCAGACCCCGTAGGGGCGCACAATGTGCGCCCCTACGGACAACGCGTTTGGCGGGTCTCAGATATTCTTCTTGATGGTCTTCAGCGCATTCTTCTCCAGCCTGGAGACCTGGGCCTGGGAGATGCCCACCTCGGCGGAGACCTCCATCTGGGTCTTGCCCTCGTAGAAGCGCAGGGCCAGGATGTGCCGCTCCCGCTCTCCCAGGCGGTCCAGGGCGTCCTTGAGGGCGATGTGCTCCAGCCAGTGCTCGTCGGTGTTCTTGTTGTCCCGGACCTGGTCCATGACGCACACGGTGTCCGTGCCGTCGGAATAGACGGGCTCGAAGAGGCTCACCGGGTCCACCACCGCGTCCATGGCGAAGACCACGTCCTCCCGGGGGATGCCCAGCTCCGCCGCCAGCTGCTCCACCGTGGGCTCCCGCTGGGACTGGGCCATGAGCCGCTCCCGGGCCTGCATGACCTTGTAGGCGGTATCCCGCATACTGCGGCTGACCCGGATGGCGCTGTTGTCCCGGAGGTAGCGGCGGATCTCTCCCACGATCATAGGGACGCCGTAGGTGGAAAAACGGACGGGCTGAGTGATGTCGAAGTTGTCGATAGCCTTGATAAGCCCCACGCACCCCACCTGGAAAAGGTCGTCGGCGTTCTCCCCCCGGCTGGAGAACTTCTGGATCACCGACAGCACCAGGCGCAGATTGCCGCTGATAAGCTCCTCCCGGGCCTTTTTATCCCCCTCCTTGGTCCGGCGCAGAAGCTCCATGGTCTCCTCGTTTTGCAATACCTTCAGTTTTGAGGTATTCACGCCGCAGATCTCCACTTTGCCCTGCACGCACTCACTCCCTTTGCGAAAACTTACAGAGGGAGTTTTCCCCGGGACATGGAGAATATACGAGAGGAAAAATAGAGGTTTTGTCGCCGCCCGGTTACAAGAAGGCGGGCCGGGAGATGTTCCTCCGGCCCGCTTTGCCTGACAGCTGAAATATGGTCCGAGCAGGAGGCTACTCCTGGTCGTACTGCCTGACCTCCACAGCTTCCTTGTCAAAGTCCAGGAAGATCTGATAGGCGTAGTTGTCCTCGCTGGTGTCCCAGATCTCCACAAACTTGGGAGTCACGGCGATGAGGATCTCCGTATCCTCGTGGGAGTACTTGTTGTAGCTCCCCCAGAGGTGCTTTTTATAGAGGGCCTCGAACCGCCGTCCGGGCTCCTCCACCACCAGGCCCCTGTTTTCAGCGGAGCCCTCGATCTGCACACCGCTCCAGCACAGGGCCACCCGGGGGTTCTCATAGAGCTGCCGGGTCTTGCGGAAGTTCTTGTCGGTCTTGAACCAGACCTTGCCGTCATAGAACAGGCAGCTCACATTGCGCACCATCACGTGGTCGTTCACAGAGCTGGCCAGGGCCATGACCTTAGAGTCCCCCAGCTTCTCAAACATGAGCGCCGCCGCCTGCCGGAAGGTCAGGTTTTTGGTTTCGGAAAACTGCATCGTTCAGTTCCTCCTGTCAAATGTCCTCGTCAAAGCCGGCCATCATCTGGGAGGCCAGGTGGGCCTCCAGATCGGCCTCCAGCTTGGCCAGCTTCTCCAGGTTGTCCTTGCCCACACAGCCCAGCAGGAGGTACTTTTTGTTGAAGGGGTCATGGATGAAGTGGTAGAGCAGGTGGAAGTCCTTGATCTGCTCGGTGTTGTGGACGTGGATGCGGGGGCCGGTGCAGGGGTGGACGCGCCCGCCGATAGAGACATGGCGCTCGTCCTGGTAGGCCACGGGGAGCTTCTGGTCAATGAGGTCGTAGACCTTTTTCTCCAGCTCCATGATATCAAAATTGGGCTTGCGGTCATCGGGGAAGGTGATGAGGAAGCCGCGGCGCACGTCGCCGTGGCCGCACCGCTCCAGCTCCTCTGGGGGCATACAGAGCTCGCAGAGGTCCTCCGCCGTGTGGCTCATGAGGCGGTAGGGGAGGGACTTGTAGACATTGTCATAGATGTCCTGGGGGGTGGGGCCGAAGATGGTGGGCCGGGTGATGACCACCTCCTCGCCCACGCCGATGAGCAGGTCCGCCTTTACGTGGAGGATGGGGTAGACCAGGTCAAAGTGCTCCACAATCACCCGCTTGCCCCGGTGGAGGGCCTGGAGGATGGCGTCGGCCAGGACGCTCATCTGGGTAAAGCCGTTTTCAAAGCGGATGTCCAGGTGGTAGGTATGGGGGGAGAAAAAGCGCTGGTCGTCGTCCTGGTCCAGGATGGGCAGGGGGCGGACGTTGACCCCGTCGTCGTCGTTGGTGAGGTCCAGGCCCGGGAACATGCCGCGAATGAGGGCGCTCTTGCCGGAGCCCGCCTCGCCGATGATGCCGATGAGCTTGTCCGTGGGGTTGAGGTAGAGCTGTACCAGGTGCATCCCCAGGGCGTACATCCGCTTGCGGCCCCGGGGGGCGAAGTAGGTGCTGATGACATGGCTTGTCTGGCGTTCGATCATAGGGGGTGCCTCCTTTTTCCTTTTCGTTCTCCGGGTCCAGTATAGCATACTTTCCGCCCCCTGGGAAGGGTATTTTCAGATTTAGCCTCTCCATAGGTCTGACGGAACCGTGTAGAGGCGCACATTGTGCGCCCCTATAAAACGAGACTGCGGCGATAGCGGCAGGGTGGGTGAACACGGCCCGCCCCCGCACCATATGGCATGTCCAGCCGCCGCCCGCCCTCTTTCGTCGATTTCCCCACAATGCCGAAAAACCCGTTGCAAAAATTTGCCGTCTACGCTATAATGGCATCAGATTCAAGCAGCAGACCAAAGCTGACACTAAAGGAGGCAGATGGATGACAAAGATTATCCGCAGCGCGTCCGCGGGGACGCTGGAATCCAACGACGTCTTCGTCGAGATCGAGCCCTGGGACCAGGGGCTCCGGCTGACGCTGGAGTCCGTGGTCAAGCAGCAGTTCGGAGACGCCATCGAGCGCTCGGTCCGGGAGACCCTTGCCCAGTGCGGCGTGGAGCAGGCCAAGCTCAACGTGGTGGACCAGGGGGCCCTCGACTGTGTGCTCCGGGCCCGGGTGGAGACCGCCGTGGCCCGGGGAAGGGAGGGGCAGGCATGAGGAGATCGATGCTCTTCCTCCCCGGCAACACCCCCCGGATGCTCATCAACGGCGCCTTCCTGGGCGCGGACGCCATCATCTTCGACCTGGAGGACGCGGTGGCCCCGGCGGAGAAGGATGCCGCCCGCATCCTGGTGCGAAACACCATGCGCTATATGGACCTGGGCGGGTGCGAAGTCATCGTGCGCATCAACTCCATCGACACCGCCTTCTGGAAGGCGGACCTGGAGCAGATCCTCCCCGAGAAGCCCAACCTCATCCTCCTGCCCAAGACCGGCTCCGCCGCCGACGTGCGGGAGGCGGACGCCTGCATCACGGAGCTGGAGGACAGATTGGGCCTTGCGCGCAACACCGTGCGCCTCATGCCCCTTATCGAGACTGCGCTCGGCGTGGAGAACGCCTACGCCATCGCGTCGGCCTGCTCCCGGGTAGCGGCCCTCTTCCTGGGGGCCGAGGACCTGACGGCGGACCTGCGCTGCCAGCGGACCAAGGCCGGGCGGGAGATTGAGTACGCCCGCACCCGCCTCGTCACCGCCGCCCGGGCCGCCGGGGTGGACGTCTACGACACCCCCTTCACCGACGTCAACGACGACGAGGGCATCGAGGCGGACGCCGCCCTCGCCAAGGCCCTGGGCTTCACCGGCAAGGCGTCCATCTCTCCCCGGCATGTGGAGGCCATCAACCGGGTCTTCAGCCCCACCCAGAAGGAGATCGACTACGCCTATGAGGTCATGGAGGCCATCCGGGTGGCCAAGGAGCAGGGCAAGGGCGCTATCGCCCTGTACGGGAAAATGATCGACGCGCCCATCGTCGCCCGGGCGGAGCAGACCATCGCCGCCGCCAAAGAGATGGGCCTTGGAAGGGAGGAGCAGGTATGAGCAAACTGGTGAGTTCCCTCCGGGAGGCCGTGGCCCTCGCCGGACTGAGAGACGGCATGACCGTCTCCTTCCACCACCACCTGCGAAACGGCGACTACGTGCTCAACATGGTCATGGAGGAGATCGCCCGGCTGGGTGTGAAGGACCTGACGGTGAACGCCAGCTCCCTCTTCGACACCCACGCCCCCCTTGCGGACCACATCCGAAACGGCGTTGTCACCGCCATTCAGACCGACTACATGGCCGCAGGGCTTGGGAAGGAGATTTCCCGGGGCCTCATGGCAAAGCCCGTCCAGTTCCGCACCCACGGCGGACGGCCCAGCGCCATCGCCGATGGGACCACCCCCATCGACGTGGCCTTCATCGCCGCCCCCAGCGCGGACCCCATGGGCAACTGCACCGGGAAATTCGGCAAGTCCGCCTGCGGCAGTCTGGGCTACGCCTTCCCCGACGCCATGTACGCCAAGAAGGTCATCGTCATCACCGACAATCTGGTGCCCTACCCCCTCCAGGACTGGTCCATCCCTGAGATTTACGTGGACTGCGTCGTCCAGGTGGAGGCCATCGGCGACCCCAAGGGCATCGTCTCCGGCACCACCCGCATCACCCGGGACCCGGTGGGCCTGGTCATGGCCTCCTACGCGGCCAAAGTCATCGAGCACTCCGGCCTGCTCCAGGACGGCTTCTCCTTCCAGACTGGGGCGGGCGGCGCGTCCCTTGCCGCCGCCGGGTTCCTCAAGGACATCATGCTCGCCAAGAACATCCAAGGGAGCTTCGGCCTCGGCGGAATCACGGGCTACATGGTGGATATGCTCCAGGCCGGGTGCTTCCAGTCCCTGCTGGACGTGCAGTGCTTTGACCTGAAGGCTGTCGAGTCCATCCGCACCGACCCCCGGCACCAGGAGATCAGCGCCCTCCACTACGCCAGTCCCTCCATGCGCTCCGCGGTGGTGGACAGCCTGGACGTGGTCATCCTGGGGGCTACGGAGATCGACACGGACTTCAACGTCAACGTCCACACCGATTCCAACGGCTATATCATGGGCGGCTCCGGCGGACACAGCGACACCGCCGCCGGGGCGAAGCTCGCTATGATTATCGCCCCCATGAGCCGGGCGCGGCTCCCCATCGTCACGGACCATGTCACCTGTGTCTCCACCCCGGGGAAGGACATCGACGTGCTGGTGACCCAGGGCGGCATCGCCGTGAACCCCAAGAACGCCGGACTTGCGGCCCGACTGAAGGACGCGGGGCTCCCCGTCATCGGCATCCACGACCTCAAGGCCAAGGCCGAGGCCATGACCGGCGCGCCCAAGCCCCTCAGGAAGGGGGACAGGGTGGTGGCCGAGGTGGTCAGCCGGGACGGCGGCATCCTCGATCAGATCTACAGCGTCCCCGAAGGCCAGTGACCAGAACAATAACGATACGATAGAGGAGAAGAGCACATGCGTGAGATCAACGCACAGCAGATCACAGAAGTGGTGCGGCGGCTGTGCATCGACGCCAACCGCCACCTGCCCCAGGACATGAAAAACCGGATCGAGGCCTGCCGCGCCCAGGAGGGCTGGGCCCAGGCCGGTGAGATTCTGGACCGCATCATCGAAAACTACCACATCGCCGACGGCAGCGACCGCCCCATCTGTCAGGACACCGGCGTGGCCTGCGTCTTCCTGAAGGTCGGGCAGGAGGTCCATATCAACGGCGATATCGCGGAGGCCGTCAACGAGGGCGTCCGGCAGGGCTATGACCAGGGGTACCTGCGCAAGAGCGTGGTCCGGGACCCCCTGGACCGGGTGAACACCGGCGACAACACCCCCGCCATGCTCTACTATGAGATCGTCCCCGGCGACAAGCTGGAGATCACCGTGGCCCCCAAGGGCTTCGGCAGCGAGAACATGAGCCAGATCAAGATGCTCAAGCCCTCCGACGGGCTCCAGGGCGTCAAGGACTTCGTCTGCAAGGTGGTGGAGGACGCCGGCCCCAACCCCTGCCCCCCCATCGTGGTGGGCGTGGGGATCGGCGGCACCTTTGACAAGGCCGCGTACCTCGCCAAAAAGGCCCTCATGCGCTCTGTGGACCAGAGGAACAGCGTCCCCTTCTACGCGCAGCTGGAGGAGGAGCTCCTGGAGTCCGTCAACGCCCTGGGCATCGGGCCCCAGGGCTTCGGCGGCAGGACCACCGCCCTTGCGGTGAACATCGAGCAGTACCCCACCCACATCGCGGGACTGCCGGTGGCGGTCAATCTCAACTGCCACGTGACCAGACATATGACGGAGGTGCTTTGATATGCCGGTATCCATCAAGACTCCCCTCAGCCGGGAGGAGGCCCGGAAGCTCCGGGCCGGAGACAGCTGTCTCATCTCCGGCGTGATCTACACCGCCCGGGACGCCGCCCACAAGCGGCTCTGCGAGCTGGTGGCGGCGGGCAAAGAGCTGCCCATCGACGTCAGGGACGCCACCATCTACTACGTGGGCCCCACCCCGGCGGGCCCCGGCGAGGCCATCGGCTCCGCGGGCCCCACCACCTCCTACCGCATGGACGCATACAGCCCCACCCTCATCGCCCTGGGCGAGACGGGCATGATCGGCAAGGGCAAGCGGGGCCCGGAGGTCATCGCCGCCATGAAGGAGCACGGCGCGGTGTACTTCGGGGCCATCGGCGGGTGCGGCGCGCTTTTGAGCCAGTGCGTGAAGAAGGCGGAGATCGTGGCCTACGAGGACCTGGGCGCGGAGGCCATCCGCCGCCTGGAGGTGGAGGACTTCCCCGTGGTCGTCATCATCGACAGCGAGGGGAACAACCTCTACGAGACGGGGCGGAAAGCGTACCTGGAGGCGCAGAAGTAGGGCGCAGAACCGAAAAAAGAGGCGGGGCCGAAGCCCTGCCTCTTTTATTTGGTCTCTTCTTCATTTCTTGGCGGCAGGAGGATGATCTCCGGCTCCGGCGCGCTGATGTACATCTCCTCGCACAGCCGCTGGGCCTCGATGAGGAGCTCCGCCGCCTCCGCCGAGAGCCGCTGTGCGCGCTCCGAGTACCGGACCATGGTCAGGTACATCTCTTTGTAATCGGGCATGTTTTATCACTCCTAACTTGCTCATAGTACCATATAATTGTCTATTAGTCAATAATTTTCTTTTGACAGATGATAATAATTCGGTGCGGTTTTTGCTATGCTATTATGGCGGGGTGATATCGTGCGCGAACACTTTCGGGAAAAATACCGCCTGCTTGGATTAAAAATCGCCTATTATCGGAGAAAACGCGGATATACGCAGGAACAGCTTGCAGAATTGATCGATAAGAATGTGTCGTTCCTCGGTCAGATCGAGTCCAACAACGGCGCGGCCGTCAAGGGCGTTTCTCTGGATACGCTGTTTACCATTTCCGAAGTATTGGACGTGCCGGTGGAGAAATTTTTTGCCGAAGATTAAGAGGTCTAGCCATGCCATTCAGAGGAGGACGAACCGGAGTGACGGTTTGTCCTCCTGTTTTTGTTGCGCAGAGACGGTGTAGGGGCGCACAATGTGCGCCCCTACAACCGTAAAGCGATACTGCGGTGTGTGTCGATAGAGCTGTTTTATTGTCTCTGCGCATATTATAGGACAAATAGTCCAATTTGTCAATAGGACTATTTGTCCTGTTATATGATGTAACTGGTGATAAGTTATGCGGCTGAGAATTCGCGATCTACGAGAAGATTCTGATCTGACACAAAAGCAAATCGCTAAATATCTTTCCTGCGACCAATCGCTCTACTCCAAATACGAGAGAGGGGAGCGCCTTTTGCCGTTGGATGCCGCAGTAAAATTGGCAGAATACTATGGGACCAGCGTAGATTACCTGGTAGGCCGCACCAGCAGGAGGGAACCGTATCCGAAATAACACAGGAGGACGAACCGGAGTGACGGTTTGTCCTCCTGTTTTCCGCTATTTCGTTGGCCGCACCCAGCGCGTTGAGGCGGAACGGGCGCGCACAGGCGGGAATCCCCCCCAAAAATTTCTTTTCCCGGTTTTGCCCCCGTTCCCCGCCCCCAAGCATAATCCCCCCGCCCGGACTGCATTTCCCCCACGGACATTCCCGCCGGTCTGCATCCCCCGCCCGGAGACCCTGCGTTTCTCCGCCGGAAGTCCCCTCCTCCATTGCCCGATTTTGCAAGAAATCCTGTGTCTCTTGCAAGCCCGACGAAAGCTTTCCTGCAAATTTGCAAGATGCGTCTTTTTGACTTGTAAAACAAGAAAAACCCTTGATTTTTTTGTAACTATTGACAAATCAATGAAGATATCGTATGATGTAGCTGTACGCCTCCGGGCTGTCCCGGGGCAATTTATGATTATGATGCAGAGGTGGTTTCTTATGGATAGTGTCAAGAAAAAGGTACTGGTGATCGGAGTGATCGGCGCCGACGTCCATGCCGTGGGCAACAAGATCCTCTATCACGCGTTTACGGAGGCCGGGTTCGACGTGGTGAACCTGGGCGTGATGGTCAGCCAGGAGGAATATATCGCCGCCGCCATCGAGTCCAACGCCGACGCCATCGTCGTCTCCTCCCTCTACGGGCAGGGCGAGCTGGACTGCCGCGGGATGCGCCAGAAGTGCGACGAGGCCGGCCTCAAGGGCATCCCCCTGCTGGTGGGCGGCAATATCGTCATCGGCAAGCAGAAGTTCGAGGACGTGGAAAAGCGCTTCAAGGACATGGGCTTCGACCGGGCTTTCCCCCCCAACACCACCCCGGAGACCACCATCGAGGCCCTGCGGGAGCTCCTCCACATGGACGGTGACGCCCAATGAGACCGGTCCTGCTGATCGACTTTGGCAGTACCTACACCAAGCTGACCGCCGTGGACCTGGACGCTGAGGCCGTCTTAGGCACCGCCGCGTCCTACACCACGGTGCAGACCGACATCAACGAGGGCCTCACCAAGGGCCTCGCCCTCCTGGAGGAGAAGACCGGGAAGCTGGAGTATACGGAGACCTTCGCCTGCTCCTCCGCCGCCGGAGGGCTGCGGATGGTCACCAGCGGCCTGGTGCCGGAGCTGACCAGCGAGGCGGCGAAGCTTGCAAGCCTCGGCGCGGGGGCCAAGATCATCGGCCTCTACTCCTTCGAGATGACCGAGGACGACCTGGAGGACATCCGGGCCGCAAAGCCCGACATCTTCCTCCTGGTGGGCGGCACCGACGGAGGCAACAAGGACTGCGTCCTCCACAACGCCAGGATGCTTGCCGCCCTGCGCCCCGCGTTCCCCATCGTGGTGGCCGGAAACCGGGCCGCGTCCCGGGAGTGCGAACGCATCCTGGAGGGGTGCGAGGTCCACGTCTGCCCCAACGTGATGCCCAAATTCGGTGTCCTGAACATCGAGCCCACCCAGAGCAAGATCCGGGAAATTTTCCTGGGCCGCATTGTCCAGGCCAAGGGCCTCTCCCAGGTCAGCGGCCTTCTCTCCGATATCCTCATGCCCACCCCCTCGGCGGTGCTCCAGGCCATGGAGCTCCTCAGCAAGGGCTGTGAGGAGGAGCGGGGCATCGGCGATCTGGTGGGCGTGGACGTGGGCGGTGCTACCACCGACGTCTACTCCATGGCCGACGGGATGCCCGAGCAGATGAATACCGTCTACAAGGGCCTGCCCGAGCCCTTCGGCAAGCGGACCGTGGAGGGCGACATCGGGATGCGCTACAGCGTCAAGGGCATCCTGGAGGCCGCCGGGACCGCCCGGGCGGCAGAGCTCTCCGGCCTCTCCGAGGCGCGGGTGGAGGAGCTGGTGGCCTGGCTGCGGGAGCACACCGACAGCGTCCCAGAGGGCCCCGGCGAGATGGAGGACTTAGACTACGCCTTAGCGTCCCTGGCCGTGGAGACCGCCGTGGCCCGCCACGCCGGGACCATAGAGGAGACCTTTACCATGATGGGCAGGACCTATGTCCAGACGGGGAAGAACCTCACCAACGTCAAGCAGATTGTTGTCACAGGCGGAAGCCTGATTCATACCAGGAGGGTCGTGGAAATTGCGCGGCACGCCCTCTGGTCCGCCGCCCAGCCCGCCTCCCTGCGCCCCAGGGAAGCGGACGTGTGGGTGGACCGGACGTATATTTTGGCCGCCATGGGGCTCTTGGCGGGGCGCTATCCCGCCCAGGCCCTGCGAATGATGAAAAAGGAGATGGAAAAACATGGACATTCAAAATAAGCGCATCCCGGATGACGTCTTCCAGAGCCTGCGGGAGGAAGTCCTCACCCAGTGGCCCACCGGCAAGGGCGTAGACCTCCAGGAGGCTGTCGACTACCACAAGGCCATGCCTGAGGAGCGTATCTTCGCCAAGAAGCTCCTGGCCGCTAAGGCCGAGGGCAAGACCCTGGTCCAGCCCCGTGCCGGCGTGCCCGTCATCGCCGAGCACATCAAGCTCCTTGAGCACCTCCAGGACCAGGGCGAGGCCGACCTCCTGCCCAGCACCATCGACAGCTACACCCGTCAGAACCGCTATGAGGAGGCGGAGAACGGCATCCGGGAGTCCATCCGGCTGGGCCGCGCCATGCTCAACGGCTTCCCGGCGGTCAACCACGGCGTCCACGGGTGCCGGGAGGTGATCGAATCCCTCCACACCCCCGTCCAGGTCCGCCACGGCACCCCCGACGCCCGGCTCCTGACCGAGATCACCTACGCCGGCGGCTTCACCAGCTACGAGGGCGGCGGCATCTCCTATAACCTGCCCTACTGCAAGAACGTGCCCATGGAGCGCACCATCCGGGATTGGCAGTATGTCGACCGCCTCACCGGCCTCTACGAGGAGATGGGCGTTTCCATCAACCGCGAGCCCTACGGGCCCCTCACCGGCACCCTGGTGCCCCCCTGCATCTCCCACGCCGCCGCCATCATCGAGGCCCTTCTGGCCGCGGAGCAGGGCGTGAAGAACATCACCGTGGGATATGGACAGTGCGGAAACCTGGTCCAGGACGTGGCCGCTATCCGCACCCTCCAGAAGCTCACCGACGAGTACCTCCAGAAGTACGGCTACGGCGACGTGGCGGTCACCACGGTGCTCCACCAGTGGATGGGCGGCTTCCCGGCGGACGAGGCCAAGGCCTTCGGCGTCATCTCCACCGGCAGCCTCATCGCCGCCTTTGCCAAGGCCACCAAGGTCATCGTCAAGACCCCCCACGAGGCCGTGGGCATCCCCACCATGGAGGCCAACGCCCAGGGCCTCAAGTGCACCAAGCAGGTGGTCAACATGATGGCCGACCAGACCTTCCAGGACGAGCGCCTGCCTCAGGAGGAGGAGATCATCTGTGCCGAGACCCGGTGCATCCTGGACAAGTGCTTCGAGCTGGGCGAGGGCGACATCGCCGTGGGCGTCTGCCGCGGCGTGGAGGCCGGTGTGCTGGACGTGCCCTTTGCCCCCTGCCGTGCCAACGCGGGCCTCATGCTCCCCTGCCGGGACAACGACGGCGCCATCCGCATCCTCAACCCCGGCCACCTGCCCTTCACCCAGGACCTCAAGGACTTCCACGCCGGAAAGATCGAGGAGCGGGCCAAGGCCGAAAAGCGCAAGGCATCCTTCCAGATGGTCACCGACGACGTCTACGCCATCGGCAAGGGCCGCCTGGTGGGCCGTCCGCGGTATTAATCTTCTTTTCTTCTTTGTGTACAAAGAAGAAAAGAAGCAAAAGAAGAAAAACTTTTTGCGGCAAAACGTTGTTTTGCCTTTTGGATGGTCAATGGCCGTCCTAAAAGTGAACTATTCGATTGAATGAATTCTAAAATTTTATTAAAGGAGCGTGTTTCCCATGAAAATTGTTGACGTTATCTGCTCCCCCGGCCGGACCGGCTTCTACTTCGACGACCAGCGCGCCATCAAGGCCGGCGCCGGTCACGACGGCGTGTTTTACACAGGCGAGCCTGTCACCGAGGGCTTCCAGTCCGTGCGGCAGGCGGGGGAGTCCATCTCTGTGATGATCGTCCTGGAGGACGGTCAGGTGGCCTACGGCGACTGCGCGGCGGTCCAGTACTCCGGCGCGGGCGGGCGTGACCCCCTGTTCCTGGCCAAGGACTTCATCCCCATCATCGACAAGTACATCAAGCCCGAGCTGGTGGGCAAGGAGGCCAACGACTTCCGGGGCCTCTGCAAGATGATGGAGGCCATCCAGGTGGAGGGCAAGCGCCTGCACACCGCCATCCGCTACGGCGTCAGCCAGGCCATCCTGGACGCCGTGGCCCGTGCCACCGGCCGCCTCATGTGCGAGGTGGTGGCGGACGAGTACGGCTGCACCGTATCCGATGCCCCCATCCCCGTCTTCACCCAGTCCGGTGACGACCGCTATGACAACTCCGACAAGATGATCATCAAGGGCGCTCAGGTCCTGCCCCACGCCCTCATCAACAACATCGACACCAAGCTGGGCCGCGACGGCGGCAAGCTGTTGGAGTACGTCGCGTGGCTGAGCAACCGCATCCAGACCAAGCGGGTCGATCCCAGCTACTCCCCCATCCTGCACATCGACGTGTACGGCACCATCGGCGCGGCCTTCGGCAACAACAACTACAAGGAGATGGCCGACTACCTCGCCAAGCTGGAGGAGGCCGCCAAGCCCTTCCACCTGCGCATTGAGGGCCCCATGGACTGCGACTGCGACCGTGAGACCCAGGTGGTGGCTCTGGCCGGTCTGACCAAGGAGCTGGACGAGCGGGGCATCAACGTGGAGCTGGTGGCCGACGAGTGGTGCAACACCCTGGAGGACATCAAGATCTTCGCCGACCGCAAGGCGGGCCACATGGTCCAGATCAAGACCCCCGACCTGGGCGGCATCAACAACACCATTGAGGCCGTGCTCTACTGCAAGGAGAAGGGCATCGGCGCTTACCAGGGCGGCACCTGCAACGAGACCGACCGCAGCGCCCAGGTGTGCGTCCACTGCGCCATGGCCACCCAGCCGGTGCAGATCCTTGCCAAGCCCGGCATGGGCGTGGACGAGGGCTATATGATCGTCTACAACGAGATGAACCGTATCCTGGCGTTCCGCAAGGCCAAGAAGGCCAGCAAGTAAGCACCGCGAAGCAATTTGCGGGTCCAGGGGCTCAGCCCCTGGTGGAGTCCAGAGGCAAAGCCTCTGGCGGGTGCAGGGCGGAGCCCTGCTGGGTTTGGGCGAAGCCCAACATCCACTCGCGCTAAACAAAAAGTCCCCGCTGGTGCGAAACCAGCGGGGACTTTTCCTGTTTTCAAAGGATCGCTTCCATCTTGATCTTCTGGGGCTTGAGGCCGCGCTTGCAGTAGAAGCGCTCCGCGCTCTCATTAAAAGCCCAGACGTCAAGGGTCAGGTTGTAGCACCCATGCTCCCGGGCCAGGGCCTCCGCCGCCTCATAGAGGCGCTTCCCGACGCCCTGCCCCCGGCAGGCTTCGTCCACGCAGAAGTCGTCGATGTAGAGGGTGGTCAGGTCGTTGAGGGCGGTTTCGCCCTGGTGGACCTGGTACTGTCCAAAGACGTAGCCCCGGACGGCGTCCTCCTCATCTGCGGCCACTAAAATGGGACAGCTGGGGTCCGAGAGGAGGGGCCGGAGGGCCTCCGCGTCGTACTTGGTCCCCACCTGGCGGAAGAGGTCGGGCCTGCCCTGCTGGTGGAGGCGGCAGATGCCGGTAAGGAGCTCCAGGAGCTTGGGGATGTCCCGCTCCGCGGCGGGACGGATGGTGATATTCATTGTGTCCTCCTAATCTTGGGCGTAGGGGCGCGCCTCCCCCACCAGGTCCATGACAATGGCCCCCGCCATCATGATTCCCGCGATGGGCGGCACCCAGGGCACGCTGCCCGGGACGCTGCGCCGTCCGGGGGGCGGGGCCTCCAGGGGCGCGCAGGGCACGGCCTCCTCGCTGCTGTAGACCACTTTCAAGTGCCGGATATCCCTCCGGCCCAGCTCCCGGCGCATCACCCGGGCCAGGGGACAGCCCCTGGTGAGGCTCAGGTCCGTGACCTCCAGGCGGCTGGGGTCCAGCTTGTTCCCGGTACCCAGGGCGGAGAGGACGGGGATGCCCCGGTCCCGGGCCCGGCAGATGAGGTCGATCTTGCAGGAGACCAGGTCAATGGCGTCGGCGATGTAGTCCAGGCCGTCAAAAAAGCTGTCCAGCGTCTCCCGGTCGTAGTGGATGGCAAGGGGATGGACGGCGCAGTCCGGATTGATATCCAGGACCCGCTCCGCCATGACCTCCGCCTTGCTGCGGCCCGCCGTGGAGGTGAGGGCCCCCAGCTGGCGGTTGATGTTGCTGAGGCTGTAGGCGTCCCGGTCCACCAGGGTCAGCTCCCCCACGCCGGAACGGGCCAGGGCCTCGGCGGCGCAGCTCCCCACGCCGCCGAGGCCCACCACACACACATGGGAGCTTTTCAGCTTCTCCATGGCCCGGGGGCCAAGGAGCATTTCGTTTCGGATAAATCGTTCGGTCATGATTCTACTGCTTTCTGGTTTTTGGGACGGTGGGGTGCTGGGCTTCGCCCTGCGCCCCACCGCCTTGGAAAAGGCGGGCGAAACTTTTGTGTCCGCTTCGCGCCGTGCTCTCAGGATTGGCAGAACCGTGCCAGGATCGCCGCGGCCTCGGCCCGCGTGGTGGACGCCTGGGGGCTCAGCCGCCCGTTGGCCCCGCCTATGAGGCCCGTGGACACCGCCCAGCGCATGGCGTCCATGGCGTAGGAGGAGACGGCGTAGCCGTCGGTAAACTGCCACAGGTCCCCGCCGAAGACCACGGGACTGCCCTTATAGCGCCAAAGCATGGTCACCAGCTGCTCCCGGGTGATGGTCCCGGAGGGGGATTCGCCGTCGGTGATGCCCCGGTTTACAGCCCAGTACTGGCCGCGCTCGTACCATGTGGCCCCGCCGTTGATGTCGAAGCCCGCGTGGGCGGCGAGGGCCGTCCAGATCGCGCCCCGGGTTGCCTGGCCGTAGGGGCCGAACTGGGTGGCGGACACCCCGCTCATCATGCCCCGGGTGTAGACATACTCCACGCTGTCATAGAACCAGTCGCCCAGGCGCACGTCCTCGTAGTTCATCACCGGGCGGGTGATGGGGCCGGCGGCGGCGCTCTGGAGCTTGAACGTGGCGCTGACGTTCACCCGGTAGCCGGGCATGGTGAAGGAGTAGTTCCCGCCGCCCAGGTCCTTGAGGTCCCCGACCTCGAAGCCCTGGCTGTTGACGACGGTGACGCCGCCCACCTCATAGCCCGGCTGGGGCCGGGCCTGGACGCTGACAACCGCGCCCTGGTTTGCGTACTCCCAGGGGATGATGATCTCGCCGCCCGCCGTGGCGGAGACGCTGATGTAGTAGCCCTGGCTGGTGTTATTGCCGCCGCCCGCGCCGGGGTTCATCTGCCAGTTGGCCACCACGGTGAGATCGCCGGTCATGTTGGCCCGGATGACCACGGACTTCGTCGGCTTGCTGACGCCGCTGTAGGTCCAGCCCAGGAAAGTGAAGCCGCTCTTGTAGGGCACAGGGACATTGAGGGTCTGGGCCTGATCGGAGAGGTTATAGCTGGTGGGTCCGGAGCCGGTCATATAGCCGCCGTTGAGGTTGTAGGTAATCTTCCAGCTGGTGGGCTTGGGGGGCTTGACCTCCGCGTCCTTCCACACTGCGGTGATGGTGGTGTCGCCGGTGATGGTGATAACCGCGCCGGGGGCGTACTCCTTGCCGTCAAACTTCCACGCCTGGAAGGTCTTGCCCTCCGGAGCCGTGAAGCCGCAGGCAGGGAGGGTGTAGGTCGTGCCGCCCTCGGCCTTGGGCACGGTGACAGGGTCCATGGTGCCCGTACCGCCATTTGCGTCAAAGGTGATGGTCCAGGGCTTGGTGGGGTCATCGGGCTCGGGCTCCTTCTCCTTCCAGAGGGCGGTGATCGTCACCGCCTCGCTGTCCAGGTAGATTTCCTCGCCGGGGGCGGCCTTCTGCTCGCCCTTCTGCCATGCGTCGAACTCCATGCCCTCGGGGGCGGTGAAGGTGCACTCCGGCAGGGTCAGCCACTCGCCCACCTTATGGCCCTCCTCCACGATGGCCTCGCCGGTGCCCTCGCCGGGGTCGTAGGTCACGACGCAGTCTTTGGCGTCCGGGTCTACGTCCTTCTTCTTCCACTCCGCCTTCACAGTTGTCTTAGAGGCGGTTAGGATGATTTTGCCGCCTGCCGGATACTTGGTCCCTTCCACGCTCCAGCCGTCGAACTCCATGCCCTCCGGGGGAGTAAAGGCGCACGCGGGCAGCTCGTATTCAGTCACAGCCCCTTCTTCCGTCGCCTTGTCTACCGCCACAGGGCTCATCTCTCCGGTGCCGCCGTTGGGATCGAAGATGACGAGGTACTTGCCCTCGTCTTCTACCCAGTGGCCGGTGAGGGTGAGGGTACCGGAGAAGCCCTCCGGGAGGTCGATGAGGCTGTTGTTGAAGATGACCACCTGGTCGTTGTCGCAGGTCCACTTCTCAAAGATACTGCCGGGCTTCACAGGGGTGCCCTCGATGGGCAGAGGGGCGGGATAAGCGCCGTCGGTATATACGTAGTGGTCCGGTTTTGTCACGCCGCCGCCGTCCTGATAGACGATCTTGCCGTGCCAGACGGCGGTGGCCGTGGTCTCGGGAGCCGTCAGGGAGACGGTCCCGCCGGGGGCGTACTCAACACCACCGACCTTCCATCCGGCGAACGTCATGTCCGCAAAGGTGAAGCCGCATTCAGCGGGGAGCGGGGCCATCACGCCGGAGGTGCTGTTCTTGCGCACCCGGAAGGTCAGGTCTTCCATCGTACCCGCCGCGTTTTTGCTGCCGGGGAGGAATTTGAGGACATAGGTGTCCAGATTCTTTTCGTCCTCCCAGACTGCCGTTACGGTTTTGTCGCTATCGATGGTGATGGATGCGCCGGGGGCGTACTCAACACCACCGACCTCCCATGCCAGGAAGACGTACTTTGTCAATGGCGCATCCGGGTTATCCGGGTCCGGTACAGGGTCCGGGTAAGTGTAACCGCACTCCGGCAGGGTGTAGCTGGTGCCGTAGGTGAGGCCCCCTACAGGAGCCATTTCACCAGTTGCAACAGGATCGCCTTTATCAAAGGTTACGGTGTAAAGGATATCCTTCCAGTGGGCAATGATGGTGTAGTCCTGCGTTACCACGGGGATCTTGTAGCCGATGGAGAATTTCCGCTGTAAGCCTTCGATCTCCCAGTAGTCGAACGCCTTGCCTGCTGGAGCCTTGAAGTCATCACCAAGAGTGGCCGGGTCCGGAAGTTCATACCCCTCTCCTTGGGAAAGCTCTTCCGTTCTATTTTGCGCGTTCTCAGTCCCGGTATTCGGAACAAGGGTGATGGTCCACTTGACGGCCTCCCACACGGGGACGAAGGTAATCGTGTCACCCTCAGCATCTTTATCGCTGTCCTTGACTGTATAGGTGTTACGGATCATGGTAGGGTTATCAGGATCAGAGTCTGGGGCTACTGTCTCAAAGGCAAGTTCCCGGTCGTTGACCTTGATCTTCCAAGTCTTGAACGTCTTCCCCTCGGGAGCAGTGAAGCCGCAGTCCCAGAGTGTGTGCTCATTACCTTCCCAAGTGGGGATGTCCGCCATCTCGCCGGTGCCGCCGTTTGCGTCAAACTTGATGGTGTAGTTCTTTGCCCAAATGGCGGTCAGTGTGATGTTCTCCAGCTTCATCACTTCGGGATCCAGCAGGACCTCGTCTTTGTTCTCCTCGGAACTTGTTAAGGGAAGTTCTGAATTATCTGACTCTTTGTGAGCCGTGCCCTTCCAGCCTAAGAAGGTATAGCCCTCTTTGGTCGGGGCGGCCTGGGAGATGGATTCGCTTTCGATGGTGTATTCGCTGGTTTTAGTTGAAATTTCGCTACCATCCGGATTTTTACCCCAAGTACCGCCATCAGCTTCCCAAGTGACCGTGTACTTCTTAAGATTCCAGTCAGCAAGGAGCGTCAGGTCGCCAAAGGTGCCCGCAGGGACGGTGACAGTGATGACGCCGTTTTCGTTTTTGGAGTCAACAGGCTTGCTCTCATCGCTGCTCACCCAGCCGTTCAGCTCGTAGCCGCGGCGGGTGGGGGCGGGGTCGGGAGGAAGATTATTAAGCGGTTTATCGTCCTCCGCGTCATACTCATAGGCGTCCGCACTGGTCTTTGTTTTCTCTCCGTCATCCCACGCGCCGCCGTTGGCATCCCAGATGATGTCGTAGGTGTTGGGCTCAAACTCGCCATAGAGCAAAATGTCACTTAAATGGTCAGCCGGGATATATACGGTTGCCGTTCCAGGCTGATCCGGTGTGGGCTGTGTCACGTATACAGCGTCCAAGGGATCAGGAGGACTTTCTGGATCATATTCGGTATAGCTTTCGATCTTCCAGGTCATGCCATCCGCAACAGGAACCTCCACTGTGACCGTCTGTTTCTTAGGCGCGACTTTGATATCTACCTCACGGTAGATATCGTCCTTGTCATCAAAGACCAAGATGTTCTTCGCTGCGCCCTCCCAGTTCGCCGTGTAGGTGAGATCTCCTGTCTCTCCTGCGGGGATGATGAGTTCCTGCCGGAGCGTTTTATCCCGGGGGCTGGTCCAGCCGAGGAAGATATATCCGTCCTTATGCGGTGTCGGTACCCGTATAGCTTGTTTCTGGTCAGAGCGCGAATACTCTGCCAACGTCGTTGGGGTTTCATCTGTGATCCGAACGCCGTCATAGACGTTGTCGTTAGTGATGGTGTACTTGGCCGTGGTCGGTATATCCCACCACGCTTCAACGGTGGTGTTCTCCGTAAAGGCATAAGCATATCCGACGGGATAGACCACATCGCCGATGAGCCAACCCGCAAACGCCTTCTCTGACCCATCGTTATTTTTTTCAGGCAGAAAACGCTTCGGCTTCTCAATCAGAACCAATGGACTGCCCGCCAAGGTCTCCCGCGTCACATTTCCGCCGCTGCCATTGATCGAACCTTTGCCGGGTGTGAACGTAATCACAAGGGGCTTGTAATCTGTGATAACCTTAATGCCGCTGTTGGGGAAAATCGCCATCCCGTCTCCGGTAATCTGATTCCACTCCTGAGAAGAGCCCGTGTAGTAGACGGTTTTCAAATTGGGACAGTTGCTGAAAGCACCGCTGCCCGCCTCTTTCACGGTATCCGGGATCATGATGTCCACCAACACTGTAAATCCGGCGAAGGCACCGGCACCAATCCCCTTCACGCCGGCGTCGATCTGGATATGCTTGATTTGTCCTCTCAGGTGCTGCCAAGAATCGCCCTTCGTGATGTCAATTACGCCAGAGCCGTAGATGGAAAGCGTACCATCGGCAAACGTCCAATTTGTCCCGTCCCCGCAGGTACCGGAGGTCCGGGTTTCCTCTTCCTGCACCCGGACTGAGATGTTACCAGAAAGATTATCCATCACTTGGGTTTTAATGGCATCCCACTGCGCTGTTGTTCCGTTGAAATAGATATTGGTCAGCTTGGAACACCCCACCAGAGGCGATTTGCCCACTGTCACAACCGAACTTGGAATCGTAATCTGTGTCAGATTGGACAGGGCGGAAAAAGCACTGTCATGGATGCTGGTCACTCCGCTGAGAATTTCAATCGCTGTGATTTTCGATGCACTGCCGCTCCAGCTGGGGTTTGGGGGGGCCATTTCGCCTGTACCAGATGTAGCAAATATGGTCAATTTCCCGTCGTCGCCCAAAATCCACTCCACATTAGCCCCGCAGCTCCCGTTGGTAGGCGGGTCCACCGTCGTCCCCCCCGCCCACGCCGTTGGCATCAGCGAAACCATCAGGCACAGCGCCAGCAGAGCTGATAAAAACCTTCTTTTCATAGCAAGAAACTCCTCTCATCCCTTCTCGGGCGGGGCCCGCTGGGGCCCTTTTTCACATAGACTACCCTACCACAAAACCGGCTCCACTTCAATATGCCAAAGCCAAATTTGTGCAATATCTCCATTCCAATTTTTGGCGAAAGGAAGCCCCGGAGGGGGACCTCCGGGGCCATGTGCGCAGTCTGGGGGATTAGATGGCGGACATTCCGCTCTCGTCCACCTCGGCGGGAGCGCTCTCGCTCATCTCGGTGTACCAGGCGTTGTAAGCCTCCTCCTTCAAGGCGCTCTCGCAGGCGTAGTGCCAATAGGGGGTATCGCCGTAGCCAACAAAGTACATGATATGCGCGCCGGTGCCGGCGTTGTAGACGATGCCGGTGTCGCCGCTCTTGCGGCCGTCCTCATAGCACCAGTCCTGGAAGGCGGCGACCATGCGGCCCTTGGGCACGTCCTCATAGAGGCCGCCGTTGTCCACACTGCCGGGGTCCTTGGAGTTCTCCTCCGCCAGCTTGGCGAAGCCCTCCTCGGTGCCGTCCCAGGTGTCCAGAATCTCCTGGGCCTTAGCGGTGAGCAGCTCCTCGGTGGCCTCCTCGCCCTCGCCCAGCTCCAGGCTCTCGGCGCTGACGAGGACGTGGCGGACATTGTACTCCAGGGTCTCGTCCCGCTCCCGGCCGTTGAAGATGACAACATAGTAGCTGCTGCCGGACTCATTCTCCAGCACCTCGGCGTCCCCGGTCTTGCGGCTCTCGTCGAAGAACCAGTTGCCGTAGAGGCTGTCGGTATAGGTCATCTCCGCGCTCTCGGAGTACCCGGCTTCGGCCTCGGTGGCCATGGACTCGATGTCCTTGCCGTCCTTGTAGGCCGCGAGGATTTCCTCAGCGGTCTCCTTGGCCTGCTTCATGGCCTCGGCCTTCTCCTCGTCGGTAGCGGCGACGGCGTTGCCGTCGGCGTCGGTCTTGGCCTCCGGGGTGCCGGAGAGGGTGACGAGGATGCCGTCCACCAGGTCATAGCTGTTCTTGTTCTCGCTGTAGTACGTCCCGATCTCGTCGTCGGTGTAGGAGAGTTCAGCATAGTAGTCGGTGGCGAACTTGTTGGCCAGCAGGTAGTCCTTCAGGCAGTCCTCATAGATGGAGGGGGTGACGGTGGAGCCGTACACGGCGCCCACGTAGGCCTTATAGCCGTAGCCGTTGGACTTGGCGGACTCCTTGAGGCTGTCCACGGTGTTGTTGAAGGCCTCCATCTCCTCCTCGCCCAAGGTGACGCCCGCCTCCTGAGCGGCCTTCTTGGCGGCGTGGACAAACTGCATGTTCTCCACGGCTGCGCTCTTGAAGTAGTCGTCCCAGGTCTGGGTGTCGTCATAGCTCTGGTCCTTGAGGGGGGTGTTGGTGTCCAGCATCCCGAAGGCCATGGCGTAGTAGCCGTTCTGACTGTTGATAAAGTTCTGATAGGCGCTGTGGTAATAGTAGGAGGCCTGGGCCACACTGTAGCTCTCGCCGCCGATGGTGACGGCGGTCTTGTTCCGCTCCAGAATGCCGGAGTTGTAGACCACCAGGAAGACTGCCAGGGCCACAAAAAGGACACCCAGGGTGCCGTAGAGGATGTTGGTCTTGCGTGCGTCGGCTCTGGCTTCGGCCTCACGGGCGGCCTTGGGGTCCGCGGTACTGCCGGGGGTCAGCTCCTGACGCTTTTTCTTTTCTCTTGATGCGCTCATAGGTTCGTTCATTCCTTCCCAAATTTTCTGCTCCTCCCGCCCCGCGGGAACAGCGGTATCATGTTGTATTTGCCGCACAGGGGGGCCCTGTCTGCGGCCAACTTCCCCTAGTATACTCGATATGCCGCCGTTTCGCAAGTAAAAGTTGTGCGGTCCGTGTAAATATTTTATGAATCGGGGGAGGAGCCGTAAATCAAAGCCCGAGCCGCTTTTTTCCCCTTGGGTAGGGCCGCTCCTCATCTGTGAGGCCCAGAAGGTAATCCACGCTGGTCTGATAAAACGCGGCAAGACGCGCCAGCAGTTCGTCCGGCCACTGCTGGGCCCCCGTCTCCAGGTAGCTGTATTTCCGCTGTGTAATCCCGATCGCCTTTGCCACTTGCGCCTGGGTCAAGTCCCCATCCACACGGAGATCTTTGATTCGTGTTTCCATCTTACTTATCACCCATGATAGAGAATACGGTAGATGGAAATTGTCTATTGCAATTTAGATAAATTCTATCTATAATAAAATAGCGGGGATACAGAAAAATCAAAAGCATCTGAAACGTCTGCAAAAGGGGCTGGAAGGCGAAACAGATTCTTAGGGAGCCCATTTGCCCCTGCCAGGAAAACGGGCGAAACTTCCCGCCCTTCTTTGGGACACCTCCCTCCGGACGAACACGGCCCCGGGGCATCCGCCTCGGGGCCTGTCCATATTTGCAGGTCAGTCGCCGAAGCTGATGCCCAGGAGCCGGGCCTCCTTGACGATGGAGGAATCGGGGTCTACCATCTTCAGCTTTCCGGCCACGTCCTCCAGGGGGACCTTCACGATCTCCCGGTTCTTGTAGCCCACCATGAAGCCGTACTCGCCCCGCATGATCATTTCCCCGGCCTCGCTGCCCAGGCGGCTGGCGAAGACCCGGTCATAGGGGCAGGGACTGCCGCCCCGCTGGGTGTGGCCGGGCACCGTGACCCGGACCTCCAGGCCGCAGCGCGCTCCCAGCTGCTCGGCGATCTCGTAGGACACGGAGGGATACTTGTAGCTGGCCATCTTCTTTTTATATTCCTTCTTGCTCAGGGCCGCGTCCTTCCTGGAGATGGCCCCCTCCGCCACGGCGAGGATGGTGAAGCGGCTGCCGCCGTCGTGGCGGGACTTGATCTTCTTGGCGATCTTGTCGATGTCGTAGGGGATCTCGGGAATCAGGATGATGTCCGCGCCGCCGGCGATGCCGGCGTTGAGGGTCAGCCACCCCACCTTGTGGCCCATGACCTCCACGATGAAGATGCGCCCGTGGGAGGCGGCGGTGGTGTGGATGCAGTCGATGGCCCCGGTGGCCACGTCCACGGCGGACTGGAAGCCGAAGGTCATATCCGTGCCCCAGAGGTCGTTGTCGATGGTCTTGGGCAGTGTGATGACGTTGAGCCCCTCCTGCCGCAGGAGATTGGCGGTCTTATGGGTGCCGTTGCCCCCCAGGATCACCAGGCAGTCCAGCTGGAGCTTGTAGTAGTTCTGCTTCATGGCCGCCACCTTGTCCACGCCGTCGGGCCCCGGGACCTGGATGGTCTTGAAGGGGGTGCGGCTGGTGCCAAGGAAGGTGCCGCCCTTGGTGAGGATGCCGGTGAAGTCGGCGTAGGTGAGGAGCCGGAAGCGGCCGTAGATGAGGCCCTGATAGCCGTCCTGGAAGCCGTAGATCTCCACCTTCTCGTTGGCGTTGAGCATGGCCTTGGCCACGCCCCGCATGGCCGCGTTGAGGGCTTGGCAGTCCCCGCCGCTGGTGAGCATTCCGATGCGTTTCATGTCGATGATCCTCCTTGTTCGTTCTCGGGGACGCGCCCCGTTGATTCCTGCCCCCTATTATAGCGCGTCCCGTTTTCAGATACAAGAAAAACTTATGGAAAATTTTAGGGCTCCTGCCGGGCGATATGGGCGGCGATCCTCTGCATGATCATATCCAGGGCCACCAGGTTGTGTCCCCCCTCCAGGACGATGATGTCCGCGAAGCGCTTGGAGGGCTCCACGAACTGCTCATGCATGGGCTTGACGGTGGCCAGGTACTGCTCCACCACCGACTCGATGCTCCGTCCCCGCTCCCGCACGTCCCGGAGGACCCGGCGGAGGATGCGGACATCCGCGTCAGTGTCCACAAAAATTTTGATATCCATCAGCTCCCGGAGGGCCGGGTCCTGGAAGATGAGCAGGCCCTCGACGATGACCACGCAGGCGGGCTCTATAAGGATGGTGTCCTCCGTGCGGTCGTGGTCGGTGTAGGAGTAGACGGGGCAGCGGACGGCATGCCCGTTTTTGAGGTCTTGCAGGTGGCGGATCATGAGGTCCGTCTCGAAAGCGTCGGGGTGGTCGTAGTTCTGACGGCATCGCACCTCGAAGGGCATACCGTGCTGGGCCCTGTAGTAGTTGTCGTGGTAGATGACGCTGACAGCGCCGCCGAAGCGCTCTTTGATGTGGGCGGTGAGGGTGGTCTTGCCGCTGCCGGTTCCTCCGGCGATGCCGATGAAGATCGTCTCTGGCATGGTGGGGCCTCCTTCCTGAAATCACTGCCTCTATTATAGCGGATTCTGGGGGAATTGCAAGAAAAATGGTGGGCCGCGGACATCCCGAATGACCACATCGGACATTTTCCGGGCTGCCGGCAGGCGCACCCGCAGGGGCGGATAGTATCCGCCCCTGCGGTCCATACGGGAGATGGCGCCTTTCAGGCACCGCCTCCCGGGGAACTTTTTTTGCCAAACCGCGTCGAATGGATAAAAAGGCGGTTGACTGCCGCAAAAAAAATGGGTATCATGTATGCTGTAAGAGAATCTGCTTCAGTCTGTCAAGGAGGTCGATCATATGGGCAGCCGGCACTGCGCCAAGTGCGGCGAAGATTATTCCGATACCTACAAGAGGTGCCCCTTCTGCGAGGAGGAGGCCGCGCTCCGCTCCGGGCACCCCCTCCGCCGCAGGGGCGGCAAACGCCTGGAGGGCGGGCGGCAGAGCTCCGGTGGGGCCGGGGGCGTGATGCTCCTGGTGGCGGCGGTGGTGATATTGGGCGTTTTGGGCTACGTGTTCTTCGGCGACCGGGTGGAGGACTTCATGGGCATCCGGGACACGGACCCGGAGCCGGTGAGCGCCCCCGGCGAGACCAAGATCCCCACGGCCCAGACGCCGCCGGACCAGACCATCGAGCCCCCCCCGCCCTCCCAGGAGCCCGCCGCTCCCGTGGAGGAGGGCCCATTGGCCCTGTCCCGGGCGGATATCACCATCGCCGCCGGGGAGACCGCCCGGCTCACCGCCAGCGGCGGCACGGGGGAGGTGGCCTGGTCCACGTCCAATGAGAACATCGCCGCCGTGGAAAGCGGCTCCGTCACCGGCAAGGCCGGGGGCACCGCCACCATCACCGCGACCAGCGGGGAGGAGTCCGTCTCCTGCACGGTGACGGTCACCGGGGACCCCTGGGTCAGCAGCGCGAACCTGAGCCTCAATAAGACCGACTTCACCTTCGGTTCCGGCGATACCCCGGTGACGCTGCGGGTCAAGGGCACGGAGAGCCCCGTCACCTGGACCAGCGCCAACCCCGGCGTGGCCGCCGTGAGCGCCGAGGGCGTGGTCACATGGGCGGGCAGGGGCACCACCACCGTCACCGCTGCCGTGGACGGGCAGACCCTGGAGTGCATCGTCCGGGCCAAGTAAGTACATAGCGGGCAGGAAAATGCCCCGCCCTGGGGGGCGGGGCATTTTCGTCAAAAAAGATGCTACTGTATCTTTTTTGAAAGGGGCCGGGCAGAGTGCGGCCCGCAAAGTACTTTTTCGAGGTACACGCCCTTGAAAAAGTGATCGAACGTTCTCAGCGCCTTCGGCGCAGACTCCTGCGGAGGGCCCCGGGAAGAGGCCCGTCAGATCGAAAACTCCAGTCTCCGCTCCAGGTTCCTGATCTCGATCTTCTCCGCCCCGGCGGCGTACTCGCCGTCCAGGGTCCAGGGGAAGGCCCCCTCGCTCTCCACGGTGACGCAGGCGGCGTGGCGGAAGATGATCCCCGCCCCCTGGAAGTCCCGCAGGAGCAGGCTTCGTATGAGGTTCTGGAGCTCCACGCCATTGGCGGGGGTGGGGATGAGCAGGAGCTCGAAGCGCCCGTCGTCCAGCACCACCTGCTCCTTCTGGAGCTTCATGAAGCCCCCCACGGAGGTGGAGTTGGTCACCGCGCCGAAGAGGAACTGCCCGTCGAAGGCCTCCTCCTCCGTGGCGATGAGGGCCCGGTAGGAGCGGAGGTTGGAGAGGTCCCGCACCCCCTCCAGCACGTAGGCGAGGTGGCCCAGGTCGTTTTTCACCGACTGGGGCGCGCTGTAGGACACCCGGGTGAAGGCCCCGAAGGAGGCCACGTAGACAAAGGGCCTGCCGCCGAAGTCCCCGATGTCCAGCCGCCGTCCGGCGCTGGAGAGGATGCGCTCCGCGCCCTCCGCGGCTCCGCCGGTGAGGCCCAGGCTTGCGGCAAAATCGTTGGTGCTCCCGCTGGGGAGGTACCCCAGGGGCGGCGGCGAGGGCAGTGTCATGAGGCCCCGGACGGTCTCGTTGAGGGTGCCGTCGCCGCCGCAGCAGACCACCCGGTCGAAGCTGGCCCCCTCCTCTGCGGCGATCTCGGCGGCGTGGCCCTGATGGGCCGTGAGGCGCACGCTCACCAGGTACCCCGCCTCACAGAAGCGGGCCACCGCGTCGAAGAGGGCCGCGTTGGCGTTGGGGCGTGTGCGGCCCGCCCGGGGGTTGATGATGAATAAGAGTGTCTTAGGCATGGAAAAACGCTCCTTGGATCATAAAGGATCGGTTAAATTTTCTATAAGCGCAGTATAACATAGGGAACGGGCCATTGCAACCGCGGAGAAAGCGGTGTATGATAAGAATGTGTAAAAATTTGCCGGGGAGGTAATGCGTTCATGAAAAAAGACAACCACTATTTCGGCTGGGGGCTCACCGCCGTGGTCTCGGTGTGCTCCATCCTGCTCTTTTATGACCTGGTCTTCCGCAGCAGCATCCTCCTGCGCTACCTGGGGGTGCTGGCGGGCATCTTAGCCCCCGTGCTCTACGGCGCCGCCATGGCCTACCTCCTCGCGCCGGTGGTCAACTGGTTCGAGGGGTCCGTCTTCCGCCGCAGGGACGGACGCGCCGGGTGGATCCGGGCGGCGTCCATCGCCCTGACGTGGCTGGTGGTGGCGGTGTTCCTGTACGCCATCATCAGCATCCTCCTGCCGGAGCTCTACAAGAGCGTGATGCAGCTGGTGGGCAATACGAAGACCTACTACAACACCGTTTACAACTGGGTGCTCCACCTGCTGGAGAGCAACCCGGAGTTCGCCTCCCGGGCGGCGGAGCTTATCAACGAGTACTACACCGACGCCCTCACCTGGCTCAACGAGAACCTGGTGCCCCAGCTCCAGACGGCGGTCTCCGCCGTCACCGGCGGCGTAGTGGGGGTGCTGGTGTTTTTGAAGAACCTGCTCATCGGCGTGGTGGTGAGCGTGTACCTGCTGGGGAGCAAGGAGACCTTCGCCGCCGGGGGGTGCAAGCTCTGCTACACCCTCCTGCCCCAGCGGCGGGCCGGGCTGGTCATCCGGGGCGTCAAGGCCGCTGACCGCATCTTCAGCGGCTTCGTCCGGGGGAAGCTCCTGGACTCCCTCATCATCGGGATCCTGTGCTTTTTCTTCTCCAGCCTCTTCCAGTTCCCCTATGCCCCCCTGGTCAGCGTGGTGGTGGGGGTGACCAATATCATCCCCTTCTTCGGGCCCTTCCTGGGGGCCATCCCCAGCGCCTTCCTCATTTTGCTGGACAGCCCTATTAAGAGCCTCTACTTCATCATCTTCATCCTGGCCCTCCAGCAGTTTGACGGCAACATCCTGGGCCCCAAGATCCTGGGCGACAGCACCGGCATCTCCGGCTTCTGGGTCATGGTGGCTATCCTCGTGGGCGGCGGACTGTGGGGCGTGCTGGGGATGTTCCTGGGCGTGCCCATCTTCGCCTGCGCCTACGCGGGGGTGCGCGCCTGCGCCGCCTACCGCCTGCGGAAAAAGGGCCTCCCCACCGACACGGCGAGCTATCTGTCCCATGGGCCGGTGCGGAGGGAGGAGGAACCGGAGGAGAACAAGGCGGAACAGGAGTAACAAAAGCAGGGAGCAGCCGGGGGCTGCTCCCTTTTTGCCGGGGTGCGGGAGACGGAGAGGCGTTTCTGCTCAACCCTCCGCGTCCAGATAGGCGGCGATCTCCTGCAAACCGCTGGCGGCGCTGGCCCCCACGGTGATGCCGCACACGAGCGTCAGCGCCAGGACTAAGGCGGGGATGAGTTTTTTGCTTTTTATGAAAATTCCTCCTCTTTCTGCTGTAAGCTGCAAATATCGTTTGCCCCCGCCGCATACGGTGTTCCTTGAGCCTGCGGTAGAAGGCGGCCTCCTCGAAGGAGATGTTCCCCTCCGGCACCGCCCGCTCCCGGATGGCGGCAAGCTGGCGGTCCGCGTTCTGGTCCGCGCTGGAGACGCGGATATAGCCGAAAATATGTTCTCTCATATAGCTCTCCCTGTTCTTATCATAGAACAGTTTGGCCGGTCCGCTGCGCACCGCCGCCCGCTGTTCTCCCCCGATCTGCAGAAATTCGTTTTTTTCGGGAAAAATCCCAAAATCAGGTTGCATGTTTCAGGGAGAATGTGGTATGGTATGGGGGTGGGGATATCCCCAAAAGTCTGAAAAAGAAAGAGGGACCACTGTGGCATCAAAAGGATACCAGAACTACCGGGGCCGGCGGCTGACCCGGGATAAGCTGCTGATCGCGCTGCTGGTGCTGATTTTGCTGGGCGCGTGTCTGTTTCTGGCCGCGCAGCGGTTCATCGTGTATAACGACGACGGCAGTATGCGCCTGGAGCTGCCCTTCCTCCAGCTGGACCTGCCCATGCTCCTCCCCGAACAGGAGGAGACTGACCCGCCGCCCGAGGAGGAGCCCCCCCAAACGGTGGACCTGGTGATAGAGCCACCGGCGGAGCCTGCGGAGCCCGAGGCGGAACCCGAGCCCGAGCCTCCCGCCTTCGGCGAGCGCCGTCTGGTGGAGCTGGAGGCCCTCCCCGCCGACGCCCCCGCACTCGCGGAAACCCTGAGCGCCGCCGGGGCCAACGGCTTCCTCTGCCGGGTCCGGGACAATACCGGCCGCATCTTCTTCTCCACACCCACCGGGCAGGAGAAGGCCGTCAGCGCCGGCGAGGCCGAGACGGAACAGCTCCGGGTCCTCTGCGCCGCGGAGGGCGTGGCCGCCGCCCGCTTCAACTGCTTCCACGACAGCTACTACGCCTTCGTCCACATGCCGGAGGCCGCCATCTGTCAGAAGAACGGCTACGTCTGGTATGACCAGCAGAGCTACCACTGGCTGGACCCCAGCAAGGAGCAGGCCCGGCAGTACGTCATCACCCTGGCCAAGGAGTGCGCGGAGCTGGGCTTTGAGGAGCTGATCCTGGAGGAGTGCGCCTACCCCACGTCGGGCAACCTCCACAAGATCGACTATACCAAGAACACCATGAGCAAATCGGAGGCGCTGGCGCTGTTCCTCACGGAGCTTCGCGCCGCCCTGGAGCCCTACGGTACGAAACTCTCCATCCTCCTGACGGAGGAGCTCATCCTGGCCGGGAGCGATGAGGAATCCGGGCAGGACCTCGCCGCCCTGGTCCCCCTGGTGGACGCGGTGTACGCCAAGACGGAGGACAGCGCCGCAGTCCGGGAGCGCCTCGCCGCCGCGGCGGGGGAGGGCGGCGCGCCGGTCTTCGTCCCCCTGGTGGAGGCCCCCGGGGAGGGCGACTGGTGTCAGGCCGCCGGCTGATCCGGGGCAGGATTTGTTGCCCTGGGTTAATTGTGTAATTTTTACGGGAATTTTATCCATACCCGCCGCATAACTGTGAAATGCTCCTAATGGAAGTTGGAATGCGGGAGTGGTATAATAAACAGTGCTTGTTCACGCGGGCGCTCTGAGGGAGGGGACTCCCTCTCCCAGAGACCCCGAAAAGGGCAAGAAGCGACACTTTTTCCGGCAGAAAAATGTGTAAAGGGGTGATTGAATGTCATTGGAGGCCATAACCAAGATCCGTGAGGTGGAGAGCAGTATGGAGCAGTCCAAGGCGGAAGCCCGTTCCCAGGTCCAAAAGCTCGCTGCCGACGCCGAGCGGGAAGGTCGCGCCCTGCTGGAGCAGGGCCGCAAGGAGGCCGCCGCTGCCGCTGATGCCGCGATGAAAAAGGCGGAGGAGGCCGCCGCCGGGCGCAGGAAGGAGATCCTCGCCCAGGCGGAGAAGGACTGCGAGAAGCTCAAGGCGGATGCGCGCAAGCGCATGGACAAGGCGACGCAGGCGATCTTAGGAAGGGTGGTAGAGAGTTAATGGCCATTGTCAAAATGAAACGGCTCCGGCTCATCGCCCTTGCCGGAGACAGGGACGCCCTGCTGGCCAAACTGCTCCACGCCGGGTGCCTGGAGATCCGGGAGCCGGAGGAGTATTTTGACGATGAGGCGAACGCCTCCCTCCTGCACCGGGACACCGGCGCCGCCGCGCAGGCCAAGGGGGAGCTGACCGAGCTCCAGCACGCGCTGGATGTCCTCCGGCAGTACGCCCCCCAGAAGAGCGGCATGTTTGTCCCCAGGGCCCAGGTGAGGGAGAGGGACTTCCTCAGCGAGGGGGCCCGCCGGGCGGCCCTGGACAAGGCGGAGCAGGTCAACGCCCGCGCCAAGGCCATCGCGGCCCTGAGCACCCGGGAGACCCGGGTCCGTTCCGAGCAGCTCGCCCTCCAGCCCTGGACGGCCTGCGACATCCCCCTGGAGGAGAAGGGCACCGCCTCCACGGCGGTCCTCCTGGGCACCGTGCCCAACACCGTGGACTTCGACGCCATGGCCGGTGCGGTGGAATCCGCTGCGGATGCCGGCGTGCGCCTCCTCTCCCAGGACCGGGAGCAGCAGTATCTGGAGGTGCTGGTCCACAAGGCCTCCCAGCAGGCGGCTCTGGAGGCCCTTCGTACCTACGGCTTCAGCTTCGCACAGCTCAAAGACCTCACCGGCACCGCGGCGGAGAACATCCGCACCCTGGACGGGGAGCTGCGGCAGATCGAAAAGGACCGCACCGCCGAGATCGAGGCCATCAAGGCCCTGGGCGGAAGCTGGGACGAGCTGAGGCTCTGCGTGGACCAGGTGACCCAGGTCCTGGACACCGAGAACGCCAAGGAGCGCCTGCTCACCGGCGGCGCGGTGCTGTACCTGGAGGGGTGGCTGGAGGCTTCGGCGGAGCCGGAGCTGAAGAAGGCCCTGGCCGGGTTCGACTGCGCCTGGGAGCTCCTGGAGCCCAAGCCTGAGGAGTATCCCCAGGTGCCGGTGAAGCTGAAAAACAACATCTTCACCCGGTGCATGAACACTGTCACAGAGATGTACTCCCTCCCCGCCTACGACGGCGTGGACCCCAATCCCCTGATGGCGCCCTTCTTCATCGTCTTCTTCGGCGTGATGATGGCGGATATGGGTTACGGCCTGCTGATGATGGCCGGCACCCAGTTTGTTCTGCGCAAGACCAAGCCGAAAAACCCCAACTTCATGGAGCTGTTCTTCTGGTGCGGCGTCAGTACATTTATCGTGGGCGCGCTCACCGGCGGCTTCTTCGGGGACTTCATCCCCCAGCTTTTGAAGATCATCAACCCCGCAAGCACCTTTGAGATGCCCGCCCTCTTCACGCCTCTCACGAACACCATGGAGATCATGGGCGCGTCCCTGGTCATGGGCCTGATCCAGATCTTCACCGGCATGACCGTGAGCGTGGTCAAGAAGGTCCAGGACGGCGACTTCATCGACGCCCTCTTCAGCGAGATCACCTGGTGGATCATCCTGGGCGGCACGGCCCTGGCCATCTTCGGCATCGGCAGCGTGGCCGGCGTGCCCGTGGTGCTGGTGATCGGCATCCTGATGCTGGTCCTGGGCGGCACCCGGAATGCCAAGGGCTTCGGCAAGGTGACGAGCCTTATCGGTCTCGTCTACAACGGCGTCACCGGCTACTTCAGCGACACCCTTTCCTATATCCGTATCATGGCTCTGATGCTCTCGGGTAGCGTCATCGCGTCGGTGTTCAACACCCTGGGCGCGACCTTCGGGAACGTCATCCTGTTTGTCATCATCTCCATGGTCGGAAACGCGCTGAACCTGGCGCTGAACCTTCTGGGCTGTTACGTGCATGACCTGCGCCTGCAGTGCCTGGAGTTCTTCGGCAGGTTCTACAAGGAGGGCGGAAGGCCCTACCAGCCCCTGGCAATCGACACCAAATATGTGGATGTAATTAAGGAGGAAAATTAAAATGGATTTCTTCACTGGATTTTTTAGCGCGTTCGGCGGCGTAGGTCTGGCTTACCTGGGCTCCGCTCTTGCGGTGGGCCTTTGCTGCGTGGGTTCCGCCAAAGGCACCGGCATGACCGGCGAGGCCGCTACCGGCGTCATCGCCGAGACCCCTGAGCAGTTCTCCAAGTGCATGATCCTCCAGGTGCTCCCCGGCACCCAGGGCCTGTACGGCATCGTGGCCTGGTTCATGGTCATGCTGAAGATCGGCGTCTTCGGCGGCGAGCTCGCGCCCCTCACCATCGAGCAGGGCCTCGCCATGTTCGGCGCCTGCATCCCCATCGCCCTCGGCGGCCTGCTGTCCGCCATCGCTCAGGGCCGCGTGGCCACCGCCTCCATCAACATCGTCGCCAAGAAGCCCGAGGAATCCACCAAGGGCATCATCCTCTGCGGTATCGTCGAGTTCTACGCCATCCTGTCCCTGCTGGCTACCATCCTGATGGTCATGATGTACAACATCTAATGAAGCGCTATAACACGAGACTGGAAAGGCGGTAACCCATACATGAACGGAATCGAGAAAATTACCGCGCGCATCAAAAAAGACGCCGGCACCGAGGCCGAGGCCATCCGCCGGGAGGGCGAGGAGCGGGCCGCATCCATCCGCGCCGGCTACAAGGCCCAGGCGGAGGAGAACGCCAAAGCCGCCGCCCAGGCCGGGAAGGAGGCCGCGAAGCGTCAGGAGGAGCGCCTTGTGAGCGCCGCCCAGATGGACGCCAAGAAGCTCCTCCTCGCCGCCAAGCAGGCCTGCATCGACGAGGCCTTTGACAAGGCCCAATCAAAGCTCCTGGCCCTGCCCGACGGCGAGTACGCCGAGCTTCTGGCCAAGCTGGCGGTGAAGGCCGCCAAGACCGGCAAGGAGGAGATCCTCCTCAGCGCCAAGGACCGCAAGCGGGTGGGCGAGCAGGTGGTCTCCAAGGCCAACGCCCTGGGCAAGGGCATGGCCCTCACCCTCGGCAAGGAGACCCGGGACATGGCCGGGGGCCTCATCCTCCGGGACGGAAGCGTGGAGATCAACTGCGCCTTCGAGACCCAGATGCGCGTCCTGCGGGAGAGCATGGCCTCCGATGTGGCCGCCCTCCTGTTCGCTTAGCAAAGGCTGTCCCATCAAAGGAACGAATTTGAGAAAGGAGGATGGCTTTTGGCAAAGAAAAAGAACCTGAAGGATACCGACTATCTTTTCATTTCCAGCTACCTGCGCTGCCGGGAGAGGAACCTCCTGACCAGCGCCCGCATGGACCGCATGATCGACGCCCCCAGCGCCGCCGACGCGGCCAAGGTGCTCCAGGAAATCGGCTACGGGGAGTTCTCCCCCAGCAGCGACCGGGAGTTGGGCGCGGCCCTCAGCGCGGAGCGGGAGAAGCTCTTCCAGGACCTCTACCGCTACGTGCCCGACAAGGCGGTGGTGGATGTCTTCAAGGTCAAGTACGACTACCACAACATCAAGACCATGCTCAAGGCCCAGGCTATGGGCACCGACGGCCGCAGGCTTCTGGTGGACGCCGGGCGGGTGCCCGCTGAGGACCTGGCCCGCGCCGTGGAGGAGGGGGACTGGGGAAAGCTCCCCGAAAAGCTCCGCGCCGCCGCTCAGGAGGCGGGAGAGGTCATCAGCACCACCGGCGATCCCCAGCTGGGGGACTTCATCCTGGACCGGGCCTACTACGCGGAGATGCTCTCCGCCGCGGAGGAGACCGGGAGCGCGTTTCTCGCCTCCTACGTCCGCGCCTCCATCGACGCGGCCAACCTGCGTAGCGCCGTGCGCACCCTGCGCATGAAAAAGGGCGGCGACTTCCTGCGCAAGGTCCTCTTTGAGGGCGGGAATGTCCCCACCGGCGCGATCCTCACCGCCGCCCTGGGCGGGCGGCTGGAGGACCTCTACCGCACGACGGACCTCCGCGCCGCCGCCGAGGCGGGGAGCGAGGCTGTCCGCACCGGGGGGAGCCTGACGAAGTTCGAGCGCCTCTGCGACGACGCTGTCACCGCCGCCGCCGCAAAGGCCAAGAGCGTGCCCTTTGGCGTAGAGGCGGTCATCGGCTACCTGGTGGCCAAGGAGATCGAATTTACGGCAGTCCGCGTCATCATGTCCGGCCGCATGGCCGGCATCGGCGGCGAGACCATCCGGGAAAGGCTGCGTGAGGCTTATGTATAAGATCGCGGTGCTGGGCGACCGGGACAGCGTCCTGGGCTTCAAGGCCCTGGGGCTGGACACCTATTTTGTCGAGACCACCGACGAGGCCCGCCACACCCTCCACCAGCTGGCCAAGGAGGACTACGCCATCATCTACGTCACCGAACAGCTGGCGGCGAACCTCTCCGCCGACATCGCCCGCTATAAGACGGAGGTCACCCCCGCCGTCATCCTCATCCCCGGCAAGACCGGCTCCCTCGGCATCGGCGCACAGGCGCTCCAGAGCGCCGTGGAGCGGGCCGTGGGCGCGGACATCGGATAAAGGGCCCTCCGCAGGAGTTTCGCGCCCGCGGGCGCGAGAGAAAATGAGATCGTTTTTCCGGCGGCGTGTACGTCGGAAAAACACTTTGCAGCCAACAAGTGTGCGAGCGCAGCGAGTGCGCGCAGGGGGCTGAAGCCCCCTCAAAAAAGTGCGAAGACACTTTTTTGATTTAAGTAAGGAAGGCAGTGAAGGAATGAGCCAAGGAAAAATCATCAAGGTCTCCGGTCCTCTGGTGGTGGCCGACGGCCTGGCTGACGCCAACATGCAGGACGTGGTCCGCGTGGGCGAGCAGCGGCTGATCGGCGAGATTTTGACCATGACCGGCGACCAGGCCTCTATCCAGGTCTATGAGGAGACCAGCGGCCTGGGCCCCGGCGCTGCGGTGGAGACCACCGGCGCGCCCCTGAGCGTGGAGCTGGGCCCCGGCATCATCGAGAACATCTACGACGGTATCCAGCGCCCGCTGGAGGAGATCGTCAAGAAGACCAAGAGCAACAACCTGGCCCGCGGCGTGGAGGTCCCCGCCCTGAGCCGGACCAAGAAGTGGGCCTACACCCCCGTGGCCAAGAAGGGCGACAAGGTGGCCGCCGGCGACGTCATCGGCACCGTGCCCGAGACCGAGGTGGTGCTCCACAAGATCATGGTCCCCAACGGCGTCAGCGGCACGGTGGAGTGGACCATCAAGCCCGGCAGCTACATCGTCGACGAGGTGGTTGCCAAGGTCAAGACCGACAAGGGCGAGACCGTGGAGCTGACCATGGTCCAGAAGTGGCCCGTCCGCGTGGGCCGTCCCTATAAGCGCAAGCACAACCCGGTGGCCCCCCTCCAGTCCGGCCAGCGGATTATCGACACCATGTTCCCCATCGCCAAGGGCGGCACCGCCGCCGTCCCCGGCCCCTTCGGCTCCGGCAAGACCGTGGTCCAGCACCAGCTGGCCAAGTGGTCCGACGTGGACATCGTGGTCTACGTGGGCTGCGGCGAGCGCGGCAACGAGATGACCGACGTTCTCCGCGAGTTCCCCGAGCTCCAGGACCCCCGCACCGGCGAGTCCCTGATGAAGCGGACCGTTCTCATCGCCAACACCTCCGATATGCCCGTGGCCGCCCGTGAGGCGTCGGTCTACACCGGCATCACCATCGCCGAGTACTTCCGCGACATGGGCTACGCCGTGGCCGTCATCGCCGACTCCACCTCCCGCTGGGCCGAGGCCCTGCGCGAGATGAGCGGCCGTCTGGAGGAGATGCCCGGTGAGGAGGGCTACCCCGCCTACCTGGCCTCCCGTCTGGCCCAGTTCTACGAGCGGGCCGGCGTGGTGCAGTGCATGGGCAGCGAGGACCGCGTGGGCTCCCTGACCGCCGTGGGCGCCGTGTCGCCTCCGGGCGGCGACCTGTCCGAGCCCGTCTCCCAGGGCACCATGCGCATCGTCAAGGTGTTCTGGTCCCTGGACGCCTCCCTGGCCTACCGCCGCCACTTCCCCGCCATCAACTGGCTGAACTCCTACTCCCTCTATCTGGACACCATGAAGCCCTGGTTCGACGAGCACTACGGCCCCGCCTTCATGGACAACCGGAACAAGGCCATGAGCCTCCTCCAGGAGGAGGACAACCTCAACGAGATCGTCCAGCTGGTGGGCAAGGACTCCCTGAGCCCCAACGACCAGCTGACCCTGGAGACCGCCAAGATGGTCCGCGAGGACTTCCTCCAGCAAAACGCCTTCATGGACGTGGACAGCTACTCCAGCCACGACCGTCAGATGCGGATGCTGGCCATGATCCTGGAGTTCGACAAGCTGGCCCGGGACGCCATCTCCAAGGGCGCCTCCCTGGCCCCCATGCTGGACATCCCCGCCAAGGAGAAGATCGGCCGCGCCAAGTTCGTGGAGGCCGATAAGTACGTGGCGGAGTACGCCGCCATCGCTGAGGAGATGGAGCGGGAGATCGCCGAGATCGTGGAGAAAGCAGGTGCTGACTTATGATGAAGGAATACCGTACCATACACGAGATCTCCGGCCCGCTGATGGTGGTCGAGCATGTGGACGGCGTCACCTACGACGAGCTGGCGGAGATCGAGCTCAGAGACGGCAGCATCCGCCGCTGCAAGGTCCTGGAGGTCAACGGCGACAAGGCCGTGGTGCAGCTGTTCGAGTCCTCCGCCGGCATCAACCTGCGGGACTCCAAGATCCGCTTCCTGGGCCACCCCCTGGAGCTGGCGGTGTCCGGCGATATGCTGGGCCGCGTGTTCAACGGCATGGGACAGCCCATCGACGAGGGTCCGGCCATCCTGCCCGAGGCAAGCCGGGACATCAACGGACAGCCCATCAACCCCGCCGCCCGGGACTACCCCAATGAGTTCATCCAGACCGGCGTCAGCTCCATCGACGGGCTGAACACCCTGGTCCGCGGGCAGAAGCTGCCCATCTTCTCCGGCAACGGCCTGCCCCACGCCCAGCTGGCGGCTCAGATCGCCCGCCAGGCCAAGGTGCTGGGGGACGCCGCCTCCAACTTCGCCGTGGTCTTCGCCGCCATCGGCATCACCTTCGAGGAGTCGGAGTACTTTGTCAACGAGTTTAAGCGCACCGGTGCCATCGACCGCACCGTGCTCTTTACCAACCTGGCCGACGACCCCGCTGTCGAGCGCATCTCCACCCCCCGTATGGCCCTGACGGCGGCGGAGTACCTGGCCTTTGAGAAGGGGATGCACGTGCTGGTCATCCTCACGGACATCACCAACTACGCCGAGGCCCTCCGCGAGGTGTCCGCGGCCAAGAAGGAAGTCCCCGGCCGCCGCGGCTACCCCGGCTACCTCTACACCGACCTGGCCCAGATGTACGAGCGGGCCGGCCGTCAGCTGGGCAAGCCCGGCTCCATCACCATGATCCCCATCCTGACCATGCCGGAAAACGACAAGACCCACCCCATTCCCGACCTGACCGGCTATATCACGGAGGGGCAGATCATCCTGTCCCAGGAGCTCTTCCGCAAGGGCATCAATCCCCCGGTGGACGTTCTGCCCAGCCTCTCCCGTCTGAAGGACAAGGGCGTTGGCGTGGGCAAGACCCGAGAGGACCACGCCTCCACCATGAACCAGCTCTTCGCCGCCTACGCCTCCGGCAAGGAGGCCAAGGAGCTGATGACCATCCTGGGCGAGGCCGCGCTGAGCCCCACGGACCTGCTGTACGCCAAGTTCGCCGACGAGTTTGAAAAGCGCTACGTCTCCCAGGGCTACGAGACCAACCGCAGCGTCATCGAGACCCTGGACCTGGGCTGGGAGCTGCTGAAGATCCTGCCCAAGAGCGAGCTCAAGCGTATTAAGAGCGAGATGATCGACAAGTACCTCCCCAAGGACGAGTGAGCGCCGGTATGACTAGGAAAGAGGTGAACTGATGGCCTCTAAGACCATAAACCCCACCAGAATGGAGCTGACCCGGCTGAAGGGCCGCCTGAAGACCGCCACCCGGGGCCACAAGCTCCTCAAGGACAAGCGGGACGAGCTCATGAAGCAGTTCCTGGAGATCGTCCGGCGCAACCGGGAGCTCCGTGCCAAAGTGGAAAAGGGCCTGGAGCAGGCCAACGCCGCCTTCACCGTGGCCGCCGCCCTCATGGGGCCGGAGATGGTGGAGCAGGCCCTGCTCTACCCCAAGCAGAGCGTGGAGCTGGACATGAAGTTCAAGAACGTCATGAGCGTCAACGTGCCGGTATACTCCTTCCACACCAGGAACGAGGACCCCACGGAGATCTATCCCTACGGCTTCGCCCAGACCTCCGGCGAGCTGGACGCCGCCCTGGAGGCTCTCTCCAACGTCTTCCACGACATGCTGGAGCTGGCGGAGGTGGAGAAGACCATGCAGCTTCTCGCCGAGGATATCGAGAAGACCCGCCGCCGGGTCAACGCCCTGGAGTACGTCATGATCCCCAACTTCCAGGAGACCATTCGCTACATCTCCATGAAGCTGGACGAGAATGAGCGCGGCAATATCACCCGCCTCATGAAGGTCAAGGACATGGTCCTCCAGGAAGCCCATAACTTCAAGCAGTAACTGCGCGAAAAACGGACGGTGCCGCACCGGCACCGTCCGTTTTTGGGTTTTGGGGAACCGCCCCTTGCGCGGGGATAGATTTATGTTATGATAGTATCAGAACATTTGAGAAGGGGGCGAGGGCGATGCTGGACCGGACCAAAATCAATCGGGTCCTCTTCCTTGCGGCGCTTGTGGTGGAGTGTATCCTGGTCGGGATGCTCATCTATGGTAAGATCACATCAGACAGGCTGATCTCCCTGCCGCTGTCCGCGGAGGAGACCGCGCGTTATGCGGCGTACCGTATCACGCTCCCGGATGTGGAGGACCGTGATCCCACGGTGGGCGAGGTTTTGGCCTACTGTACCCCAGCGGGCACGGATCGTATCGGCGGGACGCGCTATTCTTCTGAGGCACTGCCGCAGTATCTTTACAAGTGCGCCGCCCTCCGCGATGTCTCAGACGCGGCGGACGGAGAGCTCCTGTATATCACCTACACAACGCAGGACGCGGAACGGGTGGATATCATACTCACAGACCATGAGATGTCAAGCTCCATCTATGCGGAAAAAACAGATACCTATTACGAGCTCTCCAGAGACGGGAGCCGGAAATATCCCAATTTCCGGCATCAGGCCCGGGCGAAAAACCTCACCCGTAAAGCGGTACCGGCGGGCCTGCTGGGTATCGGCCTCGCCTATTCCGTTGGGCTGTATGTGTGGAGACGGCGGAAAGGTGCGTTAGACGCAGGGGCTGTGTAGGGGCGCACATTGTGCGCCCGCACGTCAACGTAGTGATTTTCAATAAAATGGACGGTGCCGCCCGGCACCGTCCATTTTCGCGCCTTTAGTCCTTCACCCGCTCCACGGGGAAAAGGACCCCGGTCTCCAGGTCTCCGGGGGGCGTCCCGTGGGGCTCGTTCAGGTACCGGTCCATGGCCGGGCCGCAGGGGCGGTACTCCGTGTGCTCCGCAAGCCACGCGCACAGGGCCTCGTAGGCAAGGTGGAGCTTGTCATAGGGGCCCCTGTGCCGGACCGCAGCGCAGGTACACCGGGGCTTGACCGTGACGCCCGGGCCCTCCTGGGCCACCACCATCTGGGCCTCCACGTCGGAGCGCTCCGGGTGGAAGTCCTGGTCGTGGTAGAGCATCTGGATGGGCCCCGCCTGGGTGAGGCCCCGCGCCGCCGCCTCCCGCCGGAGGTCCTCGAAGAGCTGGTGGTACCCCTCCACGCCGGTGGTTCTGCGGATGGAAAACACCTTCTGCTCCGGGTCCTCCACCAAAATGACATGATACGTTGTTTCCATAGTTGAAACTCCTTCCATGCGGAGGATGTCCGCCTCCAGACGGCGAAGGAGGTCCCCTCTCTGCTCCAGCTCCCGGCGGAGGGCCTCCCGGCGCTGGTGCAGGCGGGACAGGAGCGCCCCGTCCTCCAGCCCCAGCAAGGGGCCGATCTCATGGAGCGCAAACCCGTAGCCGCTCAGCCACTGGATGCGCACCAGGTCCGATAGCTGCTCCTGACGGTAGTAACGGTACCCGTTTTCACCCACCGTATCGGGGTGCAGCAGCCCCAGGGCGTCGTAGTGGCGCAGCATCCGGGGCGTTGTGCGGGTCAGGCGGGAAAATTCGCCGATGGTCAGCATGGCATTCCTCCTTGTTTTGTTGCAGGACCGGTCCTTGAGCATAGGATAAACCCTCACACTGTGGGAATGTCAATAGGGTTTTTGAAAAAATTTTTGGTCCGCCCCCTCTTCCAGCAATTGCATTTGCAAAATAGTTACAAAAGGGTTACAATTGACCTGTTCCGACAGGAACCGCCAAGAGAAGAAACAACCGTAACTGCTGGAAAGGAGCTACCATGAAAAAGATCGCCGCCACCGCCGCCGCACTCCTGCTCACCGCCGCCCTGTCCGCGCCCACGGCTGCGGCCGCCGGCCTGACCCACAAGGTCTCCCCCGGGGACACCATGTGGAAGCTTGCCGTCCAATACCAGGTGGGCACCGGCGAGATCATCGCCGCCAACCCCCAGGTGGAGAACCCCAACCTCATCTACCCGGGACAGGTGCTGAACATCCCCCAGGTCTCCCAGGCGGTCCGCGCCTACGAGCAGGAGGTGGTCCGGCTGGTCAACGCCCAGCGGGCCCAGAACGGCCTCAAACCCCTCGCCGAGAACTGGGAGCTCAGCCGGGTGGCCCGCTACAAATCCGCAGACATGGCCTCCCGCCGCTACTTCTCCCACGAGAGCCCCACCTACGGCTCCCCCTACCAGATGATGCGCAGCTTCGGCATCTCCTTCCGCTCCGCCGGGGAGAACATCGCCTACGGTCAGCGCACCCCCGCCGCCGTGGTCGCCGCCTGGATGAACTCCAGCGGCCACCGGGCCAATATTCTCAACAGCTCCTATACCCAGATTGGCGTGGGCTACCACGAGGCCGGGAATTATTGGACCCAGATGTTCATTGGATAACAAAAATTCCCCTCAGCGCCCTTATGCTTTCCCGCCGGAGGCCGATATTTCAATTGAAGTCTTCCGGGCCCCGGTCCGGGGAAAGGAGAAATTCTATGGGCATCGCAGACAGCATTGCCGCCGCCAGCATGAGCATGAGCCGTCTCCAGTTTGAGACCGCTTATGACACGGCTATGGTCAAAAAGTCCATGGACGCCATGGAGCAGCAGGCCATGGCGTTCGTCGAGATGATGGATTCTATCCCCGCCCCCAGCCAGTATAATTTTGACGTGTACGCCTGATGGCGGATGCAAAAAGCGGAGGTGCATTTGCACCTCCGCTTTTTGTTTTATGAATGAATGCTGGGCTTCACCCAGACCCACCAGAGGCTCTGCCTCTGGACTCCGCCACCTTTGAAAAGGTGGACGAAACTTTTATTTCGCGCTGCGCGCCAATTGCGGCAGTGCCTACATGGTCTTTAACTGCCGCAGCAGGACATTGGCGATGTTCTCGCAGGACGCCTGGATCTGCACCGCGCCGATGTTATACGCCACCATGGGCATCCCGTAGACCACGCTGGACTCCTTATCCTGCCCGATGGTATAGGCCCCGGCCTTGCGCATCTGGAGGAGGCCGTCGGCCCCGTCCCGGCCCATGCCGGTCATGATGATGCCCACCATCTTGCAGCGCACCTGCTCCGCCATGGACATGAAGAGGGCATCCACGGACGGCCTGTGCCCGCTGACCTTCTCGCCCCCCTGGATGCAGGAGACGGTGTAGCGGGTCCCGCTGCGCACCACCCGCATCTGGTAGTCGGCGGGAGCGAGCAGGGCGAGCCCCCGGCGGATCTCGTCGCCGTGCTTGGCCTCCCGCACCTCCATTTGGCACAGGCGGTTGAGCCGGTCCGCGTACATCTGGGTGAAGCCCACGGGCATATGCTGTACGATCAGCATCCCGGGGATGTCCGCCGGCAGGCGCTTGAGCACCTCCAGCGTGGCCTCGGTGCCCCCGGTGGAGGCCCCCAGGCCGATGATAATCCGGTCCAGCCCCGGCTGGGCCCCCAGGGGGGCGGAGGCCGCCATGGCCCCCGGCTGGGTCAGAGCGGCGGGGCTCCGCCGGACCTTGGCCCCGGCGGCGGAGAGGACCTTCTGGGTCAGCCCCGCGATAAAGGCGTCGTTCTGTCCGGGCTCCGGCTTGCGGACAAAGTCCACCGCCCCGGCGCTCAGCGCGTCGAACACCCGCAGGTTCAGGGACGACACCAGGATCACCGGCAGGGGGTACCGGGGCAGCAGCTGCTTGAGGAACTCGATGCCGCTCATGCCCGGCATCTCCACGTCGGAGGTGATGACGTCCGGCTTGAGCTGGGCCACCTTGGCCATGGCGTCCGTGGCGTTGAAGCCGGTGCCCACTACCTCGATCCTGGGGTGCTTGGCCAGGCCCTGGGCGATCATGGTGCGGGCGAGGATGGAGTCGTCCACCACCATGACGCGGACCTTTTTATTGGATGGCCACATGTGCGCTCCCTCCTTCTGGTTTGAATGTTTTCTCCATCTCCAGGCCTACTTCTTCTGAAACGTGGAGGGTGCGACGGTCTTGTAGGGGTTATTCTTCCCCAGGTTCTCCGAGTGGCTGATCATCAGGTAGCCGCCGGGGACGGTGGCGTCGTAAAAGCGCTGCACCAGCGCGTCCTTGGTGGGCTGGTCGAAGTAGATCATCACGTTGCGGCAGAAGATCACGTCGAACTTCCGCCGGAACCTGATGGGGTCCATGAGGTTGAAGGTCTGGAAGATGACATTATTTTTGATGTCCGGGGCCACCATAAACTGACTGCCGCCCGGCACGGGGGTGAAATAGCGCTTCTTCCAGGGGGCGGGGATCGTGTCCGGCAGCTCGTAGACCCCCTTTTTGGCGGTAGTCAGGGCCTTCTGAGAGATATCGGTGGCGAGGATACGGGTGTCCCACTGGGCCGCCTGGGCCCCCAGGAACTCCTTGATGTAGATGGAGAGGTTGTAGGGCTCCTCCCCGCTGGAGCACCCGGCGCTCCAGATGGCCATCACTTTGTCCTTCTGATGGCGGCGCACCAGCTCCGGGAGCACTGTGCTCTTAAAGAACTCGAAGTGCTCCGTCTCCCGCATGAAAAAGGTGTAGTTGGTGGTCAGGCGGTTGAGCACCGCCTCCATATCTGCGGGGTTCTTCTCCTTAAGGAGGGCCGTCACAAAGGGGCCGAAGTCCCGGTATCCCTTCTGGGAGACGAAGGAGCTGAGCCGGCTGGTGACCAGCTGCCTCTTTTGGCTCAGGTCGATCCCGTAGTACTGGTGGATGAATTTAACGAGGCGGCGGAAATCCTCCTCTGCAATGGCGGTCAGCGGCATAGTTGCATCCTTTCTTTCTCCCGGCGGATTATCCGTGCAGGAGCAGCTCGCAGTCCAAGATCAGCAGCGTGCCGCCCTCCGGCAGGGAGCACATGCCGGAGATAATCTTCTGATGGTTCTGGGTGGGCATGGGGAGGATGATGCTGTGGGGCACGGCGACCATCTTCTCCACCGAGTCCACCAGGATGCTCACCGACTCGCTGCCCACATTGACTACCATGATGATACACCCGTCCTTGGGGGGCTTGCCCAGGCGCAGGCGCAGGTCGATGACCGGCAGAATCTGCCCCCGCAGGTTCACAATGCCCCGCACGTACTCGGGCACGCAGGGCATATGGGTAATGGTGTGGTCGGTGAGGATGGTCTCCACCTTCTCCGCGTCGATGCCGTAGCGCAGGCCGTCGGAGATGCCGATCATATAGCGGGTGCTTTGGCTCTCCAGATCCTCGTCCGTGACGCCGGCGGCCGCCGGCGTAAGGTCCATATTGTTTTCCGTATGTTCAGACATATTTGCCTAACTCCCTTCTTCGCCTTCTTAGAACGCCCCCTGGACATTGCCGTTGTAGACGTTGGCCATGTCCAGAATGAGGCTGATGCTGCCGTCTCCCAGGATGCTGCACCCGGAGATGCCGTAATCCTTCACGTTGAAGCTGTTGACATAGGGCGGCAGGGGCTTGACCACGATCTGCTGCTCCCCCAGGAGCTCGTCGACGAAGAGGCAGTAGCTCTTCTCCCCGGCCTCCACCCAGATGAGGATGCCCTCCTCCACGTTGTCCCGTCCGTCGGGGATCTGGAAGAGGTCCTTGGCCCGGACCACGGGGTAGTAGTTGTCCCGCTGCTTGGTCATCTCGCCCCGGGCGGGGTCGTAGATGATGTCGGCCTCCGTGACCTTGATGCTGGAGATGATGCTGTTGATGGGGATGGTGAAGAGGGTGGAGCCCACGGAGACCTCCATGCCGTCCATGATGGCCATGGTCAGAGGGATCTTCAGGGTGGTGGTCATGCCGCGGCCCCACTCGCTGGAGATGGAGACCGTGCCGCCCACATCGGCCACGTTCTTTTTCACCACGTCCATGCCCACGCCTCTGCCGGAGAACTCGGTGACCTGGGTGTTGGTGGAGAAGCCGGGCATCATCATGAAGCCCAGGATGTCCTTCTGACTGTACTCGTGGTCCGGGTCGGCCAGGCCCTGACGGATGGCCTTGTTCAAAATGGCCTGGGTGTCGGCCCCCTTGCCGTCGTCCTTGATCTCGATGATGACCTCGCTGCCGGTGTGGCGGGCGGAGAGGATGATCTCCCCCACCGGGTCCTTCCCGGCGGCGATGCGCTCGGCCTCCGTCTCCTCCAGGCCGTGGTCCATGGAGTTGCGCACGATGTGCATGATGGGGTCGCCGATGCCGTCGACGATGGTCTTATCCACCTCGGTATTCTCGCCGATCAGGGTCAGCTTGGCCCGCTTGCCCAGCTTCTTGCTCATGTCCCGCACGATGCGGTTCATCTTCTGGAAGGTGCTGGAGACGGGGACCATGCGAAGGGACATGGACACGTCCTGGAGGTCGTCGGTGAGCTTACGCAGGTCCCGGGCGGACTTGGTAAAGTTGTCCAGCCGCAGCCCCTTGAGGTCCGGGGAGGAGGTGACCATGGACTCGGTGATAACGATCTCGCTGACCACGGCCATGAGCTGGTCCAGCTTGGAGAGGTTGACGCTGATGAGGCTCTCCTTGGGGTGGGGGGCCCCGGCGGAAGCCGCGGCGGGTGCGGGAGCGGCTTTTGCCGCAGGGGCGGCGGGAGCAGGGGCGGCGGGGGCCGCAGCCTCCTGGGCGGGTGCGGGCTCGGCGGCGCTCTTGGGCTCTTCGGCCTTGGCGTCTACGCTCTGGTAGGAGCGCACGCTCCCCGCGTTCTTCACTGCCGGCACCACGCCGTCCCGGTCCTCCTTGGTGCGGAACCACACCACAAAGCCCTGGTCCGCGATGATCTCCGCCGTGGAGGAGTCGCTCTCCACGTTCTCCGGATAGCAGATGAAATCGGAGCAGTAGTCCCGGATGCCGTTGAGCATCATGAAGGCCCGCAGGTTCTCCATGCCGCTGCCCTCGTCGAAGAAGGCGTGGATGCCGAAGGGGTAGGCCTTGTCCGAGGGGACGGGGGCCTCTCCCGCAGGACTCTCCGCAGGGGGCTCCTCCCCGGCGGACGGGGGGGCCCCGGCGGGGGCGGGGGGCGCCTCGGCGGGCTTTTCCGCGCCGCCTCCACCCTGAATTTTATCGATCAGGCTATTAATTTTGTCCACAATACTGTCGATAGACACGGAGAGGGGTTCCCCGTTTTCTACCTTCTCGATCTCCCCGCGGAAGAAGTCCACGGCCTGGAAGATCATGTCGAACAGCTCCGGCCGCAGGGCCTCCGGCACCACGTCGATGGTCTTCTCCCGGATGATGAAGAAGAGATCCTCGATCCGGTGGGCCACCGTCATGAGGGAGTTGAACTCCATCATGGCCGAGGAACCCTTGATCGTGTGCATGATACGGAAGATCTCGTTGACGCTGTCGTCGGAGAACGTATCCGCCTGCTCGGCCGCCAGCAGGATCCCGTCGAGCTGCTCGAGAAGCGTGTTCGTCTCATACAAATACATATCCAGGATGCTGTCGTTGCCACTGCCCATATAAGCCACCTCTTCATAAAGATTGAATTCTTTTGGTGTTCCCGCGGGGGGCGTCTCAAAAAAGGGCATAGTGACCCCCGCGATGACTTCGTCAAAGTGGATATCGGCAGGACCGGACAAAAAATTAAGACGCCTGCAAACTTTTATTGACGGCTCGGTCAAAAAGGGGTATCCTGTTAGGGTATCCCGCTTTCTGACCGCGTTATATTTTTATTTTGGATTGGAGTGTCACATATGCCAGACCTGCTGGGCGTGACCAACCCGGTACCCGGGCACGAAAATGCCAATATCAACCGGAACATGCCGGTGATCCCCAACGACCCCCGCCTGCAAAACGCCGCGGACCCCACCCGGGTGACCCGGGGCGACAACCGCACCGAGCGGCAGGACGCCGGCGACGCCGCCGGCAGCGGCCGCACGTTACGATACGACTCCAACTTCGCCGCCTTCCTCCAGCGTTTGGCCGACAGCCCCGACATGGCCGCCTCCATGACCGAGCTCATGCGGGCCTATCAGGGCACCGTGGTCTCCTCCGGCATGGGGGAGGGCATGGCCGTGGACATGGCCGAGCTCATGGCCATGCTGAAGATGGACGAGGGCGAATTCGCCGCCTTCCTCCAGAACCAGGTCCAGTCCGGCAACCGCTTCACCGGCCCCCTCTTCAACGTATTGCGGGAGGCCTACGGGAAGAGCCAGTCGGAGGTGCTGCGCGGCTCCATCCTCCAGTTTTTGAAGCGCTACAGCGACTACTCCTCCTCCCAGCACATTCAGGGCAACCTCCTGCGGACCCTCACCCGGCTCACCCGGGCGGTGCCCGCGAGCTTCGGCAATAAGCTTTTGCCCATGGTCTCCGAGCTCCAGGAGCACTTCTCCTCCGGGGACCGGACCGCCGCCCTCAAGCTCCTCCAGGGGAGCATCCTCCCCTTCCTCTCCAACTACACCTCCCGGACCAACGACATGGGCCTGTCCCGGACGCTGATCTCCATGCTCGCCCTGGACGTGGCCCGGTATGAGAACGGGTCCCGGGAGAGCCTCCTCCAGACCTTCCACCAGCTCAGCGCCCACGCCCCCATCCGGGAGAAGCTGGGGGACCTCAGCGACGCGGCCCTCCTCCACGCGGTGGAGCACAGCACCTTCACCAAGGCATCGGAGACCGACCAGTTCGCAAACCAGCTTGCCAAGGCGGCCCAGCGGGCCCTCCGGGGCGGCGCGGGGGCCGACGCGCAGGACTCCTTCCGCAACATCGTCTCCGCCTTCCTCATCAACCAGAGCGTCTATATGCCCCTCAACCACATGATTATCCCCCTGGACTGGGAGGGGAAGCTGATGTTCAGCGAGCTGTGGGTGGACCCGGACGCGGAGGAGAACCTCAAACAGGGCCGGGAGGGCCGGGACAACACCATCCGGTTCCTCTTTAAGATGGATATCCAGGGGCTGGGCTTTCTGGACATGGTCCTCTCCTGTCAGAAGGAGAACGTGGACCTCCAGCTCTACTGCCCCTACGCCATGGCCCCCTTCGCAAGTACGGTGCAGGCGGAGCTGACGCGCATCCTCACCGACAACGGCATGACCGCCATGAGCGTCCAGGTGCGGCCCATGGAGAAGCCGCTGCCCATCTCCGCGGTCTTCCCCAAAATCTTTGAAGGAGGGAGCAGTATCGATGTCAAGGCGTGATCGTTCCCGCGACGCCTCCGGCAGGGCGGTGGCCCTGCGCTACGACGGCGGCGGCGCGCCGGTGGTGGTGGCCTCCGGCATGGGTTATCTGGCGGAGAAGATTGTAGAGGTCGCTTCCGAGAGCGGGGTGCCCGTCTACGAGGACACCTCCCTGGCCACCATGCTGTCCCAGCTGTCCCTGGGGCAGGAGATCCCTGATTCCCTGTACCGGGCCATCGTGGAGATCTATGTGTACTTCCTCAATTTCGACCCCGCGGACCCGGACAAGGCCCGCCGGGAGCGGCAGGCCATGAAGGAGGCGGCCATCGCCGCTGCCCAGGCTGAGGAGGCCGAGGCCCGGGCCGCCGCCGCGGCTGTGGAGGCCGCAGAGAAAGGAGAGAGCTGATGGAACTGCTCTATCTGATTCTGGACGCCGAGGGCGTCCCCCTGACCCAGGGGGTGCTGGAGAACCTGCCCAACGCCTCCACCCTCCAGTTCCGGCTGCCGGAGGAGAACGGGGAGGAGCTCGCCGCCCTCCCCGGCCTTGCCGACGGGGCGGAGGTGCAGATGGTGGGCCTGGACGACAGCTCCATCGCCCACCGGGGCGTCGTCACCCGCCGCCGGGGGAACCGTCTGGCCGTGCGCACCACGGCGGACCTTGGGCCCGAGGCAAGGGAGAACCTGCGCATCCAGACCAATTTCAGGAGCGTCATCTACCCCGTCTCCGGCGCCTGGCAGGGGCGGCGGACCGTGTGGGGCTACGACCTCAGCTGCGGCGGGGTGGCCTTCTACTGCGCCCAGCCCCTGGACATCGGCGAGGTGGCCGAGATGGTGCTGGTGGTCACGGACGAGCCGCTGCTGGTCCGCTTCCGGGTCCTGCGGCAGCTCCCCAGCGGAGACGAGCGGCCCCTCTACGCCGCCAAGTTCGTCGACCTCATCCAGGACGAGGAGTTCTTTATCCGCAAGGCGGTGTTCAATATCCAGGTGGGCGGCGTGCGGTGAGAGCGGTTCCCCGTTGATGGGGCCCCTACGGCCCCTCTGCCGTTGAACTCAGTTATTTTTTGTTCAAAAAAGCGGCGCGGCCACTTTTTTGATAGATCGCACCCCAACGAACAGAAAGGAGCACTCTATGCAAAAAACACAGCATGTGACAGGCCGGTCCCTGCGGGTCCGGGCGGTGTCCCTCCTGCTGGCCGCGGCGCTGACGCTGGGCCTGCTTCCGGGCGTCCCCGGCCTCGTGGGCACGGCGCGGGCCCACTGGGCGGACGACTATCTGTCCCAGCTGGTGGAGTGGGGCGTCATCCGCTCCGACCAGACCGGGAACCCCGACCAGGCCCTCACCCGGGCCGACTTCATGGCTATTACCAACCGGGCCTACGGCTACCACGAGCCGGGCCCCACCCCCTTCACCGACGTGGAGGAGGACGACTGGTTCTATGACGATGTGGGCATCGCCTACAACGCCAAGTACATCCTGGGCACCTCGCCCACCACGGCCTCCCCTAACGACACCCTCACCCGGGAGACCGCGGCCACCGTCCTGGGGCGCAATATGATGCTCCAGGAGTCCCCGGGGGAGCTCCTGGACTTCACCGACGCCCGGGACATCAGCTCCTGGGCCCACGGCACGGTCAAGGCCTCCCTGGAGCACTACCTCATCGGCGGCTATGACGACGGCACCTTCCGCCCCCAGAAGGAGATCTCCTGGGGCGAGATGGCCGCCATGCTCACCCGCATCATCGGCACCCCCCTCCAGGAGGAGGGCGACTACGCCCTGGGCGGCGTGTACGGCAATGTCACCATCACCTCCCCTGGCGTGACCCTCCGGGACTCCATCATCAGCGGTGACCTCTACATCACCGGCGGCGTGGGGCTCGGGGACGTGAAGCTGGAGAACGTCACCGTCCTGGGCCGCATCATCGCAAGCGGCGGCGGCGAGAGCGAGAGCGGTCAGGCCAGTATCCTCCTGCGGAACGTCACCGCCGACGAGCTTCTGGTGGACAACCTCAACGAGAACACCGTCACCGTCCAGGCCGACGGCATCACCGAGATCGGCCGCACCACCGTGCGCACCAACGCCTACATCGAGGACAACACCCCTGACGGCATGGGGTTGAAGTACATCTCCCTTGAGGGCACCGGCGAGGAGGAGGGCGGCCTGCGCCTGGATGTGGCCGGCCGCATTGAGGAGGTCGTCAACAAGACCCCCAACTCCCTGGTCCAGGCCGCAAAGGGCACGGTGAAAAAGCTCACCGTGGACGAGGCTGCCACGGATTCCGACGTGCTCATCTCCCGGGGCGCAGTGGTCAAGGAGCTCAACCTTGACACCGCCACCGATGTCACCGGCGAGGGCGATATTACGAAGCTGGTGGTCAACGCCCCCGGCTGTACCGTGGAGCAGCTCCCCGACGAGATCATCATCCGTCCCGGCATTACCGCCATCATCCACGGCGAGGAGATGGACGCCGTGGGCGCGGAGGAGTCCACCCTCGATCCCCTGATCCTCGCCGGGTATCCCGAGGCCGCCGACGTGGCCCCCACCTCTGTTGAGGCCATCTTCGCCACCAACAAGAAGGGCACCGTCTACTGGGGCGTCAGCGACATGAACGACGGCTCCATCGCCACCGAGGACCTCATCAAGAACCCCACCTACGGCTCCATCGCCGTCAAGAACGGCAACGTGGCCATCCCCAAGGGCAACGACGAGGTGAGCGTACGCATCACCGGCCTCAAGCCCGGCACCAACTACTACCTCTCCGCCGTCCTGGTGGACGACCGGGGCGTCCAGAGCCCGACGAAGGTGGTCTCCTTCACCACGCCGGATGATTCCGTCCCCGCCTTTGCCAACGGCTACCCCTACATGTCCACCGTGGACACGCCGCCCACCATGAGCCAGGTGGTTGTCATGCCCACCAAGGACTGCAAGCTTTATTACGCCCTCCTGCCCGCCGGGGCCCAGCAGCCCACGGAGGAGGAGTTCCGCAATGCCAGCGTCTCCGGCGCTCTGGGATACGGCGTCATGGACGTCACCAAGAACGTGGAGACCATCTTCGGCGTCAACGACGTGACGCTGGAGGAGCAGACCACCTATGACCTCTACCTCTGGCTGGTGGACGCCGACGGCATGAATAAGGGCGCGGTTACCAAGCTGAGCTTTACCACCAAGGATGAGACGCCGCCTTATTTCGTGGTGCCTCCCACGCCGGATGGCAATCCCACCGCTACCAGTGTGCCCCTGACCTTTACCCTGAGTGAGCCGGGCACCGCCTACTGGGCCGTAGTGGAGGAGGGCACCAACTTCCCCAGTCCCCGTCCCGGCCAAAGCAGCGTGGACCTCAATGACGAGTACGCCATCCTCCAGGTCGTATCCGGTACGGGTGCGCTGAAAAAGGGCAGCGTCCGCGTCAGCGGCAACAACCTCCAGGGTAAGATCAACGTCACGGGACTTGAGGCAGAGAAGAGTTACGTCCTCTACTACGTGGCCCAGGATACCGCTGGAAACTACTCTCTTGGCGTAGAGTACCTGACTATCAACACCCTGGACGGCAACGGACCTGTGGTCAAGCAGCGCTTTAGCGCATACAAGGGCGATGAGACCAAGAATCCCCTGCCGGATACGGACATCATCCTGGAGTTCAGTGAGGATGTTCGTTATGGCGGCCCTGGCGGCGGCGAAAGCTTCCTCAACCTCTACAAGAAGACCCAGACCGGCACCGCAGAGGAGCGCGAGGGCGCCATCCGTGTCCTGGCCTCTAACCTGGCGAAGGCGATCACGCTCTATCAGCAGGGTGAGGGCCCCGCGCCCGAGGCGGTGGATGTCAATATCGAAGAGATCAAGCCCAAGAAAGACAAGGACACCGAGTGGGTCCTGGACTTCACCCGGGCTGAGATCGAGAAGAAGGACGGTAAGCTGGAGCTTACGATCCCCAAGGCAGGCGTGAATCTGGACAGCGGCGGCATCTACTACTTCGAGATCTCCGGCATCACCGACAACGCCCTCAACACGTATAATCGGATCACTCCCGATCCTGCGGGACATGACGATGACTCCGTGAAGGCCGGGCATGTGCTGCCGGTATTCACTACGGTGTTCGCACAGATCTCCCTCCAGGAGATTACGCCGCCCACTACCCCGCCCACCGGCCTCCAGCTGGAGACGATGGACTTGGCCTTCCGGGCCACGCCTATCTCGACCCACAATGTGATGGACGGTATGGCATATGACTTTTTGTTCTGGACGGATTGGGATGTGGAGTACGATGTGTACTACCGGGCTATGAAGAACTCTGCTCCGATCATTAGTACCTCCACCGACAGCAACGGCTGGACCAAGCTGGGCAGCAGCGGCTTGAGCACTCCGTTCAACGGAGAGAAGCTGGGCGGCAAGAGCCTGCAGATCGACATTAAGAACCTTACATCCTCCCAGCTGCCCGAGCTGAACCAGCTGGATGATTCCAGTGCAACTTACGAGTTCGTGGTGTCTGTCACCAAGGTAATCAGCCCCAAGGTGGAGGAGGATAAGCGGGACACCTGGACCGGTACAATGCCCTTCCATGTGGATGCTGTGGCGGGCGGACGCACGGTCTTGGCCAACTTGGCCGCTGAACAGAGCGAGGCCCGCTGGAAGGAATTGACCTCGAAAGGAATCGCTCAAAACGGTGTTGAGATCATCGGCACCAGCAGCACCGGCGATGGCAAGCGCTTGGATATGGAAGCCACATTTACTGACAAGCGCGAACCGGAGCTGAAGGCCCCGACCCCTGCCTTTAAGCCGGACGCCACTTCGGTAGAGATCGGCATCGAGCTGAACCGGGCCGGTACAGTCTACTATGTTGTAGCCCCGGTAGGACAGGTGGGCACCAGAGGGACGCCCGCGTCGGGCGGAACGGAGCTGGTCAACAAAGAGCTCTGGAACCACGTTCCCCAGCACGTCCCTAACGGGGACGCCGCCACGGTGGGGCAGCCCACCCTCACCCTGCCTACGCAGGCCAATATCTACCAGGCTAAGCAGTACTATGGCAGCAATCCGCTGGTAAAAGAAGACAACTTCACCTACAGTGGACCGCCAGTACGGCAGACGATCACGGTGGAAGACCTGGAGCCGGAGACAGACTACTATGCCTACTTCGTCCTGCGCGGCACGTCGGCAAAATACTCGCAGGTGTACATCTACCGCTTCACTACAGAGGCCACGAAGAAACCCGAGATCGTGTTTACTCCCTGGGAAGACGGCATGGGCTTTGGTACAAAGCGGATCAAATCGAACCTCGCATACCAGATGTACATGACGGAGGAAGTAGAGCTCATTAAGAGCCTGAATGAATCGTTCAATCAGCCTAAGAACCTCGCAGGGGCGCTCCCGCCGCAGTACGCAAGCTACACTGTACTGGACGCATTGACAAACCCGGACGACGGCCCCACTGTGTTCGACCTCTACGCTTCCAACACTCTGAAGAATTATATCGGTGGAGCGATCCGTATTTCGGGTGGTTTCAAGCCCTCGGATACGACGACCGGAGAGACCCTGCATCCGCTTGTCATCGGCAACAACAAGCTTGTGACCACTGGAGATCCCAATCAGCCGGTCAACCGCGACAACTTCGATTTCAATACCGGTAAGGAGTGGTGCATCCTCTGCGTGGCACGGGATATCAACGCGCCGGATCCGGAAAGGGACGATGAGGGAGCGAACGAAAACTATAAGTACGACAGCTATCGGGCGCTCTATCCCCTTAGACGTACTAATGTGCCTGATCCTGCGCTGGATTCGGCAACCATAACCTGTAACAGCTACAAAGACAAAAACAACTATACCGGAACGATCATGCTGACATTTAAGCCTACGCTGTTCGTGTACGACAGCAACAATAAGCTCGTACAGCTGACCAATGCGAACAAGAACCTGCTGGAATGGAATAAGCAGCTGGTAGGCGATGAAAACGTCTTTTCCGTACAGAGTGTCATGTCAAACGCCGACAGCACCACGATCGTCCTTAAGTACTCCGGTATAAATGCAAATCTGCTCCTGGGCGGCTTGATGAATTCAGCCCGGACTCCTGCGAAGACTGTAGGGATTCAGATGAGCGAAGGCACCAGACAACTGGGAGTGCTGGAGGCTCTCACAGTGTTTGAGGTCATTATCCGCGAGGGCGGCGAAGAATTCCTGAAGCAGACCTGGGGCGTCACTCCCAACGGACAGGTCCAACTTCTCAACCCAGATCAGCAATCTTAACCACTCTGCGGGGGCGGGCACAGCCCGCTCCCGCATCCCTATGCAGGGAGAGAACCTGCGATATGTAAAAAGGAGCGCAGTATGAAAAAAGTATTCACATCCCTGACTCTGGCGTGTCTTCTGGTGCTGGCGCTTTGCACCTGGGCTCAGGCGGCAGACGCGCAGCGGACACTGCGGGTGACGTCAGACGGACTGCCGATCGGGACCGCCGGCTTGACGCTGGACCCGAAGGATACACGGGAGGTCATCGCTTCCGTAGATTCTCAGGGTGAGGACCTCACGTTATATTGGAAGTCCTCGGACACCTCTGTGGCAGAAGTGACCAGTTCCTCAGATACCAAAACAGGTTTCATCAAAGGAGTTTCCACAGGGAGAGCCACAATCACTGTCGGCGGCGACGGTATCCAGCCCGTGACATTTCATGTGACGGTCAGCGGCATCCGCACAGCCACGGACTCCATCACAATCAAGGAGAACGAGTCCGTTGCGCTGGCTACGTTGCCGGAGCTGTCTATTGAATGTCTCGGCACCGCAAATAGCGCCGATGCCCGTTTCACGATCGCCACGGACAAGGCCAACGTGGTCCGGGTCACAGGCCGGACCCTGGAAAATCTTACTGTGGACGGCGTGGCACCGGGTATTGCCCGTATCACCATTATAGCCACGGTGAGCAGTAAGACCTACCAGGTGCAGTTCTCCGTCACCGTGGAGAGCAACGAGGCCGAGCCCATCCGGGGCGACGCAAGCACCACCAATCCCCTGAAGTTCTCCACGCTGGAGTCCAAGATTGCCGCCCAGTGCAAGGAACTCATCAGCGGAGAGAACAACACCCTCGCCTCCATCACCGGCGTACGGGTGAGTCCCAACGAGGGCATTTTGTATCTCAATTACAAGTCCCCGGAGGACCCGGGCGCGGGAGCGGGCTCGGCGGTGACCTACTACCCCGCCTCTGCGGCCCGGGGGCCCTACATCTCGGACCTGGTCTTCGTGCCCAATGCCCTCTACCGGGGGGAGACGGCCACTATCACCTTTACCGGCACCTCCGCCGGGGGCCGGACCTTCAAGGGCAAGATCCTGGTGACCCTGGAGGCCGCGAGCACGGACCTCACCATCACCGCCGACCATGGGAACCCAGTGAAGCTCTCGGGCACTATGTTTGACAAGCTCTGTCAGGACACCACCGGCACCAGCCTGGACTATGTGATCTTCACCCTGCCCAACGCCAACCAGGGCGCCCTGTACCGGGACTATGTCAATAACCTCAACTACGGCTCCAAGGTCAATGCCACGGACCAGTACAAGACCCGGGATATCAACACGGTGACCTTCGTCCCCGCCAACGGCTATGTGGGCAGGGTGACCATCGGCTACGCCGGTTACAGCGCCGGGGGACAGAAGTTCAACGGCGAGCTCATCGTCAACGTCACCCAGTCCTTGGATGCGGCCATCTCCTACAATGACAACGGCTCCCGGCGGATCGGCTTCCGGGCGGAGGACTTCTCCCGCTTCTGCGGCGCGGCCACCGGCGGGTCCATCGACTATTTGAAGTTCACCCTCCCCGCCTACTCCCAGGGAACGCTCTACTACGGCGGCGCGGCGGCGGAGGAGAACAAGGAATATAAGCTCTCCGACCTCTCCGCCCTGTCCTTCGCGGCGGCGGACGGGTTCAGCGGCACGGTGCGCATTCCCTTTGCGGGCTTCGACCTGGCCGCCAACCCCTTCAACGGCACGGTAGAGCTCCATTTCCAGTCCAGCACCAGCTCCAGCGGGGACATCACCTATGTCTGCAAGCCCGGAGATTTTGTCAAGCTCTCGGTAACGGACTTCAACAACCTCTGTCAGACCCTCACCGGCGGACGGCTCCACTATATCACGTTCCCCTCCCTGCCGGACCTGACGGTGGGCACGCTCTACCATAACAAGACCAGCACCAACGGCATCGGCACCCGGGTAGGCCGGGATATCAAGTACTACCAGAGCACCACGCCCTATCTGACCCACCTGTCCTTCTGGGCCACGGACAACTTCCAGGGGAGTGTGGAGATCCCCTTCAACGGCGCGTCGGTCTCCGGCTCCACTTTCAGCGGTCTGATGGTCATTAGCACCTCCGGCGGGCAGGGGACCAGCACCAGCGCTCCCAGCGCTGTGACCTATACCACCAGCGGGCGTCAGCCGGTGAAGTTCCAGGGGGCGGATTTTGAGGCATTCAGCCGTTCCGCGTCCAACGCGGCGCTCAACTACGTGCGTTTCACGCCTCCGGCGGCCAACCAGGGGATGCTCTATTACAACTACCAGTCCGAGGACGCCCCCACGGCGGTCAGCGACGACACCAGCTATTATCTCAACGGGCAGTACTCGGTGGGGAAGATCACGTTTGTTCCCAGCGCCGGGTTCTCCGGGGACGTGGATATCCCCTTTGAGGGCTGTTCCATCTCCGGCGGTCAGTTTCAGGGGACGGTGCGTATCAGCGTGCGCAACGCCACCGCCGGAACCTCGGTCCGGTATGAGACGTTCGGCTCGCCGGTGAAGTTCAAGGCGGAGGACTTCCTCGCCGTGGCCGGGAGCAACCGGCCCGCCTCCATCCGCTTCAGCGCGGTCAGCGACAAGGATAATCTCTCCGGAAAGCTCTTTTATCAGTACCAGACGCCCATTCTCTATGGGGCTCTCGCCTCCACCACGGTGGACTACGCCATGAGCGGGCAGAATCCGGTGAGTTCTCTCTCCTTTGTGCCCAAGGCGGGATATTGGGGCACGGTGACGCTGCCCTACACCGCCACCAACTCTGACGGCACCCAGTATACGGGGCAGGTAGTGATCAACGTGGACACGCCCCTGTACTCGTCCTATTTCAACGACCTCTACGGCGCGAACACGGACACCCTTGCCGCTGTGGACTTCCTCTACACCCAGGAGGTCGTCAACGGCATGAGTCCCGGGCAGTATGGGCCCCAGCTGTCCATCCGCCGCGGGGACTTCTGCCTGATGCTCTTTAGGGCCTTCCAGTTTGCGGGGGCGGGGTCCACCCAGTCCTTCCGGGATGTGCCGGGGGATGCCTACTACGCCCAGGCGGTGAACACGCTGCGGTCCCTCGGGATCGTTGACGGCGTAGGGGGGAACCTCTTCATGCCGGACGGGACCCTCTCCCGGCAGGACGCGTCGCTGATGGTCCAGCGGACCCTGCGCACTGCGGGGCTTCCCGCTGCGGACGGCAACGCCGGGGTGCTGACCAACTATCCTGATGGTCAGCAGGTGGCTACTTACGCCGTCGGCGGCGTGGCCTGTATGGTGGAGCAGGGGCTTCTGCCTGACGTCTACGGGCAGCTTGCGCCGGCCGCGCCCTTGACCAGGGCGGATATGGCGGTGTTGCTCCACCGGGCAATGACAAAATGATTTCTCTTCGGGAGTCCCGGGGGCTCCGCGCCCCCGGACCCTCGGTGACTTTTTCCGCGTGGAAAAAGTCACCAAAAAGACGCTCAAGAAACTACGTTTCTTGAGAATCTTCCTTGATTACGGGGGTTTTTTGTTTACGCTACGACCTGTTTGACTCTTTTTCCCAATCACTTCCCTGGGCCGATGGTAGTCGAATCTCCGCCGCAACTCCCTGGCCCTACGGTGCCCATCGTTGGGTTCGCCTCCGAGAAGCACGATTCTATGAAGAGACTACCGGGCCACCGGCACGGTGCGGGCGAGACTGCACTTCTTGTCGTGTACGCATGGCGCATCCGCTGCGCAGTACGGCAGGGAGTTCTACATGGAGGGCCGGCAGGCGCAGTTTAACATTCTGCCAATCTCACCAGGGGAGCGCGCAGAAGTTCGGAGGAAGGGCGCCATCTTGTCGTACTGCGCACTTCCGGGCCCCTCCGGCCCAAGAGGAGTGGGGGAGTCCAGAGGGGGCAAAGCCCCCTTGGCGGCTTTTTGGTGACTTTTTGTCCGTACAAAAAGTCACCGGGGTCCGGGGCGAGGAGCCCCGGGCCTTCGTCGGAGATGGCATTCATTCGGAAGAAAAAAATAGAGGAGGACCAAGACCATGCACCCAGTGTTAATTATCATCGACATGCAAAACGGCTTCATAAATCCGGAATCCCCCCTCTGCATCAAAGGGGCAAAAGCCACCGTCCCCGCCTGCGCGGAAACTATCGCCGCCTGCCGGGCAAAAAGCATCCCTGTGATTTTCGTAAACCGCGCCTACCGCGCCGACGGCAGCGACGTGGAACACACGCGAAAAGCAGTGTGGGAGCGGGGCGGCAAGCCCCTTACCCCCGGCAGTACCGGCCCCCTCTCCGTGGAGAACCCCCCGGAGTTCGGAAAAACCAATACTGACTACGAGATCATCAAGCCCCGCTACTCCGCCTTCTTCCAAACACCCTTGGACCTCCTCCTGCGCCGCTTGGGCGCAGATACCCTCATCCTTACCGGTACCACTACCCCAAACTGCATCCGTACCACCTGCTACGACGCCATCTCCCTGGACTACCGCGTGGTGGTCCTGGAGGACTGCTGTTCCTCCAACTCCGAGGAAATCCAACAGGCCAACCTCCTGGATATGGCCAACGTGGGCGCGGAAATCTGGATGTCCAGCGAGTTCCTGGAGACCCTGTGTTGATAGGAAGAGGCCCAGTCTTACAGCACAATAAACGGCCTGGACACATAAACCCATGCGTCCAGGCCGTTTCATTAAGCGCGAAAATCCACAGTTGATTCGCGGAAAGCGGCAGATTGCGCGGAAGCTTTGGGGGCATTCATCTCGGCACGCGCAGCATCATAAGCTTGCATATAAATAGCACTGGAATCCCCAAGAAACTGATTTTCTGCCCTGGTAGTTAAATTCATCCAACCGCCGCCGCTTGTATTATATTGCGCGATTTCTTCCCCATCGGGCGAATATACCGTAGCAACCTGGTTTTCGGGGGTACTATGAAGATTGCCGGAACAGCCGCCCGCAAGCCCGCTGAAAGATTTCACAATACGGCTCGGTCTTCCTTTGAGCCGCTCTATCACCCTATCCAGAAACTCCAATGCAGGGTCCTGCTCCTCTCTATGCTCCTGTGCTGCTTTCTGCAGCTCCCGGGACATCTGCGCGATCGGAGCAGAACGGTCAGGAGAAACATACTTGGCCATCTGTGCATAACGGAGGTCTATCGCCTCTTGGCTCATACCAGTACCTTTTTGAGCGTCTCTCCGCGCTAACTCCTGGAGCTTCTTAACAAAATCATCCGTCATTCCATTTTTAGACGCTTCAACCGCCTTTTTCTGGATGATAGGCGTTTTTCCCCGCTTGGCAGCCTCTAGTGGATTATTGACTCCGCTGATCTGCATATCATATGATCCCCTTCCTGATTTTGATACTCATGTCTGCGCTACAAGATTTGTATTGTAACTTATATCGGCAAATTCTACCAAAACTTTAGGAGTAATACGGCAAAACAGACATGGATGCGTCGGATTTTGAGGGAGCGCGGGAGCAGGCCCAAACTGCGCACCCCAAAAGAATGCGAGGACCGCCGCAGCTTAACGCTGTGCCAGTCCCCGCTGAAACGGTTTCCTTACGTCACCGCCCCATTCAGCGCCGCTTTTTCCACTCCTCCGCATCCTCCATCTGCTCCCTGGAGAGCTCAGTGGCTAACCCCTGCGCAATCATCGGATAGGGGTTCTCCATGCCGCAGGTGCGCTGGACCTCATACGTCCCGTACTTGTTGATGACATCGTCATCCCCCGCCGGAAAGCCGGGCTTCCGCTCCGGGGGCTCGCTCCGGTGGTCCTTCTTCGGGTCCTTCATCCTATCACCTCCCCGGGTAGTATGCCCCGGGCAGCCGTATTTAGCCCTCGTACCGCTCCACCGTGGCACCCGTGTAATACCAGGAGAGGATCTCCCGGTAGTCCATGCCGTCCCCAGCCAAAATATTGGCCCCGTATTGACTCATCCCTACCCCGTGGCCATAGCCTGTGACAGAGAAGGACACCGTCTCCCCCTCAAAGGAGATGGTAAAACACGCGCTGCGCAAATCCAAAATCGTCCTCAGCCGGTTCCCCGCTACGTCCACACCCCCTACCGTGAGGGAATCCACTACGCCGCTTGCCTGCTGGTGGATATTGGTAAACCAGTTGGAGGGACTGCCCTCCAGCCGGGCCTCCGGCAGGCCGGACAGAAGCCGCTCCTTCAGCTCCCCCGCCGTGAAGGACGCCGTGGACCGGTACCCGGGCACCGTCTCCTCACTCTCCGGCGTCTCCACACTCCGGAGATAGGGCACCGGCGCGCTCCACACCGCCGCAGCATCCTGAGTGGCCCCCACAGAGGACGAGTGGAACACCGCCAGCACCGGCGCGCCCTCGTAGAGAACACACTCCCCGTCCGTGCCCGTCACCGCCGCCCGGACCTTCTCCTCCCAGGCCGGAGCCTGATCCCCCCAGTTCTGCGCCGCCTCCTCTTGGGACAGATACGCCTGACAGCAGGTGATATCATCACAGGCGTCCGCCTCCGGATGGTTGGCACTGCCACCGTTTTGCATCTTGTGGAGCGTATACGTCCGCGCCGCCACGGCCTGGGCCTTCAGCGCCTCCAGCTCAAAGGCCGCGGGCATCTCCGCCCGCACCACCCCCATGAGATAGCTCTCCATATCCGTCTGCCGCAGCTGGCCTCCGGCGAGAATGTTCAGCTTCCGGTTCTTGTCGATGGAGGCGGCGGCACTTGGCTCTTCGGGCGGCGCCTCCGGAGGCTCCTCCTCCCCGTCGGGCTCCGTGTCCCCCGCCGGGGGCTCCTCCTGCACCGCCCGGGTGGGCTCCCCCCAGAGCCACGGCAGAAAAAACAGCAGAAAAATCAAAATCAGCGACAGCGCAAAATGTCTCCCCATGGTATATCTCCTCCTTGCCCACCAGTTTATGCACCGCTTGTCCAAAAAATGATGACAAAACCACCGGGACGTGGTATACTGGTGGGACCGGCGGGGCGGCGTCCCCGCCTCGGACAAAAATCTTCCCGCGAAAGGAGCCGCTCCTATGAATCAAACCGTTTGGCTTCGGTGCGCCCGCCTCTGGTGCCAGGGACTCCTGCTCTTCACCCTGCGCTTCGCCCAGCTGCGCACCGGCTTCGACCCGGAAACGGGCCTCACCGTACCCCGCACCCCCGGCACGGCGCTCCCCATCCTCCTCGCCCTCTTCGCGGCGGCAGAGCTGGTGTGGTGCCTGCGCACCCGCAGGGAGGAGGCCGGTTTCACCCGCCATTTCGCCCCCCCGGGGGACGGAGCCGCCGCTGCCGCAGTCCTGGGCGGGATGCTCTGGGCCGCCGGGGGCCTGCTCATGCTCCTCACAGCCATCCCCGCCCGCGAGGTCGCAGGCGGCGTGACGGGCCTTCTCTCCCTGGCCTCCGGCGCGGGGATGGTGCTGCTGGTCCGGCAGGCCCGCTCCGGCGATGCCCCCGGCGTGACCCCTGCCCTGCCCGCCATGTTCCTGGGCGTGTTCCTGGTGCTGGAGGTCTACCTGCCCAGCTCCAGCGACCCGGTTTTGGCCCGGTTCTATATCCCCCTCCTTGCGGCGGTGGGCACCGCCTGCGCCTTCTCCCGGCTCGCGGGACTCCTCCGGGGGGAGGGCAGTGTCCGCGCTTTCGTCCTCTGGGGAGATCTTGCGGTCCTCCTCTGCCTCGCGGCCCTGGCGGACGGCGGTCTGGCGCGGCGCTTCCTCTTCGGCGGCGCGGCGCTCCTGCTGACCGTCTTCCTCTGCCTCCGCCGGACCGGCCCCCTGCCTGAGGTTGGTCTCCCCGCAGAAGAAGCGTAATAGACAGCACAAGCAGGCGGGAGGACCACCCCTCCCGCCTCCTTTTTGCAGGGGCGGATACTATCGCCCCTGCCGCTGGCGCCGCCTGTTTTGAAAACGCACAAAGAGGCGAGAGGTTTGACCCTCTCGCCTCTTTGCGAATGTTTGGAAGATTGGATGAAAAGAAGTTGTTGTCTCTTGCAAGACTAAGGATATCGGAAAGGTATTAACAAAACCAGCACTGGTTGTTACAAAAGTATTAAATATCACAGGATAACAAGATCTTTTTCAAAGGCCGTCCGCCCCCTCACCGCAGCCCCCGGAAGAATTCCTCCAGCACCCCCCGGCACGCCTCCTCCAGCACCCCGCCCACAATGGCGGTGCGCCCGGGGAAGTCCTCCATAAAGAGGTTCATCACGCCCCCGCAGGCCCCCATGACCCGGTCCCGGGCCCCGAAGAACACCCGGGGAATCCGGGCGTTCAGAATCGCCCCCGCGCACATGGGGCAGGGCTCCAGGGTCACGTACAGCGTGCAGCCGGCCAGCCGCCAGTCCCCCAGCGCCCGGTTGGCCTGGGCGATGGCCTCCGTCTCCGCGTGGGACAGGGCGCTGCGCCGCTCCTCCCGCCGGTTCCGCCCCCGGCCCACCACCTGTCCGTCCCGGACGATGACGCACCCTACCGGGACCTCCCCCGCCTCCGCCGCCTCCGCCGCGAGGACCAGGGCCTCCCGCATATACCGCTCGTGCATGGCGCTTCCTCCTTTTAGACAATTTTGCAGGGCGGGACGCCCTCCGCAGAGAAATTCTTCTCCGCGTTATAAATGCTGGAATATTTGTCCAAACTATTCGTAGACTGGTAACTGAGGAGGGTTGTACCATGAAACGCATTTCCCCCATCCGCACCCGGCAGACGGACGCCCCCGCCCTGCTGGAGCTCAAAACAAGCCTGCAAACCACCCAGAGCGCCCTGAACAACGCCTACACAGCCTTTGACTACGCCAGTGACCCGGAGCTCACCGAGGCCTGCATCTTCGAGATCCGGGCCCTCCAGTCCCGCATGAACTACCTCGTCCGGCAGATCAAGGAGCTGGAGACCTGCGCCGCCACCGCCGCCGGCGTCCAGGGGGGAGGCCGGGTGCGATGGATCTGAGCCGCCTGCTCCTTCCCGGACTGGCTGTGCTGCTGATCTTGGCCGTCCTGCCGGTCCTCCGCGCCGCCCCCCTCCGGCAGATCACCCGGGCGGGGGCCAACTCCCTGCTGGGTCTGGGAGCCCTGCTCCTGGTCAACCTCACCGCCCCCCTCACCGGCGTCAGCCTGGGCTTCAACCTCTTCAACGCCCTGGTGACGCTGGTCCTGGGGGTGCCGGGTCTGGGGCTCCTGCTCCTGGTCCAGTGGGTCCTTACATAGCCTTCAACCATTGGTCATGTGTCCCGGTCCCCGCCCAAACGGCGGGGCCGGCCTTTTTCCCAAACTATTTTGCTCATTTTGCCCGCATATTTGATCTTGTCACATGCCACTACATCTTGTAGGAATAGCCCCGCCGGGTTCCACTCCAGGTGGTGGTTTTCATAAATTTTATTTTCCCATTCGACAAATTTCCCGTTACTTCGCGCTTCCGACGCGCTATACTTTCCGACAGAGAGCGACACATCAACACATATTTCCCCTGTCGCCGCCAAGATATCCGGCCCCGCCGGAGTTCATCACGCAAAACCCGCCCTGCGGCGGGAAATGAGATGGAGGTACATCACATGGATTATCAGAAGGAATACGCCAACCTGGTCGCCCAGATCGACCGCGTCCTCTCCATTCTGGAGAGCTGCGCCCCCGACGATCCCATCGTCAAGCGGGCAGGGGAGCTCCTGCTGTCCGCCCTCTGGGAGGCGGAGGAGCACTACATCTCCTCTGAACGATCCGCGTAACACCTGAAACTGCCGGCGGGGGTCCGCCGGCAGTTTCTTTTTCCCAAAGATGCATCGCATCTTTGGGGAGGGGGGGGGGAGGGACCGGGCCGAGTGCGGCCCGCAAAGTACTTTTCCGGCGTACACGCCGCCGGAAAAGTGATCCCATTTTTTGCGCGCCTGCGGGCGCGAACTCCTGCGGAGGGCTTTTGACGTCCGGCGGCAGAGGCCCTCACCCCTGGTCCGGCGCGGCCTTGGGGAAGCCCATGACCGCCGAGAAGTCCTCCCCGGACATGCTCTCGTGCTCCAGAAGATAGGCCGCCACGGCCTCCATCTCCGTCCGGTGGGCCTCCAGCACCTCCTGACAGCGGTGGTAGGCCGCGTCGATGATGGCCTTGACCTCCTCGTCGATCTCCGCCGCCACCTCCTCGGAGTAGGTCTTGGCCTGGGCCATGGAGCGGCCGATGAAGACCTCGTCGTGGCCGGAGTCGTAGCTCACCGCGCCCAGGCGGGCGCTCATGCCGTAGACCGTCACCATCTTCCGGGCAAGATCGCTGGAGCGCTGGATGTCGTTGGACGCGCCGGTGGAGATGTCGCTCAGGAAAAGCTCCTCCGCCGCGCGCCCCCCCAGCAGCGCCGCAATCTCCTCCTCCATGTACCGCTTGGAGTAGTATCCCCGGTCCCCCCCGGGCAGGGAGATGGTCATGCCCCCCGCCTGCCCGCGGGGGATGATGGTGATCTGATGGACCGGGTCCACACTGGCAAGGCAGTGGTGCATCACCGCGTGGCCCGCCTCGTGGTAGGCGGTCAGCCGCCGCTCGTGTTCCGGCACCACCCGGCTCTTCTTCTCCGGCCCGGCGATGACCTTGATCACCGCCTCCTGGAGGTCCGCCATGGTGATGAATTTCTCGTCCTTCCGGGCGGCCAGAAGGGCCCCCTCGTTGACCAGGTTCTCCAGGTCCGCGCCGGTGAAGCCGCTGGTCCCCTGGGCCAGGACCCGCAGGTCCACGTCCTCGGCGAGCGGCTTGTTGCGCACATGGACCGCCAGGATCTCCTCCCGGCCCCGGCTGTCGGGACGGCCCACGAACACCTGCCGGTCGAACCGCCCGGGCCGCAGCAGGGCTGGGTCCAGGATGTCCGCCCGGTTGGTGGCCGCGAGGACCACCACCCCCTCGTTCTGGGTGAAGCCGTCCATCTCCACCAGCAGCTGGTTGAGGGTCTGCTCCCGCTCGTCGTGTCCGCCGCCGAGCCCAGCGCCCCGCTGACGGCCCACGGCGTCAATCTCGTCGATGAAGATCACCGCGGGAGCCGCTTTCTTGGCCTCGTCAAAGAGGTCCCGGACCCGGCTTGCGCCCACGCCCACGTAAAGCTCCACAAAGTCGGAGCCGGAGATGGAGAGGAACTGCACCCCCGCCTCCCCGGCCACCGCCTTGGCCAGCAGGGTCTTGCCCGTGCCCGGAGGGCCCACCAGCAGCACCCCCTTGGGGATGCGGGCCCCCAGGTCCAGGTACTTGCCCGGGTGCTGGAGGAAGCCCACGATCTCCTGGAGCTCCGCCTTCTCCTCCTTGGCCCCCGCCACGTCGGAGAAGCTGACCTTCCCCTCGTTCTCCGTGCCGTAGCGGATGCGGGCCTTGCCGAAGCGCCGCCCCTGGTCCATGCCGCCGCCCCCCTGGGCCCGGCCCACCATGTACTGGAAGAAGAGGAAGATGATGCCGATCATCACCACGTACATCAAAATCTCGCTCCACCAGGGCGGGGTGTAGACGGGGGCATAGTCGTAGTCCTTGAGGATGCCCCGGGCGCGCTGGTCCGCGATGAGCTCCCCCAGGTCCTCCCGGAAGGCCGCGACGCTCCCCAGCTCGTTGCGCACCAGCAGGCCCCCGCGGAGGCTCAGGTACAGGCTGTCCCCGTCCTTGACGTAGAAGCTCTCCACCTGCTCGCTGCGGAAGAGGTCCTGCACCTGGGCGTAGGTGATCATGGTGGTCCCCATGCTCTCGTAGAGGTAGTAGGCCGCCAGGAGCAGGAGCACTATGGCGAAATAGATCCCGAAAAACGGGCGTTTTCCCTGTCTGGTCAAATATCGTTCACTCCTTATAATGGTACTTGCAGGCCCCGGAGGGCCCCGTCAGCCCCCGTAGACCTCCGGCTTCAGCACGCCGATGTAGGGCAGGTTGCGGTATTTCTGGGCGTAGTCCAGGCCGTAGCCCACCACGAACTCGTCGGGCACCTCAAAGCCCACGTAGTCCGCGTGTACGGCCTTGGTCCGGCGGCTGGGCTTGTCCAGGAGGGTACAGATCGTCACCGACGCCGCCCCCTTGGTGAGGAAGTACTGCTTCAAAAACGCCAGGGTGTTGCCGGAATCTAAGATGTCCTCGATCACCACCAGGTGCCGCCCGGTGATGTCCTGCTGGATGTCGTGGGTGATCTGCACCGCGCCGGAGGACTTGGTGGCGCTGCCGTAAGACGAAACGGCGATAAACTCCACGTCGCTGCGCACCTGACAGGCCCGCACGATGTCCGCCATAAACACGAACGCCCCCCGCAGTACGCTGATGAACAGCGGGTCCTTGCCCTCCAGATCCCGGTACATCGCCGCGCCCATCTCACGGATCCGCGCGGCGATCTCCTCCTCTGTGTACAGTACCTTCAAAATGTCGTCATCCATCCTGCCCATAGTTTCTCTCCTCCTCTTTCTTTTTAGGCATTCCTGCTTTTTTTCTTTGTGCAATCCCGTACGGGCAGGTATCACCCGCCCGTCCCGACTTGACCCTGCGCGATATCGTGCGGGCGGATGATATCCGCCCCTGCAGCATTTTGAAGACCGCTATCGCTACATCCCGTAGTGCGTACTCTCGATCAGAGCCCCTTCTTCATCGTAGAACACGGCCCCGCAGGGCACGACAATGGCGAAGGGCCGCTCCGGGTCCAGCGCCACGGTCTCGCCGTTGCCCAGCTCCGCCCGACACGCGCCCAGAGGGTTCAAGGACACATAGGCCCGCTCATGAAAGCCCTCTGCCGTAAACTCCGCCACGCCTTCGTCCAGCGCCGGGACGCCTCCGCCCGCCCGGAAGTGCCACCCGAACAGAGGCATCCGGTCCTTCCGGTATATGGAGAACACCGACCGGCTCCGGTCCTCCGGATAGAAGACCAGGGCCGTCAGCTCCTCGCCGCCGCCCTCCGCCGAAAGCCATGTCTCCTCGATGTGCTGACTTTTCCGGGCGTCGTCTGCAATATGGTCCCTCCAGGGACCGATCCCGCCCTGGAGCACAAATAGAGCCATCCACAGCCCCAGGACAACGAGCCCAACGCCCAGCAGGGCCTTTTTCCATTTTTTCAACCCGATTCCTCCTCCCGGGAGATGTCCACCGCCACCCAGGGCCCTCCCTCGACAGGCAGAAGCTCCCAGTCCACGGCCACGTCCAATACTGCGACAGTCCGTCCCGCCCGGAGGAGCACGGGGTGTTCCCCCCGGCGGTCCACCGGGACGCCCCGGCCGGCAAGGAGGCGCTTGATGGTCCGGCTCCCGTTGGCCACCGCAAGACGGCCCCTGCCGTCCCAGGCGGCGATGGTCAGCGCCCCCTCCAAGTCCCCCCGGAGGACCGCCCCGGCCCTCTCCGGCGGCGCGCCGGTCCCCCTGCGCACCGCGACGGACCAGGGCCCCCAGCGCTGGACGCCCTCCCGGAGCTCCAGCGGCGGCGGGGGGACCTCCTTCCGGCCCAGGACCAGCGCCCCGGACCGGCGGACGGCGTACAGCCCGCCTCCCAGGTCCAGGTACCCGCCGCTTCCCAGGTCCAGCACCGCCTCCACCTGCCGCCGGTCCAGGGACGCCCCCAGACGGGCCCCCAGGGCCTCCGCCAAACGGCGCCCCATGGTCCTGTCCTGGGCCTCCAGCAGGGCGGCGGGCACTGCCGTCCCTGTCCGGGGCAGAAGGGCCTCCGCCTCCCGCTGGAGATGGCCGTTCTCCTCCCGGAGGAGCCCCGCCGTCCCGGCGAGGCGCGCCCCGCACCCGGGGAACAGCTCCTCCAGCACCGGCAGGACCTCCAGCCGCAGGCGGTTGCGGGTAAAAGCGGTGTCGGAATTGGTCTCATCCTCTACGAAAGGGATAGAATGCCGTCGAATATACTGATCGATATCCTCTCGCGCCGTCTCCAGCAGGGGCCGGACGATCCGTCCCCGCACCGGCGGGATGCCCCCCAGCCCCTGGAGGGCCGCGCCCCGCAGGAGGTGCAGGAGCACCGTCTCCGCGTTGTCCTCCCGGTGGTGGGCGGCGGCGATACGGTCCGCGCCCAGGTCCTCCGCCGCCTCCTCCAGGAAGCGGTAGCGGAGCTCCCGGGCCGCATCCTCCACGCTCCGCCCAGTCTCCCGGGCAAAGGCGGACACGTCCCCGCTCCCGCAGAAGAGGGGGATGCCCCGCCCCGCGCACCAGGAGCGGACAAATGCCTCGTCCCGGTCCGCCGCGGGGCGGAGGCGGTGGTTGAAGTGGGCGGCGGCCACCTGGAAGCCCTCCTCCGCCCCGAGGACGCCCAGCAGGTGGAGCAGGGCCATGGAGTCCCGCCCCCCGGAGACAGCGCAGAGCACCGTTCCCCCCTGGGGGAGCATATCGTGTTTGGCGCAGAAGGCCCGGACCTGCCGGACCAGGGGGTCAATAGTCGTCCTCATCGTAGCGCATCTCCACGGTGCTGAAGGTGGTGTACTCCGGGGACCACCGCAGGGGGACCTTGCCGGTCTCTCCGTGGCGGTTCTTGGCCACGATGCACTCGGCGATGTTCTTCTTGTCCGTGTCGTCCTTATAGTAGTCCTCCCGGTATAGAAACATGACGATATCCGCGTCCTGCTCGATGGCACCGGAGTCCCGCAGGTCCGAGAGCATAGGGCGCTTGTCCTCCCGCTTCTCGTTGGCGCGGCTGAGCTGGCTGAGGCACAGCACCGGCACATCCAGCTCCTTGGCCATGATCTTGAGCATCCGGGAGATGTCGCTGACCGCCTGCTGCCGGTTCTCCCCGGCGTAGCCCTTCCCCCCGGAGGAGGTCATGAGCTGGAGGTAGTCGACGATGACCAGGCCCAGGTTCTCCAGGCGGCGGCACTTGGCGTTCATGTCCGCGGCGGTGAGCATGGGGTTGTCGTCGATGCGGATGTCCGTCTCCCGGAGGACCCGGCCCGCCTGGGTGATCTTCCCCCAGTCCGAGGGGCTCAGCCGCCCGGTCATGAGGCGGCCCAGGTCCACCAGGCCCTCCGAGGACATCAGGCGCACCAGGAGCTGCTCCCGGCTCATCTCCAGGGAGAAGATGGCCACGGTCTTGCCGCTCTGCTTGGCCACGTTGAGGGCCATGTTCAGGGCAAAGGAGCTCTTGCCCACGCCGGGCCGGGCGGCGAGGAGCACCAGGTCCGACTTGTTGAGCCCGTGGATCTTCTGGTCCACGGCGGAAAAGCCGCTGGGCAGGCCCGGCAGGCCCGACTTCCCCTCGCTGAGCTCTCCCAGGCGGTCCAGGAAGGGCACGATCAGCTGACTGATGGGCACCAGCTCCTGGGCGCTGCGGCCCCGGCGGATGGCGTAGACCTTCTGCTCCGCCGCCTCCAGGATGGCGGAGGCCTCCCCCAGGCCCTCCTGGACCATGGTGTCGATCTCCCCCGCCGCCCGGCTCAGGCCCCGCAGGAGGCTCTTGTCCCGGAGGATCTTCACGTAGTCCATGACGTTGGCGCTGCTGAAGGTGAAGTCCACCAGCTGGGCGAGATAGCTCCGGGTGGTCTGCTCGTCGTAGACGCCGCTTTTGCGCATCTCCTCGGCCAGGGTGAGAGGGTCGATGGGCTTGGAGAAGCTGAACATGTTGTAGGCCACGGTGAAGATGTCCCGGTTCTGCTTGAGGTAGAAGTCCTCGGGCAGGAGCTTGTCCATCACGTCCTTGATGCACTCCGCGTCAAAGAGCATGGACCCCAGAACCGCCTGTTCGGCGTCCAGGTCGTGGGGCATCTGCCGGGAGAGGACCTCGTCTTCCAGGGCCATGGGACTACTTGCCCTCCACCACCATCACGTAGATGGTGCCGGAGACCTCATAGCCCAGCTTGGCCTTGAGCTCATAGCTGCCGTAGGCCTTGATGGGCTCGTCCATGACGATCTTCTGTTTGGCGAGGTCGATGCCGTGCTGTTCCTTCAGGGCGTCGGAGACCTCCTTGCTGGTCACCGCGCCGAAGAGCTTGCCGTTGGCCCCGGCCCGGGCGGTGACCTTCACGGGGGAATTTTTCAGCTTCTCGCTGACCGCCTCCGCCTCGGCCTTGAGGCGGGCGTCCTCGGCCTTCTTGGCCTTCTCCCGCAGCTGCATGGTGTTCATGGCGTCCGCCGTGGCGGGCACCGCCAGCTTCCGGGGAAGGAGGAAGTTGCGGGCGTAGCCCTCCGCTACTTCGATGAGCTGCCCCTTCTTCCCCTGTCCCCGCACGTCCTGCTGTAAAATCACTTTCATGGTGTATGTCCTCCTGAATGATGGTTTTTGGGTATCATGACCTGTATTTTTTTCAGGGGCCGGCGGGAACGCTCCAACCCCCGGGCCGGTGCGTTCCTCCGCCGCTTCCCCTATTCCGCAAAGTATCTTTCAATGGCCTCCATGAGCCGCCCCCGGACGCCCTCCAAGGTGGAGACAGGGATATGCCCGCCAGCGGAGGTGGCGTTGCCGCCGCCGCCCAGGGGCTCCAGCAGGAGCTGGACGTTGATGTCCCCCTGGGACCGGCCGGACATGGACACCCCGTCCCCCTGCCTGTAGAGCACGATGGACGCCTGGATGCCCTCCGCCCCCAGAAGCTCGTCTGCGGCCTGGGCGGCGGTGACCCGGGGGACCTCGTTTTCCGCCACGGCCACGGCGATGTCCCCGTGGACCATCTTGGCGTTGCGGATGATCTCGTTGCGGGCGATCATGCTGGCAAGGTCGCTCTGGAAGTAGCGCCGGACCTCAGCGGTGTCCGCCCCGGCGCGGCGCAGGTACGCCGCCGCCTCAAAGGTCCGCCCCCCGGTGCGGCGGGTGAAGTTCTTGGTGTCCAGCACCATGCCCGCAAGCAGGGCCCCGGCCTCGGCGGGCAGGATGTCCGAGGGCTCCACCATGTACTGGAGGAGCTCCGAGACCAGCTCCGAGGCGGAGGAGGCGTAGGGCTCGTGGAAGCTGAGCGCCGCATTTTCGATGTAGGTGGCGGCCCGGCGGTGGTGGTCGATGACCGCCACCCGGTTGCAGGCGTCCAGGAGCTGGCGGTTCTCCACCATATCCGGCCGGTTGGTGTCCACCACCACCAGCAGCGCCCCGGCCTGGGCGTGGATGAAGGCGTCGGGCCCGCTGATGAACACCCCCTCATACTCCGGCAGGTCCGCGAGGCGGCGCACCAGGGGCCGGGCGTTGTTGCCCTCCAGGTCGATGACGATCTGGGCCCGCTTTCCCCGCCGCCGGGCGGCGCAGCAGATGCCCGCCGCCGCGCCCACGGCGTCCATGTCCGCGTACTCGTGGCCCATGACGTAGACCTGCCCCGCGTCGGCGATGAGGTCGGCCAATGCCTTGGCCATGACCCGGCTTTTCACCTTGCTGCGCTTCTCGGCGCTCTTGGCCCGGCCGCCGTAGAACTGGAAATCCAGCTTGTCGTGGACCACCGCCTGGTCACCGCCCCGGCTGAGGGCCATCTCGATGGACTTCTCCGCCCACTGGCAGGCGCTCTCGTAGTCGGCGCAGTCCCTGCCCGCGCCGATGGAGAGGGAGGCGGTGACCCCGTCGGCGCTGACCACCTGGTGGATGGACTCCAGCACGGAGAACTTCCCCTCCACCAGGGAGTCGAAGCACTGGGCGTCGCAGATGAGGAAGTAGCGGTCCCGGTTGTACTTGCGGAGCATGGCCCCGGTTCCCGCCACCCAGGCCCCCAGGCGCTCGTCCACCTGGGCCTGGATGGAGCTGCGCCCCGCGTCGCCCCCGGCCTTCATCATCTCCTCGTAGTTGTCCAGGACGAGTATGGCCACCACCAGGCGGCTTGCCTCGAAGGCGGCCTGGAGGGCCCGGGCCTCGGTCACGTCCACGAAATAGGCCGTGACCACCTGCACCGCGCCCGCCTCCTGGGCGGACACGCGGCTTGCGGTGCTGTAGACCTGACAGGAGTGCGCGCCCACCTCCACCGGGAGACCGGCGGCGCTCTCCTCCGCGGCCTTGCGGGGGTCGAGGCCCTCCGCGAGGTCCTGGATGTGCAGGTCAAAGATGTCCTCCTCCGTGCCGGAGAGGGCCAGAAAGCCGTCGTTGGCCCAGATGATCTCCCCGTTGTCCGCCCGGAACACCGCCACGGGCAGGGGGGTGTTGAGCATACTGTTTTGGCTGATGGAGTCCACGCCGCCGGTGATGGTCTCGATATACTGCATGACCGTGCGCCTGCGGCGGCGGCTCTGACGGCGGTGGAAGATGTAGAGCGCCGCGAGCGCGATCACCTCCACCCCCGCCAGGACCGGCTGGATGGGCGCCGAGACGGCGGCGAACAGGGCAAGGCAGAGGAAATAGGGCTGTAGATTCGGCTCGATGAGCCGCGAGAGCTTCTTGTGCACGTTCATCTCTCCTCTCTCTTCTCTCCGCGTCCGGGGGACAGCGCTCCCCGGACCGGCCTTGATGGCGCGCTCAGGCGATAGATAGGGCTATTATAGCACAAACTCCGGATAAAGCAAAGAGGATTTCCCGCCGCAGGGAAATTTTTTCCCCCGGCCGGAGCCCTGTCCGCCGGGGGCAAAACAAAAATTTTCCCCCTGTCGCCGAAAAACGGAAAATTTCTGTATACTTTTTGAAAGTTTCGTGTTATACTAAGAAAACACCGGCGGGGACCCCGGGCTGGGTCCCCCCTTTTGGAGCGGCCTTGCTGTCCCTTCCGCGCGGACACCGGCCGGTCCCTCCCTTACGGTTTTTGCAGGCGGCTGCGGGCGTGCCTGTGATAATATGGACCGCCTCCGGCGGCCCGAAGCGGCAGGCGCGCACAGGCGGCGTCCTGCCTGAAGAGCGTTTCCACGGACAGCGGGCGACCGTTCCCACCGCCGCACAGACAGGTGCGGTTTGCGGGGACGGGCCACCCGTTTGGCTTCGTTGCGCCGTTCTTCCCTACATCTTATGTTTTTTGGAAAAGGAGCGAACCGTTTTGGCAGAAAAAATGAAGATCATCCCCCTGGGAGGGCTCAACGAGATCGGCAAGAACATGACCGTCTATGAGCACGGCGGCGAGATCATCGTCGTCGACTGCGGCATGGGCTTCCCCGACGAGGATATGTACGGCATTGACCTGGTGATCCCCGATGTGACGTACCTCATCAAGAACAAGAACCGCATCCGGGGACTGTTCATCACCCACGGACACGAGGACCATATCGGGGCCGTGCCCTACATCCTCCGGCAGGTGAACATGCCCGTCTACTGCACCCGCCTGACCGCAGGGCTCATCAAGCTGAAGCTGGAGGAGCACGGCCTCCTCAAGCAGACCAAGCTCATCACCGTGGAGGCCGGGGAGATGGTCCGGGTGGGCAAGTTCTATGTGGAGTTCATCCACGTCAACCACTCCATCGCCGACTCCGTGGCCTTCGCCATCCACACCGGCATGGGCGTCATCGTCCACACCGGCGACTTCAAGATCGACTCCACCCCCATCGACGGCGACGTCATTGACCTCGGCCGCTTCGGGGAACTGGGGAAGGAGGGGGTCCTCGCCCTCCTGGCCGACTCTACCAACGTCGAGCGCTCCGGCTACACCATGAGCGAGCGCATTGTGGGCAAGACCTTCGACCGCCTCTTCACCGGCTGCAAGCAGCGCATCATCGTCACCACCTTTGCCTCCAACGTCCACCGCATCCAGCAGGTGATCGACGCCGCCGCCGCCTGCGGGCGCAAGGTGGCCGTCTCCGGCAGGAGCATGGAGAACATCATGAAGGTCTCCACGGAGCTGGGCTATATGAAGCTCCCCCGGAACACTCTGGTGGACATCAACAAGATCAAATCCCTCCCCCTGGACAAGCAGGTCCTGGTCACCACCGGCAGTCAGGGCGAGGAGATGAGCGCCCTCTACCGCATGGCCTTCTCCCAGCACCGGCAGATCGACGTGGGCCCCGGCGACCGGGTCATCATCTCCGCCAGCGCCGTCCCCGGCAACGAGAAGACCATCGGCAGGGTCATCAACGAGCTCTTCCGCAAGGGCGTGGACGTCATCTACGACAAGAGCGACCCCCTCCACGTCTCCGGCCACGCCTGTCAGGAGGAGCTCAAGATTATCCACGCCCTCACCCGCCCCCGGTTCTTCGTCCCCCTCCACGGGGAGCAGAGGATGCTCCGCCGCCATGTGAACCTCGCCCTGGAGATGGGCATGGACCGGCGCAACATCATCCTCCCGGACATCGGGAACGTCATAGAGCTCACCACCAAGACCATCAAGGTGGCCGAGGCCCCCGCCCCCTCCGGCTCCGTCCTGGTGGACGGCAGCGGCGTGGGCGACGTGGGCGCGGTGGTCCTCCGGGACCGGAAGATCCTGGCCGAGGACGGCATGGTGGTGGTCATTTTGAACCTCCAGCACGGCCAGCTCCTCAGCGAGCCGGAGATCATCACCCGGGGCTTCATCTACGTCAAGGAGTCCGAAGAGCTCCTCTCCGAGCTCAAGGAGGTGGCCGCCCACGCCGCCCTCTCCGTCATCGGCGCGAAAAAGAGCCGGGACTCCGGGGAGCTGCGCGGCGCGGTCAAGTCCGCTGTCAGCGGGTACCTCTTCAAGCACACCAAGCGCAGCCCGATGATCATTCCGGTGGTCAACCGGCTGTAATGCAAGGCCCCCGTCCTGTTGAGGACGGGGGCTTTTTTCAGGCAGAGGGCGGGGCCCTGCGTTCACTCTGTCCGGCAGATGATCCCGCCGCCAACCACGGCCTCCCCCTGGTAGGCCACCAGGGACTGCCCCGGCGCAGGGGCCCGCTGGGGCCGGACAAACTCCGCCCGGACCGTGCCGTCCGCCTCCGGACAGAGCACCGCGGGGCACTCCGTCTGGCTGTAGCGCGTCTTGGCGGTGACCTCCACCTGCCCCCCCTGGGGCGGCAGGGACACCCAGTGGAAGTTCTCCACCCACACGGTGGAGCGGTAGAGCGCCCCCTCGTCCCCCAGGATGACGGCGTTGCGCGCCGGGTCCTTGCCCAGGACGTACAGGGGACGCCCCCCGCTGACCCCCAGGCCCCGGCGCTGTCCGATGGTGTAGCAGGCGAGGCCCCTGTGCCGCCCCAGCACCCGGCCCGCCGTGTCCACAAAATCCCCCGGCTCCAGCGCCATCCCCCAGTGCCGGAGGAAGGCGGTGTAGTCCCCGCCGGGGACAAAGCAGATGTCCTGACTGTCCGGCTTCCGGGCGCTGGCGAGGCCCCTCGCCTCCGCAAAGGCCCGCACATCCCCCTTCTCCAGCTCCCCCAGCGGCAGAAGCAGCCGGCTGAGCTGCTCCTGGGTGAGGGGGTAGAGGAAATAGCTCTGGTCCTTGCGCCGGTCCCGGCCCCGGAGGAGCCGCCAGCGGCCCGTGCCGGCGTCGAGATCCACCCGGGCATAGTGCCCCGTGGCGATGCGGCCGATCCCCAGGTCCTCCGCCCGGCGCAGAAGGGCGTCGAACTTCACAAACCGGTTGCACCGGACGCAGGGGTTGGGGGTGCGCCCGTCCCGGTAGGCGGCGGCGAAGTCCGCCATCACCTCCCGCCGGAAGAGCTCCTTGCAGTTGAACACGAAAAAGTCCGCCCCCAGGCGGTACGCCGTCCGGCGGGCGTCCTCAATGTCCTCCAGGCCGCAGCAGGTCCCCTCCTCCCGGTCCAAGGCGGGGCCGTCGTAGAGCTTCAGGGTACAGCCGGTGACAGCATAGCCCGCCTCCTGCAAAAGCGCCGCCGCCGCGGCGCTGTCCACGCCGCCGCTCATGCCCACCAGCACGCGATCTCTCTCCATGCCAGCCCTCCTCAGTCCGCGTAGTGCCGGGTGAAGGCCCTCCAGGGCAGGGCGTCCGAGAGCTCCACCAGGGCGGGGTTGTGGCCCCCGCCGGGGAGGTAGGCCGGTTCGCCCAGACACGTCCCCCGGATGCACCGGTTGGGCAGGGACACGGTCACCGTGGTGCCCCGCCCCGGCGCGGAGGTGAGGACCAGGGTCCCGCCGTGCTCCTGGGCGATGCGGCGGCAGATGGGCAGGCCCAGCCCCATGCCCTGGCCCCCGGCCTCCGGGGCGGCGGGGCGCTTGTAGGCCGCGAAGGCCTGGGCCATGCGCCCGGCGTCCATGCCACGGCCCGTGTCCGACACCGCAAGCTCCACCCGCTGGGCCGTGACCCGGACCTCCACGTCCACCGCGCCGCCCCTGGGCGTGAACTTGAACGCGTTGGACAGCAGGTTCAGGACCAGCCGCTCCAGCCGGGCGGGCTCCACAGCCGCCACATGGCCCGGCTTCTCGCTGTGGAAGGAGAGCGTAAGGTCCAGAAGCTCCGCCGGGACCTCGGCCTGCCGCACCACGTTCCGGACCAGGACCACCACGTCGTCGTTCTGCAGGGGGATGGGGCGCATCTCCCGCTCCAGCCCCGCCGCGTCGGAGAGGTTGTTGGCCAAGCGAAGGATACGATAGTAGCTCTGGCTGAGCACTGCTGCATCCCGGTCCAGCCGCCCGTTTTCCTCCCTTGCTTCGGGGGGGGCAAGGCGTTCCAGGGCGGAGTGGATGTTCCCCAGGGACATCCTCAGCTGGGCGGAGAGCTGCTCCAGCACGCTCTCCAGCCCCTCGTCTCTCTCAAATCCGTTCTCTGACATCGGGCACCTCCACATCAATAGGGTTATTGTGCGCGGACCAACGAAAAAAAGATTGGTAATTCCAGGATATGACGCACGGCCCGCCGCCGCCCCGAAGGCCTTGGCCGTGCCCAACGGCAAAACCCCGATAACAGCAGGGCCATCATATCAAAAATTTGTCGAAAATACAACAATTTTTTTATCTTATAGGAGAATCTACAAAAAACGCTTTTCATTTTCCCCGGGACGGTGTATAATACCGGCAGAATATCCAATCCCCATTAAAATATTGAGAGGAGTTTTTCACATGAGCATCAAAGTAGGCATCAATGGGTTTGGCCGCATCGGCCGCATGGTCTTCCGCGCCAGCATCAACCACCCCGAGATCGAGATCGTGGGCATCAACGACCTGTGCCCCGCCGATTATCTGGCGTATATGCTGAAGTATGACACCATGCACGGCCAGTTCGCCGGTACCGTCTCCGCCGACGGCAGCAGCATCGTCGTCAACGGCAAGGCCATCCCCATCTTCGCCGAGCGCAACCCCGCCGACATCCCCTGGGGCAAGCTGGGCGCGGAGTACGTGGTGGAGTCCACCGGCCTCTTCCTCACCAAGGAGAAGGCCCAGGCCCATATTGACGCCGGAGCCAAGAAGGTCATCATGTCCGCCCCCTCCAAGGACGACACCCCCATGTTCGTCTGCGGCGTGAACCTGGACAAGTACACCAGCGACATGACCTTCGTCTCCAACGCCTCCTGCACCACCAACTGCCTCGCCCCCATTGCCAAGGTCCTCAACGACAACTGGGGCATCACCGAGGGCCTCATGACCACCGTCCACTCCACCACCGCCACCCAGAAGACCGTTGACGGCGTGAGCATGAAGGATTGGCGCGGCGGCCGCGCGGCCTCCGGCAACATCATCCCCTCCTCCACCGGCGCGGCCAAGGCCGTGGGCAAGGTCATCCCCGAGCTCAACGGCAAGCTGACCGGCATGTCCATGCGCGTGCCCACCCTGGACGTGTCCGTGGTGGACCTGACGGTGAACCTCGCCAAGCCCGCCAAGTACGACGAGATCTGCGCGGCCATGAAGAAGGCCAGCGAGGGCGAGCTCAAGGGCATCCTGGGCTACACCGACGAGGACGTGGTCTCCGCCGACTTCCTGGGCGACGCGCGCACCTCCATCTTCGACGCCAAGGCCGGTATCGCCCTGACCGACACCTTCGTCAAGGTCGTCTCCTGGTACGACAACGAGATGGGCTACTCCAACAAGGTCCTGGAGCTCATCAAGCATATGTACAGCGTCGATCACAAGTAATCCAGCGCCTGTGCGCCGTCCCTCCGGGCGGCGCGCTTTTTTGCGGGTGCGGATCCGCCGTTCCCGCGCGGGGGACTGGATGCGCACCATCCTGTAGGGGCGGATATCATCCGCCCCGCCCCCTGGGGTAGGGCCTTGGCACGTCGGTGAGGCCCAGCAGGTAGTCGGTGCTGGTCCCATAGAAGTCCGCAAGCCGGATGAGCACGTCCGTGGGGATGTCCCGCTTGCCCAGCTCGTAGTGGGAGTAGCTGACCTGGGTACAGTTCAAATATTCCGCCAGCTCCCTCTGGGTCAGATCCGCATCTTCTCTCAGATCCCGCAGTCTCCTGTACATGTCCGCGCAGTTCCTTTCCTGGGTCCTTTGCAGACAGCATAGGATATAACATTTTGTTTTTTGACAGATAAAACAAATCGTTATATAATTTGTCGAGAAAACTGCCAGTGGAAGGAGGTGCTGCCATGGTCTGTCCCGAGTGCGGCACGGAGATCGACGACCCCCGGGCCTTCTGCCCCTACTGCGGCGCACCGCTGCGGGAGGCCCCTGCGGACCACCCCCTCTGGGAGGCGCTGTTCCCCTGCCTCATCGCCCTGGGGATGGCGGCGGGGACGCTGTGGTGGGCGTGGCAGGCGGCGAGGGGCTGAGGTCCTGCGCAGGGGGTGGATACATGGACACGCCCCGATATGGGCATGCAGGGCGTCACCCCCGCCGGACCCTCCGCATAGTCTGTATGGGGCAGGGGCCCGGGGCTCCGCCCGCTGGGCGCAGGAAAAGCGCGCGGCGGGCCGTATAAATTCCGGGGCTTCGTGGGAGAATGATAGTGGTCCGGTGAACCGGGCACTTCTTCCGGCGGAGAGTGAACTTTGTGGATACAAGCGTAAAACGCGGCGACATCTATTATGCCGACCTCAGCCCGGTGGTTGGGAGCGAACAGGGGGGCGTGCGGCCCGTGCTCATCGTGCAGAACGATACCGGCAACCGCTACAGCCCCACCGTCATCGCGGCGGCCATCACCTCCCAGACTGGGAAGGCGAAACTGCCCACCCACATCGAGCTTGCGGCGCAAAAATACGGCCTCACCCGGGACTCCGTGGTGCTTCTCGAGCAGATCCGCACCCTTGACAAGCGGCGTCTGCGGGAGAAGATGGGCCGGGTGGACAGGGAACTTATGGACCGGGTGGACGCGGCCATCGCTGTGAGCTTTGGCCTGCCGGGCAACGGCAGGCTGGTCTGACCCGGGCGGACAGCAAGTACGATAGGGCCGGAGGCCGCTGGGCTTCCGGCCCAAATACATATTTCCCCTGGGCGGGGCATATACTCCAGGGAAGAAACCGAGGGGAAGGTGAGGCCATGGAGGAGGTCAAGCTCTACTGCGCCGGGGCCTGTCTGGGGCGGGTGGCGCTCCGCCCCCAGGGGGGCCGCACGGAGGTCCGCGCCTCCATGGAGGACCCCGGAGACGGCCTCTACCGGGCGTCCCTGGTGGGGGAGCGGGGGACGCTGTCCCTGGGGGTGCTGGAGCCGGAGGGAACGGGCCGTCTGGGCCTTCTGCGGCGGCCCTACAGCCGGGATATCCAGGCCCTGGGCCCGCCGGTACGGGGGGAGGCACACTGCTCCTTCTCCTTCCAAAAGGACCCTTGGCAGGCGGCGGAGCGCCCCGGACTGCTCTTTGAGAGCCCCTTCCTCCGCACCCGGCTGGAGGGAGTGCCCCGGGCTTGGCGGAGGGAGCGAGAGGGCCTGCTCCTGCTCGCCATCCCACTGGAGGAGGGCGGGCCCTTTCCGCTGGAGGCCCTCTTCTGTCTCGCCCGGGTGGAGCGGGTGGCGGGGCAGTTGTGCGCAGTGTTCGCCTTCCGGGGGGAGGAGCCGGAAGCGCCTGTCTTGTAGGGGCGGGCGGTTCTGCCGGGGGGATGCCCCGGTCAGGGGATCGGGGCATCCTCCAGAGCAGGCGGTATGATGCGGGCCAAATTATTTGGAAAAATTTTCCAGTTTTACCCTGTACTTTCGGGTGATTATGTGCTATACTGTGTAAAGAATCACGCCCCTTTGGGCGGCAGAACAGGAGGAGTGCGGTATGAAATGCCCCTACTGCGGGTTCAGGGAGTCGAAGGTCGTGGACAGCCGTCCTGCCGAGGAGGGCACCAGCATCCGCCGCCGCCGGGAGTGCATCGAGTGCGGACGGCGCTTCACCACTTACGAGATCGTGGAGTCCCTGCCCCTGGTGGTCGTCAAACGGGACGGGAGCCGTCAGAGCTTTGACCGGCGCAAGGTGCTGGACAGTATGCTCCGGGCCTGTGAGAAGCGCACGGTGCCCCTGGAGCGCCTGGAACAGCTCGCCCTGGAGATCGAGCAGGGCCTCCAGAACAGCCTGGACCGGGAGATTACCACAGATATGGTGGGACAGCTGGTGCTGGAGAAGCTCTGGAAGGTGGACGAGGTGGCCTATGTCCGCTTCGCCTCCGTGTACCGGCAGTTCAAGGACCTCAAGGCCTTCACCACGGAGCTGGAGCGGTTGATGGCGGGGAAGTGACGTTGATAACGTCTGATTTAAGACGCGCATAAAATCTCTCGAATAATGACACCCTGAGAAGGGCTCGTAGCAAATCGCTGCGGGCCCTTTTTTGTACCCATTTTTCCACACCTACGTCCCCCGATTTTCTACCTTTCAGGGGGATTCTTCGGCGGAAAAGTCCCTGAAATTCTCCCCAGGACCGCCCCCAAAAACCTCCCCGAGCGAGGCCGATTCTTCGAGCCAAAATACTCTAAAATCCCCCTGAAAAGCCCCTTCCTCCTGCCCTGTGCAAGTGATGATCCACCCGGAAAGGCTTCAATTTTG